>WNFD01002761.1_pt1 | contig 17671 bp, 20 predicted proteins | sample 5400491 | NCBI WGS metagenome assembly WNFD01 (sample SAMN13153343, study PRJNA577476) | soil metagenome | isolation source: 120 cm saprolite under Douglas fir tree site 2 hole 2 replicate 2 | place: USA:California | collected 2015-04-18 | reverse complement strand
CCTTCATCGGCGCGCGCATCGGAACGATCGCCACGGTGTGGCTCACCGAGGGGGCGACCGCCGTCGCGATGCTCGCGCTGTTGCCGCTGCCGCTCACCGGCGCCTTGCTGCTGCTGCCGATCGCGGGCATCGCGCTCAATGGCACCTCGTCGGTGCTCTACGGCTCGGTCCCCGACCTGGTCGCGCCGCAGCGCCGCGCGCGCGCCTTCAGCGTGTTCTATACCGGCACCATCGGCACCGGCGCGCTGGCGCCCGCGCTCTACGGCCTGGTCGGCGACGCGCTCGGCGTGCCGACGGCGATGACGGTGGTCGCCGCGGTCGTGCTGCTGACGCTGCCGCTGTCGCTGCTGCTGCGGCCGGTATTCGCGGCGCGCCCGACGGTTACTTCCCGGCGTCCTTGACCCACTTGTCCACGGCCGATGGCAGGACGTCGAGATAAGGCCCCATGAAGAACGCTTCGCCCTCGCCGGCGCCGAAATAGCCGTCGTAGGCTTCGATCATGGCGCGGACCTGGGCGGCGCAGGTCGCCATCGAATCGACGATCAGGTCGCCGAGCGCGGCATTGCTGCCACCGAAGCGCGGATCGGCGCGGACCGTGTGCGCGATGCATTCGGTCGCCGAGCGCAGCAGCGGCTGCATCGCCACGCTCTTCTGCTGGACGGACATGGGCGGCAGGCCGTCCGGCGCGGTGACCGGGCCGGTGGCGGCGCCGACGACCAGCGCGGCCGCCGCAAGCGGTGCGAGAATCATTGGATACCCCTTATCCCGGCAGCGGAATCTGGCCCGAAGCCGCGGCAACAGCAAAGCCAAAAATTCTCCCTGCAGCAGGATGACCGCAGAAATCGGCCGAGGTGTGGTGTCCAGGTAACATTCCGGTGGCGCTTTCGCCGATCGCGCCGGGCGCCGGCGGAACGTTCGAGCCCGGCGCCGCGTTATCCAGCACTTTGCGTCGTCCAAGGCACTGGAGGTCCCCCCATGACGTATTTCCGTCCCGCCTGTCTCGCCCTCGCGCTGCTGGCAACGCCGGCGAGCGCGCAGACCTGGGTCTATGAGCCGGATAGCTCCGCCCCGGCCTATCGACCCCGCGCCTACGACGCGCGGGTCTACGAGCCTTATGCCTACGAGCCGCCGGCCTACGGCACCCGCACCGTGGTCGCCACGCAACCGCTGGCGCTCACGCCGGCGCAGCGCACCACCGTCTATCGCACCATCATTCCGCAAGGGCGCGGCCGCGGGCCGATCGTGCGCGAGCGGATCGTGACCGAGCCGGTGCTGCCGGCGCCGGTCGTGCGCGAGCGGGTGGTGACGACGGCGCCGGCCGCGGACTACGCGTACTATAACGTGGGCTCGCGCGTGACCGATGCCTACGCCCTGGCGCCGCTGCCGCGCGCGACGGTCGCCGCGGTGCCGGCGGTGCGGTCGTATCGCTACATGGTGATCAACAGTCGCCTGCTGCTGGTCGATCCGGCGACCGGAATCGTGGTGGCCGACCTCACCGAATAGGGAACGCGCTCGCGAACCAAACCTGGCTCCGGCGGTTATCCTCACGGGCTGAACCGCCGGAGAACGAGCATGTTGCGCGTGATCGCTGGCGCCGCGGCCGTATTGGCCTGGTCTTGCGCCATAAGCATTGCGCAGACGCCGACGATCGACAGCGGCCGGGCGCCGTAGCGACGCTGTCGGACGAGTAGGGCAGGCCGCGATTGCGGGCGCTCATCGCCTCCGCGCGAATGCGGCCGCGGCGCCGCCGCGCTTTCGTGATTTGCCGCGATGGTTAACGGCGGCCGCGCGCTAATCCGTTGAAATCCCTGGGCCGATGCAAGAGCCCGCGGTCGCGGAGTGCGGCTTCCCAGCCACACCCGGCGATGAAACGCCGCCCGCGCGTCGCGCGTTAACAGGGCGGGAGGAGCCCGATCCTAGCCTTTGCAGCGTAAGCTTCAGGGGAGTGCGCGATGTCAGGATCGTTGCGTCGTGGCGTGATCTTGGTCGGCCTCGTGGGATGGGCCGCGCTCGCGGCGGCGGGCAGTCCCGCCGCGGCCGGGGGCGCGGATGATGCCGTGACCGATGAAACGACCGGCAGCCTCGGACCCGCCCGCGCGCAACCGCGCGAGCTCGCGCTCAGCGACGAGCAGCGCGGTCGCATCTACGACGGCGTGATGAAAATCCACGATGCGCCGGTCGCCCGGGTGCCGGCGCCGGAGCTTGCCGAGGCGCTGCCGGGCGGCGTCGCGATGCAGGAGTTGCCGGCCGGCGTCGTCCGCGACATTCCGCAAGTGCGCGGCCACAAGTTCGTGAAGTTCGACGACCGCATCCTGGTGGTCGATCCGGCGAGCCGCTTGGTCGTCGCGATGATCCCGCGCTACAAGCTGATGGATTAGACGGCGGCGCTGTCCCGAGACGCGCGCCAGCCCACTGGGCGTCGGACCACGTCAAGAACAGCGGCTACCGCGAGCCCGATGGCTTCTCGCCCTTGAGGATGCGATCGACGTAGCCGACCGCGCGGCGGTGCGGCTCGATTGAATCGGGCCCGTAGAATGAGGCGGCCGCCTTGACACGCACGCACGCCGGTGGCGGCGGGAGAGCCTGTTCAGAGCATCGCATCGGCCAGCCTAGTCATGCTCTCCACAATCAGGTCGGGCTGATGCGGCCAAGCCGCGAACGGACGACGGCGGCGATCGATGAAGGCGGTGCGCATTCCGGCCGCCTTTGCGCCGACGCAGTCGAACTCGTGATTGGCGACGAACAGCACCTCGCCCATCGCCACGCCGCAGAGCTCTGCTGCCTTCTTGTAGGTTGCGACATGCGGCTTGAACGCATTCGCTTCAGCGACCGAAATCACGGCATCGAAGGGGACACGGTGGTGTTTCTTCGCCTCCTCCAGCATGTCCGGGTCGCCGTTCGACAGCACCACCAGCTTGTAGCGCGTCTGCAGGCGCGCCAGCGCCTCCGGCACTTCGGGGAACGGCTTGAGCCGTTCGATGCAGGAGACGAGCCAGCGTACTTCCTCGTGCGTGTGCGCAATGCCCGCCCGCCTCAGCACGTGGTCGACGGAGAGATGCCCGATCTCCCGATAAGGCGTGTGCTGCCGGTGCAGCAGCGCGTCGATCATCGAGTTCTCGAAGTGCGTGCGCCGCCACCAGGTGACGAAATCATCTACGCTGCCCTTCCAGCCCTTGCCCGCAAGGAAGCCGGCTGCGACTTCGCGAAGTCCACTCTGCATGTCGACGACCGTGCCGTACTGGTCGAACATGCAGACCTTGATGCTGCGCCTTAGCGTCTCGGCATTCATGACGGCACCTCGATCACGCGGGCGGGCGTAAGATGCAGGATTGTGATGCGACGAGCAATCGCCGGTCGAAGCGGCGGCACGACGATCGGGTAATCGTTGACATTAACGTCGGCGCGCGGTCAAACGGCGGCGACGGTCCGCCGGTGCCCGAGTTTCTGCTGCGGCTCACCGAAGCCGTCGTCGGATATGATCGGCAGTCGACATGAAATTCGACGGGAGATGATGATGCCGGACCAGACGAGCGAGAAGGCAGAAGTGAAAATGTACTCGGACTTCAAGAGTCCGTACGCGTACTTGGCGTTCGATCCCGGCATGATGCTCGGGCGCCGTTTCGATGTGCGCGTACGATGGATTCCGTTCCAGCTGCGTCTCAAAGGCAAGGGCGAGCGCAGCGTCTATTCCGAGTACAAGGTCAAATACTCCTACATGGATGCTCGACGCTGGGCGAAACCGCGCGGTCTTTGGATCCGCGGCCCGCTGAAAATTTATGACACCACCCCCGCGGCGATCGGCGGATTGTTCGCCGAGACGCATGGCCGATTGCTCGACTTTGGCCGGACGGCCTTCAAGAAATTCTTTCTTCGCGAGTTCGAAGCCGATCAACCGGAAGCCGTGGCTCGGATGATTGCGGACCTCGGACTGTCCGATCGGCACTATCTCGAATATCTGGCCGGGGAAGGCCGTGAGGCCTACGAACGCTGTCAGGAAGAGGCCGCCGCGGACCACGTGTTCGGCGTGCCCTTCTTCATGTTCGCGGGCGAACCGTTCTGGGGTTACGACCGGCTTGCGCTGCTCGAACAGCGGCTGGAGGAGGCCGGCCTCGCAATCGGCAACAAGGTTACGGCCGCTTGAGCGGCGTTGGGACGCTGCCGGCCGCCGGCACGAAGGCGGTCGTCCCGGACGCGGATTTTTCTTTTCGGACCAACGCAGCGAGAAGGTTATGAGCGCCAAATTGCCGATGCTCACGGGTTATCGCGTGCTCGACATGACCCAGTTCGTCGCGGGCCCGACCTGCACGCGGATAATGGCGGAGCTGGGCGCTGACGTCATCAAGGTGGAGCTGGCACCATCTGGCGACCGCGGCCGCGCCTCCGGCGACAAGCCGCGCGATGCCAAATTCAAGACGTGCTCGCAAAGCACGTACTTTTTCCAGCACAATCACTCAAAGAAGAGCCTCGCTGTCGATATCAAGCAAGCGCGCGGCCGTGAGCTCATCCGGGCGATCGTACCGAAGATCGATGTGCTGGTTGAAAACTTCGCCCCCGGCGTGATGGCGCGGGCGGGTCTCGGCTATGACGAATTGAGCGCCATTCATCCGGGGATCATCATGTGCTCGATCTCCTTGGCCGGGCAAGCCGGACCGCTCAGTCGAAAGCCCGGCTTCGATTATATGGGCGCGGCCTACGCGGGCATCACCTCGCTGATCGGCGAAGCCGATCGCGGTCCGGCACAATTCGCAACCGCAATCGGAGACTATGCAACGGGGGTGACGGCGGCGATGTCCGTCGGCTTCGCCCTGCTGCACCGCGAGCGTACCGGCGAGGGACAATACATCGAGTGCTCGCTCGTCGATACGTACTTCAACATGCACGAAGCGAACATTCCGAAATCGTCGCTGCGCGGATCAACGTTTGCCCCGAAGCGCACGGGCTCGCTCCATCCGGACGGCGGGCCCACCGGAGTGTTCCGATACCGGGGCGAAGAGTTCATCGCGATCATGGTGATGCCGTATCAGTGGAACCAGATGATCAAGGCGATGAACATGCCGGGATTGGTGGATGATCCGCGCTTCAACACAGCGCGGGCCAGACGCGACAACAATGCGGCGCTCAAGCACATCATCGAGGGCTGGCTCGGCGATTTTCCGAGCCGCGACGCGGCCGTTGCGGCGCTGGAAGCGGAGCGTGTGCCCTGCGCGCCGGTTCTCACCCTGCACGAGGCCATGGCCCATCCGCATTTGCGCCAGCGCGGAACCGTCCGGCGGGTCAGGGACGAGTCGATCGGCGAATTCGACATCCCCGGGCTGCCGGTGAAATTTTCCCGATGGGTGGATCGGAGCGAAATCGCCGCCGACCGTCTCGGCGAGCATAACGAAGAGGTCCTGCGCGAGTTGCTGTCCTTGACCGATCAGGAAATTGCCGGCCTTTACGCGGACAAGGTCGTCGTGCGCGATCCGCTTCTCGATAGATCAGGAGGTCGGCGGTGAGGATGGACGAAAATTTGCGGTACGAAGTTTCCGACCAGATCGCGGAGATCAGCCTCGCCCGCCCGCCGGTGAATGCGTTGAGAACTTCTGCAACGTCGCCGCGACCGCCAACGTGCAGAAGGAGTGCGGCGTTCATCGAAAAACGCCCGCCGAATTGGTAGCTGGCGGCGAATGGCGCTCGCTTCCCGCGCGGCGAGGGTCTCGCGAGCCCCTGCGCGCTCCACTATGATCGCCCCACGGGCGGCGGGGCGTTCGCCCCCGGACCAAAGCTCGGCAAGGAGGACCTCGGAATGTTGACGCTGTATTACGCGCCCGGCGCGTGCTCGATGGCCGCCCATATCGTGCTGGAGGAGAGCGGCGAGAAGTACCAGCCGCAGCCGGTCGACCTCGCCAAGGGCGAGCAGCGCACCGACGCCTATCTCAAGATCCATCCGCTCGGGCGCGTGCCGGCGCTGCGGCTCGACAACGGCGAGCCGCTCGCCGAGAACACCGCCATCCTGCCCTATCTCGGCAAGCGGTTCGGGCTGTGGCCGACCGATCCGCTCGCCGAGGCCAAGGCGCTTGCCCTGATCGGCTTCTTTGCGAGCAGCGTGCATCCCGCCCATGCCCATGTCGGCCGGCCCGAGCGCTACACCGCCGATGCCGCCGCCTTTCCCGCGATCAAGGACATGGGGCTCAAGACCTTCCACGGCTACCTCAAGCAGGTCGACGGCATGCTGGCGGGCCGGGAATGGTTTTCCGACCGGTACTCGGTGGTCGATCCCTATGGCTTCGTGTTCTATACCTGGGGCGTCCGCCGCGAGCTGCCGATGGGCGAGCTCAAGAGCTACACCGCGTTCAAGGACCGCATGCTCGGCCGTCCCGCCGTCGCGCGCGTGGTGGCGGACGAGAAGATCAAGCTGTGAGCGGCGGCGTTTCCTCTTGCACGTCATGTCCGCGCTCGTCCGCGAAAGAGCGGGTTTCGGTGAGATGTGGTCATCGCGGGCGGCAAACTCGGTCTGCTCCCTCCCCCTGCAAGGGGGAGGGTTGGGGTGGGGGTCGATCGAGGCGCGGCCGTTCGACCCCCCACCCGACAGCCTTTGCTTCGGAAGGCGAAGCAAAGGCTGTCGACCTCCCCCTTGCAGGGGGAGGTATGGAGTCCGCCGCACAAGCTCCGACCCACAACCGCAGCACCGCAAGCTGCCCCCCGCAACGGGTCCTCGTCGCGCAAGCGCGACGGGTGCGGAGTAGAGCGCTCGCCATCACGACGTAGACGACAGTGAGCTACCTCACCTTCCGTGCGGCCGGCTGCGGCTAGGGTGCCGGGGTCGCCGAGGGATCGGCGATGGCGGCAGCAGCGCGCTGCCGCCGCCCCTCTCGGGCGTTTCCTCCCTCGACTGGGCCCCGCCGGGAAACCGGCGGGGCCTTTTTTCTGCTCGGAGAACGGGTTTGACCGCCCGCGAAAGCGGGCGGAGCCCATCAAGGAGGGTGCGGCCGGCACCGAGACAAAAAACCGCCGCGCCGGCCGGGGCCGGCGCGGGGCTCAGGCATGCGATGGACCGGCTGGCTACTCGCGGATGCTCGGGGCGTCCGGCACCTTCTTCCAGTGGGTCAGGCTTTCGGCGATGATCTTCGTCGACTGCATGGCCGCCTGGCTCAAGGTCGCGTATTCCACGATCTCGCGCTGCACCCGGGCGCCTTCCTTCTGCAGCATGTCGCGCAGCGTCTGCAGCTCGCTGATCAGCCGCTCGATCTCCTGCACCGAGCTCCCCGCCACCCGCTGCAGCAGCGAGCCGATGTTGCTCGCCACCATCTCGCTGTCGCTCTCCGGCGGCCGCCGCAGGGTCGCAACGTCGCGACGGACGAATTCGCGGATCTCGCCTTCCACTTCCGCCGCCTTGTCCAGCTCGGCGGGCTCGCGCGTTTTGATCAAGGTCATGATAACCCCCGTTCGGCGCCGCTCCGGGCGCCTCTCCACCTTGCCGATTGCCGCACGAGATTGTGACCGCTTCGCGGCCGGAGGGAACCTCGGCACAGCTTTCGCGCCGGATTAACGTCCGTTTTATGGGCGTTTCTCGCGCTCGGCCGATGGTAATGGATGACCGGCGGGCTCGCTACTTGGCCGCGGTCTTCATCGTCTCGTAGGAGAAGACGAAGTCCTGCTTCGCTTGCGGCTTATGGCATTCGAAGCAGGCGCCGAGCTTCGCGGCGGGATTGGGCGACTGGTCCGCCTTGAATACCTGGTATTCCCATTCGCCGTTGCGCACGGTGTCGGGATACTCGCTGCCCCAGCCGGCGCGCTTCTCCATCACGCCGTAGCCGGCGATGGTATCGGTCTTGATGAAGCGCCCGTTTGAGTCCTTCTCGGGATTGCCTTGCGCGTCGAGCTTGACGGCGTAGTTCACCATGGTGATCACGGTTCTGTCCGGCAGCGGCTCGCCCTTCGTCGCTGCCACGACCGCCTCTGGACTGGTGTAGAGCTCGCGGAACGTCTTGGTGGCGACGTGGTCGAACGTCATGTAGCGCACGCCTTCGGCGTAGCTGTACGGAAACAGGATCTTGTCGCCGCCGGCGCGGACCGGGATGCTGGCGGCGAGGCCGGCGGCCGCGACCGCCGCGATGACGAGGTGGCTGCGCATGCTGTTTCCTTCCCGTGTACCGTTGCGCGCGCAACGATCGGCGCCGCGCTTTCGGCTCCAACATCATAGCAAGCGGCCGGCATGGGTTGTAAAAAAATGGTGATGCGCCGCCGCCCGATCGCCGTCCGCCGCCTCCCGTCCCTCGCGCCATGCGGTCCGCGATGCCCGCTGACTTGACCTTCGCCGTCGGCGACGTCCACGGCTGCCTCGACAAGCTCGAGCGCGTGCTGCGGGCGTGCGCGGCCCATGCCGGCGGCCGGCCGGCGCGCTACGTCTTTCTCGGAGACTATATCGACCGCGGCCCGGCGAGCCGCGACGTGGTCGAGCTCCTGATCCGCCGCCAAGCGGCCGAGCCCGAGCGCGTCATTTGCCTCAAGGGCAATCACGAGGACCTCGCGATCGCCGCGCACGACGACGAAACCGCCATGCCGGCGTGGCTCATCAACAGCGCCGCCGCCACCATGCGCAGCTATCGGGAGAGCGGCGGGCGGATTTGCGAGCCGCATCTTTCCTGGCTGCGCGCGCTGCCGCTCTGCCACGACGACGGCCGCCGCTTCTTCGTGCACGCCGGGGTCGACCTGACCGTGCCGCTCGATCGGCAATCGCCGGAGGCGATGCTGTGGATCCGCGAGCCGTTCTTCGAGCTCAGCGAGGCGATCGACTGCGGCCGCTTCATCGTCCACGGCCACACCCCGCGCCGCGACGGCGTGCCCGAGCTGCGCCAGCGCCGCGTCAACGTCGACACCGGCGCGGTGATGGGCGGCCCGCTCACCGCCGCCGTGTTCGACGACCGGCGGATCGAGCCGGTGGGGTTCGTGACGGATCGGGATGCGGGGTAGGGGGACGCGAGGGGCGGCGCCTCTCCCGTCATTGCCGGGCTTGACCCGGCAATCCATCTTCTTCGTAAGAACTTTTCTCGAAGAGGATGGAGCCCCGGGTCAAGCTCAGGGTCAAGCCCGGGGTGACGCGAGAAAATACGTGGGAGCTGATTTAAACCAATCGAATTGTGCTTCAATCATGCGATCATGTCCCAATCCTCACATGTTGCATTGAGAAAAGCTTCGGCCTCGGCGTGGGTCGAAAACTTTCCGATTTCGTTGTAATCAGGCGTGTGCTCGGCAGTATGCGGCGATCGAAGGGCGACGAATCCGCCGTCGCGCTCCTCGATGAGTTCGGTCAAATCGTCGCTCTCGGATGGCGACATGTGCCGAGCGCCGCAATGCGGGCAATCGTCGTCGCACGTGCACGACCAGTCATCTGTCCACGTAGAGCCGCAGTCGGCGCATTTGTAGTGATTGCGAAACCAAGCCATTTATTTCCTCCCCGTAGCCGGCGGATCGCCATTTGCTGGAGGCGACGAGAAAACTCGCAACTCTAAACCTGAGATCGTAATCGATAGTACCCCCGCGAGACAAAGTCCAGGTATCTGTGGTCTCTTAAGACCTGAAGCTGTTGACGAATTTTCTCCCTGACGTGTCTGTTGTTGGGATATATCTGACTCAGTCTATCTTGGAAGGCGTACACATCGTCTAGCTGAAACTCCGGTTTGCCGATCATCTCCACGCAATTCATTACTTCGATCAGCCAGCCGCGCGCTTCGGGGTTTTCATCGCGGAGAAAGAGCGTTTTATTCCATTGGGCTAGCACCTGCTCTTTAGGTTGGGGCAGCCCATCCCGAACGATGAAGACTTTCCCCGAAGTCGGAATTTGACTCAGCAGGATGTTGCAGCCGATCCATCCGGCGCGCCGGGCGGTCGATGCAAGCGGCTTCCGCTCTTCGATAACTTCCCGCACAAAGAACTGCTTAGGGACGACGAAGAAGTTGACGACGGCGAATTGCTTCAAATCGTATTTCAAGAGGAAAAGATTCGGATTGTTACTCGCCGCCAATCGGTCGCACATGGTGCGGAACGCACCATCAAGCACCTTGGCGCCGAATGTGCTCTTCTGACTCTTCAGTTCGTATTCCTCGCTGCAAGACGAGCAGAAGAAGTCTGCGACTGGCCGATTGACTTCAAACGGATCGATCTTGGGGCTCCCGCAATTCGGGCAAAAAGCCCAATCCCGGACCCACCCCTCCGTCCACGCGCGAGCGCTTTGCGATCCGCTGGAGTACGCGGTTTGGGTTTCTTCAAAGCCCAACTTCATGATTTACCAGAAATCTAAAGGACAGACTCGAAATATCGCGGAATGAATCGCATTAAGTCGCCGTATTGCTTCACAATCGATTGCCGAAATCCAAGCTTCCGCAGGATCATCTTTTCCGACCGGCGAGAACGGCCCGCAACCGCGGCTCGATCAAAAAGACGACGCTCTGCATCGGTGATGTTGAATTGCTATACTACATACACGAATTGGTCCGCGGTTGGTCTAAGAAAGTCGCATCTACCGCGAAACGCATTCCGAATCCGCGTAACTTCGGCTGACGATCCGAAGTATCCGCCTACTGTCATCATCCAAGTTGTGTCTTTATAATTCAATCGCAGATACGGAAAGAATATACCGTCCCCGCGTCCAGAAAACCCAAAGACAAGCATCGTTCTCAGTATTTTTGCCGCTGCAAGATAAAATTGTTTTGAGCCAAGATCATCAGGCGTGAGGGCCGCGCCAAAGGGTTCAATGTCCTCACTTAACTTGCTGAGGCGCTTCGGCAGACCATTTATTTTCCTTAAATATTCTGGCAGCTCAGCTGTAGCAGTGATGAAAATGAAGCTTCCAGGCTGAATAGCCGCAGCCAACGCAATGGCATCATTGCATAAATCCTTCGAGACCCCACGCTCATAATCGAACCACACTACAGAGGGCTTCGGAAAACCAACTTGTTCTATGTATTCTGACGATAAACCATCAAAGATAGAAAAATTGTGAAATGGTTTGTTAAAATGACATCGCGGGATGAGCTGCTTGTCGTGCTCTACGCTTGTAAATCCTTTCATTCCTAGCACGCGGTTCGCCAATAAAAAATCGATAAACCGGACGCCACCCATCCCGATCATTGGGAGCGTTTCGACCGGCAGACCGGCGGCCTTGGCAGCTTGCAATGTATCGAGCACAATACGCCGCTCGATCTGTTTTCCTGGGCGAAGATCGTAAGAAATAAACCACGCTGATGAGCGTTTCGTCATTCTCGAACAACATTCTCTAAGAAATAATCGAACGCGTGTCTTCCGGCCTCACCATTCGACATCGAGCGACGTCCTAAATAGCCGCGAATCTCGTTTACCTCCGCAATTTTCACAGTAAATTGTACAGATGTCGTCTCCCTCTTCGCCTTCTTGTACTTAAATGTTCGTGTCTCCCTAGAGATAGCACCAAGTGCGGACTCAGGCCTGCCCGCGACTGCAGTCAATTCATCCGTCGTTATTTCAGTGCCGTCATCCGAATATCTTGAGTCCAAGTAGCTGGTAATCTGCTTTCCTACAGTACCCATGACTCGCAGAGCATGCTGCCATACTGCACTTTCCTGATTGATTGATGATTTAGTTGTAGTCCATGGTAATTTTTCAGGTTGATTCGAAGTGAAGAACACGAGTCCGATGAATGGTCGATGCTTAGGTTGGAAATTTGGTAGGAAGGTACCCCAGCCAGTCAACACCGTCTTATCCGCAAATGCGATTGCGCGCCCATTACAGTAAATGTACCAGCCAGCGATCTCCGCAGTGTGAAATTTTCCTTTGGGGATACTGATCCCTGCTAACACTGCGCATGAAACTCCATCCAAGACAAATGCTTGTGATGCGGTGTTCTCGCCGAATGCAACGTCCAAAGGCTCGACGAGGTGTCCGTTAATCGAAACCTTGACTATCCGTTGAAGAAAATAGCTGTACGAGCGCCCGACTCTCTTTATCAAATCCGCTTCGAATGCTCCGTCGTTAATTCGCCGCTGTATATCGGGATAAAGATTAGTAATTTTAATCTCAGTTCCATAGCCGCCATCCAACTTTCCATGATGTTCTGAGATCGGAATGAACCATTTGTCTTGGTGGGTTTGTTGCCAGTCCTTTACGTTCAACTCCATGTAGAATCCGGTCTTCGGATGGCTCGAGGTCATCTCTACATTGTTGCCAATTTTGAAAATCGCCCGTTTAAGGCCGATGCCATATACGCTAAGGCGATCGTCGGTGCCGTCATGTCCTTCCTCCTCTTCACGACCAAATCGGAAAGCATCCTTCTTGGCGTGTTCAAGAGAAATACCGCCACAACTATCTCGGATGGAGAATTGGTGGTCGGTCACTTCGATTGTTACAGCGGGAACGTCACCTTTGACTCTCTTGCGAAGTAACGAAATGTAATCGTCTGGCTCGGAAAGATCCTGACGCGACACGATTATGGCAGAATTTATTGAGTTATCGATGAGGTCAAGAACAGCATCTACTAGCGATATGTCTCGAGTCAGCAACGAGATAAATAATCGCTTTTCTGGCGATGCATCTGCTCTAATCTGTGGCAATATAGCCATGAATTCACCTAGGTCCAGAAATGCGACGGCCGAGTCGCAACTGCCTCATTTCCGTTTGGAGCAAAAATCGGTTCCTCCAGCGGTCGATGGACCTTTAGCCCTCCCATAGCTTTATAAAGCCGTCGCCGGGCGATTGCCACATACGCGGTCTTGACATCGCAACCGGTGAAGCTTCGACGTTCGAGCACCGCAGCAATTGCTGCTGAGCCGGAGCCCATGAATGGGTCAACCACAAGGCCACCTTTTGGCACCAAAGCTCGTATCAGACGCTGTACTAGCGCAACAGGAAATTGGCAGGGATGCTCAGTTTTTTCGATATGATTCGCTTTCACGTTTGGAATATCCCAAACATCCGATGGATTCTTTCCTCTCGGATTTCCACTGAACTGACCTTTCTGCGGTCCCTTGTAGTGACGTTTGCCGGGATACTTCTGACGGACACGTACGGCATCGAGATTAAACTCGTATTCATGGCCTTTCGTGAACCAAAGAATTGTCTCATGGCGGCCGCTAAAGCGGCGGCTCGCGTGGACACCGTGACCAAAGGTCCAAACAATCCGATTCCTCAAGAACAAGGATTCTTGGGCGGCGAAAATTGGGTACACGATTGTATCCAAAGGCAGAACCATCCCATTTTGGACATGATTTCCCACTTGCCAACAAAGACTCCCGCCATCCTTCAGCGCGCGGACCAGCAACGATGCCAATCGCTGGTGGTCGGCGATAAAGTCTTTGATACTGAGTGAGGTGTCATATTCCTTGCGGTGCCGCCCGGAATGTGGTTGGAATTTGCGCGGCGCGATCTCCAGCAACTTGAAGCTATCTGATCAGGCAGCGAGGTCAATTGGCTGATCGATGGGTTTGGTGGCGAGCGTTTGCCAGCCATCGACCTTGCGCATGTTGATCTGGCCGGAAGCGAGCAAAGCCCAGAACAACATGGCTGCGGTATCCGCCGATGGCAGTACAGTCTGCGTCTTGATCCGTCGTTTGAACTCCTCGTGCAGTCGCTCGATGGCGTTGGTGGTGCGAACGCTGCGCCACTGGCTTGGCGGCAGTCGCGTGAAGGTGAAGAGCCGGTCGCCGGCTTCCTGCAAGCTGTCGGCGACGGCGCGGTGCTTGAGCCGCCATTTGCGGATGAAGGCCTTGCGGCGCGCCTCAATCTCCTCACGCGTCGCCGCGTAGATCATGTCGTTGTAGTCGGCGGAGATCTCCTCGTGCAGGCGCTCGGGCGCATGCGCCAGCAGGTTGCGGTGCTTGTGGACGGTGCAGCGCTGGACCGGCACGCCGTCCCAGACAGCGGCGATCGCGTTCTCGAGCCCCGGTGCACCATCGACGATGAGGAACTCGGGCCGCTGCAGGCCGCGCAGGATGAGATCGTCGAGCACCGCGCGCCAGGCCTCGGTGCTCTCGCCACCCATGGCCTTGATCGCGAGCAAGATCTTCTGGCCGTCGCCGCGCACGCCGATGACGACGAGCAGCGAGATCGCGGTCGCTTTGCGGTCGAGCCGCACACGTACCACGGTGCCGTCGAGAATGAGCCGCACGATCGGTTCATCGGCCAGCGAGCGAGCATTCCACGCGTCCCAGTCGCTCTTCACCTTGCGCCAGACCCGACTCACCGTGTCCTTGCCCACTGCGCCTTCAAACAAAGCGCCGAGCGCGCGGCGCACACGACGCGTGTTAATGCCGGCGAGATAACAGCTGGCGATCAGCGCATCGGCGGCCAGCGTGCGGCGCTGGTAGGCCCGCAGCGTGCGGCTCTTCCACTCGGTTGTCTTGCCGTCGGGAGTGTTCAGCCGGGCGCGCGGTACCGCGATTTCCACCTTCCCGAAGGTTCCCAGCAGCGAGCGCGACCGATGGCCGTGGCGGTGACCGCTGACGTCCGCCGCCTCTTCCGAATCGCCGCTCGACGGCTTCGCGCGCCGGGCGTAGCGCGAGCGCGCCAACACCTCGTCGAGCTCGGCTTCGAGCAGGGCCTGCAGGAATTCACGCGCTCGATCTCGAAGGCCAGCTTCGATCGGGTCGAACCAATTGTCGAAAAGCTGCCCTGTCGTTTCGATTTCCGACTGCGGCAGGCAAGGCGTCGTGCTATGGCTTGTCATGGCGTGATCTCCGCCGGCGCTTCAACGCCGGAATCGCTTGTTGGACCAAGCTGGAGATTACGCCGCTTTCATTTTCCAACCACTCCCGCTACGGGACCGACACGTCTCCGGATTCACGGTCACTGACAACGGCATTGGCCTCACGAAGGAGAATTATGACTCCTTCTTGATGCCAGACACGCAATACAAGTTGAGGCGTGGCGGCAAGGGTGTCGGTCGCCTTGGTTGGCTCAAAGTCTTTAGTGATATCCGCGTTGACAGCCACTACCTCGACAACGGAACAATCGCGCGGCGGGACTTTAAGTTTGTGCTCGCCTCCGAAGACCAAATTCGATTGAACGAATCCAACGCCGTGGAGAGTCAACCGGGAACGGTAGTCGCGCTCAGTGAGTATGACGGGCTATACGGTCCCAAGTGCCCGACACGGTGGCAGACTATCGTTGAGCGTTTGATTGGACATTTTCTGCCTGTGTTCGCGGCCGAGTCCGCGCCCTCAATGAGGTATGACGATGGCGATGAATATCTGGAACTGCGGGACTACTTCAAAGAACAGATTGTAACTCAGGTTGAGAGTCTGGTTCCGATTACAATGCCGGATGGACAGAACATCACCCTTACGCTTCGCCACATCAAGGCGCAAAAATCGATTCGAGCGGAGCGCACGAAATGGCATTGGCTCTTTCTGACGGCCAATGAACGCGCGGTTGAAGAAGCATCGTTGGACGACACATTGGGCCTTAAGGCGCTCAATGGCGAATATGTTTACCTCGGATGCGCGTCGGGCGAGTTCTTGAATGAGCATGTGAATCAGGAGCGCAACAGTTTCACATTCGATCCGGAGGAAAACACGCTCATCCGTCGTTCGCTCGCGCGCGCAGCGAGGGAGTTCCTAAAGGACGACATTCAAACCGTGCTTGAGGAGAAGAGGAAAGTTGCCACGTCAGTCATTTCGGAGAACCCGCAGTTTATCTACATTCAGGGCGAGTTGTCCGAATTCGTTGAAAAGCTCCCTCCTAACGCGACAAGCCGAGAAGAAATTCTTGTCGAGATGTCAAGGCATCGTTTTCGGCGACAACGCGAGTTCAAGGGAGTGGAGCAACAGATTCAGAAGAGCGCGGCCTATACAAGCGCGGTCGCAGAGAAGATCGAGGAATACAAGCAATTCGTTCAAGAAGAGCAAAAAGGGGCGCTGGCGGAATACGTCTTGAAGCGCAAGTCAGTTCTGGACTTGCTCGAAAAATTCCTTGGGTTCGATGACGCCGAAAAGGAGCGGCACCATTTAGAGGAAGCGGTTCACTCCCTGATATGTCCCATGCGTACAGACTCGTCCGCACTCGATATTAGCGATCACAATCTTTGGATTGCTGATGACCGACTAGCGTTCTTTAGCTTCTTCGCGTCGGACAAACAGTTTCGGATCTACACGTCTGACACGTCGCTTGAACGCCCGGACCTTGCTTTCTTTTACGACACTTGCCTTGCGTGGAGGGAAAGCGACAACCCGAACACTGTGGTCTTGGTGGAATTCAAACGACCGGGACGTGAGAACTATCCGGCCGATGACCAGCCGCTAGACCAAGTGCTCGGGTATGTTGAGAAGTTCAAGACAAGCACTTCACTCATGGACTCGCATGGTCGCGTTCTCAACCCCAACATCAAGAACGCCGCGTTTCATTGCTACATCATCGCGGATTTGACGGATGGACTTCGCAGGAGGCTTCGCGGTCACGGTATGCCAACGCCAGATGGCGACGGGCTATTCGGCTATACGTCCAACCCGCAAGTCTATTTTGAAATCATTCCGTATGCGAAGTTGCTTCGTGACGCCAAGGCGCGGAACGCGATCTTCTTCCAGAAACTTGGACTCACAGACCACGGAAGCGCCGGGACCTAACTAATGCAAGCACGGGCGCAAGGCCGGGCAAGGCCGCAATCGCCACTGCCTAGCCTTTATTCAACGAGCGAGCGTTCAATGGTGCGGCGAATTTGGGCGGCCGTCATTCCGTTGTGCCGACCGTCGTAAGTCGCGGGATCGCCGTTCCATAGACTGCCCTTAGCCACCAGCAGCACCTTGCCCTTTAGCCAGCGCACGGCGAGCCGCGCATCATCGGGGATAGGTATCTCGTCGCCGGTCTCGTCATGGTCGAGAAAGCCCCGGTCCCATACGTCTCGACTAACATAGTCGGCCGGCGCGACTTCGAGCACTTCCTCGCTGCTTAGTTCTGCATGCTCGGCGTCATTATCCCCGTCCGACTCGTTCTCATCGGTGTCATAGACGCCCGAAGGATCGAGGTTATCAAGTTCAAGCAGAAGGAAGGAATTGCCAGCCGAATCGATCCGCTCAAGCGTAAGCGAGCGTGGCTTCATGATCTCGACGACGCGGTCGCCGACCATAAATTCGAGGCAACCGGGTTCGGCCGACGGTCCGACAGACAAGAAATCCAATCCTCCCCCGGTGGGGAGATGAGCATGGTTGCGATTCTCCCCCATGAAAGGAGCGAGAGCCTGGCTAATCGCCTCATGGCCGTGCCACACGATACTAGCTGGTGCTGCGGGGCCGCTGATGACACTAGCGACCGCCGCGTCCCAAGCGGCGCGGCTACTTTCGTGAAAATCGTCGAGCGGCAATGGGAATCCCCTACCTATTTCGCACGTGCAACGCACCTCGCACGCCGATGCTGCGCAACGAGGCCTGCGGGCGCTTCAAGTATGTAAGGGGTAGCCCCGCCGCCAGAGGATACACTCGTTTGCTGTTGTCATTTATCGTCGTGCTGCGCCTTGACCGCCCGTCGTAGCACCCTTGTGTGGAAAGGCCGTTCGACCTGTCGCCAATCACTGTCGCCACTGTCGCCAAAATATGTAAGAGGGGCAAAAGTCGGGGCTGTCAGGCGGTGGCGCAGCGGTGCCTGACGATTGTCGGCAAGTATGGGATGTCGGGGTGGTTTGGCACTGCGAGCCGTGATCCGAGATAATCCCAGAAGGCGATGCCGAGCTTTG
>WNFD01002759.1_pt1 | contig 17675 bp, 15 predicted proteins | sample 5400491 | NCBI WGS metagenome assembly WNFD01 (sample SAMN13153343, study PRJNA577476) | soil metagenome | isolation source: 120 cm saprolite under Douglas fir tree site 2 hole 2 replicate 2 | place: USA:California | collected 2015-04-18 | reverse complement strand
CCCGCGCCCTGCACACCAGCACCGCACGCAGGCGCGCAGCCCGCGCCACCAGCCTCGGAACCATCACCTACAAGATCACCATCGCGGCCAGGCCAGGCACCCCCGGCCAGCCAGGGCCTTAAGTACGCGGCATTGAGTTGTAGCTACACCAGCGCGGCATCCACACCAACCGATTACGCGGTCGGCGACCCGCCCGGTCTAGACCGGTCTAGACCGGGACTGTACTGGCCGCCTGGTGCCATGGACGAGGGTGGCGTCTCGGAAGGCGGGTTATGTGCGCCCGGGACTCGTTGCTTGCTCAGACGCCGGCGAAGGCGTGGTCGAGGTCGCGGGTGACGAGCACGCCGAACACCTGGCCGGATGGCTCGACGAGCAGGTACTCGCTAGCGGGCGACTTCTTCACCGCCTCGATGAGGGCCATGCCAGACAAGTCGGCGGGCAGCACCAGGCTGGGATCCAGGGTCCGGGCCAGCGAGCCCGCCTCGATCCACGGCCGACGCTGCTGCGGGGTGGCCATCACGGCGGACTCGTTGACGATCGCGATGGGCTTGTTCTCGTGATCGACGACGACAAGCGCGCGCGCCTGGGCTTCGTCCGCACGCCTTATCGCCTCAGCGAGCGGCAGGCTCGCCGGGATCGCGATGGCCCTCCTGGCCAGCAGCCGCGCCTGCAGGCCCGGCAGCCGTTCCCTTACCCGGGTCGCCCGGATCGCCTGCCCGGCGCCCATCCACATGAACGCGGCGATCACGGCAAGCCATGCCGTGCTGTAGAAACTGGCCTGCTGGCCTCGTGCCAGTGCGGTGACGAACGGGACGAGCAGCAGGCAAACCGCGAGCACGCGGCCTGCCCATGCCGCGACCACGGTCGCGGTGGCCGGCCGCCCTGTCAGCTTCCAAATCACGGCGCGGAGCATCCGGCCGCCATCGAGCGGCAGGCCGGGCAGCAGGTTGAAGAGCCCGACGATGAGGTTGGCCCAGCCGAGCTGGTGGACGAGCGCGCTGGCGATGGTGCCCGCGGGAACCACCCTGATCAGCCCGTACCCGGCCGCGGCGAGCAGCAGCGACAGGACCGGGCCGGCCGCGGAGACCAGCAGCTCTCTTCCCGGAGTCTCCGGCTCCCGTTCGATCTCGGACACGCCGCCGAGCGGGTAAAGGAGGATACGCCGAACCGGAAGGCCGAATCCCCTGGCCACGACGGAATGGCTCAGCTCGTGCACGAGCACCGACAGGTAGAGCAGCACGACGAACGCGGCGGCTACTACGTAGCGCAGGCTGCCGTGCACCGAGAGCGCGAGGTTCTGCGCGTACACCACGATGAACAGGCCTGCGATCAGGAACCAGTAGGGCGAGACGTACACGGGTATGCCGAAGGGCCGCCCGATCGCGATGCCGAGCCTGCCTTCCTGCGCGGGTCGCTCTTGCGCGGGGCGCTGCTCCGGCGTCATGCCTGCCACGCCTCCGATGCTACGTGCACCTGAGCATCCAGGGGCCACCCCCGTCATGCCGCGTGTCGGGATCAGCGGGCCGCTCGCGCCGCAAGCACGGCGCAACTGTCAGTGCCCTCCCCTACGCTCCTGGTGTGGACGATCTCAGCACGGCGACTCACGCCCGCGAAAGCGGCGCTCACGGCGGCGCAGACCAGGGCAGCGCAGACCGCGGCCCCGAGGACGGCACCGTCAGGCAGACGCTTTCCCCGTCGCGGGCGTCGGACTTCATGACCTGCCCGCTCCTCTACAGGTTCCGCGTCATCGACAAGCTGCCCGAGCCGCCGAGCATCGCCACCGCGCGCGGCACGCTCGTCCACGCGGTCCTCGAGCGGCTGTTCGACAGGCCTGCCGCTGACCGGACCCCCCAGACCGCGCGGGCGCTTGTGCAGCCGGAATGGGAACGGCTTGCCGCCGAGGAGCCCGGGCTTGCCACGCTCTTCCCTGCTGAAGCCGAGCGGAGCGTGTGGATGTCGGAAGCCTGCGCCATGCTTGACAGCTATTTCACGCTGGAGGATCCGACCCGGCTCGAGCCAGCGGACCGGGAACTGTACGTGGAGACCGTGCTCGAGTCCGGCCTGCGGCTGCGCGGCTACATCGACCGTCTGGACGTCGCCTCCAGCGGCGACGTCAGGATCGTGGACTACAAGACCGGCACCGCCCCAAGGGAGGAATACGAGGCACGCGCGCTATTCCAGATGAAGTTCTACGCCCTCGTGCTCTGGCGAGCACGAGGGCGCGTGCCCAAGCTCCTCCAGCTCATGTACCTGGGCAACCGCGAGATCATGCGGTACGCGCCTGACGAGTCCGACCTGCGGGCCACCGAGCGCAAGGTCGAGGCTCTCTGGCGGGCGATAGAGCGCGCCCAGGTGTCGGGTGACTGGCGGCCGAGACCCGGCAAGATCTGTGACTGGTGCGCGCACAAGGCGATCTGCCCGGCGTTCGGCGGCACGCCGCCGCCGCTCCGGCGGGAGACGGACAGCTCCGGCCTGGCCCCGATACCGGCCTTGACCTCAGGGTCAGCCTTGACGTCAAGCGATTAGTCTCAGGATACTAATCTCGTGAATCTGACCCGCCTCATGGTCCTCGGCATGCTGCGTGCCCGCGGGCCGATGCACGGGCATCAGATCCGCCGGGTAGCGGAAGTGACCAATGTGGGCGAGTGGGGCGGCGTGAGCGTCGGCGCGCTCTACCGCGAGCTGCGTGTCATGGACCAGGAAGGTCTTGTCGAGCCGCTGCGCACCGAGCAGGTCGGGCGGCGGCCTGCCCGCACCGTGTACGCGATCACCGATGAGGGCAGGCTCGAACTTGCCATGCTGCGCGAGCGCGCGGTCAGCATCCTGCATTTCGGATCTGATCCGCTCGGGGTGGCGCTGACGTTCGCGGCATCGGCGGGCGACAGGGAGGAGCTTGCCGTCTGGCTGAGTGGCCGGCGGGAGAAGCTCGCCGTCATCGCGCGGCAGCTCGCTGCGGAGCGCCCGCGGCTTGTCGCGAAGGGGTACATGGACGCGTTCATGGCAGCGAACATGCGCCGCGCCGAGCTGCACGCGGAAACCGAGGTGCGCTGGCACGACGAGTTCGCGAAGATCCTCTCGGACCTTCCGCTCGACGCGCCGCCACCGGAAGCCGGCTCGCCGGGTGGACCGGAGCCCGGAGCGCTCGATGAACCAGAGCGCTCGCCCGGGGGGACACGGCGCCTTCCCGGACAGTCCCGCCCAGGGGGACACTCCCGGACCCCGATGGTGCAAGACCCCGGGGGAGGGGATCCTGTCCGGCATAAATGAGACATTACTTGACAGTGAAATCGAGATAGTACTTAATAACGAGGACTGGCCGAGCCCTGCTTACGGAGGGAACACATGGCGATCATCGAGGCGCGCGGGCTCGCCCGTACGTTCAAGGCCCGCAAGAAGACCGTGGAAGCCGTCCGCGGCGTGGACCTGACCGTGGACGAGGGCGAAATCGTCGGCTTCCTCGGGCCGAACGGCGCGGGCAAGACCACCACGCTGCGGATGCTGACCACCTTGCTGAAGCCGACCGCGGGCACGGCGACCGTAGCCGGCGCCGACCTGCTCCGCGATCCCGTCGGCGTGCGCCGCAGGATCGGGTACGTTCCCCAGGCAGTCGGCTCCATGGGCGGCGGTGCCGACCCGAACTGCACGGTAGAGGAGGAGCTCACCATCCAGGCCGAACTCTACCGGATACCCAGGGACGAGGCGGGCAGCCGCGCTGACCTGCTGACCAGCCAGCTCGAGCTGACCGGCCTCGAGCGGCGGCTGGTCAAGACGCTGTCCGGCGGCCAGCGCCGCCGCCTGGACATTGCCCTTGGCCTCGTGCACTCGCCAAAGCTCGTCTTCCTCGACGAACCGACCACCGGGCTTGATCCGCAGAGCCGCAGCAACCTCTGGGATCACATCAGGGGCTTGCGCGCCGACCTCGGCACCACCATGTTCCTCACCACGCACTACCTGGAGGAAGCGGACGCCCTGTGCGACAGGGTTCTCGTCATCGACTACGGCAAGATCGTGGCGGAGGGCTCCCCCGACGAGCTGAAGCGGCGCATCTCCGGTGACGTCATAACGCTCATGGTGAGCGGTGATCCTGATATCGCCAAGGGGGTGCTGGCCGACCAGCACGGTGTCCGCGACAGCACCATCGACGGCCGGGCGCTGCGGCTCACCGTTGAACATGGCGAGGAAGCGCTGCCCGGGCTGCTGCGGGCGCTCGACAAGGCCGACATCTCGCTGGTGTCGATCCAGCTCTCCAGGCCCACCCTCGACGACGTGTTCCTGACCGTCACCGGCCGGTCGCTCCGCGACGACTCGGCCGCGGCAGCGCGCTGAGGGCCCCGAGGAAGCTTCGCCCCGTCAGAGACTGAGGAGTCCCAGACATGTCCCTTGCCCGCGATACCCTGCTGATCTTCCGGCGCCAGCTGCGCCTTTCGCTGCGCAACCCGGCGTGGGTGATCATCGGCCTCACCCAGCCGATCCTCTACCTGGCCTTCTTCGGCCCGTTGCTGACCAGGGTCGCAGGCGGGGGGGTGCGCGGCTTCCCGCCAGGCAACGCCTACCGGTTCTTCGTGCCGGGGCTGCTGATCCAGCTCGGCCTGTTCGGCGCCTCGTTCGTCGGCTTCAGCATCATCGCCGACTGGCGCTTCGGGGTGATCGAGCGGTTCCGCGTCACGCCGGTGAGCAGGCTCGCGATCCTTGGCGGCCGGGTCCTCCGTGATGCCCTGACGCTGCTCGTCCAGGGCATCGTGCTCGTCCTGGCCGGGGTCGCGTTCGGCATGCGCGCGCCGGTCGGCGGGGTGCTCGTCAGCCTCGGTTTCATCGCGGTGGTCGCGGTCAGCCTCGCCTCGGTCTCCTACACGGTCGGCCTGATCACCAAGAGCGAGGACGTGCTCGCCCCCGCGATCAACATGGTGGTGGTGCCGCTGATGCTGCTGTCCGGCATCATGCTGCCGATGACGCTCGGACCAGGCTGGCTGCAGGGGATCGCCCGCGCGACCCCGTTCCGCTACATCATCGACGCGATGCGGGAAGCGTACACCGGCCAGTACTTCAACGCGATCATGGTAGAAGGCATCGCCGTCTCAATCGGCCTAGCCGCACTCTGCCTCTGGATAGGCGCCCGAGCCTTCCTCCGCGAGAACGCCTGAGCAGGTGCCACAGCCCGAACCGCTAACCGGTCGAGCTTTGGTGGCGGGCGGTGCGGCTGGCGGTGGAGAGGGTGTCTACTAGGCGGTCGGCCTCGGCGGATGGGCGGTCGCGGAATATGGCGTGTACCCGGCGGCCTGCGGCGTCGACGTGGACGGTGGCTAGCGAGAGGCGGCGCTGCAGCGGTCCCTGCACTCGGCGCACGCTCTGCAGTTTCTCCAGCGGCACCCAGGTCGTGGCCTTGCGGATCCGTCCCGTGACGGCCACCGCCATCGTGGCATCGTGGCCGGCCGCCAGGAAGTGGTAGCTCAGCGGTGCCTTCAGCCGGGCGCGCCCCGGCGGGCGGGTGAGCGGCGGCGCCACATTACCGAGCACGGTGTGCAGCAGCCGGAGGGCGACGTCGTGATGGCCGACAGGCAGCAGCGCCTTCCTGACTTCGCCTGACCTCTCGCCCTCCTCCCTGTCACGCGTTCCTGCCACGTCGACCTCGAGCCTGCACCAGCCGAATGGCCGCCAGAGCAGCGGCTGGATCATCCGCACGGCCTGCACACGGCGGATGGGGATGGTCTCCGCCACCGTTCCGAGAAGCCCGCGGCGGATCCGGATGCCATCGGGCGACTCGGCCACCGTGAAGCCGAACTGGGAGGACAGCCGCCGCCACGCCATCGAGGCGAGTGCGAGCACGGTTCCGGCCAGCGTGCTCCCCGTGGCCACTGCCACGGCCGACGACACCTCGGTAATGACCACTGCCGCCAGCGCGACGGCGAGGAGCAGGCTAGCGCTCGAGAGGACCACCGACCCGACCAGGCGCCCGGCCGGGACGACCGCGACAAGACGCTCTGGCGGCTCGGGCGTGGCGGGATCGAGACCGTGGTGCGCGGCGAGCAGCCGTGCTCTCAGCTCGGCCGCGCCGTCGTCGGAAAGGTAGGCGAGGCGGGCGTCTGTAGAGCGGGATCCTGCCAGCCGGACCTGGAGCTCCGCCAGCCCGAGCACGCGGGCAAGGAGGGGGCGCACCACGTCCACCGCCTGGATTCGCGTGACGGGCAGCTGGCGTGAGTCGCGGCGCAGCAAGCCGGTCTCGATTCTGAGCGTGACGCCATCGAGCTTCCAGCGGGTGACAAGCCACTTGACCGCCGACAGCAGCGCGACGACGGCGACCAGCGCCAGGTCGTAGGGGCGGACCTGACTGCCGGCCCCGGATCTGCCCGGTACGGATGCCGTCAGGACAACCAGCAGCGGAACCACCATCCGTCCGGCGCGCACGACGGGCGAGAGTGGGTGGAGCCGGTGCCAGGTGCCACTCTCGGGTGGCCCGGGGCTCATAGTCCGGCGGCCTTTGCCTCGCCAAGGGCGGCTAGCCGGTCGCGCAGCCGGGCGGCCTCGTCGCGCTCGAGGCCGGGTATGCGGGCGTCGCTCGCGGCGGCCGCCGTGTGCAGTTTCACGGTGGCAAGCCTGAAAAGCCGCTCGGCGGGTCCCGAGGTCACCTCCACGAACTGCATCCGTCCGTAGGGAACCACGGAAAGGCGGTGCACGAACACGCCCCGGGAAACGACCAGGTCCTCATCGCGTTCGTGGTAGGCCCAGGCCCGGACCCTGTTGCGCACGAACCACAGGGCGAGCCCGCCGCAGGCGATGACGGCCGCGGCGACGACTCCGCCCGCGGCACCGTTCGCGGCTGACGCGGCGGACACGCCCGCCGCGAGGGCGACGATCCCCGCGGTGCCCCCGACCTGAGCGCATCGCATCGTCCACAACCGCGGCGAGGGAGACATCCAGCCGGACGACGCGATGCCGAGCATGACCAGAAACTATATGCGGCCCGCGCAGCGGGCAACCACACAGTGCTACCGTCCGCGGGCGCCCGGCGGCCGCGGAAAGTTTCATCCGGGTCTAGACCGGACCGGCGCCAGCCAATCGCGCGAGATGCCTCGTTAGTGCAGTTCTAGCTACACCAGCGAGGCATCCACACTAATGACTGGCAGGCGAGTGATGGCCTGCAATACCGGGTCTAGACCGGTATAGACCGCGAGGCTCGAGCCGAGCCACGACGCGCGCTCAAACCATCTCAGGACAGAATGGGACCGTGACGGACCTCGCCTGGACCACGCTCGATACCCCGGTGGGGCCGCTGTCCCTGGCCTGCAGCGGCTCCGGCCTCGCCATGATCTGGTTCAGTGCCCGGTCAGGGGACCGCGGCGAGCCAGCGAGCGGGTCAGCGACAGCGAACGATTCACTGGACGCGGCCCGTACCCAGCTGTCGGAGTACTTCCTCGGCAGCCGGCGCGTCTTCGACCTCGCCATCGACTGGGACGCGGTGCCGCCGCCGCGGCGGCAGGTCCTTTCCGTGCTGTTCGAGACCGTGCAGTACGGCGAGACGGTCACGTACGGATCGCTCGCGCGCCGGGCTGGGCTCGATGCGGGAGGCGTTGAGGGATCGGCACCCCCGGTAATTCCGGTTGATGCCAGGGACATCCCGGCGCGCGCGATCGGCAGGATCATGGGATCGAATCCGCTCCCCCTGATCGTCCCCTGCCACCGCGTCGTCGCGGCGGACGGGCTCGGCGGCTACAGCGGTGGCAGCGGCAGCGGTGGCAGCACTGGGATCGAGATCAAGCGATGGCTGCTGACCTTCGAGGGAACCCTCCCCGCGACGCTCGACTGGGATCCATCGCACGGCCCGGCGGGGGCAATGCCGTGGACGCGGTAGTCGTCGGCTCGGGACCGAACGGGCTGTCCGCGGCGCTCATCCTCGCCAAGGCGGGCCTGCAGGTCGAGGTGCACGAGGCCGCGGCTACCGTAGGCGGCGGGGCGCGCACCGCGGAGCTGACCCTGCCCGGATTCCGGCACGACGTCTGCTCAGCGGCACACCCCATGGCGCTCGCATCGCCGTTCTTCCGCGCGTTCGACCTCGCCGCGCACGGGGTGAAGATGCTCCAGCCCGAGGTCGCCTACGCTCATCCCCTGGACGGCGGGCGGGCGGGGCTAGCCTGGCGCGACCTGGACCGGACAGCAGCGGGGCTTGGCCGGGATGGCGCTGCCTGGCGCTCGCTGCTCGCTCCCATAGCCGAGCGCTGGCAAGGGGTCGTAGCGGCGGTCATGTCCGATTTCCGCCGTCCCCCGAGGGACCTGGCGATCTTGGCACGGTTCGGCCTTCGCGTGCTCGAGCAGGGCTCGCCGCTGTGGGGCGCGCGCTTCCGCGAAGACGTCGCCCCGGCGTTGCTGACCGGGGTGAGCGCACACGCGACCGCGCCGCCGCGTGCGCCTGTCCCGGCGGGCGTGGGGCTGCTTCTCGCAGCGCTCGCGCACGGCGTCGGCTGGCCATTGCCGGAGGGCGGCAGCCAGGCCATCGTCGACGCGATCGCGGCTGACCTGCGCGCGCACGGAGGGCGGATCATTACCGGGCACCGCGTCGAGGCCCTGTCCCAGCTTCCCCCCTCCCGGGCTGTGCTGCTCAACCTCAGCCCGGCGGGGCTGCTCCGGCTGGCCGGCGATGAGCTCCCGCACCGGTACGCCCGCTGGCTGCGTGCCTTCCGCTATGGCAACGCTGCCTGCAAGGTTGATTTCGCGCTGGCGGGCCCGGTTCCGTGGTCGGCTCCTGGCTGCGACCGGGCCGGCACGCTGCACCTGGCCGGAACGCGGCCGGAGGCACTGGCTGCCGAACGGGAAGTGGCCGCGGGCCGGCACCCCGGGCGGCCCTTCGTGCTCGCCGTCCAGCCGGGAATCGTCGACCCGACGCGTGCGCCCGCCGGACAGCAGGCGCTATGGACCTACGCTCACGTGCCGAAAGGCTCGCCACTGGATGTCAGCGAGGCGGTGATCGCGCAGGTAGAGCGCTTCGCACCGGGCTTCCGTGACCTCGTGCTCGGCCGCCATGTCACACCCGCGGCCCAGGCGGAGCGGCACAACCCCAACTACGTCGGCGGTGATATCGCCTCAGGGGCGCTGACGATCCGGCAGACGGTGCTGCGGCCGGTTCCGCGCTGGGACCCTTACACGACCCCGCTGCCCGGGGTCTACCTGTGCTCAGCGTCCGTCCCCCCAGGGCCCGGGGTGCACGGCATGGCCGGCGTGCACGCCGCCCGGCGGGTCCTGCGGCAGCGGTTCGGCATTCACGCCGACCCGCTCGACCTTCTCAGGGCGCCCGCTGGTGACTCCGCGCGCACGGGAACCGCCTAAGGCGTCGGCGGCGTGGTGGCGCTCGATGGCGGCCAGGCCGCCATGCGCGGCGTGCAGCACCCAGAGCCCGGCCTTGGGCAGCGCAGGGTCTTCGGGCGGCCGGGCGCCGAGCAGCGCGCAGGCGTGGGTGACGAGCGGCGCCATCATCTCGCCATGGCCGCACAGGACGAAGGGAACGCCGCGCGAGACAAGCTCCGTCAGGCGGTGCCTCGCCGCGGTTAGCGAGTCGCTGTCTCCTGCCACGCCGCCTGCTGACGGCGTGCCGGGCGTATCCCCACCTCCCGTTCGGCATCCTGGTTGTTTCCTTGCTCCCGCCCGCAGGGTGAAGGCAGGCTCGGCCCGCACGGCGCGTCCGGCGCGCGCGGCGTACGGCCGGAGCGTCGCCACGCACCGCTCAGCCGCCGAGCTGATCACCTCGTGCGGGCCGAAGCAGGCCAGCAGCCCGGCCAGGGTTTCCGCGTCGGCCTCGCCGCGCTCGTCCAGCGGCCTGAGCAGGTCGTCGCCGCGCCAGGCCGCCTTGTCCCCCGCCGAGGCGTGCCGCAGCAGGATGTGCGGGATCGTATCCGCCGGCCCTGACGCGAAGTCGTCGAGCACCGCGCCGTCATGCGGATACGTCAGCCGCTCGCGTGCCGCGGGCAGCGAGAGCCACTCCACGCGGTCCACCTCGTCATTGGGCACGAAGCCAGCCTGCGGGCCCCCTGCTTCCCGCGCCGCCCAGTAGTCCACCCGCTTCGGCCGGCCCTCCCGCAGGTAATGCACCGGCCGCAGCCTGCGGCGCAGCACCACGCGCACGCCCGTCTCCTCGGCCACCTCGCGGACCGCGGTCACGGGCAGCTGCTCGCGTTTGTGGCGCTTGCCTTTCGGGAACGACCAGTCGTCGTATCTGGGCCGGTGGACGAGTGCCACCTCGGCACCGTCGTTACCGGCACCGTGGTTACCGGCACCGTGGTTACCGGCACGCCACAGCACGGCGCCCGCGGCCTGGATCTCGGCGGCGGTGCCCCGCCCGCTATCCGGCCCGGGCGCTGACTCACGCATCGGCCGCCCGGCCGCGCCGGCTCCTTATCAGGTAATCCTGGATGTCCCGCAAGGGGGCGCCCGATGGGTCGAGGTGATGCCGGTTCCAGGTCCCCTCGGCGTCAAGCCACCACGATGGGGTGCTGTCATCCATCGCACGCTCGAAGAGGCCGCGCAGCTCGTCCTGGTGCCCTGGGTCGGTCACCCGCACGAGCAGCTCGACGCGGCGGTCCAGGTTCCTGTGCATGATGTCGGCGCTGCCGAGCCAGACCTCGCGATCCTCCTCCCGCTCGCCGTCCCAGCCGTCCGCGCCGTCCGCGCCGTCCGCGCTGTCCTCGCTGCTGGTGCCGAACGCGTAGACCCGTGAGTGCTCGAGGAACCGGCCGAGAATGCTCCGCACGCGGATTGTCCCGGAAAGACCTGGCACCCCCGGCCGGACCGCGCAGATCCCGCGGACCCACAGGTCGATGGGCACTCCGGCCTGCGAAGCGCGGTAAAGCGCGTCGATCACCGCCTCGTCGATGATCGCGTTGCACTTGAACTGGATCCTGGCCGGCTGGCCCGCCTGCTGCCTTTCCGCCTGCCGCCCGATCCGGTCGACGAGGCCCGCCCGGAGCGACTCGGGTGCCACAAGCAGCCGCCGGTAGGAGCTCTTGCGGCTGTAGCCGGTGAGGTGGTTGAACAGGTCGGTGATGTCCTCGCCCACCGTCGGATCGGCGGTGAGCAGGCCGAAGTCCTCGTACAGCCGCGCCGTCGTGGGGTGGTAGTTACCCGTGCCGATGTGGCAGTAGCGGCGCAGCGTGCCGTCGGCCTCTTCCCTGACCACCAGCGCCATCTTGCAGTGCGTCTTCAGCCCGACGAAGCCGTAGACGACATGGCAGCCGGCCTCCTCCAGCTTGCGCGCCCAGGTGATGTTGGCCCGCTCGTCGAACCGCGCCTTGATCTCGACCACCACGACGACCTGCTTGCCAGCCTCGGCCGCGTCGATGAGCGCGTCCACGATCGGCGAGTCGCCGCTCGTCCGGTACAGCGTCTGCTTGATCGCGAGCACCCGGGGGTCGCCTGCCGCCGACACGATCAGGCGCTCGACGCTGTTGGTGAACGAGTCGTAGGGATGGTGCACGAGCACGTCACGTTCGGCGATGGTGGTGAAGACGTCGGTGTCATGCGGCAGCGCCCACTCTGAAGGAACGAACGCGGGGTACCGCAGCTCGCCGATATCGAGCTCCGCGATCGAGAACAGCCCGGACAGGTCGAGCGGGCCTGGTACCCGGTAGACCGCCCGACGGTCGATGGCCAGCTCGGTCACCAGCTTGTCGAGCACGTCGCCAGAGATGGACTCCTCTACCTCGAGCCGGACGGCAGGCTCGAAGCGGCGGCGCAGCAGCTCGCGCTCCAGCGCCTGCAGCAGGTTCTCCGTCACGTCCTCGTCGACCTCGAGGTCCCTGATGCGGGTGACGCGGAAAGCGTGGCGCTCGAGTATCTCCAGGCCCACGAACAGGTCGGTCAGGTGGGCGGCGATCACGTCCTCGAGCGGCACGAACCGCTGGGGCGACACGTTGAGGAACCGGGGCAGCAGCGGTGGCACCTTCACCCGGGCGAACATCGTCGTGCCCGTCCTCGGATCCGCGACCATCACGGCGAGGCTGAGCGAAAGGCCGGAGATGAAAGGGAACGGGTGCGCCGGGTCCACCACGAGCGGCGTGAGCACGGGGTAGATGCGGCGCCTGAACAGCTCGTGCAGGCTGTCCTGTTCGGTGGCGGACAGCTCCTTCCAGCGAAGGATCTCGATTCCCTGCCCGGCGAGCGCGGAGAGTATCCCGTCGCTGAAGCACGCCGCGTGCCTGAGGGTGAGGTCGCGCGCGGTCTCCAGGGTGCGGTCGAGCACCTGCCGTGGCCGCCGCACCCCCGCTCCCTCGACGGGGAGGCCGGTGGCCATCCGCCGCATCAGCCCGGCGACCCGCACCATGAAGAACTCATCGAGGTTGCCCGCGAAGATGGCGAGGAACCTGACCCTCTCGAGCAGGGGGACGCTGTCGTCCTCCGCGAGTTCGAGCACCCGCTGGTTGAACAGGAGCCAGCTCTCCTCGCGGTCGAGGAAGCGACCGGGCGGCAGCTCGCTGTCGGCCCCTGCCTGTCCCACTGATGCCTGTCCCGCTGATGCCTGCCCGGCTGGGGCCTGCTCTGCGTCCGGCGGCATGCCTGTACGCGGCTCGCTCTCGTTCCGCCTGAAGCTGGCCTCCCCGATGCTCATGTCCCTATTGTCCCCAGCGTCCGCACTGTCAAAGATCCCCCGTGTCATCACCTCACCGATTATCGCGGCCAGTGAGTCTGCGCACGTCAAGACCCAGACGCGTCGCCCGCAGGCCAAGCGCGAGCGCCGGGCGGTCGTCAGTTGTCGCCGATGCCTGGCTCGGGAAGCGCGACGGCGCTGACGGGAGGACCCGGCTTGGGCCGCCGCGGCTCACGGACGCCAGCGAACGGCGGCCCGTTCCCGCGACCGCGTCTGCGCCCCGCGGGGCGCCGCCCTATGCGGCTCAGCAGCCAGCGGCCGGGGGCGGTGAGGGCGATCCAGAGCGGGTTACGGGCGACCGTCCAGGCAAGCGACCTCACCGGGCCACGGCGCGCGAACCCGCTGACGGAGGGAGAATGCCCGCGTGATGAGGGGGCTGCCCCGCGCCTCAGCCGGCGGAGGAGGTACCTGTTCAGCGGCTCGCCGACCAGCAGGATGACGGGCGACAAGGCGACAGTGATCACCGATACGACGATGAACCTGACCAGTCCCTTACTGACGCGCCGCGGCCTCATGTCTCCCAGTATGCGCCTATCGCGCGACCGCGACGAGAGAACTAAGCCGATCTTGGCCTGGCTAGCGTCATGCTGGCTGGGAGTGCCGGCCAGGCCAAGATCGGCGCGGGGAGGGTCAGTGTGAGCTCAATCAGGTGAACTCGATCAGCGGGAATGCCCGGTTCCTGCGCGGCGGGCTGAGGAAGTTCTGCCGCCGGGTGGCGGTGATGAAGCGCTCGAGCCCGTTGTCGGTGACGGCCACGTCGTGGGCGTTCCGCAGGTCCTGCGCCGCCGTGTTGGCCCGCATGCCTGCGAAGAAGTCCGCGGTCGGGACGAAGATGTTGAACTGGAGCTTCGGCTGGTTGCTGCCGTCAGGGACGTCCATGTCGTCGAAGCCGGGCCCGTCGCCGCGGATGTGGACGGGCGTGCCGTCGGCCGCCCTGGACGAGTGCAGGAGGGCGGCCTGGTGGCCAATCCTGTGCCCTGTCTGCCCCGCGGTGGGACCGACCGCCGGAGTGTTCATCTCGAACCACTGCAGCATGTCGAGAATGTCGTGGGCCAGGTGCTGTATCGAGCCGTTGTCGAAGTAGTCGCCTGCCGCGGCGTTCGTGAATTTCGCCGAGGAGTTGCCGGCGAATGTCGTGATCGCGGCCGAGCCTGACGCGCTGGTCTGCTGATCGTCGAAGCCCAGCCACATCGGCGACTGGCGCTGCACGAGGTTAGCGAAGGGCAGGCCGCTGCGCTCGGCGACCGACTGCGGCAGGCCTCGCTGGATAAACATTGCCCGGCTGGAGGTGAAGTTGATGAACTCGTTCCAGGCGGGCGACCCGATGGCGTGGCCGCCTATCTGGTCGCTACCCGCGAACCATGCGAGAACCATCGAGATGACCGAGGGGCTGTCGCTGCGGAGTGTGATGCACAGGTCGTTCGACTCGATGCGGACCGGCACGTTATACCGCAGCTTGGTGATGCCGGGCTGGCCGGAATCGGTCGGGCTCGGCACGGCCTCTTCGAGTGCGAAACGGCGGGTATCCGAGAGCAGCCGCGGCATGTGGCTCGAGACCAGGGTCCCGCTGAGGCCGCCGGGAAGCCGGTTGAAGTACGGGATCCCGTACGACACGAAGGTCACCAGCTGGGCAGCGCCCCACTGGAAGCTCCGCTCGAGCGCGGTGAGCACGCGGTTCATCTCGGCCTGGTCGGCCCTGGTCGGCGTGCGGCCGAGCGTGGCGGTGAGGAAAACCGTGTGCACCGGAGGCATCTGGAACTGGACGCCTTTGTCAGAGGTCTGCGGGGGCGTTGTCAGGAATGCCCCGATGTCGTGCTGGATGTCAGACGGCGCGGTGGCGGCAACCGCGCGCTCGGGAATGTAGGCAAGCGGGCCGGCCATCTCGAGGGCACCGACGGCGAGGCCGAGGGCGCCCGCCCGTTTAGGGGCTGCTCGACGATTGATCATCGACGGCAAGTCCACAGGTTTTCCCTCCAGGGACAGCGGAGCGAGGTTGCGCTGAAGTTTCAGGCCGGGCGTTGTCGCCAGGAGTGACCGCGCCGGGCGGAATCGCGGTCCGCCGATCCGCCCGGCGCGCTCGCTGCTCCTAGGTGAGTTCCAGCAGCGGGAAGGCCCGGTGCCGGCGCGGCGGGACGAGGAAGTTCTGCCGCCGGGTGGCGGTGATGAACCGCTCCAGGCCGTTGTCGTCGTCCTGGCCGCCGAGGAACTGCTGCTGGAAGTCCTGCGCCGCCGAGAGATTGCGCATCGAGGTAAAGAAGTCGGAGGTGGGCACGAAGGCGAGGAACTGCAGCTTGAACATCGCGCTGCCCGCTTGGAAGTTGACCCCTGTATTGCTCTGGAAGGTCCGGAAGGCGGGCACGTCCATCCCGTCGAGCCCGGGTCCGTCGTTGCGGATGTGCAGCGGCGTGCCGTCGGGCGCCCGCGAGATCCGCTGCAGGGCCGCCTCGTGGCCCACGCGTCCCGTGCCGGTGAACGTGGCGTTGAGGGACTGGTTGTTGCCGGGGGCGAACAGGCCCGCGCTGTCCAGCGCGCCCGCCCCCGCGGCGCCGGTGCCCTGGAACACGTTGTTGATGAAGGCGGGGCCGCCCCCGTTGGTGAACTGGTCGGTATTGCCCTCGGCCGGAAGCCCATGGACGGTGCCGGTCTGATTCGAGCGGAACATGTACTGGCAGCGCTCAGTGAAGGGCTCCCCGTCCGGCCGGTTCGGGTCCTGGCCGGGGGTCGCGTAGAACTGGAACAGGTCCTCGATCACATGCGAGAAGTGGGCGATGGAGCCGTTGTCGAAGTAGCTGCCTGCCACGGCGTTGGTGAGCTTGGCCGAGGAGTTCCCCACGAACGTGACGATCGGCGGGGGCCCGCTGGCGTCGGCCTGCTGGTCGACGAAGCCCATGGTCATCGAGGAATTCGGGTTGATCCTCGACGCGAACTCGAAGCCGTAGTTGACGGCCATCGTGCGCGGCAATCCGGGCTGCACGAACTGGATACGCGGCGTCCCCAGGGTGAACAGCCCGTTGAAGTTGGGCGAGGGCACGCCCACGCCATTGAGGTTGTTGCTGCCCTGCAGCCACAGCGGGACCGCGCTGAGGTTGGTCATCGAGTCGCTGCGGAGCTGGAGGAGCAGGTCGTTGTTCTCGATCACGACGTTGACGTTGAAGCGGTCCTTGGTGACACCGGAGATCGGGGCGCCCGGGCCGCCCACCACCCCGCCCACCACGTCGGTGGCGTAGGGGATCGCCTCGAGGAGGACGGAGCGGCCTGCGGCGAGCGGCCCGAAGGCGACAGTCCTCGGTATGTTGGCGGTTACCAGCGCCTGCGGCAGCCGGTTGAAGTACGGCACGCCGTAGGAAATCGACCCGATGAGCATCCCAGACGGGCTGGCCGGGTAGCTGGCCTCGATGGTGGTCAGGGCGTTGGCGAGCGTGGCCTGGTCGGCCTTGGTCGGGGTGCGGTTCAGCTTGATCGGCTGGAACAGGGCGTAGGTGACGCCGAACTGGGCCGTGACGCTGCCCGCACCGTCGTTGAAGACCTGCGCCGGGCGGACGAAGGCGCCGAGGTCGAACTGGATGTCGGAGAACGCGGTGGCCGCGGAGGCCGGCCGCACCAGGGGCGAGGCCAGCTGCTCGAAGAGCGCGGCCTGGGTGAGCAGGAAGGTCGCGGCTGCACTTTTTTTCAGAGCCGATCGGCGGCTGAAGGCGACGGCCTTCAGATCCTCAGCGTCCATGTACTACTTTCCCTTCGGCTGCGCGGATTTCCGGTCAACGACGGTCGGGTGATATTTCCAGATGCGGGTTGCGGCATGAGCGCCTGCGGTCGCTCTGCCCTGTGGAGGGCCGAGAGAAGGTCGTTCGACCCGAAAAGCGGGTCTGCCGGAGCGTATTCAGGAACGCCTGATGTCCACCTCCAGAGGCCAGCGTGAAGTGAGGACTGCGGCCGATGTTAAACCGCCAGAAATACCCCGGCAATCATTATGACATTTTCTTCATCTTCCCGAATTTTGATCAGGACGATGTTCGAAAAATTAGCTGAACCGGCTCAGGAATTTCATCTGCCAGGGTTAATCGATAGATCAACAACTTCTGCAACTCTGGTAACAGTTGACTCTTTTCATCGATATTCCCACATCAGCATCAAGTGTACGTAAATTTCGCAGGCTGCCGCCGCGCGCGAGATTGCATTGCCCAGGTCAGCACGGCTATCTGCAAAAGAGTGTGTACGAAGCGCTCGCTCACGGGAAATGATCTATCCGGCGGCGCTTACAAGACGGCCGATCACCCAGTATGCGCTGATACGCCCCCTCTGTCATCACAGAAATGACCGGGGCCGCGCGGGTGTCTTTCCCTGAGAAGACCTTGCCAGGGAGCCATGCCGATCTTGGCCTGGCCAGCGCCGCGCTGGCTGGGAGAGTTGCCGACCAGGCCAAGATCGACGTGGTTTGGCCTGGCCAGCATCGCGCTGGCTGGGAGAGTTGCCGACCAGGCCAAGCTCAACGCGGGTTTGGCCTGGCCAGCGTCACGCTAGCCGGGAATTGCCGACCAGGCCAAGATCCGGTGAGAGTCCGCGTGAAACTCAGATCAGGTGAGCTCGATCAGCGGGAAGGCCCGGTGCCGGCGCGGCGGGACGAGGAAGTTCTGCCGCCGGGTGGCTGTGATGAACCGCTCCAGGCCGTTGTCGTCGGTCTGGTCGCCGAGGAACTGGTGCTGCAGATCCTGCGCCGCCACGGAGATGCGCATCTGAGCGAACAGGTCGGCCGTCGGCACGAACATCAGGAATTGCAGCTTGAACTGGGTACTGCCGGCCGGGATGTTGTTCCCGCCGGGGAAGTCCTGAAAAGCGGGCACGTCCATGGCGTCGAGACCGGGGCCGTCGTTGCGGATGTGCAGCGGCGTGCCATCGGCCGCACGCGAAAACCTCTGCAGCGCCGCCTCGTGGCCCACGCGTCCCGTGCCGGTGAACGTGGCGTTGAGGGACTGGTTGCCGGGGGCGAACAGGCCCGCGCTGTCCAGCGCGCCCGCCGCCGCGGCGCCGGTGCCCTGGAACACGTTGTTGATGA
>WNFD01003688.1_pt1 | contig 17676 bp, 26 predicted proteins | sample 5400491 | NCBI WGS metagenome assembly WNFD01 (sample SAMN13153343, study PRJNA577476) | soil metagenome | isolation source: 120 cm saprolite under Douglas fir tree site 2 hole 2 replicate 2 | place: USA:California | collected 2015-04-18 | reverse complement strand
AGACAGATCGTGTTGTTCCATGCATGAACTATACGAACTTCTTCAGGATTATGAGACGCAGTGACCATCACGCCGATAGTCTTGCCGTCCAACTTTTTGCTCCGCAAAGCTGCGAGGATACCCACCCGGAATAGGACAGGGTCCAGGACGGATGCTCTATATTCACCCCTTGAGTACGACGCGAATCGACAAGATCATGGTGGACGCACAGCGTTCTAAAGCCTGCAGTACCATACTGATACCTCAAATGTGCTGGCTTAGGATGGGCATCTGAGAGACGGGAGATTTCTTGGGATCGGAGCTGATTGGACATGGTTGAGCTACGTGTGAAGACGCTGGGCAGTACTCTGGGCAGCAGTGATCAGCTTACGTCAGTTGTCCCAGACGCACATATATTGCCTACACAGCCTCAGCGTGCGGGATCATCTAATCCAGTCACCAATGCCCTCCAAGTCACCAGCTCAAACCCTATTAGAAAAGGCCGATAAGAAGGCAAGCTCATCTATCGGCTGGTTCGCTTCTTCCTCGACCAAGTTCGAGGAAGCGGGAGACTTGTACCAGCAGGCAGCGAACTCGTTCAAACTTGAGAAGCTGTTCAGAGAAGCGGGGGATGCATTTTCCAAGGAGGCAGAGTGTCGAGAGAAATGTAAAGAGACAAATGATGCAGCTAATGCCTGGTGGAACGCTGCTAAGGCCTACAAGAGAGGTTTCCCTGATCGTGCGTTAATCGTATACCATCGTTATTATATCGCTCAGCGTTCTCCTCCATTCAGTCGCCATCCAAGCGTTATCACAAACAGTCGTGCATTTAACCCAAGGTGGCCGCTTCCGCCAGGCCGCTGACAGAGAGAAAGAGATAGCACAGATTTATCTCCAAGACCAAAATGACCTTCGCCGTGCCTGTGAGAGCTTTGAGCGAGCAGGCGAATGGTATGCTCAGGAGGACGCCGCAGCGTACGTCATGTGCTTTAGCGATCTCTCTGTGACGCGCTTCACAAACGCGGACGCGTAACAGTACTGCCAATGCTTGCTTCAAAGACGCAGCAGATCTCCATGCAGATCTGGAGGAGTATACGATCGCAGTAGCTCGCTACGATCAAGTTGCGAATCATTCACTCAACTCAGCCTTGACGAAGTACAGCGTCAAGGACTATTGGCTCAAAGCTCTTCTCTGTGTGCTCGCATCGACAGTATGTTGTCACTTATGTACGTTGTGTCCCGCCGTTGATGTTCCACCAGGACTACGTAAGTGCTCGGCGAAACTTGCAACGTTATGGACAACAGGATAACACGTTCCCCTCCACGCGCGAGGCCAAGTTTGTCACTGCACTACTCGATGCCCTTGATGAGGGCAACGAGGAAGCGTTCACAAATGTGGTGTTTGAGTATGACCAGGTCACGAAGCTGGACAACTGGAAGACGGCGATCTTACTGAAGATCAAGAGAGGCATTCAGCAGGCTCCTGGGTTAACTTGAAGACCAATACATACCAACCATATATACTCGGACGTTGTCTATGTACATTACCCAATATCGAAAGATGTGAGAATGCCGTAATAACTAAATCGGTCGGATACGAGTTGAGGCGGTTTAGCCACGTCGTCCATTCCAAGCGCCCTGTAATGCTCACTCCAGCGACTCTATAGAAGAGCTCCCCTCACCGTCTCGTACTTATACCCTCACGCTCCCTTCCATTCTGGCTTTTCCTATGGCCTTGGCGGTACGGCTTGCCCTTTGGGTTCTCCATTTTCTTTATTCTCTCTTTCTGGCCATCTTGTCCATCCGCAGTCGTCACTTTCGTCCCGCCCCTAGATCACTGACTGCAACGCGAAGTAAAACGCCTTCCCACCTTGCACTGGTTCTTGCATCTCAAGAGCCGAATTTGTGCATCCCAGAAGCACAGGAAGCATTCCTGAGGTGCACAGAGACGGCGATTGCTTGCTGTCGAGCAGCTGGTATTCGATGTCTTTCGGTATATGACCGCCTGGGTGAGTGATCTCAAGCAGACCCGTCCAGCCTTCTCAGTAACTGCACAGGCATCTTGGTTGAAGCATTCGATGTAGCTGGTGAACGTCTAGAGACGTGTCTTCCTCCTCCCACCCAAGACAAGCGCCGCGGCTCCCTGGCGGAGGCGGTCTTCCCTCTCACTCCGCCCCCATCCGATGATTCAGATGTTGCCGATGATTTTCATTACAAAGGAAAGCCGTACATCAAGACGATTTGCGCGGGGGATACAGATAGATTGAGAAAATGGAGCCGTAATCGACCTCGAATTCAGCGTCACCGTGGGTCTATTCAAGTTCTCAATCCTTCACGCTCCACTTGGTTTCTCGTGACACTGGGAAACCAACCATCGCCGCTATCACCGACAGCCTTCTCCGCAAAGCCACTGACGGAGATGCAGAAGTAATCAAGATCTCGGTGACCGACTTGCAGGCCATTCTTGAAGGTATGGACAAATACAAATGATACGTCGGGGCACCTCTCCTCATGAGGCGTATATATCTTAGGTGACCGCGGATATAGTCCACCAGACCTCATGATCGTTCACAATGTGACCGTTCCGAGACGGCAGTCAGTACCGCTGGAGTTACACTCTTTTCCACCTTGGCAGGTCAGACTCACAGAGATCCAGTGAGTTGTCATTTCTAAAATGTAGACGTTGGCTTGACCCAAACTAGTCACGATGGGTTCTCCGGATTTTGGGACCGGTGGATCAGAGCCAAGCTGCCTCGGTGTGGCAAAGCATGGATGATGCTTAGTGAAGTGGAATTTCGGAGAGCCTTGGATGAGTACTCGAGCGCAGAGTTCCGGCTTGGGAAATAGCATGAGTGATGCGTTGTATCCTAGAAACCTTAATCATTCTTTCGTCGTTCACGGGGGATGCCGGTGAAATTACAATTGGGTCATCTTAGCTGTGTTCACCGTGACAATACAAGCGTATCAGCCACAAAGCCGTCGTGACCATGACGCCTATATTATATTGCCAGTGGCGAAATAACCGCGGAGAGATCAGAGCCCCTTGCAATCAGGTCCTGGTATCTACGTATGGGCGAACTCGGAGAGGAGCGGGCTACACAAACATTCATGGGGCCCGCAAGAAAGTGAACTCGCATCACTTGTATGAGCGCGCCCGTCCATGATTCAGGCCCTGCATGCAGTACTGCGTTGCAGAACTGTATTTTGATAAGCGCTCTTGGATCTATGCAACCCACGTGGATGTGCGCTGCAGGCCGATGATCCGGGTGGTGCCAGTGCCCTCGTTATCCGGGATGTAAATGGGATTCTTTCGCCACACAGCTTTCCTTGTTACCGTCTTGGTGTTGTGCCAGTGTATTTAAGCGGATATGAAACCTGGGTTTTGCTCCAATCAAAGTCCCCACTGGCACGTAGTACTGAGATTGCTATGGGTGTACTCCCGAAATTGGATCCTTCTACTCTGGCCTTGGACCTCTCCTCGACTCCTTACTCAAGGGATGCGCATGTAATGACCCAGGATGCAGCCTCTATGAGACATGGCGCTTCTCCCCACGCCCCCAAGAGGTCCTACACCGTGACAGATATGAAGCCTTCAAGTTCTCTCAAGGTCCGGGTCAACAAAAGAATTATTGTGTGCTGTGATGGGTGCGTCGTCTATCCCACGCAGGAAATAACCCAACGATATGCTGACCAACGTTGAACCGCCATTGGTAGGACGTGGCAAGATGGTGTGATAATCAGCGAGCGATGGAAATATACGAATATCCTCGTACGTCACCATAGCCCTTTTTACAGTACCACTTTGTATCCTTATTTCGCTCATTCTTCTTTTTTTTACCAGAGGTTATCCAGAGCCATACACCGCGTCGACAAGCGACTGTGAGTTTTCGTCGAATTCCGGGGCACTGTCCTTCGCTAATCTCACTACTTTGAGTACACCACCTGTGCCTCAGATTGTGCTTTATCAGGCTGGTGTTGGGACCGAGTCTCCTCATTACCAGGCTATTCTGGACGGTGAGTTATCAGTATGTTTCTGTTAAATACGTCCATAACACGTATGTTGTGCAGGTGCCACAGGAGCGGGTCTCGGTATGTGGCTAAGCCGCCTGGACCATGACTAGCTGGATTCAACTGAATCCCTATCTGACGTCCCACTGGCACTGCAGGCGACAAGGTCCAGGAAGCTTATACATTCATTGCAAAGTGAGTCTCGGGCTCTTCAAGTCGTTCGTGACGCAAAGTTTCTCACCTTCAATCGGGGGCCGTAGTAATTATGAGCCGGGAGACGAAGTTAGCCCTTCATTACCTCACACTCGCGTTAAATGTCTGAACAAGGCTTCAGATATTCTTATTTGGCTTCTCCAGGGTAAAGAAACTTGGGGGAACTGAACGTTTACCAGTCCCAGCTGACTGCAGTGTTGTCAGGGTGCATACACCGCACGTATGATAGCAATGATGATTGTAAGTGGCCAGAGCACACCATCACAAATGTTGCTGACTATGAACGAGATGGAAATTGGCATATTGGATCGAACGGATATGGACTATTTTGCGGATATTTTCGTCGATCTCCAAGCTCGCGGAAAGACACAAGATAAAGACCGTGAGTCCACCTTCAGGGCTTAGTGTAAATCCAAAACTAATTTAGCAGAGATCGACTTGTTAGACCTAAAGCTTGCTCCATGGAGGAATCCCAGTTCACCGGGTAAGCTCCGAGCGAACTGTAATGGGGATAGCTTTGCGATCAAGTAGGTCCTAACTAATCTAGTCCATGCTGAGACCTTTAACCAAACATTGGTGAGGTGTGTTGGCGTATTCGACACTGTAGGAGCTCTGGGTCTACCTGAAGAACTCTCTTTCGGGTCGAAAAAAATACAAACGCTTTTTGGCTTCCCAGACTCAGTGCTAGGTGATCACATCGAACGAGCTTACCAAGCCCTAGCTCTCAACGAAACTAGAGCCGATTTTGTACTTCTTTCTCTCGCGACTTGTCGCCAGCTCACGCTAACGTATCCATAGAACTGCAACAAGTTCCATCTATCCGAAGAAGGAAGGAGGAAAAAGCAAGTCTTGAAGCAGGTACGATAAATTTCATTGCCATGCTCCGCAAATTCAACTTACTGAGATTGGTACGCAGTGTTGGTTTGCTGGTGAGTACTAACGTTAGTAACTTGGTCGTGGCTGTTGATAATCCCAAATCAAGGGTGTCATTCGGACGTGAGTGAATATAATTATCCTGGCTCGCGTGCCGTCTTCACTTACGGCACACTGGCAGATTGGCGGAGGCTATAAAGAGCATGACCTATCGGATATAACGCTACTCTGGATGGCGGTATGTCGAATTGTATGAGGCACGTAACAATTATCGATATGGTCCCATTTCGATTATAGGCCAATATCGAAGACACTATCTCAATCGATACCGAGTATATTTTCTCTCTGTTGCAGCCCAACTTTCCCTGGGGTAGCCAGAAACCACATGAGTATGTATTCCGCAATTCCGATTGACTTTGACTGATATGGATAACTTGGACCTAGTTCAAGGACAGGCGTCTTTGTTTTGGCAAACACCATTCAGCGCCAGCTCCCCACATCCTTTAACCCGATTACTCACGAAAGCATACATCCTTCTGTTCTCATGCAGGGTGCCATACCCCCACAGCTAGCAAATACCCTCGCCATTCATCCAGACCTCATTTGTCAGTTGATGCCTTTGGAGCAGCAAGCTAAGCAACAGTGGCCCTCTGCCTCAGCCGAGAACTCCCGCAGGAGTACCACAGATGTCATGGAAGCCAAGGTGGCCAATAAGGACACTGTTACACGCCGCCAGTCGTTCATCGCGAGGGCAGTGAAGAGCCTGAAGAGGAGAGCACGCGGCGACGATCAAATTATCCGACCTCAATCAGTTGGTGTGCTGGATGAGCACGCAGATTCTACAGCTTCTGGCTCCCTCACCGTGGGGGAGAGAAGCTGGCTTTTGAAATTAACGCATGAAACTAGTCTCGGGGTCTTCATTCGCGACTTAGTCTAGCTCTCTTACCATTTCGTTGATGATATCTTTATGCATATTGGATAGGTCATACGTACATACTATGCTTGATGGGGTTGTGGAACGGCCTCTAATGAAACTGTGTCACTTTGTGTCATGGGGTAGTTTGAAACTCCCCAGCCCCAAGGCACCCGATAATCAGCATCATCGCTGGTCCCTCCTTAGTTGGTCGGTTTGCAACAGATTCGGCCTTGTCTTCGGACTTCATCGGACTTAGTCTGAGTGTGGAACAGAACGGCTGGTTCCGAGCCTAGCTGGCGATCAAAATTTCCATCGCGTGAAAAAGTGACTTTTGACCTTTCTTTCGTCTCGCACATAGTTGCATTTTTATCCAAGGAACATATGAATGTAAGCTATGAGATATATGAGATATTGTGTATTGGATTTTGTGATGATTGGGCAAGAAACGAATGAGATGTTCGCACCATTTCTGTAACCGCGTGAAGCATAGTACAAAAAATCAACCGGTAGCATTCGCCATTGCGTCTCCACACGAACAGCAACTTGCTCCTGAGGATGGGAGGGTCATAAAGCCTGGAGCCTGGAGCTGTTGCATCCTCAAGTACCGAATATTACCAGGTACTAGCACAGGCAGGGTTTGCGATGTGCCACTTGAAACATTGTGTCCTGGTCTTATGAATCTACATTAGTTACTCGGCGTATGTCGCTACTTGGTACCATTCGAGGACGCAGTGTGCACCACAACCTGGTGGAAAACTTGATGAAAGTAAACTGAAGGAAAAAAGACTTTGATGTATTAATTACAACACGTGGATGCGACGTGAATCGTGGCAAAACACATCTTCGGGGATGAGAATTCCCTGACTCAGAAGAAACGACTAAAGACACGTCTCGTTCGAGGACACCTTTCGATGGTAGGTTGTAGGTTTGAACGATAGACAGATAATAGTCATACCAATACCTGTCGCGTTTAGCTCACAACCCCATTCACACCATGTGACCGCGCGCGCCTCAGACACGGACGGGTGCAGCTCAAGTTCGCTAGTGAACTAATCATCATATCGTCGCAACATTCTGCTTTACTGTAAACGTCGATCAGTATGGCCACAGATCATCCACAAAACCTTCCAAGTATTAGTCGGCCATCATCCCGTCCGTCCACAGGTCACCAACACACCCCATATCCCCCTTCACACAAACGACCTCCGTCTATGTATGAAGATCGTGACAACTCTAAGTGAGGACATTCCCGCACGATATCAGACGCTAAATCTTATGTGAACCTAAACAGTTTTCCTACTCCTACAAAGGATAGTAACTCCTGGTATCGCCCTTCTCTCGAAGGCGCATCCGGCGATGAAGAGGAGCCTATTGATGTAGTGAAGGGGAATTGGGGTAGGAAGACAGCCAAAGGCGCTAGATGGCTCCGAAAGGGCAAGTTAGCCGCATGGGGCCCTGGCATGGAGGAGTGGGAGGTGCGTCTTAGCAGTCCTCTAGCTAGCAATCAATCATTGAAACTCGTTTCAGGCAGATGAACGAGCTCGAAAGCGTATTAAATCTTTACTCCCCCCCGACAATCGTTCCCCGTCACCCCCTGTATTACCCCATCTACGGTCACCATCTCCCCCACTCATTGCACCATACGCGACACTTCCAGCTCAACACCTCAACTATACATCTTTCGTGATGGACAGAGGGGTCACACACTCTTTTCGCTCTCCAATGCTAGAAGACCTGGAGCGTGCCACCAATGGGCTGATCGAAGGGGAGGCAGAGATGAAACGTGCATTCGGCCGACTTTGGGAGGTTCTCTCAAAAGATCCCGATCAGGCTCACCTCAAGGACACAGTTATCCCAAAGCGGGAGGAAGAGGGCGAAGATGCAAGTGCGGAAGGAGAAAAAGAGAGGAGGCTTGCACGGGCCCCAGACCTCATCCCTCCAACGCAAAAGCTGTTTATAGTATCCTACCCAAATGGGGGATCTCCGGTCTATGATCCCTCCCATTTTGTCCATCCGGACATGCAACGAGAGAACCTGGAAAAGTCGCTCTCAACACTACGGGAGCTTCAAGACGATGTTCGGGAGTACGTGGAACGATTACGGGAAGTCCGGGAAAGCTTGGGTGATATTCGAGCGCAGCGTGATGAGGTCTGGACGATGGTGAGGACTAGCGCACTGCAGGAGTTGCAGAGGATGGCTAGCGGCCAAGTGGTTCAATAATTTATTGTTTGGGAGTGTTTCTGGTTGGGCGCCCTGGTTGCGTTGGCGGAGACAGATTTCATAATACGACGACTTTCCGCTCTCCCAAACTTTGTGTGCTATCTTAAACTCGCTTCACAAGTCTATATACTCTCTCGTCAAATGATTTCTAACAACACCCAAGCAACTTTCCATGATCCAGGGCCCCCGCTCATAGAGCATGACATAGAGCACGCCTCCGATCGTTACTTGCTCAAACTCAAATCTTATGCAAAGGCGCTACCGTATTCCATCGAATCGAACTCAAGGATGCAAGGACTCCTTGACTTTATCTGCATACGCATCGTGCAGACAGTCCAAGCTAGAGACTATGACCCTGGGTTTTTGCAGTGGGATAGCATGTTGACTTAGTGCGCTCTGCGGTATTCTCGTCTGTATCAGAAACTTAAAGTATTCGCTAGTTGGTCCTACTTGAAGTACCCAATTCCCAAAGAGAAGCGAATTCTACTAGTAGATCTATACTATAGCATGTGCACTATGCCTGGCATGCCACTCCATATCGTCGCAACTTGCTCCGATGCTTTGGAAATCCTGACAAGATCAAAAAATAAACTGAGCATCCAGGATATCAGACTTCCTTGGTTGCCCATACTCGATATCCTGAGATACGACTTGTTTCTGACCAGGCGCCAGTTCGAAGTCAGGTTTGTGTGGTATCCCCAACTCAGCACACAACCCCAACTGACGTTGACTTCGCACAAGTCAAACATCCTATTATATGGGAACAATCGCTAGCACCGTTCAGAGGTTCTTCCATCCTGCGGCTATTGACCAGATGCTTGAAACGTTTGTGCCGCTGATCAATGGGACCAATCTGAACGTATGTTCGAATCTCACTAGAGGTGACCTTGGTAAATAACCCTGGTACTAAATTTGGATTACAGAGTCTCTTGTCCTCGCAGTTTTTCATGCTGACGTTTCTCCCCCAAAGTCACCCGCAATCCTATCTCCCTATGCTCTTCCGTTTGTGGGAGTCTATCAATTCATATATATTCGATGAGCGCATGCTTCAGTTTCTGGCTCAACTAGCGGAAATGCATGTGGATCCTGTGATCAGCGACCCTAAAACAATCGACGAGATACCCGATGACACGAAGTCAGAGAATGAAGGCAGACCGAATTGGTCCAAGAACGATCTCGGTAGTACCAGCCTCTGGACAGGAATTTACAAGGATGTCGGCATATTCACCGATTACGACTGGCATTTCGTTATGTGCAAGTGCTTGGCTTCTATGGGTTGGTGTCTCCCTGAATTTTTCTTCGACGAACATTTAATTGAAGGTACTACAATCAGAAATTCCACTTGCGGACTCGGGATCTCTTACCACGGGTCCATCTGCCGATAATCAAGCGGGATTTGAGATTGGTCGCCTTCCTAAGCCGGCTTGGCGGATTGGTTAGTTCGTCTCAGTCGTTCTTGACCACAGGATGCTGATGTCATCAAGCTTCGTTGGCGCGCATCATCGTCTATTCCATGGCCCCGGACGGGCTTCCCACAGCGCCATCTAGTACCCCCACTCCTCTCGGGACGCCTTTTGCATCAGGAATGAGTACCCCTCGGAACCCGAGTGGCTCTGTGGGCGATTACTTAACGGCACCTCTTGGAAAGCTACCATTCCTCAGTCTCAAGAGCTACATTGGCGGCTCGAAAGCTCTGGACTCACTGGTGAAGTTAATTGCCTCTACGGAAAGTTTTTTCCACCCTTCGAACTCGGGGGCCTGGACTGTTGATGTATGTCTACTGTCTTGTGTACCACGCCGAGATCTCTCACTATGTTGGCGGCACTAAATGAGCTACACGCTAATGCATCTATACGCAGTTGACTGCATTCATCAAACACGTTGCATATGAGTTCAACAAACGTAATTTGCCTCTTTCAACCTAGGCTCTTAGCTTATCATTAATTCACAGGGTGGCACGAAGAGCAACGTCCCGATTGCAAAACTCCACTGGTTTGCCATACCCCCTACTAGAATCCGTTGACGTCGCCCTGATTTGTACCCTAGCATCGCCGTCTTACGCGGGCTATGAAACGCGAGCTCGTGAGAAGCCTTCGTACGGTTGCACTATTGGCAATGTTCTCCGAGGATTCAACAACAGCCAGCAATATTTCCAGTTGTCTGAAATGGATGAGTCTCATGGAGCCTGACCTCATACTCTATCCAATATTAGAAAGAGCTGTTCCCTCTCTCGAAACTTTAGTCGAGGCAAGTTGCCAGTGACTGACCTAGTAATTCATCCAGACATTCACAAACCTTTGAGCAGACGCAACGTACCATTGCCGTAATCAAAGCGTTGGGTGCTATTGCTCCGGCACTCGTGTCCAGAGAGGTCTACTATCCGGGGGCGAAGCACCTCGTTCCCATTCTACACTTATTGATACCTGGGATCGATCTCGTATGTAGCCGATGACGATCTTCGCGACGCAGCATGCTGACAAGAACGATAGAACGACCCGTCGAAGACGGTAGGATTAACTACTTTGCGTTTGTATTACATTTCTTGACAGACGATTTGGTCATACAGCTCTGCACGACGACCTTCCTTATAGAAATATCTCAATACATCAAATTCGGAGATTTGACATCGAGAAGTATCACCTTGTCCGCTGATGTAGATTCTTCCGCCCCTGCGGATGTTGACATCCCAAATGGATTCTCAAGTATATTCTTAGGTGATGCGCACACTGAAGCCGAGTTGAACGATGGCCCTCTACTATCCATGGACGAAGAAGATGCTTTATTGCGGGAGTCGACGGCAGGCTTTCCGGACTGGATTGCTAGCTTCATTCGGAGGGTTATCCTTCTCTTCGACAATCTGCCCGAAGAAGCCGGTGGCGCGACAGAAGGTTAGCTAGAAACACACTCATTACGTGTCAGCTGAAACATTCCCGTTGTTCTCAGTGCAGTTAGTGGATGCCGTTACAAATGCATGCAGTCAAATCTGCATTCACCTGTCCGATTCTCTATTTGATCTGGTTCTCAATATGATCTTCGATTATGCTAGCAATAACGTACGACCGAATGCGGTCCGAGCCGTTCATCAGCTTGTGGAATGTGTCGCGAACGCTCATCCGGCAAAGACCTTGGCTAAATTTGTTCCCTTTTGTATACGCAATATCGAGGTAGAACTTGACAATGGAGCGAGCTCAACCCCAACGACGTCGACCTTCTCCACGCCTTTACCTTCTGATGCTACTTTTCATTGGAGTATGGAAAAGATTTAGTTCGACACCTTATTTTTATTGACGCAGGTCCCTCAGATCTGGCTGTGTTGCGAGGCGCCATGTTCAAGTGAGTCCTTTGGTTAGGCTATGGTGTCGGATATCTAATCGAGGTGATAGTGATGGTAAAGCAGTACGTCGAAGAGACTTGATACGTTTTGGGGCTGACGAGAGGGGCAGGTCCTGAAGCACAAGGGCCGGTTCATTCCTCTGTTCAAGCGTCTCCGTGACAAGACGTTCGCAAAACGCGGGTTTTCTTGGAGCGGCAAACTTCTCTCCAGCCTGCTCCTGACCTTGACGCATACGTATCCTCTAGAAGACAAGTTTGTGAACCCTGACGAGTGGGACAGCGAGGGTAAACACATCTTGCATTGGTGTGTATATTAGCTGGATATTTATTCAGGATTCCGTTTCGGTCATCACAAATATTGGGGGAAACTCTATACGTCTGAGGATGTCACGGTACGTATACATTCTGCCTACGATAGCCTGAGATATTATATGTATTAGGTTTCATGGCACGTACCAGACGAAGAAGAGCTGGATTTTGCCTTGAAGATATTGAAGGAGATCGTTGAACCAACACTCGGAAGACTGGAAAGCCTCTTGGAACCAGGCATGTGTCATTACCAACTTACGGACCTGATTCAGATTGATTGATTAGTACTGGGTATATGGCGCAGGTACACCCCGAGACAGTCTTTGGCGAAATGACTTTTGTCGGTTAGCATCAGCATATTTCGAGGTCCTATTATTCCATTAACAGAGGACTGAATTAGATACTTGAGCTTTGTCCGAAACGCATTTTCAGGGACGCCTACACTAGTCAAGGAAGTGCTCACTCAAGAAGAACAGCAATATGGTTTGGAGACAAGCGATATCCTGTAACTTATGCTCCCCCTTCTATGATTCCCACTTACCTTGAATCAGGAATGAAATCTCAGAGATGATCGCTTCCATTGAGCCTATTAATTCCGGGGTTGCCATTACAGACCTTCAAGACCCGCGTGCCCAGTACTACCTAGCTCTTCGGCAGCGCTTCGGCAAACTCCTGCATGAGGCATCTGTGTCACTACGTCAACAAGGAGAGGAGAATACCGTCGATGCTGTCCACGCTTTGGTGAGTTGGTTGCAGCGACTGTTTCATTCCCATCTAAGCTGGTACACATTGTCCAGATACAGTCCATCCGTACTTATTTACTGGACTATGGTGACAGTAAAGATAGGTTAGATGGTACCTTCCCACACTCGCAGCCTAGTCACTAAGATCCATCTAGCTATTACGTCCAGCTGGAGCGGTACGGGTCGGAACTAAATTACGCACGGCAACATACAAAACAAAAGACATGGCCAAGAGCGGTCTTTATACGGCGCGCACGGTGAATGCACAAAAAGGCTTGATACACCTTTCTATTAGATATTTATCTCCAAAAAGACTTTATCACGCAGCCCGGTTAAGATGGAACACCATTGAAAGGAGGCGCACACTCGCCGATGATCAACTTATCGATGATGTCACAGAGTGGGCACTTTGGCACTATGCAACTGGTGAGTGTCATGCATGAGGGTTCGAGTGCGTACTAATTATCCATAGTGCGAGAGTACGGGTCTATGAGTCAATGATCGCGAATCCAATTAATGTTTTTACAGGTCTAGTCAGTCGTTATTAGACGCTCTTTGCGGGGTATGACTACTTCCTACGTGACCCATCGGTATAATATAGCTGAATTGTCCTGAAGGCCTACGACGGAATTCGCAGACGCTGCCTACCCCTGGTATATGCAGCTTTGGAACCTGGTACAGACGACGATCGGATGAAAGGGGCATTATGGACTTTGAATTCTAGCGTGTTCGGTGAGTGTATTACTGTATTACCGGCAACAAAGTAACCAGTATTAACGTTAAACCATTCTTCTTAAAGTCAAGTACGCGATGTCTGGTACGTCCTTTGCGCTCATGTTGTATGAAAATTGTCTAACCCCTGTTTAGAACCTACGCTGGCCCCAGGATTACTCAAGAAGCTATTCGGATGTCAGGCTAATGAGAAGGTATTCCCCCCACCGAATAGATATGTCTGCACCGTATAATAAAAGATGGCAGCCGTCCATACAAGGTGCTGTTTCGTCCGTTTGCGAAAATGGTACGAGCGCCTCTTGTCCTCATGGAACTATACTTCACTGCTTTCACAGGCCTAAATAGCTTTGTTGAACCCAATTTCCACGTCTACGAGGTCCATTATCCATACCTCGACAGAGCAATGGCGAATTTTCGTTCAAAGTTGCCATTCAACCCAGAAGAGGACTTGTTAGTTCATCGTTGCAAAGAAAGGCGGATAAGTCGCATTCAATTGTGCGAAGAGCAAATTAGGGAGGCGGTTCGCGGATATACCTTCTTGGAGGAAGTCCCACTGATCAAACAACAGACTTCACTAGTTCTCGAAATTGCTCAGACAAAGTCCACCCACTGGCGTTATGCCATCTTTGCTACTCGGTGTCTTCGAACTTTGATCAGGAAAGATGCGCCTATTTCCGCACCCCATATGAAATATTTCCTTGAGAAGTGCTACGATAATCACCCTTCATTGGTACGTGTTCCCTGGTTTCCAATATTCTCTTTGAGAAGTACAAGCTCAAATAACACCACCACGTAGCGTTATGTAGGTTACATCGATTCCGTCCGTGTATGAATTTGACAGGCTTGTAGTACTCCCAGAGAGCCGTGATGAAAGTAATCCGTTATATAAAATTACGGACCTTCGCGCAGGGGCCTATCGACCTCATTTTCGAACGAAACAATAACCCGCTGAAGCAATCAATGGCAGTTGGGGAACTATCTCACGACTTCACACGCGATTTTCTTGCTCAATTTCAAGTACCTGTTGATCTTATTCAAGCCGGATCAAACACGTCAGTTACATTTCTAAATCGTTGGGCATTTAGTCGAGCAATTTATACTTTTCCAGTCTCTTGATCGAAGATGTCAGCAGCGGATGGATCGCCTGGCAAGACTCAATCGTGGCTTATACCTGCCCTCACATATCCAAACCATCATTGCCACCATGGGATCCGGAAAGTCAGGCAGCTATCTCTGCTGTGAGAGAAGCGGCGAGCGATTCTTCCTTCTGGAGGAATCTCTCGATACACTTCAGCTCCGAAACGCACTCCGAAGTGGTTTCTTCAGACAATGTTGCCTCCATCAAATCGATCGGTATGTCTACTTTGACGCCAAAGATCTTGACATATACCTTACCTCCAAACGTTAGTTCAGCTATTAGAGAACGAATCATTTGCCCATCTCCAAACCCTGATTGAAGAGTTGATCCAAAATCCCGACCAGAACAAACAGAGGGGAGCCGCTGAGTTCCTGGCAGGTCTGTTGAATGGTAAGTGTTTCCTTCTGTAGGCTTCACCCATCTGAAAGAACACAGGTGCCAAGCATTGGCCAATGCACAGCCAGAAAGAGCTTTGGGATTGGGCCATGCCTTTATTAAAAACTACATTTGGTAGCAGAATCAAAACCGACACATTGCCCGTTTGGATGTCGTTCCTAGAAGTAGGTCGTCTAGGTTGCACGTCCCTCCTTATTCTGACAGATAGTAGTACATGTTTCACAAACGAGATCCTCGTCGATATCAAGCCCTCGTCGACTACCTTGTCCAGGAGTTCTACTCTACGGATTACAACGGTGAATCGTCACTCAATGCTGTCAAAGCGCTGTGCTTTTTCCGAGCCTTTTACGAAGAGCAAAACTGGAAATTCTCTGGGTGGGTGGATCAGGCAGTTGAACGTGTGTGGGCCGAGTTATCTAGCGAGCACGATGAGGTACGTCCCCGTTGTATTTTCATGACAGCGGAAAGTAAGTGACCTGTCTTACTGTCACAAGGTCCGCGCGTACGTTAGCGAGCTACTTGCTTTTGCGAGTAAGATAAAGGTGAGGAAGCCTATACCTGATAGAACATCGTGTTCACGCACAGATAGCGCCAACCAAAACCTTCAATTCCCTCTGCCGAGATCTTTGTGCGTGAGTGTCGGACGGCACCCATGGACTTTGATATATTGGGGATGCGGGGAATCTACCATCAGACGCGTGTGCAAGAACTTGTTCAGCGATTCTCGGGGTGGCGTGCGGAGCGACTGCCAGGATCTCGTGCTTTTCAATCCACATACGACAAGTTAGTCCTTACCTACATTTTCTGGGCATTCCTTGATAAACGTGAGCAGAGTGGCAACCACAACATGTCGTTGGTTATTCCAAACGGTGCACGATATCAACGCGATATCCGCGTTCGACTATATTCTGCCGCTTATGGTACGCAAAGGGCCGACATCTGCCGTTTTCTAACCTTCATGCCTTATTACAGCCTGAACTATTTCGTTTTACCGAAGGTATTCCGTGAGGTCTTCACTGTGGCGTATCTTAAATTTTCTTCCTCAGTGAACGACAATGACGAGCTCCTGTCGAGAGCACGCATGCTCCTCGTCCGCATGTGCGGAGTGACGCCGCCGCGTCCCCTCATAGGACCTATATTGAACGCTATCTTTGACACAATTCTGAACTCTCCGGTTAGACGGTCTCCATCCGATCTTTGAAAAGCCTTGCTTATTCTATTGGCAGTCGTGGAAAGTCCGGGTGCAAGCATTGCCTTTGGTTCAAGGTGTGTACTCTGCTCAGTTGCCAGTAGAAGCGAAAATATAGCTTTTTACTAGTGTTCTACTTCCGGCAAGTCCCTCTGTTGAGTGATGGCAGGATAACCGAGATACTTGAGGTAGGTAGAGTTACTATCTACTTGCTTCCGAACCGTCACTAAGACCCGCCAGATGCTTTGCAAATGCCTTGATGATGAGGTGGTTGAAGTTCGGGAGATGGCTGCTACGTAAGTTTCAGTCAGGGCAATAGCCCGAAATGATAGTCTCATCCCGTTTTTTTTAGAACGCTATCCGGAGTCCTGCGTCTCTCCCCACGTCGTAGCCAATTAACATTGAAGGTACAACTCCTCATTTGGTCATCTTAGGTACACATCTTGACGTATCTCCAGGACCGTTTTGTCAAACTTCTACGTCGTTCACCCCTTCCCAATCGGCAGTCGCCGGTCTATAACGCGGCCATTCGCCAGCGCCACGCTGCAATCCTCGGTATTTGTGCCCTAGTGGATAGTTATCCGTACACTGTCGAGCGCTGGATGCCTGAGTTGCTCGCAAATATACTTGCGGAGCATGCTTATGACCCTGTATGTCTCCTCACCCTCCTTCCTGTGCCAGTCGTGTTGGTCCTGACGACTGGATTTCATAAAGATACCAATTTCACTAACAGTGCAAAAATGTGCAAGTAATTTCAAAAAAACACACCAGGACACTTGGCACGAGGATTCGAAGCGCTTCACTGAGGATCAACTTGCAGCGCTCTCTACTTTGCTAACTGGTTCATCATATTGTGCGTGATTCATTCCTCTCATCCCGCCGGAACCCTTACCCGCGGTTACGTGTAGACGCCTGAGCGCAAAAACTTGACCTTGTCCTTGTGTTTCCCATCCAAACTGCTTGATCTGACATGTACTAATCTGATGGCAACTGGATTACGGAACATATGTTCCCGCGGCGTAGGAAGGTGGTCACAACAAGTCCAGTAATGTTCTCAGAGGTCATCTACCCAAATATTAAGGAACAACGAATGAAAGATCATAATAAGTCACAAGACGTAGGCTGTAGTACATTGTAACACATGGGTCAGGGCGTACATACTCAAACTTGGGTTCTACCATGAGGTGGTGACGACAAGATGATGTGTGAATGGCGGGAACCACCGGAACGCCCTCCCTCGACGTCGTCAGAAGAAGCGATTGACACCTCCGTTGTCTCAAGTCCGTTGGCCGTACCAGTTCTTGCTCCGGCATCTGGGATGAGATTTATAGGTGCATTCTGCCGACCATCGTATCCGGATTTGACACGATTGTTCGACACCGACTCGCTATAGAGCACCACACAAGGTCAGAATGGTTATGAATAACTAACGTTGGCGTCGTCCAACACTTACCGAATTTCGGCAATGAGGTCGTCAATGTCATACCAAGCAAGGGAGCTGTAGGCGATACCGCGGAACCACCCCACCTGATCGGCGGGACTGATGAACGCATGCGCGTGTAGGTGATCCGTGACGGGGATTCGAGGGTCTCGGAAAGGCGGAGTAATAAAGCCTATGCTGAAATTA
>WNFD01004684.1_pt1 | contig 17680 bp, 21 predicted proteins | sample 5400491 | NCBI WGS metagenome assembly WNFD01 (sample SAMN13153343, study PRJNA577476) | soil metagenome | isolation source: 120 cm saprolite under Douglas fir tree site 2 hole 2 replicate 2 | place: USA:California | collected 2015-04-18 | reverse complement strand
GCTGGAGGCGGAGGGATTCAACCTGGCCGTTGCCTTCCGTGACCACAAGGCAGAGATCCTGCGCTTCTGCGAGGACCTGCGAGTTCCGCTGACGAACAACCAGGGCGAGCGCGACCTGCGGATGGCCAAGCTCCAGCAGTTATGGAAGGCAGCCGATTATCCACGAGTCAGGACCCGTTGCGCGTGTCTGACCTGGTCAGAAACGATGTCGAGCCTCTTCGAGCCAACATAATTCGCCGGAGTTGAGGACGCTTCCCCTGCCGGGATGGCCCCGGGAGAGGAGGCGGTGATGAGTGATCCGAGTCGGGTCCAAGTGACGGGCCCGTTGGCGGCCTACGTGGCCGGGTTTCGAGATGAGCTGGCCGGACAGGGGTATCGGCCAGATGCCGCCACCGGCCAGCTGCAGCTGATGGCCCACGCCAGCCGCTGGCTGGCCGCGCAGGGGTTGCAGGCCGAGCACCTGTCGCCGGCCGAGGTGGAGCGATTCGTCGAGTGCCGCCGGTCGCAGGGCTACAGGCAGCGCTGCTCGTCGAAGGCCCTGGTACCGCTGTTGCGGTATCTGCAGGAGTTGGGCACCATTGCTGTCCCCGTGGCCGAGGCGACGACGCCCGTGGCGGAGCTGCTCGAGCGCTACCGGAGCTACCTGGTGGGGGCGCGGGGGTTGGCGCCCAGCACGACTCGGCGCTACCTGAGCGCGGCCAGGGCGTTTCTGTCGGAGCTGGCCGGCCAGGGTGGGGAACTTGACCTCAACGGCCTCAGCGCCGGGCATGCCGTCGAGTTCGTGGGACGTGAGAGCCGAAGGCTGACGCCGGCATCAGCCCAGGATCTGGTCAACAGCCTGCGGTCCCTGCTTCGGTTCCTGGCCGTGGCGGGGATTGCTCCCGGTGAGCTCGCCGGGGCGCTCCCCGCGGTGGCGGTGTGGGGCGGGGGTTCGCTTCCGCGAGCCCTGCCGTCCGAGCAGGTGGCAGCGCTGCTTGCCAGCTGTGACCGGGCGTCGGCCACGGGCCGACGGGACCTGGCGGTGCTGACGATGTTGGCTCGGCTCGGGCTGCGGGCGGGGGAGGTGGCCGGTCTCGTGCTCGACGACTTCGACTGGCGACTCGGTGAGGTCGTGGTTCGGGGCAAGGGACGCCGGGTTGACCGGATGCCGGTCCCCGTCGACGTCGGCGAGGCTGTGGTCGCCTACCTCGACGGTGGTCGCCCCGGCGTCAGGTGCCGGTCGGTGTTCTTGCGGGCGTGCGCTCCGATCGTGGGCATCTCGGCGATCGGGGTGTCGGGCATCGTCGGGAGGGCCTGCGAGCGCAGCGGCCTGCCGGGTTGCGGCGCCCATCGGCTTCGTCATTCTGCTGCCACCTCGATGCTGCAGGCGGGTGGGTCCCTCGGCGAGGTCGGCCAGGTGCTCCGGCACCACTCGGGGCCGGCCACCACCGGAATCTACGCCAAGGTCGACCGGCTCGCCCTCCGCTCGGTCGCCCAGCCGTGGCCGCAAGGAGGTGCGGCGTGATCTGCTTGCGCCAAGCCGTCGACGACTACCTGGGTCTTCGCCGTTCGCTGGGTTTCAAGCTGGAGCGTCACTCGCGTCTGCTCGCCGATTTCGTCGGCTACCTCCAAGACGCCGGCGCCACAACGCTGACCACCGCGCTTGCGGTGTCGTGGGCGAGTCAACCCCCGGACTGCGGCCCGGTGTGGTGGTCACAGCGACTGGGGATTGTGCGCGGGTTCGCCCGCCATCTTCGGGCGTTCGACCCCGACACCGAGGTACCTCCCGCCGGCCTTCTGCCCCGCCGCTCCTACCGGCCGACTCCCTATCTGTATCAGCCCGAGGAGATCACCTCGTTGATGACCGAGGCGAGATCCTTGGTCAAACCGTTGCGAGCCGCCACCTTCGAGACCCTGATCGGGCTGATCGCGGCGTGTGGACTGCGGCCGGGCGAGGCCCTCCGAATCGACTGCGGCGACGTCGATTGGGCCGAGGGGTTGCTGAGCATCAACAACACGAAGTTCAACAAGAGCAGGGTGTTGCCGCTGCAGGCCAGCACCCTCGGCGCTCTCGCCCGCTATGCCGAGGGGCGTGACCGGCTGTGCCCGCATCCGGCGTCGGCGAGCTTCTTCGTCTCCCGAGCCGGGACCAGGCTCATCTTGAGCAGCGTCGACAACACCTTCGCAATGATCGCTCGACGTGCGGGCCTGCCCCGCCCCGGGACCGCCCGCCTGCCGCGTCTTCATGACCTGAGGCACTTCTTCGCGATCGCAACGGTGACCTCGTGGTATCGGGCCGGGCTGAACGTCGATGCTCACCTGCCGCTGCTGTCGACCTATCTCGGCCACGCGGACCCGGCCAACTCCTACTGGTACCTGTCGGCAACCCCAGAACTGTTGGCGCTCGCCGCCGCCCGGCGCGAGCAGGCCAAGAAAGGACGGTCATGAGCGCCCTGGCCCCCACCCTCGAAGCATTCTTCACCGAACGCCTCGGCAACCAGCTGCACGCCAGCCCCAACACCGTCGCCGCCTACCGAGACGCCTGGCGGCTGCTGCTGGGTTTTGTCCAGCAACGCACCGGCAAACTGCCATGCCGGCTCGACCTGGCCGACCTCGACTCGGAAACCATCGCCGCCTTCTTGAACCACCTCGAGCAGAAACGTAACAACACGATCCGAACCCGAAACGCCCGCCTTGCCGCCATCCGCTCGTTCTTCCGGTTCGCCTCGCTACGCCATCCCGAACACGCCGCCCTGGTCGCTCAGGTGTTGGCCATCCCCACCAAACGCGGCGAGCAACCCGAGATCAGCTACCTCATCGGCCAGGAGATCGACACCCTGCTCACCGCCCCCGACCGCACCAGCTGGACCGGGCGCCGAGACCACGCCCTGCTCGATCTCACCGTAGAGACCGGCCTACGAGTGTCCGAGCTCACCGGGCTGCGAAACCGTGACATTGAACTCGGTGTCGGAGCCCATGTCCGCTGCACTGGGAAAGGCCGCAAGAGCCGGTGCACACCGATCTCCAAGGACACCGTCTCTGTCATGCGGACATGGATGCAAGAACGTCAAGGCGAGTCCGGGGATCCCCTCTTCCCGAGCCGAAAAGGCGGTGCCCTCAGCCGCGGGGCTGTCGAAGACCTCGTTGCCAAGCACGCCGCCAACGCTGCCCGGACCTGCCCGTCGCTCGCAGCCAAGCACGTGACCCCTCATGTCCTCAGGCACAGTTGCGCCATGGAGCTCCTCCGCTCAGGAGTCGACAGCGCCACGATCTCCCTATGGCTCGGCCACGAGAGGATCGAGACCACCATCCGAAGCTACATCCACGCCGACATGTCCATCAAAGAACGCGCGCTCGCCCGAACGGCGCCACGACAAACCACACCCGGACGCTACCGGCCGTCCGACCGGCTACTCGCCTTTCTCGACAGCTTGTAAAAGTAAGGCGATTATGCAGCCCCTGTCCAGGCAAAACCTCCACTCAGCTCGTGACCCTCCCCGAGCTGGCCATAATCGGCTGCCATACATAACTGCTGGAGCTTGGCCATCCGCAGGTCGCGCTCGCCCTGGTTGTTCGTCAGCGGAACTCGCAGGTCCTCGCAGAAGCGCAGGATCTCCGCCTTGTGGTCACGGAAGGCAACGGCCAGGTTGAATCCCTCGGCCTCGAGCTTGGTGCGCTTGATCCGCCCCCGCAGCAAGGGGTCGGGGTTGGCCGCTATGGCGTCCGCCACGATCTTGTCGTAGGCGGCGGAGATCCGGCCACGCTGCTGGGGGCTCAACGACCTCCTGCCCTTCCCGGCTGCCCGGTCGGTGGCGGCGTCGGCCTTCATGAGGAGGTCGAGCATCGCCCTGGCCCAGGAAGCCTGCGAGGAAATCTCGGCCACGGCGGTCAGGTCTCGACAGAGATGTGCCCCGCAGAGAGCATGGGTGCAGGGGTACTTCCAGTACGACGACCAGCGGTCATGCACCAGGACTCCGGAGTAGCCCGGGAGGACCCCGAAGCCATCAGGCGTTGGCCGAGGTCGCCGAGGAAGCCGCCGAGGCCGCCGGCCGCCTCCTTGGTGAGCCCGGCCAGCCACCCCGTGGACACCGGGGCACCGAGCGCGTCGGAGAGAAGCTCGGCTGTCCGGGCGACCGGGATGTGCTGGCGCACCATGAGGTAGACAGCGAACGCCCGGACGGTCGGTCCCCAGGCCGCCCATGCGGTGGCCTCGGCGGGGAAGACGCCGGTGCTCACGTGGCCACAGGTGCAACGCCGCCGCTCACAGACGTGCTCGGTGACGACCACCTTTGGCGCCGGAAGGTCGAAGACCTGGCGGGTCTCGGTGCCGACGACCGCGGCGTCGGCAAGACCGGCCCCGCAGCCCTCGCAGACGTCGGGTGCGTGAGGGACGACGATGTCGGGCGTTGCCACCTGCTTGAGGTGGGCACCGGGAGCCCCTTGCTGCTTGCCAGGCTTGCGGCGATTACCTTTGCCCCGCTTCGGGCTGCTCCGGCGTGCCGCCATCACGGCCCTCTCCGTAAGGGTGTCGGAGGAAGGAGGCTTGGAGGAGTTCCCCGAGTTCCGGCTCAGCTTGCGCTCCAGCTCGTCCACCCGGGCCTGGAGTGCCTCGAGAACCTTCCTGGTGGCTTCCCTCTCAGCTACCAGCTCCTCGTTGCCGGACCTCAGTTGGTCGTTGTCAGCCCGTAGCCGCTCGATGACCCCCTGATCGACAAGGATCTGCTTCCTGAGAGCCAGTTGGCCCTCGATGGCGAAACGCAGTTCCTGATCGGTGGCCACAAACGCGTTCTACACCACTGCGCGCGGCCGGTGGTGGATATGCGCGCGGAGCGCGCGCAACCTCACTCAGTGAGACTTGAGCAGGGACTGGGGAGGGGGTCCTGAACAGTTACTTTCTCCATTCCCTGCCGACGAAGGTCGCCGCGGAGTTCGAGGCTGTCCTCGATGCTGTTGCGAAGGCCCCGCCGCCCGCCTTCTCCGGAGGTGGAAAGTGGCAAGCCATGCACGGAGACATGGCGGGGATCTACGAGGTTCGCATCACTTCCGCCGGCGCCAACCACCGTCTCTTCTGCATGCTCGTCCGCGCGGCCGTAGGACTCGGCGGCCCAAGCATCATCTGCATCGACGGACTCACTAAGCTCCCTCGATCAGCGGCACGTCCCCGCGAATACGCGAGAGTCAGGCAGTACGCTGACGAGTTCCAGATGCGGGGGAGGGTACATCAATAGCCCCAGACGCAGGGTGGTCGCGGTTATCCATTCCCAAGGTGTCCGCTGCTGGCCCACTTGACGCCATCAAGAGGCGCAGTTCGAGGGCATCCGCAATAGCCACAAGGGTGGCAAGCGTTGGGTTCTTGTGTTGCTGCGAGAACAAGCGCCGTACGACGGCTGGGGGCATGTCAGCGCGGCGGGCGAGCTCCGCCTTACTTAGCCCCAACTCCTCCCGCCTCGCATCCAGCGAACGAACCACGTCGTCGAACATGGCGATACGACGAGACGCTATCTCGTAGGCCGCCCCATACTCAGGCTCCGACCGCCGCCTCACGAAGTAATTTTCAGCCGAGGATCTAGCTTCCATAGCGTGAGTGTAACATATACGACACGCTAGGCGACGCCACGAGCGGGTACGAGCGAGTGTGCCCTCGCCCGAGACTCTGCTACCCAGAGCTACCGTTGTCGTAACTACAACCGTGTGGACCACCCGAGGCTCGAACCGTCACCGCCTACCAGGCCGTCCTGGGTCCCGCCCCATTCGGCAACTACTGCGACGGCGAGGATGGCCAACAGCGCCAAGGCGACGCCGAGAGTCACAGAACCTTCAGCCAGCGGACCAGCTCGGACTCGAAGGCTCCAGCATTGCGGTGAAGCATCAGGGCATGGCCTGCGCCCGGCAGCACGAACGTGCTCACCGACGGGCTCGACAGATAGAGGGCCGCCTGGGCCGTTTGGCAGGCCGGAAGCCAGGCCGCGTCCTGTTGGCCGAAGGCTACGAGCACCGGCACGTTGACCAGTGGAACAAACGCCTTCCCCAGCTGAAGCGTGAGCGTATGGGCATACGCGGAGGGCACTTGCTCAACGAAGCGGTCGTCCATGGCGACCACCGCGGGGTCGGCCTCTGGACTGAAATTAAGCCGGTCTCCCCCCTCGATCGTGCCACCGAAGTACACATAGGGCTGAACCAGGCCGGAGATCAACGGGCCCAGGTTCTTCGCGAGGAGGTCGGCGCTGAAGAGGGGGAGATCGCAAAATCCGGCGTTGACAAGCCCATCGACATCCCGGTACCGGCCAGCCTCGACGTTGGCGATCTCGCCGCCAGAGGAGCCGCCGACGAGCACGACCTTCTGGTAGCGGGCGTGCAGAGATTGAACGATCTGGTGCGTCATGGAGGCGTAGGCAGGGATCGTGAGCAGGCGGGCGTTGAGGAAAGCCGGATGGTCGCTCGATCCGATGCCGAGCTCGTCGATGGTGATAGCGTCGATGCCGTGGGCGGCAAGGAAACGGGCCGTCGAGTACGTGTAGGGGTTCTGCGGATCTGGGGATGCTCCCGGCAAGTCCCATTCCCGCTGGCTAAAGCCGAAACCGTGTAGGAGCAGAGCGACCTCTCGAGCCCCGGGCGAGGTGTACGAGAAGCCGCGGACCGTATACGCCGAACCGGGAAGGAGTGCGTCCTGAGAAAGTGCCACGGCGTAGCTCACCGGCGTGACGGCCACCGGCTCGAGGTGAGGACCAGCCGGAGGCGTTGAAACGTCAGGGCCGGCTGCCATACGTACGGGGCGCGTGGGCTTGGCGGCGCCCCTTGCCGGGGAGGAAGGTGTCGCCGCCGGATGGGCCGACTCCTGGGCCTGTACGGAAGTAGCGACCTGGCCGCCTCCGGCCACCTCTGCCTGGCTGGGATGGAGGCTCAACCCTCCGCGAGGTGCGTATGGCGCCGTGGCGGCGTTTGGTATCCCGCCGGGGCTGAGCATGCTGAGGGCACCGGCCACGAGCAACACGGGAACGATCAGGCACCACCAGTACTGCCGCAGTCCGAACATCGCTTTCACCCCTCCCGATAACGGGACCGCCATGGCCCCTCGACGCATTGCCTGCCGTCTGAGGCAAGGATGGGCTCCGGTGATATCGGTCCGCATGAGTGGCGACCACTCCTGTTGGCGGCTCGTCGACCTTGAGTGGCGACCACCCTGGCGCAGCCGGTCCTCGTCGGGGTTTGCTCGTGCCGGAGGGCGGCCGAGCAGACAGGGCAACGATGACGAGGAAACCGGGATGGATGCTGGTGGTGGCTGCCGATGCCGTGCGGCGGATGGCGCTCTTCGGCCTAGTGGAGCGGGAGGGGCTCCGGGCCACCGTTGCTGACGACGGGCACGCGGCCCTAGCGATGCTGCGGGCCGAGCCCTTCGACCTGGTGCTCCTCGACTCCTCGAGCCCCCTGCTCGACCCGGCCGCGATCCTCACCGAGATCAGGGCTGACCCGATCCTGCGCCGCCTTCCCGTACTCGTCCTCGCCGAACCTACCGACATGACGAGCTTGCCCGGGCCCTGCGGCAGTTGATGAACAACGCTTAAGTCTCAGCAGAGCGAGCGGGCCCTGAGGCTCCTTCCAGCGCCTCGGCCAGCGCAGCCCGCCCCTCGACGCCGAGCTTCTCGTACGCGGCATGGAGCTGGTTCTCCACCGTGCGGTGGGAGAGGTACAGGCGCTCGGCGATCTCTTTGTTGGCAAGTCCCGCCGCGGCCAGGCGGGCGATTTCGAGCTCCCGGGGTGTCAGCGTAGCCCGGGCGGAGGAGACGGTGGCCAGGGACGGCGTCCGGGCCCCCTCGCAGCGAGCGGCGAGCCCGGCCGCACGTCGCTCTCCCCAGACCGCTCGGCGCGGCTCGCCGTTCTGGCGCCAGGCGACCGCAGCGTCGGCAGAAGCCTCCGCCCCGAGAAGCAGAGCCCCGCAATCCTCGAAGGTCTGCGAGGCAGCCTCCAGCCCAGCGGCGTCCCGAGCTGCCAGGGCTTCGGCATGCGTGGCGCGGGCCTGGGCCAGGACGCCTTCGACAACCTCGGTCAGCTCCCGCAGCCGGGGAGCGACCTCGGCGGCCAGACCCAGCCGCGCCAGATCATGGAGCGCCGCGGACTCGAAAGCGTAGGCGCCGGACTCCTGCGCCATCGCCGCCGCCTCGTGGAGGCCCATCCGGCCCGCTGGGACATCGCCCCCCGCCACGTCGGTCCAGGCCCGGGCACGCAGCACCTCCGGGCCCAAGAACTCTGACTCGGGTACGCCGAGTGCATCCATCTCCGACAGCACGGCCCGGGCCGTCTCCATCTGGCCCAGGAGGGCTAGGGCATGCGCCCGGATCGTCAAGGCGTTCCGTACCCAAAGCCGCCAGTCCAGCTCCCGGAAGGCGGCGGCCGACTCACCCGAGAGGCGCGCGGCCGCGGCTGGCGCGCCTTCGGCGAGCAGACCCCACGAAAGCTGGAGCGAGAAGAAGGACTGCGACTCGAGGGAGCCTTCGTCGACTGCCTTGTCGTATTCCCGCTGGGCGAGGGCGCGTGCCTCCGCCAGGCGCCCGGCACCGATCAGGAGCCCACAGCGGATCACCAGATGGAGGTAAGGCCCGAATGGTAGTGGCGGCCCCGTCAGATGGAGGTGCGCGGCCAGGCCTCGCTCGCTGGCTTCGATTCCCGCTGCGAACTGCCCGGTTGCCACCATCGAGGTCCCTGCCGCGAAGCAGGCTGAGACCAGGGCACCACCCGAGACCCGATTGAGCAGCGGCACAACAATGGCGACGGCGGCACCGTTCCGTCCCGACCGCCCAAGGATGCGTGCTCGCTCGGCGGTGATCTGGTCGCGGCAGCTCAGGTCGTCAATAGCGGCCTCGGCCGCTTCGGCGACCTTCAGGGCGGCGTCGGTCCGCTTGAGCGCCCAATCGAGGACGCTGATGCGCGCCATCGCGAGGAGAGAGCGTTGGGGGTCGGTCGTCGCTATGGGACCGAGCGTCCCGAGTTGCTGCATCGCCTCTTCCGCGCGGCCCTGCAGCCAGCAGACCTGTGCAAGGAGCAGGCCGGCCTCAAAGCTGGCGCCCGCATCCACCGCCGCACGGGCCAGACGCTCCGCGAGAGGAAAGTCGTAGCGCCGCCGGGCCATCGTCGCTGCGGTCAGCATGACCTCGGGCTCGAGCGAGGCCCCCCCGTCGAGGCTCCAGATAGCCACCCGGAGGGTGTCCTCCCGTCGGCGGGCGCCGGACTCCTTGAGCGCACCCGCAAGAGCCTTGGCCGACGCGCGAGCACGAAGCGGGGACAGCCGGGCCCGGAGGACCTCCCCGTACAGCGGGTGAGGCAGGCGCGCCCCAAGGCGCCGGCCCTCCTGCTCAACGTGCACAAGACCCCGGCGCTCGAGGGCCTCGAGGTCGATCGTCGCATCGGCCACCCGGAGCAGCTCAACCTCGAGCGGTTCACCGAGCGCCAGCACGCCGAGCGCTCGCCGGCTGGCATCATCGAGATGACCGAGTCGAGCCTCGATGATCTCGGTGAGCCGGGACGAGGCCGGCAGGGGGCCGCCCAGCCGCCAGACGTCCTCTTCGTGGCGAAGCACGCCGGTCTCGAGGGCACCGAGGACGAGTTCCCTCAGGAACAGGGCGTTACCTTCCGTTCGCTTTTGGAGGAGATGCACGGTGGCTCCGTCGACCGGCCCTCCCAACGCGGCGGCGAGGAGTTTCTCGACCTCGTGGAGCGCCAGCGGATGTATCTCGAGTCGCTCGGCCAGACCATCCTTCCAGAGGGCAACGATCGGATCGGGAGCCGGTTCTCCGGAACGGAGCGTGGCGACGACGAACGTCTGCTCCGTGGTTGCCAGCAGATGCGTCAGGGCGGCCGAGGATTCGTCGAGGAGGTGTGCGTCGTCCACGAAGAGCGCCACGGGCTTGCCCTCGCCCCGTTCGGAGACTGCCCGGGCGATCTGGCACAGCACCTTGAGCAGGTCGGTGCTCGGGACGAGGTCGGGGATGAGTGACGCGAAGGCCCCGAAGGAAAGGCCGGCAGCGCCCTGGGTGGCGGCGACTCGGAGCGGGACAAAGCCGTGTGCCGCGGCCATTCCCAGGCACTCCGTGGCCAGGCGGGTCTTGCCCACTCCTGCCGGGCCCGCCAACACGATGGCACCCCGGCTACCCCGGAGGAGGGTGGCGACCTGCTCGAGCTCGGCCGATCGTCCGACAAGCGGCCACGTCAACTCCATGGGCGCCTCGCACTCACGAGCACCGCCGGTGCTCTCGCCCGCCCGTCAGGTCTCTGGGCTTGATTCGCCTCAATTGTTCTCCTCGATGCGTAGGAATGTACTTGATGCGCCGCCCGAACACAGAGGGTTGGACGATCCGGACCTTCTGATCAGACACGTACACACCCCTCGAACATTGAACCACCGGATGAACCGGCCGCTCGCGGCTCCGTAGCTCGGGGCGGAAGCCTGTGAGCCCGCCCAATACCTTCGTCCCTTCTCAGACCGCGGCTGCTCGCGCCAGTGGGTGGGCGGACACTCAGGCTGAACCTTCAACCGTTGGCGAAGCGGCCTCCCACGCGGTCATAACGATTCAGCCGCTTGGCCAGTCGACCGTGCCCTCGACGACCTCATCGCCGCCTCCGGGATCGCGGCCTGAAATTCTGACTCGTTCGTGCAGATGTTTGAGCCCTAGCGTGAGCTAGAAAGTCTTCTTCTGGCCACGACCTCTACCGTTTGGTCCCAAACAACTTGCTCAAAAGGCCTCTCGAGGTTCCCCCACCCTTCAAGGAGGTGGCCCTGACGGCGATATCATTTATGATGTCGTGAGTGTGGGACATCGAGCTGGAGCCAGAGGTGGACGAATGGCTGAGTGGCTTGCCGGTGACTGCCTTCGCCACCACCGCATTCCACATCGATCGTCTGGCCGAGCAAGGTCCGGCCGTCCGGATGCCGCACTCGAAGTCCCTTGGAGAGGGTCTGTTCGAACTCCGCTTCTACCTCGACCGGATTGCCCAGCGGATCACGTACTTTTTCGCGGGTGAGCGGCGGATCGTCCTGCTGACCGAGTTCCGCAAGCAAAGGATGAGCGAGCATGGCGAGATCGCACGGGCGAGGAGAGCAATGGCCAGATGCATCAGGGAAGGACACACAGCCGAGGAGGCCGACCGATGACGCGGACGACATGGACGGAAATGAGCGAGGCTCGCCGACAGGCCATGAACACGGCCGAACGGGCGGAGTATGACCGGGCCTACGCGGAGGCAAGACTCGCCGCCGAGGTGGGTGAGGGCATCCGAGCGGCCCGGGAGACGGCTGGTTTGAGCCAGCGCGACTTGGCAACTCGAATGGGAACCAGCCAGGCAGCGGTCGCCCGGCTCGAGGCGGGGGGGGTGGGTGCCACTTTGACCACCTTGCATCGCGTCGCTGTGGCCCTAGGCTTGGAGCTCAACATCGACCTTCGACCCTCGGCACAGACAAGCCGGCGGCTCACAACCTTTGGGGGACCATAGCCAGACACCTGGAAGGCGCAATCGTGGCTGACAGACACAGCCCTGGACTGGGACCCGTAGTCAGTTACCCTGCGAACAGCGACTCACGTCCTTCCTCTGGCCCAACGAATGGCCTACCCGTCCGGCAGCCGTGCTTTCCCGTGGTCCAAACCTCGGGGTCGTGCACCCCGCCGAATGTGCAACCGTCCCGACGCGTCGCGACGGTGGCACGGCATTACCTGCACACACTAGCCCGAAACCAGCCCAAGTAGTCCCGAGGTACCGAGCCCATCGTTGGACTATCGGAGCCGTATCGTGAGCTGCTGATCGACGTTGCCGGCGCCGACAAGCGTGGCCTCGCCGCGAGCGAGACTGAACTCGCCCGTGCCGCCGGTGACAGCAAGAGCCGCGGGCCCTCGGGCAGTGACACCCTCGAGCACGATGTGGCCCCGGCCGGCGAGGTCGACGTCTGCATCGCAGGCGAACTCTCGATGAAAAGCGACAGTGCATAGGATGGTCGCGGAGCCGACGTCGCCGGCAGCGTTCCGTAGCTGCTGGCGAATCACGATGGTGTCGCCAGCCGTTTCGGGCGGCGAGCCCGGGGCTCCGGCGTGGACCCCGACAGCGAAGTCGATCTGGTGGGTCGCCACGACGATGGTCTTGGGCTCCGCTTCGTCCCCGCTGGCCGCTACCGCGACGCCACCGGCACTGACAGCAGCGAGGGAAAGGACGGCTGCACCGAGCGCGAGTCTGCTTCTCACGCTTGCTCTCCTTTGCTCTTGCGCCTGACGATCTGTCGGCGACTCTGGGGGTCATTGTCAGGAACCTGATTGCCGCAGTCGTCCGTCCCAGGTTCCCTCGCGGTGGCCTGGGGGACAGAGGCATCGGGCAGTCGGGTGATTGGGGTTGGCTCTACGGGGGACGGGTCAAGCCTTGAGCAGGAACACGATCACTCCTGAGGCCGACGACCCGGATTCATCCCGGCGCTACCATCCGGATGTGACGAAACGAATGGGTCACTGGCGACCGCCGGGGGTCCCGGTTGTCCTCGCGGTCGAACCCTCATCTAGCCGCTCGAGGGTCTCCTTGACGAGGACAGTACAGAGCTTCACGGTCACCAACCGGGGAGGCATGTCCGAGGGGTCAGGACGAAATGGTTCCTCGGCGGTACCGCGGCTCCTCCCGCAGCAGATCTAGACTCGGTCTCTATCGGTCAAGGAGGAGGAACAGATGGCAAATGGAGGGGGAGCACCAGCCGCATCAGTCCTCGCAGCCGCGACCAGGCAGGCGCACTGGCTGATCAACGCGACGCTCGAGGGCGTGAACCAAGAGCTAGCAAACCGTCCGGCACCGGGGATGGCCAATCCCATCGGGACCGCCTTTGCCCACGTGGTCTGCGCAGAGGACGGCGTCGTCAACGGGTTGCTCCAGGGCCAGGCACCCCTGGCAGCATCGGCCTATGCAGGCAGGACCGGGATCGATCGCCCCATGCCGATGCCGGGCATGGTCGAGGGGGACATGGAGGACTGGCTCCACAACTCGCAGGTGGACCTCGATGCGCTGCGGGCCTACTCGGCCGCCGTCTTCGCGGCGACCGAAGCGTTCATCGCTGGCGTTGACGAAGCGACGCTCGGCCGCATGATCGACATGTCGTTTGTCGGACTGGGGGAGATGCCCTTCTCCGATGTCTACACGTTGCTGGTCGTCCAGCACTGCGACAACTTCTCGGGCGAGATCTCTGCCATGAAGGGGGTCTTCGGGATGAAGGGTTACCCGTTCTGAGGAGGTGGAGGGTAGGCCGCGAGATTGGCCGCGATGATCGCCCGTGCCGCCTGTTGGCGTGATTCGCTGTGGGGATCGGGGTGTTGGTCCAGCGTCGCCTCCGTGCGGTCCGCCCAGTCGATCAGCATCCGGGCGTGGTGGGAGACAAAATCAAGCACGAACGCTCGGACGTGTAGCTGATCCTGAAATGGGGCCGAGCCCGAAAGATACTTCGCGCCGACGACGCGTCCGGCGTCGAGGATGGCGTGCCCGTCGGCGCGGGCCTGCGCCAGCGCCGAGCGAAGCTCGTCAGGCCCCGCGTAGTCGGACAGGAAGACGCGAAGCAGGGGTTCGCACTCCAGTGAGGTCGCCCTCGGCGGCGTCGACAGCCAGGCCTCCAGTTCCTTTCGTCCGTCCTCGGTGATGGCATAGGTCGTTTTCGGTCGATCGCCCGTATAGCTGCGCCGGTCCAGGGCCCAGCCTCGAGCGACCAGCGACTTGGCTTCCTGATAGATCTGGCTTTCGGCCCGCGGCCAGAAGAATCGCATGTTCCGCCGGAGCTGCTTGGTCAGCTCCCAGGCGGACCATTCGGTTCGGAGCGCGAGCAGACCGAGGAGGGCGTGTGCTGTCGTGGCAGTCCGTCGGTTCACCCTGTTGACAATACTCCTTCTCGGAGTGTTTACTGGCCAGACACTCCAACTCGGAGTGTAGACAGGAGGGCTGCCATGGCGCTTGCGCGACTCTTCGAGTGCCCCGGCTGGACCGCTGAGCAGTACGGCCTCCTGATCAAGACTGTCGACCGGCGCGCCAGTCTAGGCGGGCGGGCGTGGCCGGGGAACCTCTTTCACTGGGCAACGTTGACCACCGAGGGGATCCTTGCTGTCGACGTGAGCGAGTCCCGGGAGGCGGCCGATCGGCTGGCTCAGGACCTGCTTGCTCCCGCGGTCGCCGAACTCGGTCTTTCGATGCCCACCATCACCGAGCATGAGGTGCGCAACCACCTGGCCCCATAAAGGTAGCTCGGGCCGCCAGTGGACGAGCCGGACCTTGAGGGGCGGCCGCCCTCGTTGAAGATGTGGTGACGTGGGTCGACACGCTCGGAACAAGCCCGATTGCGACCTCGTTGGGCGATGCCGCCGTCGGGCTCAATGGAAGAAGTGCTGCGCACTCGACAGTGCAACGTATGCCACCACGACCGTGACGGCGATCCTGGTGGATAGTCAGGTCCCGCCCAACAGCAAGCGGAGCCGGTGCAGCACGCTCCCCTCCAAGACCAGGGGGCGAGAACAGCCGCCGACTCCGCATTCCCGCTCGTCGAGGTCAAGCGTTTCTTCGGACAGATTCGGGGTATCCGCCATCACGATGCCTCCTTCATGGGCTTCTGCGATCTTCTCGTGGCGACCAAAATTCCCCAATTGGAAACGCAGAAGGGAACAAGATAGGTGAGTCCGCCCTTCAGCCAGACGCCGAGCGTCGCCCTCCCGGTCAGGACCACGTCGAGTTGGTTGATGCTGAACAGGATCGTGCCCACGATCAAAGCTATGCGCAGTGAGTTTCGGAGATGAGGACGATGGGCGCAGACCCGCAAGGCTTCACTGAACGTCGACCAGCTCAGCCCAGCCTGAGGCTGTACCCCTCCCAGGCTTGGCTCGGCCATATCGCTCACCTTCCCCGAACCCCCCTGCCCGTCCGCCAAGCTACTGCCGGCTCTCAACGGGCGGACGCCTGCTCTGAGGAGCGTAATGCCGATCCTGGCCGTCGAGCGCATTCACCGCACGCCCAGGGACGAGGCGACATCCCGGATGGTCTTGTTGTCGTCGGAGACAGCCAGCAGAGGAAGGGGGTCCTGGGCGCAGAGAAGGTCCACTCCGCCGCTCGCCGCGGTCCACGGGCCATCCGGCCGAGCCGACAAGCGTGCCCCCACAGCCTCCGGGAACGGCCGGGAGCTGAGGTAGATCAGGACGCGCCGGCCGGAGGCATCCTGGTACCCGAAGGCATCCACCGGGATGTCCCCGACCTCGCCGCCTCCCGATCCGACGAGCGCAAAGCCGATCCCCGAGAGGTCGGGAGCCCGGTGGGCGCGGGGGGAGCCCGCTGGGAGCCTGCCGTCCCGGAAGTCGGCGAGTGCCTGGGCGATGGCAACCGGCTGGGAGGTGCTGCCCCGATGCGCCGGCTCTCCGAAGAAAACAAGCACCCCGATGACGGCCAGCACGACGAAGAGCGCCGCACCGCCGACCACGAGCCCGATTCTCCGGGGATGGCGGTGATCGGCCCCGGCCACAGCCATGCGGACCTGCTCCCGCAGGCTCTGGGGTGCAAGCTCGCGGGCTCCCTCCATGATCGACCTGCCCTGGCGGCCCAAGGTGACCTCCTGCCAGCAGGATTCGCACTCCAGGAGGTGGGCCTCGAAGCGCCGGGCTTGCCGAGGAGACAGGGCGCCTCCGAGGTAGGTGGCGGCGTTGGCCTCCGGGTCATGGCGCACGGTCGGTCACCTCCGAGGCCAGCGTTGCAGCCAAGGCCTTGCGCCCTCGATGCACTCTGGAGAGCACCGTCCCCCGGGGGCATCGCGTGATGCGCGCCACCTCGGCGGCGCTGAAGCCGCAGAGGTCGCACAGAGCGACGGCGATGCGCTGCTCATCAGGAAGCTCCCAGATGGCCTTGGAGATCGCCTCACGCTGAAGCCGGCCCAGCGCCTGGCCGGCGGGATCGACCATGCTGGCGGCGTCTCCACCCGGGTCCGCCGCCAGGACCTCGGTGGGGCGCCGTTGGCGGCGGCGGAAATCGGAGCGGGCAAGGTTCAAGCAGATCGTCGCCAGCCATGCACCCACCTGGTCGGGGCGCCGGTGGGCACGCCAGCCCACCAAAGCATGCAGGTAGGTCTCCTGGACGAGATCCTCGACGTCGGAGCCGGGCAGCACGCAGCGGCGGGCGAGGTTGTACACGAGATCCATGGCCGGCAGCGTGGCCTCGAGAAATGCCGTGTTGTCGTCGCCCAACGGAGTCCTCCCCATCATTCTCTCAACCTAGGGACGCTCGGGACCTGGAATTGATTGCAATCAAAGGCCTCTCCTGGGCGTCCCTACCGACTGCAAGGGGATCGAAGAGCCCTTGATCGAGAGGAGGCAGCCGCATGGTCCGACCGCGTGCTCGTTCTGTTCGTGTGGGTGTGCTCGTTGGCGCTCTCAGCCTCGTCGCTGCCGGCTGCGCCAAGACAGCTAAGACCGCCACATCGCCCACGAGCCCCACGTCCCACAGCCCTATGGAGTCCCCCATGCAATCCATGATGCCCTCTGGCGGCGGGGAGATGATGCTCCAGCAGGGTGCGGAGAACATGAAGGTGGCGATCACGGCTCCCGCGGATGGCACCAGGGTGACCGACAACCTCGTCACGCTGACCGTCACGACCTCCGGCTACCAGGACAACTGCGACACGGCGGGCAAGGCCAACGTCGCGGGCCAGGGCCACTACCACATCTCCATCCACCAGCCCTCCAACCTCGTCGACATGTTCTGCACGGCCCAGGCCACGATCTCGATGCAGAACCTCAACCCCGGGATGCACAAGCTCATCGCCCAACCGACCCAAAACGACCACACCGAGGTGGAGCACAACGCCAACGCGATCACGATCGACTACGAGCCCACCAACCCGGCCGCGGCGATCACCGACGCAACCTTCGCCGGCAAGCCGTCGATCAAGATCACCAACCTCACGCCGGGCCAGACGGTGTCCGGGGCCTTCGACGTGGACGTCCAGATCGCCAACTACCACGTGAACTGCGATCTGGAGGCCAAGCCCGACGTGGTCGGCTACGGCCACTGGCACCTGAACGCCGACTCGATGACGGGCGGGATGATGGGGATGGGGACCATGATGCGGATGGGCTGCAGCAACGTCATCCACACCTCGACCGTCGGCTGGAAGACCGGCGAGACCCACACCCTCATCGCGCTGCTCGTCGACAACAACCACGCCCCCTTGAACCCGCCGATCGACGACAAGGTTCAGGTGAAGGTGGGCTAGATGCGACTGCGATCCCTCGCGCTCCTCGCATTCGTCGGGCTCTTCGTAACGGCCTGCGGGGGCGGCGGGAGTGGCCCGTCCCTCGGCGGCCTTCCGACTTCTCCCAGCCTGACCGGGGCGTCGGAGCCTGCCCCGCCGTCGGCACACAGCCCTTGCTCGGCGGGCCTGGCCACGAATGCAGCGGACCATGGGGAACGAGCCGCCGTAGGTCCGGCCGCTCGCATCGCCGCCGGCGACTTCTTCTTCGACCCGACCTGCCTCACCGATGTCCCTACGGGGACCTTCTCCCTCGTGGTGACCAACACCGGGGCGGCGCTGCACAACTTCTCCCTGCCGGCGCAGGGAATCGACCAAGACATTAGCCCGGGCCAGAAGGTCACCCTGACGATCACGGTGGGCACCACGGCGCTTCCCTACTTCTGCAAGTACCACCGCGCCTCGGGCATGGTGGGAGCC
>WNFD01002756.1_pt1 | contig 17680 bp, 18 predicted proteins | sample 5400491 | NCBI WGS metagenome assembly WNFD01 (sample SAMN13153343, study PRJNA577476) | soil metagenome | isolation source: 120 cm saprolite under Douglas fir tree site 2 hole 2 replicate 2 | place: USA:California | collected 2015-04-18 | reverse complement strand
CTACCTCGAGGTCTTCTACAACGGGCAGCGGCGGCATTCGGCGCTCGGCTACCTCAGTCCGCGAGTGTTCGAGCAACGGCACGAACAGGACGCGGTGGCAACTTAACCCAGGTGTCTACCAAACCGGGGCAAGTCCAGTTACCGCCAGTCGCGTGGTGTGCCGGTGACGAAGGGAGTTTTGCAGGAGCGAGATCTCCTCTAGGAGTATCTATGCTGTCTGAGGGAGCCCTCTGGGCCGGGCCTGAGAGTGAATTGGACATCCCCACAGGGCTGATGTTCTGGCCTGTCCTAGCGCGTAGCACAGACTTCCGCTGCGATAACGCGCGGGTCGACTGGCTCGACATTGGGGAGGAGGCCGTACCACAGCTTGTCTCGGATGCACTGGGACGCGGGGTCCATGGGACGACGGAGCATAGCCTAGTGGCGGAGTTACGTACAAGTACCTAGCGCATGACACGGCCGCTTGTGGCGAGGCTGGCCGCGTTCGTCAAGCCAGGTGGGCAGGGTCACGGCGCACTGTGGTGACGCTCTAGCTCTTCGTCTTCTCTTGGCCCACCGGGCGCGAATCGCCTTCAGGGCGGATGCCCGTGGACTAAACACCACACGGGTACGTAGATCTTTCCCGGGTCGGAAAGCCGTACCGACAAGTTAGTACCCACTGGACTCACGGGTACTGGCCGCTGCTACAGATCGGTGCGGCACATAAGATGCATGCTTCACTAGGCATCGTGCAGACCGATACTCGCGTCGAGCGCGTCACCGTGGTCGTCGTGGACGACGACCCCGACTACCTGTGGCTCGTCCGCTTTATCCTGGAAATGAGGGGCGATGGGATGACCATCGTGGGCGAGGCCGCAAGCGGCGAGGAGGCCCTCGCGCTGGTGTTACGCGAACGTCCTGACGTCGTAATCGCGGACCTGATGATGCCTCACCTCAACGGGCTGGAGTTGACGAGACGCATCAAGCAGGCACGGCCGCAGACGAAGGACCTCCTCGTGAGTGCCTACACCGAAGACACCTATCGGCGCATCGCCGCCGTGAGTGGTGCTGACGGCTTCGTGAGCAAGCATCTGATCCACAGCGGTCTGCTCCCTGCGATCCGCGAGGTCATCGTCCGGCCGCCGTCGAGAGCCGGCGTCTAGAAGGCAGCCTGGTATCGATGCGCGTGCCCGGCTATTGCTCAAGGGGGAGGGGCCGTCCTCTAGTTGCCGGCCCCTTGGGCTCTACTTTCAGGTAGTCTGCCGCCCCCACGCCCTCGACAGATTGGTGGCTTTCGTACGCGAGCATCAACACTGCGGCGAGCTGGATGGGGCTAAGTAACTCGCGCCACTAGAGCATTCCTACATAGTAGGTTTTCCCTTGTTTCGCTAGTATTCCCGCGCAAGTTCGCGCTAAACGGCCCGTATAAGCGATACTCCTCCTCCGGCACATAGATTGCGTCTCCAGTCGTCAGGGTCTGCTGGAGGTGCGCCCATGATAGGTCGGCCGACTATCGTCCTGGGTATCCTGCTGATTGCCGGAAGTTACGCGGTGACCAATGACCTCGGAATCGACGACTCGCCCCTCGTGCCGGTCGCCGATTTTGACCCCGCAGAACTCGGAGCACGAGACAGCAGCACGTGGCCGAACGGAGCAGTGACCGTTCAGCCCGAAGAAATCTTTCAAAACTGATTAGCGACACCTCGTTCAACGCGCAGCGTCGGGAGGAGACAGCTATGGAAAGGAAGTTCGACGATGTGGGACATCGAGTCGAGGCGCAACCGGGTTCTGGATGGGTATCCGACATCACGCACGCCGCCACCGGTAGCGGCGAGGCGGGAAGGATCGTCGGCGCGGACGCCACGGGCAGCGACGCTTTCCAGGCCGCCCTCAAGAAGGCTTCGGCCGTGGTTGCCAATGGAATTCGGGACCGGAGGGATGACGTCATTGCCTACGCTAGAAGGGAGCCCGTGGCTGCACTGACGGCCGCGACGGGCTTCGGGTTCCTCGTCGGTCTTACCCTGGCGATAGGCTCACGCGCTGATGCTGGCGGGAGAACTTGGCTGCCACAGCTGAATTCAAAGACGACACTTCCTCGGAAGGCGGAGAGGGTCGGGTTGGCGAGGATTCCTGCGACTGGAATGAGCAAAGGCGGATAGGCACGCAGCAGGAAGGGACCTGGCTGAGTGGCCCGTGTGACCTGCTCCTGAGCTACGGCCGCGCCCGGCAATCGCCCGAGGGGTGGGGGCCGCCCCTTAGTGGCCAAGCATCCGGCCGGAAAGGAGAGTCATATGGTAGCGAAAACGTTCGGCGTAGGAATCTTGCTGGTTTTCGGCCTCCTCAACCGGCCCGCCGTTGCCGAGACTATTGATGTAACCAAGGACGTAAAGGAGGCACAAGAGACCATCTCGGTCTTCAAGAAGGCAGATCCGGGCCTCTCCAGCTTCTTCGAAAGCGCGGTCGGGTACGCGGTCTTCCCGACGGTTAAAAAAGGAGCGGCCGGTATTGGCGGTGCGACCGGCTCGGGCGTCGTCTTCGAGAAAGGCAAGGCTATCGGCAAGACGTCACTCACCCAGGTGACCGTCGGCGCCCAGCTCGGTGGCCAGACCTACTCGGAGATTATCTTCTTCGAGACGGCGCCGGCATTCACGGACTTCAAGAAGGGGACGTTAGCGCTGGCGGCTCAGGCAAGCGCGGTGGCCGCGACCAAGGGCGCGTCGGCGAACGCCAAATACCAGAACGGCGTGGCGGTCTTCACCACCGGTAAGGGGGGCCTCATGTTCGAGGCGAGTGTTGGCGGCCAGAAGTTCGGCTTCGAGCCATTCGGAAAGAAGTAGGCGGCTAGCGGCTGAGATATTTTGGAGACGCGCTCGCTTTGCATTGTGGCGGTCTAGCGTCTCACTTCGCCATCTGCGAGGAGCGACGGCCCGCCGCCGCACGCCCGGCCCACCGCCCGAAGGGCATGAGCCGCCCTCTCGTGGCTGCCCCTTCGGGCTCTAGCCTACTTACTCTTCTAGTTCAGCTTGCGCCGTCTCCAGCGAGCCAGGCCCAGCCCGGCCATCGTGGTGCCCAAGAGGAGGAGCGTGGTCGGTTCCGGCACCGGTTCCAGCTGTCCCCTGATCTCCCCACCCGGGTTGTTCACGGTGTGGATGTTCAGATAGGTCATTTCGTTCTGGATGCCCGCGATCAGCGCCGCCTCGGCCTGGATCAACCCACCCTGCAAGGTGACAAAGGCCGGGTTGTAGATTGTCGGCTGTGTGAGATCAAAGACGGCGGAGAAGAAGCTCCCGGAGGTCACTCCCAACGGGAACCCAGGAAACGCAGGAACCGTGGTGGCGACCCCGGCGTTCGTGCCGAGTGGTGCGCAGCAATGGATGTGCGCCGCGTTCGTGTTCGACGTCAAGCCGCTAAACGTCGCGTTAACCCGTAGTGTTTGGGCCGTCTGATCCAGCACCACCGCCGCGAAGCCTGTCCCTGGCGAAGGGACAGGAGGAACCTCGTTTGCACCGTTGAGGTCGGCCACGAAGGTCACCGGTATCGCAAAGGCGGCCGGCACCGGTAGCATCAGCGCTGTCGCGATGGCCAAGACAGTCACAGTAAGCTTCGGAACGTGCGATAGAGATCGCTTCATGGCTACCTCCCGCGGATTTAGCCTATGTGTGGCGGGAGCGCTTCCACCCCCACGCCGTCCATCCCTGGAGCCCTTGATGCAGTGCAAGACTATCTTGCGTCGGCCACCAAGCCGATTCCTGATGGTATCCCACTGATCGCACCCGACCGGCGGCCTTGTCAAGAAATGCGAAACCCGTACTGTCCCGTCGGGCATGAGCGACGCGTCAAAAGTGACGAACGCTTGCCGCCAGCCGCGCCTCAACCTCCGCCAGCCGCTTCTGAGCCCGTCGGATCTGCGAGTCCAGCCGCTCTCGCCGGTCCTTGTTCACGCCCACCGCAATCGCCAGTTCGTTTTTGTGCGCCTCGACCTGCTGCCGAAGCTCGGCCCGCTCGCGCTCAAGGGCTTGCCGTTCGTTAGTGGGTGCTGGCATCGAGGCATGATAACGCAGTAAGAGCAGGCAGGGCTCTCCGCTCGCCTGCCGACGCTGGTAGCACTCGCTTTGCTCTGCCTGCTCACCCTCGTCACGTCGGCCTCCGCCCAAGGCACCTGGACGCTCTGGATGATGGGCGCCTCGTCGCCCTGGGATTCCGTTGGCTCTTTCCCCACGCGGGAGCAGTGCATGGAGGCTCTGCACCAGCAAGCGCAGGCAGTCGAGAAACTGGGTCTCAAGGTCACCGAAGACGTGCCCGGCGGATCGTTTGTCGGAACCGATGCTGATCGGGACATCCGTGGGCAGTGCCTCCCCGACACCATTGACCCAAGGGGGCCGAAGGACAGATAGGACGAACGCGACGCTGGCTCCGCATCGCGGTCACCGCGCTCCGTTGCGTGGGTACCGTCCCTCTGTTCGCCACCGAGGATGTGTGGGTTCTCTGGCTCCGCACCCCTGGTGGCAACTACAACATTCTGAGTGCTGGACCGACCCGTAAGGAATGCATGGCGGTACTCGACAAGCTGCTGCCAGGAGCGGCTCCTGGAGAATCACTCCGCTGTCTTCCCAAGGCAGTAGATCCGCGTGAGAGCATGGACCCACGCGGGCCGAAGGAGAAGTGATGGCTGACGGTCTCGGCCTAGACCCCTGGTGGAATGAGCCCGCCTACAAGACCTGCAACACCTTCCACCTGCGGGGCCTGTTCATCCTCCGCAGACTCCGCGAGCATGACTCAACCAAATTTCACGACGTGATGACGGACCTTTATCGAGATGACCAGCCCGACCCGCAGGACATCGGCACGTTTGAATGGCAGACCATCCTCGCCTTCATGGGCGCGACCGAGGAGGAGATAGCCGACGTGCAGAAGCGAATGGGGCGGGTGTGGCGGTGACCGGGCCGTCCGGCCGCTCGCCTAACCGGCGGCATGATCGCCAGCACTTCTACAAGTACGTCTCGGCCAAGACTGCGAAGGCGATCCTCACGACACGCAAGCTCCGTTGGAGTTCGCCCGTTTTGTTCAACGATCCATTTGACGTGACCCAGGAGCTTCGCCTCGACTTCGACGTGGCGGCATTGAGCGCGGCACTTGTCGAAGAGATGGCGGACCTGATTGTCACAGGCGGTCCGGTCCAGGAAGCGGCCCGCCAGGACTTGAAGGCCCTACTGGTCACGCTCGACGGGGCGAGCCTAGCCCAGCGCCAGCGGATGGCAGATAGGTTCCGGAAGGACCCGCCCAAGACAACCGTCGGTCAGGTCGAGGCTCTCGCCGAATTGAGGAGACGCTGGAGCGAGATCGTCCCTAACCTTCGCGTCCTGTGCTTGTCGGAAGCCAACGACGTAACCTCGATGTGGAACCACTACGCCGACTCCTATCGGGGAGTGTTGCTCCAGTTCGAAGCCGTAGACGAGCTGGACAGCGTGTGGCTGTTGGCGAGGCCGGTTGTCTACCAGGCGGCTCCTCCGGCAATCGCCGACGCACGAACGTGGGCCCGCTGCATGCTCCGCAAGGACAAGCGGACCTATCTGGATTTGTTCACGGAATACCAGTACACCAAGACACCTGATTGGGCCTATGAACGGGAATGGCGGATTGCTACCTTCGCGCTTCCGGAGGAGTCCGGCGAGTTCTCCTATTGGGCCTTCAATCCGCGTGAGCTGGTCGGCGTGTATCTGGGGCCGCGCTGCTCAGAGCAAGACCAGACGGATATTCTGGCGCTCTTGACCAACGGATTTGAGGAGGTGTCTGTGTTTCGCGCGCGCATCACAGGGGCAGCGCAGCTGGGCCTCCAACTCCTGCGCCTGCCCGTTCAGGGTCCAGGCGACTTCCCGCGCGCGGTTGAGCGGCAGGCTCGCCCTGCTTCCTGTGCGTCCCGGCGAGGCCATGGGGTACGATGGAACCGCATGACCGCATTCGAAACGGTCGCTCCAGACCTGAAACCGCTGCTCGGCGAGCGCATAAGCCGGCTCGGGCTCAAGCTCGAGGGCTCCCCGATGGAGCGATACGTCGCCGACCTCTACCGCGAGCTCGAGGCCAAGGGGCTCAAGCGCTTCCGCCCGTTGACGTACTTCACCGACGAGTGGGGGTGTCCGTCCGAGGAGCCCATCATCGGCATCCCGTTCTACCTGGCCGACGCCCAGCTCTCGCGGCTCGAGAAGCAGTTCGACGATCTCGAGGACGTCCGCGAGATCCGCATGTACCTGCGCCACGAAGCGGGGCACGCCTTCAACTACGCCTACAAACTCTTCGAGACCCCCGAGTGGCGCGACCGGTTCGGGCCATTCAACCGGCCCTACCGCGAGCGCTACCGCCCCGTCCCCTTCCATCGCGGCTTTGTACGGCACATGGAGGGCTGGTACGCGCAAAAGCATCCGGACGAGGACTTCGCCGAGACGTTCGCAGTGTGGCTCACGCCCCGCTCGCGGTGGCGGCAGCGCTACAAAGGTTGGCCCGCCATGGACAAGCTGCGCTACGTTGACCGCGTGGCGCGGAAGGTCGGCGACACCCAGCCCATCGTACGGCTGGCCTCCACCGACGTCACGGTGGAGGAGATGAACATGACCGTGGAGGAGTTCTTCCGTTCCCAGGAGCCCGAAGCGCCCCCCGTCGACGTCGCGCTCGAGCACGATCTCACCGACCTGTTCGTCCGCCGCCGCCAAGGGCTGCGGCCGGCGGCGGACTTCGTGCGCGAGCACCGCGCCGGGCTCATCAACAAGATCGAGTACTGGACGGGAGTGCGCCGTAGCGTCGTGCGCGCACTCGTCGATCGGGTGGTGGAGACCAGTGAGCGCCTCCGCCTCGCGGTGCCCGCCGGCACGGAGGCGGCCACGCTCGTCGAGCTGACCACGTACGCGACCACGCTGACCATGAACTTCCTCACCCACGGCAGCTTCGTGCCCCGCGCGCGCGGCACCGCGCGCACGCGGACACGCCCGGACTCCGGCCTCCCATGAACATCGTCGTCGCGCACGCCGCCGACGAATCCGTCCATCCGCCCAAGGGCCGGCGTCCGGCGCGCAAGACGGACGTCCAGGAAGTCGCGCACGTCCTGCGCGGCGCCGGCCATGACGTGTCGGGCATCGCCGTCGACGGCACCCCCGAGTGTCTGCGCGCGCTCACCCAGGTCCGGCCAGATCTGATCTTCAATCTCGTGGAGTCGTTCGGCGACGACAACTCGAAAGAGCCCCACGTCGCGGCGTACTACGACCTGCTCGGTCTCCGGTACACGGGCTCGAGCCCCCGTGGGCTCACCCTCGCCATGGACAAGGCGGTGGCCAAGAAGATCCTGGGCTTCCACAACGTGGCCAGCCCGAAGTTCGCCGTCTTCTGGCGAGGGCGCCTCGACTTTGACGCGGACGACATCGCATTTCCCGTCATCGTGAAGCCCCTGCGTGAAGACGGTTCCATCGGCATCGGCTTCGACGCGCTCGCCGGCAACATCAAGGAGCTCATGGAGCGCATCGACGGGCTCACCGGGGAGTTCAACTGCCCCATCCTCATCGAGCAGTACATCGAGGGGCGGGAGATCTACATGGGCGTTCTCGGCAACTCGCCTCCGGAGGCGCTGCCTCCCGTGGAGCTGGATCTCTCCCACCTGCCCAAGGGCACCCCGAGGATCGCCGGCACGGAAGTGAAATGGAGCGAGGGCACGCGCGCCTACCGCGGCAGCAAGGTGCGCATCCCGAAGCTGCCCAAGGCCGTCCTCGAGACCATGGAGCGCTACGCGCTCACCGCCTTCCAGGCACTGGGCCTGCGCGACTACGCGCGCGTCGACTTCCGCCTCGCCCAGGAGGTAGTCTACCTGATCGAGGCCAACCCTAACCCGTATCTGCACTCGGGCGCCGAGTTCATCCGGGGCGCGCGTGCGTCGGGACGCACGCACCCCGGCACGATCATCGAGATCCTCGAGCTCGCCCGGGTGCGGTACAACCCACCCTCGCGCTGAGCTAGCGGCCCCGCCCGGGGCCCTTGGCCCTTGTCGTCACGCCGGCCGTCGCGCGCCTAGACCGCACTCGTGCACACGCTATCCCGGCGTTGTACGGGCCCGCTGGGCCAGCGACTACGTGGACACCCTACCCCACCAACGAGTTTCGGGGTACTTTCTGGGAAGCCAAGAGGCCGTTATTCGGCGAGAGGGCCACTCCGCTGTTCGAGGACTGTCAAGATCCAACTCGAGGGGACTTGACCCATGGCGCGTCTCTGCGGTCTACGGGATCGGATTGATCGGCTGCTGGGCATCGAGTGAAACTACGGCTCGCACGGCTCGCGCAGATCTGGTGGGCTCGGCACGCGCGAAATCAGACCCCACGCGAGAAAGGCTACCTAGCGGGTAACCCGGACGACCGCCCGGCGGTTCTGCACCCAGCATGTCTCGAGTAGCTCCCGGCAGACCGGGCGCCGGTCACCGTACGTGACGATAGTGATTCGGTCGCCATCGACGCCGCGGGTCACGAAATGCTCGCGGATCGCGTTCGCTCGCTGTGTAGCCAGCGTCTCGTTCAGGTCGGCGTCTCCCCGCTGGTCCGCATGTCCCTCGACGATGACGCCGCCTTGCCCATTCGCTGTCAGCCACTCTGCCGCCCTGTCGAGGTCCCGCCGCGCCGCTCTCCCGAGCGCGGCGTGGCTCGTGGCGAAATAGGCAACCACGACATCGGGCCTCGAGTCGGCGCTGGGAGTCGCCGCGACCGCCTCTCCTCCGCTCGGCGACGGTGTGACCGGCTCTTCGGCGCTGGGTGGCGGCGCGACCGGCTCTCCCACGCTGGAGCGCGGCGCGACTGCCTCTTCCGCCCTCGCCACGACCTGCTCTCCCCCACCCGCCACCACCCGCAACCGCGCCAACAGGTCGGCATAGGATGACGTGCGTAGGATGCGCGCGAACTGTGCCCTGTAGTTCCCGAGCAGGCTGACGCCGTCGATCACCACGTCGTGGACCCGCCAGCCCGCGTTCGACCTGGTCATCATGTAGTCGAACCGAACGGCGCTGCCGTTCCTAGCTTGGACTGCCGTGCGAACGACCGCGCCATCCTCTCCGGTAGCTTCCTCGCCGGTAATACGTATCGCTGGCAGCCAATCACGCGGCAGTTGGGCCCGAAGCATCTCGAGGTAAGCCTGCTCGAGAGCAGCCGTGAAGAGGCGGGAGAATTCCGCTTGCTCTGGGCCGGTGCGCTGGTCCCACTCGGGGCCCAATGTGCGGCGACCTGCGCTATGACCGTCAAACAGCGCTCGGGCCAGGTCGCGCACGTCTTCGAGACCCTGCTTCGAATTGGTCGCTTGGCTCAGGATGCCCGCCGCTCGTCCGAAGAAGTCCTGAAGCGCGTCAAGTGCCCCATGGGGCGAGGGCTCAGCGCTCGACACGCCCGGAATCAGAGCTACCGCGAGCACCGTCACGATGGCCAGACGGTGACGCAGTTCCCATCCCTTCCCGCGTCCTGCAGTGACGCACCGCTCCCGTCCGTGGGCCAGCGTGGATGGCGTGCAACCGAAGTCTGCGATCGCGCCCGTTTTATCCATCGCGCACCTCGTTCCGTCTGATGGCCGGCCTCTCGACCATGTTGCATCCCTCGGAGTCGTGGATGCACCCACGCTCTGCCCAAAGATGGTGTGTGTCAAGTGGCTCTCGGTACGACCGGCTCGTTCAACGGTTCAGAGCGGCGCGCGGTCCAACGTCACCTGCAGCGGAAGGCCAAGGATCGGCCGTCATGCGGGTGATCGAGAAGGTCAAGGTCGGGAAGCGCGGCGATGGCACCCTGATCCGAGTCGAGGGTCAGCCGAATTGGTACTCGGTCATCTGTGTCCGAGGCAAGCAGCACGAGATCTCCACGGGGACCGCGGACCTGAAGCTCTCCAAGAGGTTCCACCGGCAGAAGCTCGACGAGCTCGCCGCTGACGCTCCCCAACACCGGCAGCTCCAATTTGGCTCTCTCTTGGACGATCTCGTGTCGGGCCTACAGGGTGCGTAGGCCCGGTATAGGTTCAAGTCCCCGAGGGCGTTTCGCCCTCCTCGGTACGGAGCCTTCGAGCGGCTAATTCGCGTGGCGTAGCAGGTCTCTCGCGGGGGCCGCGGCGGCAAGCCGATCGACCCCGACAACTTCGCTCACCGGGACTGGGCGCGCGTGCTTCGCGTCACCCTCTCCACCCGCCCCGGAACTTCCTTCGGGCGATGTGTAATAGCAACGTGTAATAAGGTTCACCCAGGAATCGGGAAGAAGCCCGATTGGCCATGTTAAGCGTGGCGCCGTCGATTTCAAACCAGGGTCCTTTCATTCAAATAGTCCAGGACGTTCAGATCTCACCACCTGCCGTCACCACGGTCTCTGACCGGAGCGACGGCGGTGTCTGGCACCTGCGATGCATACTCCGGGGGCGGAGGTGGGCCATGGAATCGACGCGGCGCGTCGCTTGGCCGTGTGTCGTCGACGTCACTTTCCGGTTCCCCGAACGCTCGCCCGCCCGCGCCCGAGACATGAGTCTCCGCGTCTCGGGACAACCATGCTGAGCGTTGTGATCGCCCTGCTGACCGTGGCCGCGATGGCCGGGGGCGTCCTCACGCTTCGCCAGATGAGGCGCAACCGAGAAGTCAACGTCGTGTCAGTCCCGAGCGGGCCTGCTGTGCCGCTGCCCCAAGGAGCAAACAGATGGCGTTCGTCACCGGAAGGAGGCCTCAGATGAGTACTCCGGTTCACAAGGGGATCATGGAATCGGTCAAGGACACGTTGGTCGGCTCGATCAAGGGCACCGGTGAGATTGTGACCACCGTTGTCGACACGGTCAGCGGCACGCTGGTCAGCACCATCAAGAGCACGGGTGCGGTCGGCACGGCGCTCACCTCGACGGTCTCCGACGTCTTGCGCGGCGCCATTACGGGTACCGCCCAGGTCGGCGGCGACCTGGGCGCCACGGCCAAGGGCGGGGTCATCGGCGTCCTCAAAGGCACCAAGGAAGTCGGAGCCGAGGCCGTTGGTACGATCAGCACGAGCGCCCGCGTCCTCGTCAAGAGCGCCGCCGAGGTCGGCGGGGACGTTGGGCTCGTGGCGCGGAACGCCGTCGAGGGTGCGATCGCCGGCGCCAAGAGCGTCGGGCTCGGCGCTGAGGAGGCCGCGTCGGCCGCCGCGACGGGGGCCCTCAAGGGGGCCGGCGAGATTAGCCAGGAGGCCGTCGAGCAGGTCCAACGAGCCGTCACCGGCGTCATCGCCGGGGTCAAGGTGGTCGTCAAGGAGCCCTTCAAGTAGCGTCTGCGCCGCTCCCCGCTCGCGAGGCCTGCCCCACACCCTCGCGGGCGGGGCCGGCGGCGCCAAGCGCGCAGGGGGAGACCGCGATGCGGACGCGATGGGTGCTCATGCTGGTCGTCCTCGAGTCTGCCGTTCTGTCCGCGCCACTCGATGCCCAGTGGAAGCCCGACTGGCTGAAGCATTGTGATGCGTGCTCGGCTACTACGCGAGTAATCCCGGGGAGGTCCACTGCCAGGGCGACTATTCCGCGGGGCCGCGGGCGGTGTGCGACTACCTGATGGCCAAGTAGTCGACCAGAGGAGGCTCGTGGAATGGCGCTGCGAATTCGCCGCCGTTGGGTCTTCCTGCTGGGGGGGCTCGTCCTGCTCACGGTCCTGGTCTATGGTACTACCCGGTTCGCGGATGAGCCGCTGCGCCGCTATATGGAGGCGGCGGTCAATCGTCGCTTGACGGGGCATACCGTGCAGATCGCCGCGCTGCGCGTGCATCCTTGGACGGCGTCCGTCGAGCTGCGCGACGCCACGATCACCCAGGACGCCAACCCCGACCCGCCGGTCGCTCAGGTGGCGCGCCTCGTCACCCGCATCGATTGGCGGGCGCTGCTCCATCGTCGGGTCGTTGCGGACATCAGCTTCGAACGCCCGACGGTCTATCTCAATCTCAAGCAGGTGCGCACCGAGGCGTCCGAGAAGACGGCGTTGAAGGATCGCGGCTGGCAGCAGGCGCTGGAGGCCTTGGCGTTCGACCTCAAGATCAATCGCCTGCGCGTGGTCGAAGGGAATATCACCTATGTCGACCAGGGCCCCTTCAAGCCGCTCCACGTCAGCCGGGTCAACCTCGGGGCCGAAAATATTCGCAACATTGCCTCGAAGGAGCAGGTCTATCCCTCTCCGATCCACCTCGAGGCCGTGGTGTTCGACGTGGGCGCGGTCTGGCTCGACGGCCGCGCCGACTTCCTCGGCGAGCCTCATGTGGGCGTGCAGGCCGCGCTTCGGCTGGACCAGGTGGCCCTCGACTACTTCAAGCCGATCACCAATCGCTACAACCTGGCCGTCCGCAACGGCAGCCTGTCGCTGGCCGGCACCGTCGAGTACGCGCCGAAGATCACGCGGTTGATCCTCGAGCGGGTGCTCGTGCACGGGGTCGCCCTGGAGTACCTGCACCTGCCCCATACCGCCGAGGCGGAGAAGGCCCGGGCGCAGCAGACCGCGGAAGCAGCGAAGCAGGCCACGAAGACGAGCACCGAGCTCCGCATCGAGCGGCTCGAGGTTGTGAAGAGCACCTTCGGGTTCATGAACCAGGCCGCGAAGCCGGCCTACCGGCTGCAGCTGACCGATACCAACCTCACGGTCGAGCATCTCGGCAACCAGCGGCGGGACGGCCCGGCCGTCGCGAGACTCACCGGCCAGCTCATGGGTCGCGGGGAGACCCGCCTGACGGTGAGCCTGCAGCCGCGGGCGGGGAGTGCCGATATGGATGTTACGGCGCAGGTCGAAGACGCCGACCTGGTCCGATTGAAGGACCTCGTCCGGGCGTACGGCGGATTCGAGATTACCGCGGGCGAGTTTTCGGTGTACTCGGAGCTGCAAATGAAGGGCGGTGCCATCGAGGGATATGTCAAACCGCTGTTTCGGGGGGTCGAGGTGGGCACCGACGGCGAGGCGGTTGCCGAGAAGGGGCTCCGCCAGCGGCTCTACGAAGGCCTGGTCGGGGTCGGCGCGAAGGTCTTGAAGAACCGCCTGCGGGGCGAGGTCGCGACCGTGGTCCCGATCTCCGGGCGAGTGGACCGTCCGGAAGTGGCGCGATGGGAGACGGTGGGCCGCCTGTTGCAGAACGCCTTCTTGAAGCCGATCGCGCCGGGCTACGAGCCGGCGCGGAGTCCGAAAGGTGAACCGCCGGCCGCCACCCAGGGTTCCGTGGCTCCCGACCACTCGGCCCGTGAGCCCGATCCCACGGTGAGGCCTGAATCGCCGTGAGGAGGAAGGTCGTATCATCTTGTTGCCAAAACTGGATCAACGGCCGAGAGTCGAGAAGCAGTCCGGAAGCTCGCAGATCGGATGTTCAACTGGATCGCGATGGCCGAAGGGGCACTCGGCCAGCACTGGCGCGAACGGACACCCCCTGAGCGAGCCGAGTTTGTGCGGTTGTTCGCGGAGGTCTTTGAGCGGGCCTACCTATCCAAGATCCAACTCGCCGATGCTGAGCGATTCGCGTACCTAGGCGACACGACCGAAGGCGATCACGCCGTTGTCCGGACACGGATTACCACGAACAAATGGCACGGTGATCCCAGTGAACTACCGGGCTCGAATTCCCCGAGGGCCTCTTCTCGCTGACGCACCTCTTCCTCGAACAGCGCCGGCACGTACTGGCCAGCGTGATGCGGGCGGTGCTCGAAAAGCACGAGGAAACGTACCGGCGGGTCTGGGATGAAGGCCGAAAGCTGGTCCGGTATCTGCGACAGGCCGATGCGCCGATTCGCGAGGTGCTCCGCATCACGGCCAAGTACGTGCTCGAGGAGGAGCTGGTGGCCGAGCTGAGGCGTGCCCCCGATGCGGCCGCGCTCCCCGAGCAGGTCTTCGAGGTGTCAGAGGAGGCGCGCTCCCTGGGGCTCGAGCTGGACTCGGCCGCGGCCCGCCCCATCATCAGGCTGATGGTGGGGCGAGGCCTGGACGCGCTGGCCGAGCGGGTGACGGCGGAGCGGGTGGCCCCCCTCGTCACACGTGTCCTCGGGGCCAGGCGGCTCGGCGTCGGCTTCGGGCTCTGGCACACGCAGAACCGGGTCTTCGCGCTGTGGCGCGACCACCCGGAGGCGCGCGACACGCTGCGGCCACTCGTCGATGCCCTCGGCTTTGCCCTCGCGGGCCAACCGACCCCGTGACAATGTCGGCCCGGCCGCGGATTCCGCTCGCCACGTATCGTCTCCAGCTCGGCCCGGCACTCACGTTCGACGATGCGGCCGGGCTCGCCCCCTACCTCGCGGCCTTGGGCATTTCCGACTGCTATACGTCCCCCTTCTTCGAAACGAGTTCGGAGAGCTCCCACGGTTATGATGTGTCCGATCACAATCGCATCCGTGAGGAGCTCGGCGGCGAGGCCGCCTTCGTCCGGTTCTCGGACGCCCTCGGCCGGCACGGCCTGGGCCTCCTCATCGACCTGGTCCCGAACCACATGGGGATCTCCAGGAATCGCAATCGCTGGTGGCTGGACGTCCTCGAGAATGGCGCAGGCTCCCGCTACGCTCATGCGTTCGACATCGATTGGAAGCCGGCCAAGCCCGAACTCGCTGGCAAGGTGCTGCTGCCCGTTCTCGGAGACCAGTACGGCAACGTGCTGGAGCGCGGTGAGCTGCGGCTCGAACTGAACGACGGCGCCTTCACCGTACACTACTACGACACGGTCTTGCCGATCGCGCCGCACTCCTACGGCCGGATCCTCGGCCACCGGCTCGATGAGCTCGAATCCGAGCTGGCGCCGTCGCACCCTGGCCTGCTGGAGCTGAAAGCCCTCACCACTTGGTTTGCCGCCCTTCCCCCGCGGCCCAGCCGGGATCTGGAGCGACCAAAGGGGCGTGCCCAGGACAAGACACCTGGCGTCGAGCGCCTGGCGGCCTTACTGCGGCAGTCACCCGAGGTGAAGACATTTCTTGACGAGACCATCCGGCGTTTCAACGGCACATCGGACGATCCGCGCTCGTTCGACCTTCTCGACGGGCTATTGAGCGAGCAGGCGTACCGGGTCGCGTTCTGGCGGGTGGCGGGCGAGGAGATCAACTACCGGCGCTTCTTCGACATCAACGAGCTCGCCGCCATCCGTATGGAGGATCAGGACGTCTTCGCCGAGACGCACCGGCTCGTCTTTGGTCTCATCTCGTCAGGCCAGGTGACCGGGCTCCGTGTCGACCATCCGGACGGGCTCTACGCCCCGGCGGAATACTTTCGGCGCCTGCAGCGCGAGTGCGCGCGGGCCCGCGGCGCCGCTTCCGACGCCGACGGGAGCTTCTACATCGTGGCCGAGAAGATCTTGAGTCCCGGCGAGTCGCTGCCACGGAGCTGGCCCATCGCGGGGACCACCGGATACGACTTCCTCAACCTCCTGAACGGGATCTTCGTTGACCGCAGCCAGGCGCGGGCGATGGAGCACCTCTATGCCCGGCTCATCAGAGAGCGGCCGCCTTTTGGGGAAGTCGTCTACGAATGCAAGCGGCTCGTCATGCGGACGTCGATGGCCTCCGAGCTGAATATGCTCGCGCACCGGCTGAACGCGATCTCGGAGGAACATCGGTCCTCCCGTGACTTCACGCTGGCGAGCCTCGCCAACGCTCTGGCCGAGATCGTCGCCAACTTTCCCGTCTACCGCACCTATGTGGGAGACGGTCAGCGGGGCGTGAGCGAGAGCGATCGTGAGTACATCGCCCGAGCCGTCGCGCAAGCAAAGCGTCGGACACCGCTCACCAGCCCATCGATCTATGAGTGGATCCAGGACATTCTCACGCTGCGGTTTCCCTCCTGGGCCCGGGAAGCCGAGCGTCGAGAGCGGCTAGAGTTCGCCATGCGGTTCCAGCAGATCACCTCGCCGGTCACCGCCAAAGGCTACGAGGACACCGCCCTCTACCGGTTCAACCGGCTGGTGTCGCTCAACGAGGTGGGCGCCGACCCGAGCCGCTTCGGTACCCCGGTGGCCGAGTTCCACACGGCCATGGTCGAGCGGCAGCGGACATACCCACACGGGCTGTCGGCCACCTCCACCCACGATACCAAGCGCGGTGAGGACGTGCGAGCCCGGATCAATCTCCTCTCGGAGATTCCCGATGAATGGCGGCGTCGAGTTACCCTCTGGCAGAAGCTGAACCGAAAACACCGCACGACGGTCGATGCCCACTCGACGCCAGGGGCGAATACTGAGTATTTGATCTACCAGACGCTCGTCGGGGCCTGGCCAATCGGCGTGGACCGCCTCCGAGCGTACCTTTTGAAGGCGATCCATGAGGCCAAGTCGCATACGAGCTGGATCAATCCGAACTCGCGCTATGACCAGGCGATCGTGCGCTTCGTCGAAGCCATCCTGGATGCGAGCCGGTCGACTCCCTTCCTGGATGACTTCGTCACCTTCCAGGCCCGCATCGCCCACTTCGGCGCGCTCAATTCGCTGGCCCAGACGCTCGTCAAGGTCACGGCGCCGGGCGTCCCAGATTTCTACCAGGGCAGCGAGCTGTGGGACCTCAATCTGGTCGATCCCGACAACCGGCGTCCTGTCGATTGGCAGCTCCGCCGGAGCATGCTCCAGAAGCTGGCCACGGCGACGGAGAAGGTCAGCGACCGGACGACCTTCGCCCAGGAGCTCGTGAAGACCAAGGAGAATGGCCGATGCAAGCTCTACCTGATCCGCGAAGCCCTCGCCTGCCGCCGCGCCCACGCGCCGCTCTTCCGTGAGGGCGAGTATCGGCCGCTCGAGACGGAGGGGCCGCTGGCCGAACACGTCCTCGCGTTCGCGCGCCTCAGGAAGGATGCGGTCGCGCTTACGATCGTCCCCCGCCTGCTGGCCCGCCGCGGAAGCGAAGAGCCGCCCATCGGTGGGGACTACTGGGGCGACCAGACCCGCCTGCTCGTACCGCCCGAGGCTGGGCACCGGCTCCTCAATCCGCTGACGGGCGAGCGCCTGACCGTTCAGGCTGGGGCCCTGCCCCTGAGCACGGTCTTCGCCAATTTTCCCGTTGCGATCCTGGTGAGAGAGCCGTGAATCACCCAATCGCTGATCCTGCGTACCTCGGATTGTAAGTCGATTGAATATCCCGGGACACCTCGTCGACGACCATCGACACGAATACGGGCGGCAACGCCACCATCAATTACAACTGTGGCTATGCGTCGAACCCGGGCGGCCAGATTCCGGATGGTTTCACGCTCCAGCCCGGCTCCTACAAGGAGGTCTCGGGATCCTGATGAATCGCCGTTAGACTGGGCACGTGAAGACGAACACCGGCCGACACAGCAAGGCTCTGTCTCTCTATCGCCTCGCCTTTGACGACGTTGTCTCCGATCTGCTCAAGGTGAAGCCAGCGGATACCTCTGAGAGAACCGGCCAGAAGACTGAAACGCGGCCCCACAAGGCCAGGAAAGGGTCAAGACGGAAGGGATAAGGCGAGGCCGCTTATTGGGTCTTATATCGTTCTGAGATAACAACACCCCGGCGCGTGGCTCGCACACCGGGGCGCTCGCTCGACGACGCTCCCGCCTTTCGTGAGGCGAGAATCTCAGCCTAGCACGGCTGCCTACCCCTGAGGGTGAGCCTACGCTGCACGTGGACTTGCCCCGGTTTGGTAGACACCTGGGTTAAGTTGCCACCGCGTCCTGTTCGTGCCGTTGCTCGAACACTCGCGGACTGAGGTAGCCGAGCGCCGAATGCCGCCGCTGCCCGTTGTAGAAGAC
>WNFD01004944.1_pt1 | contig 17681 bp, 15 predicted proteins | sample 5400491 | NCBI WGS metagenome assembly WNFD01 (sample SAMN13153343, study PRJNA577476) | soil metagenome | isolation source: 120 cm saprolite under Douglas fir tree site 2 hole 2 replicate 2 | place: USA:California | collected 2015-04-18 | reverse complement strand
CCCTCGTAATTGCCGAGGATGCCGTAGCCCGGATCGGTGAACCAGATGGCGCCGTCCGAGGCCACGACCACGTCATTGGGGGCGTTGAGCTTCTTGCCCTCGTAGCTGTCCAGCAGCACATCGATGCTGCCGTCCGGCTCGGTCCGGGTGACGCGCCGCGCATCGTGCTCGCAGCTGATGAGCCGCCCCTCGCGATCGCGCGTGTTACCGTTGGTATAGTTCGAGGGCGTGCGAAAGACGCTCACGTGCCCGTCTTCCTCCAACCAGCGCATCATGCGATTGTTGGGAATATCGCTCCACACCAGAAATCCGCCGTCGCGGAAATAGACCGGGCCCTCGGCCCAGCGGAAGCCGGTGGCGATCCGCTCGATCGCGGCATTGCCGACCATGTATTTGAACTTCTTGTCGTCGAGCACTTCGACGCGAGGGTCGGGGTAGCGCCAATTGGGCAGATTCCCCAGGGGCAATGTGTCCGCCTTGGCGGGATCGAGCGCCATCGCGGTCGCGGCAGCGGCGGCACTAGCCAAAAAAGTGCGTCGTTCCATGACAACCTCCTCCCCCGCCCCCGGAAGCCGGATGGGTCATCGTTGCCGAAAGCCTGCCAGACGGCACGGCGCACCGCTCGATGTCCCACAACAGCCGAATGCGGCGATTGAGTCGCGAGCGAATCGAAGCGGTTTGTCTGGTTGTTGAATTGCCGGCCGAGGCCTGAGCGTTTCCTGTCCTGCGGAAGTGGTGTACGCCTCCCCCTTTCCAGGGCCGACCGCATCCTCAGGGAAAAGACTGAGGTCCAGCGTAGGATACTGCGTTTGGCTGTCAAGCTTCGCGCAAGCTCCCGGCAGCGGTGCTGGCATGTCCGTCCCGCAATTCATGCGGCGGCGTGGAGCTTCCACGCCGGAAATTTTTCACGCCGCCTGGCCTAAGCTGTCCATTGCGCAACTTGGCGACTGCTGCGCAGCGAAGATCTCATCGCGGGCCGGTGAATACGATGGCGACGGGGCTCGCATTCCGGATCACTTGGCCGGTCGGCGCGAGCAACCCGGAGCCGGCATCCACCCGAAACGTCACGATCGCGTCGCCCTGCTCGTTGGCCGCATGGAGAAAACCCCCTGCCGGGTCGAGGCCGATGAATCGCGGGCCGCGGCCCTGCGTGAGCTGCCAGCCGATCGCGGTCAGCGATCCGTCGTCCGCATCGGCGGCGTAAGCGGCGACGCTGTCGTGGCCGCGGTTCGAGCAATACACGAACCGGCCGTCCGGCGTGACCGCGATCTCGGCGGTGGTGCTGGAGCCGGTGAAGTCCGTCGGCAGCGTGGTGACCACCTGGATCGGCGTCAGCGCCCCGCGCCCGGCGTCCCAGCGGCAGGTGGCGACCGTGCTGTCGAGCTCGTTGAGCACCCAGACGACCGGAAGCTTCGGGTGAAATGCCAGATGGCGGGGACCTGCACCCGGGCGGGTCTTCACGCAATCCGGTTCGGCCGGGGAAAGCCGGCCGCTCGCGGCGTCGAAGCGGAACACGAACACGCGATCGAGCCCCTTGTCGGGGACGAGCACGAAACGGCCGGAAGGATCGAACACGACATCGTGGGGATGCGAGCTCGGTTGCTCGGTCTTGTGCGGGCCGGGCTCGCCCGGCAGGTCCAGGAGTTGATGCTGATCCTGGAGCGATCCGTCCGGAGCGATGGGCAGCACCGCGACGCTGCCGCTGGCGTAATTGGCCACGATCAGGAACTTGCCGCCGGGGTCGACCGCCTGGCGCACGCCGTTTTTTCCTCCCGCGGCGGCCCGATTGAGCAACTTGGCCCGGCCGGTCTCGCGATCGAGCGAGAAGGCGCTGGCATAGTCGCCGTCCCCGTGAACGCAATAGAGGAAGCGCTCATCGCGGCTCACGGCGAGGTAGGACGGGTTGACGAGGTCGCCGACGTGCTGGACGTGGGTCCACGCGCCGCTGGCGGGATCGGCGCGATAGACGTGGATGCCGTCGCCGCGCGCCTTGCGCTCGACGGTCGTGAACGACCCTACGTAGGCGAACATCGAAGTGTTTTCCGGGCAGTCGCTTCGACAATTTGCAGCTTAAAGAACCCCTGCATCGTAGACGGTCTCGCCGTCGAAGACCGTCCGCAACACCTTCACGTCGGCAATCTCGTCGACCGCGCACACGATCGGATCCCGATCGAGGATCACGAGGTCCGCGCAGGCTCCGGGCATCAGACGACCGATGTCCTTCCATTGCAGCAGCCGCGCGGCATCGCGCGTCCACATCGAGACCGCCTGGACTCGGTCGATCTGCTGGGCCGGACCGAGATTGGAATAGCCGGACGGCATCCTGTGCGTCAGCGCGAGCTGGATGTGCTCGAACACGCTCTTCGGCCCCCAATCGGTGCCGCCGGTCACTGCCATTCCAGCATCGAAGAAGCGCCGCAACGGCAAGAGATCGTGGAGCATGCGCTCGCGCCGATCCGGCTTGAACCGTCCCCGGAAGAGGTCGCCCATGCCGAACAGGTACGTCATCGTCGTGGTCACGTCGAAACCGAGCCGGCAGTAGCGGTTCACCTGCTCGGCCTCGATGAACGGCGTGTGAACCAGAATCCACCGCAGAGGCCGAATCTCATGCGTCGAGGTCAGGTGCTCCAGCATCTGAAGATTCTCTTCGTGGGCTTGCGTTCCGACGCACAGCGTATTCAGGCGGATGCGCCGTTCTGCGCAAAACTGCATTGCGATCTCGATCTTGTTCGGATCCATCGCATGGCGCCCGTGCGTCTCCTCGCCGTCGGGGCCATAGTACGCTTCGCGCATCATCGTGTGGCCCGGAAAAAAGCTGCCGTCCCACTGTATGCTGATGCCGTTGAAGCGAAGATAATCGTCGTCGAGATTGATCGAGCTCGCGGCCTCCTCCAGGACCTGCAGGAATTTTTCGGGATCTCGCGGACGGCTCCAGGCGGTGCCGAACGATTCCGATTCCTGAGCTACCGTGACCCGCATCTTCAGGTCGCCGGCTTGGCGCAGTTGCCGATAAACGTCGATGTGATGCCGGTGCATCATGTGGTTCTCATAAATGCCGGTGACCCCCAAGGCATGATAATGATCGATGGCATGCCGGGTGGCGGGCAAGTACCATTTGGAATGGTCCATCGGGAGTTTGCGCCAGAGCCTGTAGGCGAATTCATTGCCGCTGTAGACGGCATTGACGGCTCCGCGCAGGCGCCCCGTCGGCTCGCCCTGAGCGTCCTTTTCGATGACGACGCCCTCGACGCGGTCGGGATGCTCGCGGGTGATGCCTAGCCGGTGCAGCGCCATCGAGTTGAATGCCATCAGGTTGGGAATGTTCGGCTCCCAAGCGGCGATGACGACCGGGTGCGCGTCCGAAGCCCGATCCAGCACCTGTCGATCCGGCAATTCGCCTTCGGCGAGATCTTCGTACGAGCGTCGTATGAAATAGTGCGGCTCGCCGACCGGGGTCGTCATGATCCACTCGCCGGCCGGCGTGTTCCGCGCCCGTTCGGCAATCCGCCGAACGATATCCGCATGGGATACCGCGGCGGTGATATCGACCAGCGACGCTCGCCCGGCCGCAAAATGCAGAAGGTGCGGGTGCGTGTCGATCAGCCCCGGCAGGATGGTCGCGCCGTGCACATCCCAGCTCTCGATCGTTCTGCCGGCGCGACGGCGCAGGTCGCTCTCGGAGCCGACCGCGGCAATTCGCCCACCCTCGATCAGGATGGCGCCGGCGGTCGAATCGGCATCGTCGAACGGATAAATTGTCGCGTTGTGAATTAACAGCAAGGCCGTGCTCCGGATTGATCTCGACGGCATTTGCTTCCGGAATCGGTGCCGGCCAGGGCATCTGCCGAAGCACCCGCCGCGTCAGGCGCCCCGCACGGACCGTCGCCTCATTCGATCACCTGGTCGGCCCGGATGAGGAGGGACGGCGGAATGTCCAGGCCGAGCGTCCGCGCGGTTCGCAGATTGACGATCAGCTGGAACCGGGCCGGCCGCTCCACCGGCAGATCGGCAGGCGCGGTGCCCGCCAGCACCTTTCCGGTCATGGTGCCCGACTGGCGAAACAGGTCGATCAGGTTGGGACCGTACGCAAGCAAGCCGCCGGTCTGCGCAAACTCCGGAAACAGCATGATGGCAGGCAGCCGGTCCCGCAGCGCCAAATCGGCGATCATTGCCGGACTGGAGCCGAAGATCGGGGACGACAGGACCAGCAGCCCGTCCACTTTCTGCTTGGCTGCCGTTCGGAACGCTTCCTCGATATTGCCGACGTCAATCACTTCGATGACGCTCAGATGCACGTCCATCGAGCCCGCGACCGCCTCGACCGCCTTCAGCTGCATCGGTCCAGTGCTCGGATCCCAGAATACGGCGAGGCGGGACAATTTCGGCGCGGCATCCCGCAGCAGCTGCAGCCATTTTGCGCCGAAGTCGGGAAAATCGAAAAACACGCCGGTGAGATTGCCGCCGGGGTGCGACAGGCCTGCTATCAGGCCGGCCTCGATCGGATCCGTTTCGAGATCGAGCGCGACGATCGGAACACTCGGCGAGGCGGCGCGCGCGGCTCGGACCGCCGCGGGCCCGGCGGCAAACAGCACGTCGACCTTGCCGGCGACGAGCTCGGCGGCAAGCGTCGGCAGCCGTGCCTGGTTCCCGTCCGCGATGCGGGCGACCAGCTCGATGTGGTCCCCCTCGGCGCGCAGCGCGCCGCGCACTCCTTCCAAAAACGCATTCATCCGTACCGCCGCCGCCTCGGCCACGCCGCTCCACAGGAAGCCGATACGCGGATCTTTTGCCGGCTGCTGGGCGGGGGCCGGGGAATGGACCCATGCAACGGCGATGCACAACGGCACGACGAGACGCACCCACGGCTTCATTCCGTCACCTCGTTTGGTCCGGGCGAGCAGCAGAGCCACGATCGCGCCGACTGCCTCGGTGTTTGGGAGATTCATCGCAAGCTGAACTGCGTGGCGCCCGCCGCGCAGTTGGCGATACCGTCCTTCCCGGTGTCTTCATCCTCAAGGGGTAGCCGGCTCGTATGTTACGGGATTCATCGTCCTCGGCGGAAAATTCGCTGGCTCAGCCGTGCAAGCCGGCAAACCGATCGCATTTTCATAAACAGCTGTCGAGGGGCGGGATATTTCCGTGCAGCGAAGATTCCGGATCGCCCACACTCACCGCGCCGGACCAAGCTTTTGCGGGCCCGATGTTGCCGGCTTCTTCCTGGCTTGCGGCGCAAGCTGGACGAACACCGGGTTCGGCGAGAACTGCGGGTCCGACACGCCCGGCTGGCCGGGCTGAATCCGGATGTTGACCGCGGCGGGTGCGTAGCCGGGGTGCGTGAACGTCACCGTGAACGGCGCGTCGGCGGAAATTTCCATCGCGCAAGGCGTCTCGCAGCCGGAGCCGAGTGAAGTCGCCGCCTGCGCGCCCTGCGGATCGGAATCCAGATCGATGGTGCCGTTGTGCGATACCGGAGCGATGCCGACCGGGGACGGCAATGGCAGCGTCCGGGACGCCGGGCCCTGCTCTCCGATCCTCGGAGCCGCCGTAGTGGGAACCGGCTGCGGTGCGACCGATGCCGGGCTCGGCTCTCCGGCTCCGAGCTGCTTCAGCCGCTCGCGCAGCGCCTTGTTGTCATTTTCGAGGCTTTTGACCCTCTCCTGCAGCTTCTCGTTTGTCCTTCCGAGATCGTCGATGTGCTCCAGCATCTCGGTTGGCGTTTGCGCCGAGGCTTGCGTGAGCGTTGCAAAAATTGCCGCGATTGCCAGGACCGAGTGCCTCATGGAAGTGTCCTAGAGTGGTTGCCACAACCGTTGTGCCGCCGGATGCGTTTGCCTTGTGCGTTCCCAAACCATTGCTATAAGTTGGGAAATTGCCTCGATCAAGAACTGCCGCGCGCACGGGGAGAATCCTCATGAGACGACATGCATTTGCGGGGGCGGCCGCGATCCTGCTGCTCGCCGCGGCTTCGGCGTCCGCCGAGGAACCGCCGCTGCGGACCGCGGTCGACGGCACCTTTGCGCCCCACGCGATGCCGAGCCTTTCCGGCGGCTACGAGGGCTTCAACATCGATCTTGCCAACGAGATCGCCAAACGGCTGCATCGCCGGATCACGATCGACGCCGCGCAATATTCCGGCCTGTTGCCCGCGCTGCAGGCCGGCACCTACGATTTCATCGCGGCCCCCACCACCGTGACCAAGGAGCGCGCCGAGAACCTGCTGTTCACCGAAGGCTATCTCAACACCGACTTTCAGTTCCTGATCAAGAAGGGCGCGCCGAAGGTGGAAAAGCTCGAGGACCTCAAGGGCAAGGTCGTCGCCGTGAACAAGGGATCGGCCTACGATTCCTGGGCACGCGACCTCGAGCCGAAGATCGGCTGGAAGGTGGAATCCTTCGGCACCCAGACCGACGCGGTGCAGGCGGTGCTCGCCGGCCGCGCCGACGCCAATGTCGCCGGCAACACGGCGATCGCCTGGGCGGCCAAGAACAACCCGCAGCTCGAATTGTCGTATTATTATTCGACCGGCCTGGTGTGGGCGGCGCCGCTGCGCAAGGATTCGACCGAGCTGCGCAAGCAACTCGAGAACGCGATCGAATGCATGAAGCTCGACGCCACGATCGCCAAGATGCACAAGAGATGGTTCGGCATCGACCCGCAGCCGGGCTCCGCGGCCGTCACCGTGTTCCCGGGCTACGGCGTCCTCAACATGCAGGGCTACGATCCGACCGAGCACACGCCCAAGTGCGATTGACGGTCCATACATGCTCGTATCTGCCAGCTCGCTCCGGTTACCTCCCCCCTTGAGGGGGAGGTCGGCTCGCGCGTGCTGCGCGCGAGCCGGGAGGGGGGTAGCGGGTCCGCAGAATCAAACAAACACCCCCCTCCCCATCCCTCCCCCGTGTCCACTTCGGATGTTTCCGATTTGGACCAATTATCAACTGCCGAACTCGGGAACACCCGAGTTCGGCTGGGGGAGGGGGCCGATTGTGGCGCGCTCGGAGTCAAATGCGATCGTCCTTTGTCATTGCAGATGACCTCCAATCGGCCGCCGATCCTCGAGGTTCGCGGGCTGCGCAAGAGCTTCGGCCATCTCGAGGTGCTGCGCGGGATCGATCTTGAGGTATTGCCGCAGGAGCTGGTGTTCATCATCGGGCCCTCGGGATCGGGCAAGAGCACGCTGCTGCGCTGCTGCAACCGCCTCGAGGAACCGACCGGCGGATCGATCTCGATCGACGGCGTCGATCTCATGGCGCGATCGACCGACATCAATGCCATGCGCCGCCGCATCGGCATGGTGTTCCAGTCGTTCAATCTCTATCCGCACATGAGCGCGCTCGGCAACGTGGCGCTGGCGTTGCGCAGGGTGCTGGGCCGCAAGCGCACCGAGGCGGAGGCGCTGGCGCTCGCCGCGCTCGCCCGGGTCGGCCTCGCCGAGAAGGCCAACGCCTATCCGGCGGAGCTTTCCGGCGGCCAGCAGCAGCGCGTCGCCATCGCGCGGGCGCTGGCGCTCGGGCCGAAGATCATGCTGTTCGACGAGCCGACCTCGGCGCTCGATCCCGAGCTCGTCGGCAGCGTGCTCAAGGTGATGCGCGAGCTCAAGGCCGGCGGAATGACCATGCTGGTGGTGAGCCACGAGATGCGGTTCGCGCGTGACGCCGCCGACCGGGTGATCTTCATGGACCATGGGTTGATCGTGGAGGAGGGGACGCCCGAGCAGATTTTCTCCGGACCGCGTGAGGTGCGCACCCGGGCGTTCATCGCCGAGATCGCGCGGTAGCAATGGCACGGGACGGATTTCTTCAGATCGGCCGCCGCGCGGTTCTGCTTCGAGCGGGCCCAATTCTTCTCCCTCCCCCCGCGAAGCGGTGGGGAGGGTGGCGAGGTGCGGAGCACCGAGCCGGGTGGGGGGCCGAGCAGATCCGATGCCAAAGTGGCCCCCACCCCTAACCCCTCCCCACCGCTCGCTTCGCTCGCGGGGGGAGGGGAACTCAACCGCCTCGGAGCAGACGCGGCGCGGTCTTAGCGTGTGATCGGCATGGATGCGTGGTCGCGCTTTCTCGATGCGTTCTTCAAATGGCAGCTGATCGAGCGGTATTTGCCCGCCATTCTCGACGGCATGGCGGTGACGGTCGAGATCGCCGCCGCGGTGGTGATCACCGGAATCCTGCTCGGCCTCGTGCTGGCGATCCTGCGCGCGTTCCGCATCCTGCCGCTCAGCGCGTTGATCGTCATCTTCGCCGACATGCTCCGCGCGCTGCCGCCGCTCGTGCTGGTGCTGCTCGTCTATTTCGGGCTGCCCAATGTCGGCATCAACCTGCCTTCCTTCGCCGTGCTTTGGCTCGTGCTCTCCTGCGTGCTCGCCGCTTTTGCCGAGGAGATTTTCTGGGCCGGCATCCTCTCGATCCCCAAGGGCCAATGGGAAGCGGCGCGCTCGACCGGAATCGGCTTTGTCAGCACGCTGGCCTACATCGTGCTGCCCCAGGCCGTGCGGCTGACCGTTGCTCCCCTCACCAACCGCACGCTCGCGATCGCCAAGAACACCGCGCTCGGGATGGTGATCGGCGTTTCCGAGATCCTCAGCCAGGCGACGACCGGGCAGTCCTTCGCCGGCAACGCGACGCCGCTGACGATGGGGGCGATCGCCTATGTGATCCTCTTCATTCCCGTCGTCGTGCTGGGCCGCTGGCTGGAGACGCGGTTCGCCTGGCGGAGGGCCTGATGCAGGCGCTGCTCCAGCAGTTCTTCGATTTCGCCATCATGGCCCGCGCCCTGCCGCTGCTGCTCACCGGGCTCGGCCAGACCCTAGTGCTCTGCCTCGTGGTCATTCCGCTCGGGCTGATCGGCGGGCTGCTGGTGGCGCTCACCTCGCTGGCGCGCTCGCGCGCGGTGCGCTGGAGCGCCGCCGCCGCGATCGACTTCTTCCGCGCGATCCCGCCGCTGGTGCTCCTGATCTTCGTCTATGCGGGCCTGCCGTTCGCGGGCATCCGGCTCTCTCCGCTCGCCGCCGTCGCCATCGCCTTCCTGCTCAACAATTCGAGCTATTACGGCGAGATCTACCGCGCCGGGATCGAGAGCGTCGGGCACGGCCAGTGGGACGCCGCGCGCTCGACCGGCCTGAAGGCGCGCCAGGCGCTGATCTACGTCGTGCTGCCGCAGGCCGTGCGCAACGTGCTGCCCGATCTCATCTCCAACACGGTCGAGGTCGTGAAGCTGACCTCGCTTGCCAGCGTTGTCGCGCTGCCGGAACTGCTGTATTCCGCCGACATGGCGCGGTCGATCACCTTCAATACCTCGCCGATCGTGCTCGCGGCGGGGATCTACCTGGTCATGCTGTGGCCGATCGTGCGTCTGGTGAGCCGGCTCGAGCGGCGGATCGCGTCGTGAGCCGGTCAGGACAGGGGAGGAGCTTTTGACTCGGGTGCTGCGTGTCGGGGCGGCGCAGATGGGCCCCATTCACAAGGCCGACAGCCGGCAGGTGGTGGTCAAGCGCATGATCGACCTCATCGATCAGGCGCGCGAGTGCAAATGCGACCTCGTGGTCTATCCGGAGCTCGCGCTCACTACGTTTTTTCCGCGCTGGTACATGCAGGACCAGGCCGAGGTCGACGCCTGGTTCGAGCGCGAGATGCCGAACGCGGCGACGCGGCCGCTGTTCGAGCGCGCCGCGGAGTATCAGATCGGCCTGTCCTTCGGCTATGCCGAGCTCACGCCGGAAGGCCGCCATTTCAACACCTCGATCCTGGTCGATCGCGACGGAACGATCGTCGGCAAGTACCGCAAGGTGCATCTGCCCGGCCATTCCGAGTTCGACCCGCAGCGCAGCTTCCAGCACCTGGAGAAACGCTATTTCGAGCCGGGCGACCTCGGCTTTCCGGTGTGGCGGACGCTTGGCGGCATTTTGGGCATGTGCATCTGCAACGACCGCCGCTGGCCGGAGACCTATCGCGTCATGGGATTGCAGGGCGTGGAGCTGATCGTGCTCGGCTACAATACGCCTTCCGTCAATGCGCAGCGCAGCGCCGAAGGGCCCGAGAAGCGCCGGTTCCACAACCGCCTGTGCGTGCAGGCGGGCGCCTATCAGAACTCCACCTGGGTGGTCGCGGTGGCCAAGGCCGGCAGCGAGGACGGCCATCCGCTGATCGCCGGCAGCATCATCGTTTCTCCCGACGGCGAGATCCTCGCCGAGGCCAGGACCGAGGACGACGAGCTCGTGGTCGCCGATTGCGATCTCGATGCGACCTTGTTCGGCAAGCAGACGATCTTCGACTTCGAGCGCCACCGCCGCATCGAGCACTACAGCCGCATCACCGGCCAGACCGGCGCCATCCCGCCGCCGGAGCGGTGAGGCAAGGACCCCTCATCTGGCTCGGCTTCGCTGTCGCCATAGCCGATGCTTCGCGTCGGCGTTCTAACTAACGGCGGCCCGAGGCCGCCTATGCTCGCCACCTTCTCCCGCAAGGGGAGAAGGGCAGCGCGTTTGCCGCGAGCGCTCTTTCCTCTCCCCATCGAACCCGGCTGTTGCCGGGTTCGATCATGTAATAATGGTCGACATCGGAAACATCCGATGTCGACGCGGGACAGGGTGCCGAGCGGACGAAGTCCGCGAGGCGGGTGAGGGATATGAGCCGGCTAATGCCGCGCGAGCTGCATCGCGCCGAGTGCCATGGTGACGGCGGCCTGGGTCGGATCGATCACCGGAACGCCGAGCGCGTCCTCGAGTGGCCGGCGATGGCGCGCCATGCCGGCACAGCCCAGGATGATGGCCTCGGCGCCGTCCTTCTGCGCGAGGTCCCGGCCGACCTCGACCAGGCGCTCCAGCGTGCCGCTGCCCGCGCTTTCCGCAACCGACATTTCGAGCGGCCGCTCGCCGGCGAAGCGCTCGACGAGCCCCATCTGCCGCAGATAGCGCAGATGCCGGCCGATCGAGCGTTGGCGGATGGCGATGACGCCGAAGCGCTCGGCGCGCGCCAGCGCGGTCAAGACCCCGCATTCGGCGATGCCGAACACCGGCCGCGTCGTGCCTTCGCGGCACAGCTGCAGCCCCGGATCGCTGTAGCAGGCGATGACGAACGCGTCGGACTGGTTGTCGGCCTCGACCAGCCGGCGCAGCGGCATCGTCACGCTGTCGACGTCGGCCTGGGTCTCGATGCCGATCGGGCCTTCCGCGAGCGTGGAGCAGAGGATTTCCGGGCCGTCGGCAAAGCGCAAAAACTCCAGCGCCGCGTCGATGCCGCGCGTCACCGCCTCGTTGGAATTGGGATTGACGACGCGAATGCGCGCGCGGGTCTCGGCCATGCTCGGCTCGATGTTTGATGGCGTAGGGTGGGCAAAGGCCGGCAATGCCATGCATTCCGGGCAAAGTCGTCGCCGAGCCTTTGCCCACCCTACAGTCTACGGCTTCGACCTATCAGAGCTTTGTGTTATCCGCTAGCCGAGAAGCCCACGAAGGACGGTACCATGCAAGCTTTCGATCTCGTGATCCGCGGCGGCACATTGGTGACGGCGACCGACACGGCCGAGGCCGACGTCGGCATCCGCGGCGAGACGGTCGCGGCGATCGGCGGCGGTCTCGACCAGGGCCGGCGCGAGATCGACGCGTGCGGCAAGCTGGTGATGCCGGGCGGCGTCGACAGCCATTGCCATATCGAGCAGCTCTCGGCCTCGGGACTGATGAATGCCGACACGTTCCACAGCGCCACCGCCTCGGCCGCGTTCGGCGGCACCACGACGGTCATCTCGTTTGCCGCCCAGCATGTCGGCATGAGTCTAACCAAGGTGGTCGAGGACTATCACAAGCTCGCGGAGCGTGGCGCCGTCATCGATTACGCCTTCCACATGATCCTCGCCGATCCGACCGAGGCGGTGCTGACGAAGGAGCTGCCGCCCCTGGTGAAGGCGGGGCATTCCTCGATCAAGGTCTTCATGACCTACGACCGGCTGAAGCTCGACGACGTGCAGCTGCTCGACGTGCTGGCCGCCGCGCGCGACAACGGCGCCTTCATGATGGTCCATGCCGAGAACCACGGCATGATCGCCTGGATCTCGAAGCGACTGCTGGCGCGCGGCTACACCGCTCCCAAGTACCACGCCGTTTCCCATCCGCGTGCCGGGGAGGCCGAGGCATTCACCCGGCTCATCGCCTGCGCGGCGCTCGTCGACCAGCCGATCATGATCTACCACGTCTCGACCGCGGAGGGCGCCGCGGTGATCCGCCGGGCGCGCGGACAGGGTCTCAGGGTGTTTGCGGAAACCTGTCCGCAATATCTGCTGCTGACCAAAGCCGATCTCGACCGGCCGGGTTTGGAAGGCGCCAAATGGATCTGCAGCCCGCCGTTGCGCGAGGCCGCCGACCAGGAGGCGCTGTGGCGCGCGCTGGCGCGCGGCGACTTGCAGCTCGTCTCCTCGGACCACGCGCCCTACGCCTATGACGGGACCGGCAAGTTCGCGGCCGGCAAGGCGCCGAATTTCAAACAAATCCCCAACGGCATGCCGGGGTTGCAGGCGCGCCTGCCGCTGCTGTTCGATGCCATGGTGTCGCAGCGCCGGTTCGACGCCAATCGCTTCGTCGCCTGGACCGCGACCGAACCGGCGAAGATCTATGGCCTGCACCCCCGGAAAGGCTCGATCGCCGTTGGCGGCGATGCCGATGTCGCGATCTGGGATCCCAACCAGTCGGTGACGTTCGGCGACGCGATGGTCGTGGACCGAGCCGGTTATACGCCCTACGCGGGCCGCACCGTGAAAGGCTGGCCGGTCGTGGTCGTCCGCCGCGGCGCGGTGATCGTCGATGACGGCAAGCTCGATGCGGATCCGGGCAGCGGACGCTTTCTGGCCCGCGCCGCGGGAGGAGCGGCCGAGCCGCTCGGCCGCAAGTCGCCGGAATTCGATCCGCGGCTGAATTTCGGGGCCAAGCTCGAGTGATCGATCGGCTGCTGCCTGCAATCGTTTCCTCGCTAACAATTCGATTACCGCGTCGTCCCCGCGAAAGCGGGGACCCATGGCCACGGATGATGCCGAATTGCGAGACCGGTGGTCATAGGTCCCGGATAGCCGCTTCGCGGCTTCCGGGACGACGGCTTTGGTACGTGGTTGCGGAGTTACTGACGCGGCGCATCGGCCTCGACATCCCGCACTTCCGCATCCAGCGCATCGAACAGCGTCTCGACCCAGCGGCGCGGAATGCGACGCGTGATGAACACGATCCGGCTGCGGCGATCCTGCGAGGGCCAGCAGGGCCAGCGCTCGAGCCAGACGGGAGCATGAAACACGTGCTGAACGCCGTGCAGGACCGCCGGCCGATCCAGGCATTCCGCAATCTGCACGATGCCTTTCAGTCGCAGCAGGTCGGCACCGCAATGCTCGGCGACCGCTTCGAGAAACAGCGTCAGCGCCACGGCCCGGATCGGTCGCTCGCGCACGAGCGCATAGGTCGTGATGTCGGCATCATGCCGATCATGAAGATGTTTTTGCGCAGAGACCTCCTCCGCCAGCCAGGTCTTGGCGTCGAGAGACTTGCTGCGGGGATCGTAGGTACCGGAATCGAAAACGCGCTGCGGGTCGATCCGTCCATGGTGGGCCCGGAGCACCGGTGCCGCCGCATTGAGCTGGGCTAAGCGATCGAGCAATTCCGGTTGTGCGCCGTTGGCGAGGTCGGATTTCGTCAACACCAGGCGGTCGGCCAAGGCGACCTGTTTGACCGAAATCTCTTCACGGTCGAGCGCGCCGGAACCGGTCACGGCGTCAACCGTCGTCACCACGTCGCTGAGCATCAGGTGGCCGGCAATTGCGGCGTCTGTCATCAAGGTCTGCAGGATCGGCGCCGGATCCGCGAGCCCGCTGGTTTCGATGACGATGCGATCGAATCGGGGAAGCTCGCCGCAGTCGCGGCGGCGGAGCATGTCCGCGAGCGTCTGCGCCAGGTCGTTGCGGACCTTGCAGCACAGGCATCCGGTCTGCAGCTCGACGAAACTGTCGTCGCTCGTCTCGACGAGCTCGTGATCGAGGCCGATCTCGCCGAATTCGTTGATGAGGACGGCGGTGCGCGAGAACTCGGGCTGGCGCAGCAGATGAGCCAGCAGGGTCGTCTTGCCGCTGCCGAGAAAGCCGGTCAGGACCGCAACCGGGATCACGACGGCACCTGCGGCGAGACGGCGATCCGCACGCGATTGTTTGGCGTGTAGCCGGGATCGATCGCCGCGCGGACCTGACGCAGCACCGCGAGGAGCGAGATCGCGCCGCGCTCACGACCGTCCACGCCGACCATCCAGCGGAACGGCAGGTTGTTCGGCGCCGGCTCGATGCGGATCTCCTTCTGCCCCGCGCGAAGCAGGATCGCGCCGCCGCCCGTGCGCCGTACGCTTCCCGCGATCCGCCACGCGATGAGGCTTTGCGCCAGCAACTCGAGCATGGGATCGTTGGACGCGTGGCTCACAGCGCAGGTCCTTCCAGAATATTTGCCGGAATCTTGCGCTTGAGATAGCGGCCGTCCTTGGGGCTGGCGAAATATCGGCCGTTCTCGACCATCACCTTGCCGCGCAGGATCGTCACGACCGGCCAGGCAAAAATGTCGTGGCCCTCCCAGGGGGTGTAGTCGGTCTCGTGGAGGTCGTCGGCCCTCACCTTGCCGCGCCGGGTCGGATCGAGAATCGTGATGTCGGCATCGCTGCCGACGGCGATCGCGCCCTTGCGCGGATAAAGGCCCATGATCTTCGCGGCATTGGTCGAGACGAGGTCGACGTACGCTCGTAGCGAGTAGCCGCGACGCACGACCATCTCGGTATACATCACGCCGACGCGCGGCTCGACGCCGGAGTTGCCGCCGGTGGTGTCGTCGATTCTTTTACCGACGGTCTTGTCTTTCAAAGTGCAGCACAGCTCGTCGGTGGCGATGCAATGGATCGAGCCGTTGCGCGCGCCGTCCCACAACGCCTTCTGATCCTGCTCCGATTTGAGCGAGGGATAGGTGTGAAAAATCTGGCCGTTGGGGCGCCTGTAGTCCGCGGCCGAGTACAGCAGGTACTGGTGCAGCGTCTCGCCGTAGACCGGCAGGCTCTTGCCGCGCGCCTCGGCGACCGCGGCGACGCCGGTGGCAGCGGACACGTGCATCATATAGAGCGCGGTGCCTGGCACGCTTTCGGCGAGCCGAAGCACGCGGCGGAAGCTCAAGTCCTCGGAGAGCTGGTTGTGGACCTCGGCGAGATGCTCGAAGCCGACGCGGCCTTCGCGGATCAGCCTGGCGTACATGTGCATGACGATGTCGTTGTCCTCGGCGTGGATGACGCCGAGTCCGCCTTCTCGCGCCAGGACCTGGAACGCCTCCCAGATGTCGCCGAAATCGATCATGCGCCCGGAGCGCGAGGGCAGGATGTTGGTGGTGAAAATCTTCAGCGTCGGATAGCCGGCCTGGATCGCCTCGGCGAGCTGGCCCGAGAACTCGGGCGGCGGCTCGGAGTGCAGCATGATGTGGTAGGCCCAGTCGCACGGGCTTTTTCCGACGAAGTCCTTGTCGCGCGTCTCGATCGCGTGCAGCGCGGATTGGCCCTCGCGCCAATAGGCGAAATCGATGAGCGTCGTGGTGCCGCCGTGGAGCGCGGCGCGGCCGACCTGCTCGGGGCCGGCGGTGACGAGCGGCGTGCCGTCGGGCTTGATCCACACATGCTTGAGATGTACGTGCGGGTCGATGCCGCCCGGCATGACGATGCGCCCGGTGGCGTCGATCGTGCGCTGGGAGGTTTGCGCCGAGAGCGCGCCAGGAGCGGCGATCGCCGCGATCGTCTCCCCCGCAATGCCGACGTCGCACTTGGCGATGCCCTCGGGCGTCACCACGTCGCCGCCTCGGATGAGCAATTCGAGCATCGCGCCTCCGATCCCCTGGAGATAAATGCTTCGCGCGGCGTGAAGCCGCGTCGCCGCGGCGGCCGACTCTAGAGCACCGCTTCGGCCACCACGCGCGCGGACTCGATCGTGACGCCGCCGAGCAGCAGCGTGCCGACCTTGTTGTCTTTTGCGATTGCCTTCCAGGCCTGCAGCCGGTCCTGGATCCGTTCCTTCGGTCCCACCAACGACGTCTCGTCGATCAGCGCGTCGGGCACGGCGGCGGCCGCCGCCTCGCGCTTGCCGGCCAGGAACAGATCCTGGATTTCGGCCGCGGCGGCTTCGTAGCCCATGCGCTTGACGAGGTCGTTGTAGAAATTCTTGTTCCGCGCCCCCATGCCGCCGATATAGAGCGCAAGCTGTGGCCGGATCGCATTGCGGCAGGCGTCGATATCGTCGCCCATGCGGATGCGCACGTAGGGCGCGACGTCGAAATCGGCGAGGCTCTTGCCGGATTTTGCCATGCCCTCCCGCACCGGAGCGGCGATCAACTCCGCCTTTTCGGGCGACATCAGGAAGGGGAGGGTGCCGTCGGCGACTTCGCCCGCGGTCCTCAGTCCCACCGGCGAGATCGACGCGGTGTAGATCTTCAGGTCCGGGTCCGGATGCAAGATGCTCTTGAGCGGCTTGCCGAGCCCGGTCGCGCCCGGACCGGTGTAGGGGATCTGATAGTGCTCGCCGCGGTGCTCGAGCGGCCCCTTGCGCGCGAACGCCTGGCGGATGATGGAAACATATTCCTTGGTCCGCGCCTGCGGCTTGCCGTACGGCTGGCCGTGCCAGCCCTCGACGACCTGCGGGCCCGAAGGGCCGATGCCGCACAAAAAACGTCCGCCCGAAAGCGCCTGCAGGCTCATCGCGGTCATCGCCGCGCACGTCGGCGTGCGTGCCGGCATCTGCATGATGCCGGTACCGCCCTTGATCTTCGTGGTGCGCGCCAGCATCCAGGCGATCGGGGTCACCGCGTCGCCGCCGTAGGCCTCGCCGGTCCAGGCGGAATCGTAGCCGAGCCGCTCGACCTCGAGCACCAGATTCATGTCGAGGCCGGCGCCTGCCTCGGTGCGCAACAAGATGCCCAATTTCATGGTGGATGATTCCGAGAATGTAGGGTGGGCAAAGCCAAGCATGCCCACCAGGGATCTACCGCGGTGGGCGCGGCGCGTCCCGCGCCTTCGCCCACCCTACCGAATGTCCCGTCGCGCGCCGCCTCACGTGCGCATGAAGCCCTCGACCTCGTTCTCGGCCCAGGCCAGCGTCTTTTCCACCGGCTCGCCTTGTGCTTGCTTCAGGATCATCTTCGGCATGACCGCCTGGTTGTAGATCTGCGCGGCGATCAGCGGCGAGGCCGGCGCCCCCGGGATCATGGGAACCTGGTCGCCCTTGTTGGGATAATGCGACAGGGTCCCTTTGGGTGGGCCTTCCTCGTCCCAGGTGTTGAAGTCGTTGAATTTGACGAACGGCGGCAGATCGTAGCCCTGGCATGCGGCGACCAATTTTCCCGCGGCCTCGTGGCTCGACACGTGCAGCATCAGGCTCTTGGCGGCGGACTTGTTCTTGGAGAAATTCCACAGCCCCTGGAACCGCGGCAGCATGGCGACGAAGCGGCCGCGCGGCCCTTTCGGCATCGCATGGGTCCACAGCTTCTCGGCGACTTGCGGGGCGTCGCGCTTGGCCACCGCCCACGCGCTCGGCGGGTTGAAGATCAAGGCGCCCTTGCCGGAAATCAGCCACTTGTTGTTGGAGCTGTTGTCCCACGCGCTCACGTCCGGCGGCAGGAACGCGGCCAAGCGTTTGCTGTAATCGAGCACCTG
>WNFD01003020.1_pt1 | contig 17683 bp, 10 predicted proteins | sample 5400491 | NCBI WGS metagenome assembly WNFD01 (sample SAMN13153343, study PRJNA577476) | soil metagenome | isolation source: 120 cm saprolite under Douglas fir tree site 2 hole 2 replicate 2 | place: USA:California | collected 2015-04-18 | reverse complement strand
GACCAGGTGCACCGCACGATTGCGCTCGTGATTGGCAACATCTCGGCGGAGAGCCTGCACGATGTTAAGAAGGCCTTGCAGAAGTTCGTGGACGAGTTGATGCAGCCAGGGGACCTGGTGGCTATCGTACGGCTCGGCGAAGGAATGGGAGTGCTCCAACAATTCACTTCAGACAAGAGGCTGCTGCGCCTGGCAATCAACGGCGTGCGTTGGAATCCGTTGGGAGGTGCCAGATTGAACGCCATCCCTTCCCCGCAGCCGGTTCCTACAGACATTGACCCGGAACTGACGAAAGCCAAGACAGATGCAGAGGATTTCTATCAGGACCTCGTCGGCAGTTCATGGCTGCAGCGCCTCAATTTAATCGTGCGCGGAATCCAACCATTGCCGGGACGTAAATCAGTCATTCTCTTTTCCGACGGCTTCCAACTCTTCGGCGATAACCTGGACGACCATCGCACTCTCGAGGAGCTGCAACGCCTTACCGATCGCGCCACGCGCGCATTAGTGGTCTTCTACACGATTGACGCGCGAGGGCTGCAAACCTTGAACTTCACCCCGTTAGATTCAGTGAATGTCGAGCGGCATGACCAGGTTGGCACGCCGATTAAGAGCACCACCGTAATGAATGGCCCAACGTATGCAGCCGCGCGTCAGCAGCGCGTCGAGAGATTCTTGAGGTCTCAGGACGGACTGGCTCTGCTCGCCGGACAGACGGGCGGACTCTTTATGCAGTCGACTGATTTGGGCCGGGCCATATCCCGCACTCTCAACGATCAGAAAGGCTATTACCTTATCGGCTACCGACCCGATGAGAAAGATTTCAAGCCGGAAGCCGGAGGCAGGCCCTATCACAAAATTGAAGTTAAGGTGAAGCGTACGGGACTGACGGCCCGTTTTCGGAAGGGGTTCTACGGGACGCCTGACAGAGAGCCGGTTCCCGCGCCAGGAGCAACCGAACAGAAGTTATTCGCAGCGCTGACCTCGCCTTTCGACGCCAGCGACGTTGGCCTCAGGTTGACTTCGCTCTTCGGACATGACAAACAGGACGGCTCTTTCATCCGCTCGCTCCTCCATATTGACGTCAACCAACTGACCTTTACCGAAGAAGCCGACCGGCGGCACAAGGCTGTGATCAACCTGTTCGCGGCCACCTTTAACGAAAATGGGTTGGTGGCGGAACCGGTGACCCAGCGATATACGATTCGGGTGCGCGACGAGCGCCTGGAACAGGTTAAGCGAGACGGTCTCACCTACGAGATGCTGATCCCCGTTCGGAAGGCGGGAATCATTCAGGTACGCACGGCGGTCGAAGATGCCGAGAGCGAGCGGGTCGGATCGGCCAGCCAGTTCATCGAAGTGCCGGATCTGGAGCAGAACCGGCTGACGCTCTCAAGCATAGTCATTTCGGGGAGCGGGCCATCGCCGGAGAATAAGCCGGCCGCCTCGCCTCAAGACGCGGGTGATGTAGCGGGTCAGCCGGCGCCAGGCAATCTGGAAGCAAACACCGCCGTACGCAGATTCCGGCAAGGCATGCGGCTGGACTACGCGTTGATCGTTTATAACGCCCAACTCGCGCGTGAGAGCCAGCGACCCGAACTCGACACGCAGGTCGCCTTGTACCACGACGGAAAGCTTGTCTATCAGGGGCCTGTTCAATTGCTTGATCCGGGACCGCAGGCGGATTTGAAGCAGATTGTTACCCGCGGTTCCCTGGAACTCGGCTCCACTTACCTGGCCGGCGAATATGTCTTGCAGATTATCGTCACTGACAAACTGGCGAAAGAGAGTAAATACCGGAGAGAGACCCGGTGGGTTGACTTCGATGTAGTCGAATAGTCCGAATTGAGTCACATCACGCGCGTGATGGAATCAGTGAAGCGATCACTTAACGAATCAACGTAAAGTCTGTGACAGGAAGATAAGGATGAGATACCACTACCAGCACCAGACGATTGCAACTCTGGTGGCCGCAATTCTTTTTGCGCAGGCAGCAGTCTTGCGGAGCACTGCCCAAGTAAACCTGCCGGTCGGGGTCAGGATTGACAATAAACTTTCGTCGCCGGCCGACTGGTCCAAAGCCCTCGTTGAATCAACGATGCAGCGGTATCCGACCGCTGAATCGCTGAAGGGCTGGGGCTATGCAAAATCGCTTTACCTTTACGGTGTGTATCTTGTCTATCTGCGGACGAAAGACCCACGTTACCTCGAGCACATCAAGTCGTGGATCGATTTGCACATTGACGACAAAGGTACGATCAATCGGCCAATCAACGCGCTCGATTACATGCTGCCGGGCAATTTGCTGCTGATTCTGTACCAAGAGACGAAGCAGGAAAAGTATAAGCTCGCGGCTGAAAGCATTCGCAAAGTCTTCGACACTTATCCGCGTACAAAGGACGGCGGGTTCTGGCATGCCACCAATGCCAGCCGGCAATGGCAGTTGTGGGCCGATGGGGTCTTCATGTCGCTGCCGTTTCTGGCACGTTATGGTCAGATGTTCGGCGACAGCGCGTATGCAAACGATGAAGTTACGAAACAGCTGCTCATCTATTATCAGCACCTGAACGATCCTGCGACTGGCTTGCTTTGGCACGCCTACGACGAGAGCGGCGCCCAGCCCTGGGCCAATCCGACTACGCACACGTCCGCTTATCACTGGTGCCGCGCCATCGGTTGGTTTGGGATGACGCTCATTCAAATCCTGGAGATTCTGCCGAAGAACCATCCGAAACGAAACGATCTGATCCAGATCGTGCAGCAGCTGGCGAAGGCTTACGAGAAATACCAGGATCCGAAGACTGGGCTGTGGTACCAGGTCGTTGATAAGGGCGATGTCGAAGGGAACTGGTTGGAAACATCAAGCTCAAGCATGTACAGCTACATGATGTGGATGGGCGTCAAGCATCGGTTTCTGCCGAAGCATTACCAGGCGGTGGCGCAAAAAGGTTATCGCGGGGTGATGACGAAACTTTCAATGGGCGCTGACGGCATGACGAATCTGATCGACATTTGTGAAGGCACGAACGTCAGCGACCTCGCGTATTACTTTGCGCGCAAGCGAAATGTGAACGACTTTCATGGCTTGGGCGCCTTCCTGATTATGAATGAAGAACTGGGCGCCGCGAGTATCGGTTATAAACCAAGACCACTAAGTTGGAAAGCGAATTGAGTTGGAGTGCGCCGGCAGAGCGAAGCGGCGACGGCGCTTTGGTTCTCGCAAGATAAGAAGACCTCGGTCTAATGCGGAAAATCGATAATTCAGATTCGCGTCTGGCTCAATCAACTAGATCCAAAGCGCCGTCGCCGCTTCGCTCTGCCGGCGCACTCCAAAATAGCCTTTCCCGGCGCAACTTTCTCTCGACCGCCCTTGCTGCGCCGGTCTTGATTGGCGTTCTGCGAAACGCGAAGGCGGCTGGCGAAGTAATCAGTTTCAAGAGTCCGAACTCAGAACTTCAATTTGTCTTGCTCACGACCGGCCCTCAATTGCGGTACCAGATAACCCGAGCTGATCGCTCTATCGTCGAGCTATCCGAGCTCGCATTTCTTCTGGATGGCATTGATCTCTGTCGCGACAGCATCATCAGCAGGATTGAGCGTTATCGGGTTTACGAAAAATATTCAACGCGCGGTGTTCATTCATCAGCCGTAAACAGTTGTCTTGGCGCGCGGATTTCGATCAGACATCCGGCGAGCAAGACGGAGTATGTTATGGAAGTCCGTGCTTTCAATGACGGCATCGCCTTTCGCTTCACGATAGCTGGAGAGGGACGACGGATTCCAGACGAAGCAACCACATTCAAGATTCCCGCCGGCAGCACCGCGTGGTTTCATGATTTCGAAGGTCACTACGAAGGGATTCACAAAAAGAAGACGATTAGCGAGGTTAACGAGGGCGAATGGGCGGCGCCTCCTTTGACCGTCAAGCTGCCTGGCGGGCGGGGCTACGCTGCGATCACAGAAGCGGCCCTCATAAACTATGCGGGTATGGGTTTGCGTGCCGATGGAAAGACGGCATTCACGACCGTGCTCGGACACGCCCTGCCGATCAGCCATCCATTTGATCTTCGTTATGGAAAAGATGAAGCGAAGCGTTTGTCACAACCTGCGGCGATTGATGGAACGATCACGACGCCATGGCGCGTGATCATGGTCGGCTCTGATCTGAATACGCTCGTCAACTGCGACCTCATCAACAATCTTTCACCGTCGCCGGACAAAAGGATTTTTCCGCAGGGATTAAGGACTGATTGGGTAAAGCCTGGACGCGCCGTTTGGCGTTATCTCGATGGCGGCGAGAATAGTTTCGAAGGAATAAGAGAGTTTTCGCGGCTCGCCGGTCAACTCGGCTTTGAATACAACGTGGTCGAAGGAATCTGGCAGCGTTGGACTGAAACGCAGATCCGCGACCTGGTCGATTACTCGAACCAACAGAATGTCAAACTCTGGTTTTGGAAGCACAGTCGCAGCCTGCGCACGCCGCAAGCGCGCGAAGAATTCTTCTCGCTGCTAAAACGTCTGGGTGTAGTGGGCGCGAAGATCGATTTCTTCGATCACGAAGCGAAAGAAATCATCGACGTATATCAGGCGCTCCTGCGCAGCTCGGCCGAGCATAAAGTGATGGTCGAGTTCCACGGCGCCAATAAGCCTGCCGGTGAATCACGCACCTGGCCCAACGAGATGACTCGCGAAGCGATTCGCGGTCTGGAATATCGCAGCATGAATTTGCGCTCAGTGCACAACACGACGTTGCCTTTTACGCGGTTTCTCGCAGGTCACGCGGATTACACTCCCGTGCATTTCGGCGAACGCCGGCGGGAAACTTCCTGGGCGCATCAGATTGCCAGCGCGATCGTCTTTACCTCGCCGCTGATGATTTATGGCGCACATCCGCAACACATTCTGGAAAATCCAGCGGCAGAATTGATCAAGACTATTCCGAGCGTGTGGGACGAAACGCTCGTGCTGCCGCAGTCTGAGATCGGCGAGTTGGCCGGGTTCGCGCGACGTAACGGCGACGCATGGTTCGCGGGAATAATGAACGGGCTAACCGGCAAGACAATTCGCGTTCCTCTTGATTTTCTAAGGCCAGGAAAGTATCAGGCAACGCTCGTGCGCGATCAGCAGAATGAACCGGCGGCAGTGAAGATCGAAAACCAATCGATCAATCGTCGCGACAGTCTGACGATCACGATGCGCGCGGGCGGCGGATTTGTCGGGAGGTTTACGCGGTAATTGAGGACAACAAAAAGTCCAAGGAGCCGAATGTTTATAGCTTGAGCCGTTGAGGTGTTTTTCAGCTCCAAGGAGCGAAATGTCCTCTTGTCCATTACGCCGCTACGCAGCTTGGTTCAAATAATCGGTTATGTGGAGCTATAAGCATTTCGCCTCTAACGAGGCGATGAATTTCGCCGAAGTGAAACTGAGTTCAGCGCTGCTGATGATTAGAGTGCTGACGGCTCTTGCGCTGATCTTCAATGCTGTATCTGTCACTGCTCAACACCAGAAATTCGATGTTCGGACCTTCGATCGCGCTCGGGTCTTGAAAGCTGCCAAAGAATATCTCTCAGAGCAGCCGATCACGATCACTGCATCTTCGAGTCCGCGCAGCGCCGGCGGATTGCACGACTTCTTTTCCGAAGCGGATTACTGGTGGCCAGACCCGAAAGATCCAAATGGACCATACATTCAGCGCGACGGAATGTCGAACCCGAATAATTTTGTCGATCACCGGCGGTACCTGATGTGGTTGAGCGTGCAGGTGCCGGCGCTGGTTGCCGCGTGGAAGCTGACGAAGGACAAGCGCTACGCGCAACACGCTGCAACGCATTTGCGGGCGTGGTTTCTCGACGAACGAACGCGCATGAATCCGAACCTGCAATTCGCGCAGGCGATTCATGGACGCGTGACTGGCCGCGGCACCGGAATCATCGATACGATTCATCTGGTCGAAGTCGCGCGCGCTATTGAAGTGATGGAAGGCTCCGGTGCCTTATCGGTGAACGAACTGAAAGGGATCAAGCAGTGGTTCGCGGATTACCTGCAATGGATGACAACGCACCAGTATGGTATCGATGAACGTGAGGCCAAGAACAATCACGGCACGTGCTGGGTCATGCAAGTTGCAGAGTTCGCCAGGCTGACAAACAACCAGCAACTGCTCGCCTTTTGCCGCGATCGTTTCAAGACGGTTCTGTTGCCGAATCAGATGGCCGCGGACGGCAGCTTTCCGCAAGAGTTGCGACGCACGAAACCTTACGGCTATTCGCTGTTCAATCTCGAAGCGATGGCCACAGTCTGTGACATACTTTCGACGCCGGGAGACAATCTTTGGACTTTTGAATTGCCTGACGGTCGTGGCATGCGAAAGGGCCTGGCGTACATGGCGCCTTTCATAAAGAACAAGAAGAGCTGGCCGTTGCCGAAAGACGTGATGTATGACGACCAGTGGCCCATGCGGCAGGCCAGTTTGTTGTTTGCCGGTTTGGCGTTGAATCGAAGTGACTACGTTGAGTTGTGGAGAACGCTTTCGCCGGATTCGAAGGTAGAAGAAGTGATCCGCAACTTCTTCATTCGGCAGCCGGTGCTGTGGGTTAAATGAGACGGGCGTTGCGCTCTCGCTAACCACCGGCTATCGACAACTACTAATCAGTCGGATGAAAACGACTTTAGTTTCGCCCCACGATTTGCGTGGAGTATTCGCCGTGCCGCCGCTCGCGAGAAACCGCGACGTCGCCCGCTCGATAGACTTTGCGCAGAACGATCTGATCGCCCGCCACCTCGTACGCGGCGGCGTTACGCGACTGATTTATGGCGGCAATGCATTCTTGTATCACATCACGCTGGCTGATTATGAACAACTGATCGAGTGGCTTGCGGGCTTCGATGAAGAACTCTGGATAGTTCCGAGTGTCGGACCATCGTTCGGGCGGGCGATGGATCAAGCGAACCTGCTGCGCAAGTTTCAGTTCCCTTGCGTGATGATGTTGCCGTGCAGCGATCCACGAGACGACGTGGGCCTGGAGCGCGGTTACCGGGAGATCGCCGGGGCCGCCGATACGAAACTCATTCTCTATCTCAAAGACGAACACAATTTCGGCCCGGACAAAGAAGCCGGCCTGGATGTCGTCGCGAGACTGGTTGATGATGGCCTTTGCGTCGGGATCAAGTACGCGGTAGTGCGGGACGATCCATCGCAGGACCCTTTCCTGGAGAATTTGCTCAGCCGCGTGGATCGCAAATTTGTGATTAGCGGCATCGGCGAACGTCCGGCGGTTGTTCATTTGCGAGATTGGAAATTGCCCGGCTTCACGACAGGTTCCGGCTGCCTTGCGCCACGACTCAGCCGGCAGTTGTTCGAGGCTTGCGCGCGCGGCGATCTTGACGAAGCGACGAAGTTGCGAGCCGCGTTCATGCCGATCGAGGATTTGCGCGACGCCTGGAACCCCGCCAGAGTTCTGCATTCGGCGATCGAGTTAGCGGGCATCGCGCAGACCGGCGTCATTCCGCCATATCTTTCAGCGCTGTCGTCGGAGCAACTAAAAGAACTATCTGCCGTCGCGCGTACTTTGCTTGAGCGAGATTCAATGATTGACAATCAGCATGCTGAGGCGACGCCGTAATCGAATTCATCGATAATGGACCGTCCGCGATACTGGAAAGCTGGAAACCGTTTCTATGAAGCAACTGGCGTGGGGACTGATTGGCTGCGGAGACATTGCGCGCCGGAGAGTCGCTCCGGCCCTTTGTGATTTGGACGATTGCGATCTTGTCGCGGTCAGCCGCGCGCGAGGGGAGCTGGCCGAATCATTTGCCAGAGAGTTCGGCGCGAGAACGTGGTGCTCGGCATGGCAGGAATTATTAGTTGATGCAGAGATCGATGCGGTTTACCTCGCAACGCCCGTTCATTTGCATTCGACGCAAGCGATCGCGGCGGCCGAGGCGGGGAAGCACGTACTGTGCGAAAAACCCATGGCGATGGACCCGACCGAATGCGCCCGAATGATTGCTGCCTGCCGCGCCAACAACGTGAAGCTGGGCGTTGCTTACTATCGGCATTTCTATCCCGTGATTGAACGCGTTAAAGAAATAATTCAAGCGGGTGAAATCGGTCTGCCCGTTCTGGTGCAGATCAATGCCTTCGAATCATTCGATCCGCCACCGGATCATCCACGTCGCTGGCTGCTCAAAAGAGAGCATTCGGGTGGTGGGCCGATGTTTGATTTCGGCTGTCATCGGATTGAAGTGCTGATGAACATATTCGGTCCGATCATTGAAGTGAAAGCAACGACGGCCAACGTCGTGTTTGATCGCGAAGTAGAAGATACCGCCGCGGCTTTGTTCAAGTTCGAGCTCGGTGGTTGCGGAGTACTCGCGGCAACCCACGCGTCTCGCGAGCCGCAGGACACGCTTGACGTGTTCGGCTCCCGCGGATCCGTTCATGTGCCGGTATTGAACGACGGCAGGATGCGGATCATTGGCGATCAAGGTGCGCGCGTTGAATTACATCCGCCCACAGTAAATTCGCATGCACCGCTAATTAAGGATTTCGTCGAGGCGGTTGTGAATGATCGTGAACCTGCGGTGAATGGAGAAATCGGTAGGGCGGTGGCGATGATCGAAGAAGAGATTTATGCACACTAGCGAGGTGCGGCTTTGCCGCCTGATGTGCGGAAGGCCTGCGGCCTTCCGAAACTCGATCGCTATTTTTCGGGGGCTGCGCCCCAAACTGAAAACGGGGCGTAGCCCCACAAGTAAAGCGATTACCGGAAGGTCAGAGACCTTCCGCACATCAGACGGCGGAGCCGTTTAAGTTACCGAATCGCATGGACCTTCCCGAACCAGAAAGTATTGACTCGACGCCCCTGGAAGTTGCGCCGGCGCTCAACAATTCGCCGCAACGCTGGTGGTTGCTGGCGCTGCTGTTTCTGGCGATGCTGATCAGTTATGTGCATCGTGGCGCATTCAGCGTGGCGGCGCCATTCATGGCCAACGATCTACACCTGTCGAAAGCCGGCATCGGCATTGTCTTATCGTCCTTTTTTTGGATTTACGCGTTTATGCAGATGCCCGCCGGTTGGGTGGTCGATCGTTTCGGAACAAAACGCGCTTACGCGCACGGCTTTCTCTTCTGGTCGCTCGCTACCGCCTTGACCGGATTTGGTAGAGGGATCGTCTCTCTGATTGGCTTGCGGGTAGCAACCGGCGCAGGGCAGGCGATCACTTTTCCAGCCAGCGCGCGGGCCGTCGCTAATTCATTTCCGAAACGCGAACGCGGCACCGTGACCGGCATTTATCTCACCGGAGTCCGTTTCGGCGCGGCCCTGGTCAATGCGATCGGCGGTTTCTTTCTGGCCAAATACAGTTGGAAACTTTTCTTCCTGGTAATTGGACTCTTGCCGCTGATCTGGCTGTTGCCCTGGACGAAGTTCTTGAGCAAATGGGAAACGTCATCCGTCGCCGGCCACGAAAAAACAACGGGCGCGGTCACGAACCCTTCTTTTTTTGAGAGTCTGATGCTGCTGAAGCGCCGCAGCGTGTTTGGAATCTTCCTGGGTTTTTTCGCTTACGATTACGTCTGGTTTGTTTTTATTACCTGGCTGCCGGGATATCTTGCGCTCGAGCGGAATTTCACGCCCCGCGAGATGGCGATCTATAGTTCGGTGCCGTATCTTCCCATGTCGGCGATCATCATCCTGGCGGGCGTGTCTAGTGATTGGTTGGTAAGACGTGGTCGTGAAGAAAAAAATGTTCGCAAGCTCTTCATCATAGTTGGCCTCGGGATCGGCTGCCTGATCGTTCCCGCGGGAATGGTGGCAAGCAAGATGGTCGCGGTTTCGCTTTTGACGATCTCGCTGTGCGGTTTGGGCATCTGCTCACCGAATACGTGGACGCTGACGCAAGCGGTTTGCGAAAAGAAAATCGTCGGCACTGTTACCGGCATTCAAAACTTTGGCGGCAATGTCGGCGGGATTCTGGCGCCTGCTCTGACAGGTTACATCGCTCACGTCACAAAATCTTTTGCGCTGGCATTCGGACTGGCCGGCGTGGTGCTCGTCGTCGGAATGCTGGCTTATGGGTTCTTGATTTCCGATCCCGTGGAAATGCAATGAGAGACTCGAATCGCTCGCGGGTTAAGACCGCCGATCAATTGCGCAGCCAGCGTTGGTTCGGCGGCGACGATGTGCGCGCGTTCGGTCATCGTTCGCGCGCCAAGCAGATGGGTTACGCTCTCGAAGATTTTCAGCTCAAGCCGGTAATCGCGATCATTAACACCTGGAGCGATCTCACCACTTGCCATAGTCACTTTCGCACGCGCGCAGATGAAGTCAAGAGAGGTGTCTGGCAGGCCGGCGGTTTTCCAGTCGAGTTGCCGGCCATGCCGGTCAACGAGACTTTCATGAAGCCGAGCCCGATGATGTATCGCAATTTTCTGGCGATGGAAACGGAAGAGTTGCTGCGCAGCCAGCCGATCGACGGCGCAGTTTTGATGGGAGGTTGCGACAAGACCACGCCGGGTTTGTTGATGGGGGCAATCAGCATGAACCTGCCAGCAATTTATTTGCCGGCCGGCCCGATGCTCCGTGGCAATTGGAACGGTCAAGTGCTCGGCAGCGGCAGCGACGTTTGGAAATATTGGGCTGAGAAACGCGCCGGACGAATCAGCGACTGTGAATGGTCAGAGATCGAAGACGGCATTGCCCGTTCTCCCGGACATTGCATGACGATGGGCACCGCTTCGACGATGACATCGATCGCCGAGACGATGGGTATGACTTTGCCGGGAGCTTCGTCGATTCCCGCCGTCGATGCCAATCATTCGCGCATGGCGAGCGCCTGCGGCCGCCGGATTGTCGAAATGGTCTGGGAAGATTTGAAGCCGAGCGATATTCTCACCGAAGCTTCGTTTGAAAACGCGATCACCGCCGACATGGCGATCGGCGGTTCCACCAACGCGATTATCCATCTTGTCGCGCTGGCCGGACGCGCGGGCATCAAGCTCGATCTGAGAAAGTTTGATGAGATCTCTCAGCGTACTCCGATGATTGCGAACCTACGGCCTTCGGGCGAGTACCTGATGGAGGATTTCTATTACGCCGGAGGCTTGCGAGCGCTGCTCAAAGAGATTGGTGATCTGCTCGCACTTGATTGTTTGACCGTGTCTGGTGCGACGCTTGGCGCAGACCTTCAATCGGCCCGCGTTTGCAACGCTGAAGTTATTCGCTCACTCGACAATCCGATTTCGGCGAAAGGCGGCACGGCGATTCTTTACGGCAATCTGGCGCCGGACGGTGCGGTCATCAAACCGACCGCGGCAGAGCCTCGCTTGCTCAAACATACGGGGCCGGCCGTGGTCTTCAAGGATTATAAAGACATGATCCGGCGAGTTGATGATGATCAACTAGTGGTAGATGAGAATTCTGTCTTGGTTTTGCAGAATGCCGGGCCTGAGGGCGGACCGGGAATGCCGGAATGGGGCATGCTGCCGATTCCGAAAAGGTTGTTGACGAACGGCGTCCGCGACATGGTGCGGATCTCCGACGCGCGGATGAGTGGCACCGCGTACGGCGCGTGCGTCTTGCACGTTGCGCCAGAATCTTTTGTCGGCGGTCCGCTCGCGTTGGTGCGCGATGGCGATCTGATCGAATTGGATGTTGCTAATCGGAAACTCGATCTGCGCGTCGACGATGATGAGTTGAACAGGCGTCGCGCCCAGTGGAAACCGGAATCGCCACGCTATGGGCGTGGCTTTGGAGCCTTGTACGCTGCGCACGTAACCCAGGCCGATCAGGGTTGCGATTTTGATTTTCTGCACGCGGGCGGTGAGACTCGTGAACCGGAGATTTATTGAAGAGTTTGCGTCGGGGCTGGCGATGTCTATAAGTATTTCGCGCCTGCGGAGCGAGCCCGCCCAACCGAACATGGAGGTCTGGAGAAAAGATGACCGTGAAAGTGTTTAAGCTATTTACCATCGCCATCGTGCTGGGGACGATATGTGTGTGCGGTTTTCGAAACACAAGTTCGCAGCGCCGGAGTAACGCAAACGCGCCAGCTAACGGTGTGCTAACGGGCCAGGGCGCACTGGGCGATTGGACAACTGACCGCCCCGGCGTGCGCCGCCGGGTCACCATCGCGGACTTGCCAAAGCCTTTCGCGACCGACTCAGTCGTCAACGGACCAAAACTGGTTAAGCGTCCGGCTGATGCCTGGCCGCATGTGCCGGAGGGCTTCAAAGTCGAAGAGTTTCTCAGCGGCCTCTCAAACCCGCGTCTCATTCGCACCGCACCCAACGGCGATCTCTTTATTGCTGAAAGTAGAGCCGGGCTGGTGCGCGTTTTGCGCGCTGCTGACGGAGCAGGCAAGGCGGAAGTAAATGAGGTGTTCGCCTCAGGATTGAAGAGGCCGTTCGGCATTGCTTTCTATCCACTGGGCCCCAATCCGCAGTACGTCTATATCGGGAACACGGATGCCGTGATCCGCTATCCATATCGCAACGGCGATCTGAAAGCGCGTGGGCCGGTGGAAATGATCGTGCCGGACATTCCCGGCTGGGGCGAGTTGCGAGGCGGAGGTCACTGGACGCGCGACATTGTCTTTTCCGCTGACGGTAAGAAAATGTTTGTTTCGGTCGGATCGCACTCGAACGCGTTTGAGAATCCGAAAGAGAATGAGGATCGGCGCGCGACTATTCTGCAATACGATCCGGACGGTAAAACCGGGCGCGTATACGCGTCGGGCATTCGCAACGCAGTCGGAATTGCCATCCATCCGCAGACTGGACAGCTCTGGGCTTCAGTTAACGAGCGCGACGGGCTCGGCGACGATCTCGTTCCCGACTACATCACGCGCGTTAAGGAGGGAGGCTTCTATGGCTGGCCCTGGTATTATCTCGGGCCAAATCAGGACCCGCGGCATCAGGGTGCGCATCCCGAGTTGCGCGATCAGGTGATCGTTCCCGAAGTGCTTTTGCAATCGCATTCCGCTTCGCTCGAGATGGTTTTCTACACCGGGAGGCAATTTCCCCGAGCGTACACTAACGAGGCGTTTGCGGCTGAACACGGATCGTGGAATCGCGCGCGGCGCACAGGCTACAAAGTGATCAGAGTGCCCTTGAAGAACGGAGCGCCGACGGGAGAGTATGAAGATTTCATGACGGGCTTTGTTACGAAAGATGGGGATGTTTGGGGTCGCCCCGTTGGCGTGACAGTGGCGCGCGACGGGGCGCTGATGGTTACCGACGATGGATCGAATACGGTTTGGCGCGTCTCGTACCAGGGGAAGCGGTGACAATGGTAACCGCAGAGCCCTAACGGAAAATAAAATGCTCGATCCACGAAATCACACGAAACGACCACCTGTTCGTGAGCGAGTTTTTGACGGCTCAGCTGGCCGAAGAAAGTTCCGAAGGAAAGAAGATCGAAGAGATTAAACATTAACGCCGGTCTCGAAAAGTGACTGCGGTGAGATCGATGAGCGAGCCCTCCTCGAGTTCGTTGGGCGGCCAGTCGCGAGTTTTTCGCGCGCCTGGACGCGTCAACTTAATCGGCGAACACACCGACTACAATGATGGCTTTGTCATGCCCGCGGCCATCGATTTTTCAACCTGGGTTACCATTTCTCCCAGAGACGATCGAGTAGTGTCGGTCTACTCTGAGAATTTCCACGAGCACGTCAATTTCGATTTAGATGACCCCGCGCTCCGGCCAAGCAGACATTGGAGCGATTACGTCAAGGGAGTCGCGGTGACGCTTGAGCGGTCCGGTTATCGAATGCGGGGCGCCCAGCTTCACATTCGCGGCGACGTGCCGCTTGGATCGGGCTTGAGCTCGTCGGCCGCGATCGAAGTAGCCACCGGCTTCGCCCTGCTGGAGAACTCAGGCTTCGCGATAGACCGCGCGGAACTGGCCCAACTCTGTCAACGGGCAGAGAACGAGTTTGTCGGTATGCGCTGCGGGATCATGGATCAATTCATCTCCTGCCATGGCCAGAAGGGGAAGGCGCTGCTGCTCGACTGCCGATCGCGGGACTATAGACTCTTGCCTTTAACTGACGAGGCGCGCCTGGTGATCTGCAACACAATGGTCAAACACGAATTGGCCGGCGGGGAATACAACAAACGCCGCGCCGAATGCGAGGAAGGTGTAGGCCACCTTGCCCAAAAGCTCCCGGACGTGAGGGCGCTCCGCGATGTGACCATGGCGGATCTCGAATCGCATGGTTTTGACTTGCCGGAGTTAGTTTACCGGCGATGTCGGCACGTGATTAGTGAGAACGCGCGCGTGGTGAGGGCTGCCGCTGCCCTTGAACGACGCGATCTTTCAGATTTCGGACGCTTGATGGATGAATCTCACCGTAGCCTGCGCGACGATTACGAAGTTAGCTGCGACGAACTGGATGTCATGGTAAAGCTGGCCGGAACTCTGCCGGGTGTCTTCGGAGCGCGAATGATGGGCGGCGGATTCGGCGGTTGCACGATCAACCTGGTCGCATCGGAAGGCGTTGGAGAATTCAAACGCACTGTGGCGGACGCATATCAGAAGGCGACTGGGCTCGCGCCGGAGATCTACATTTGCAATGCCGCTGACGGCGCAGAAGAGATCCTTGGGGAGATTTGATTTTTAGACTTACCGCTCGAGAGATGGTAGCCCCCAAACGGGACCCGAACGTAGACGAGGCGGACGAAAAAGCTGCGGGCTCCCGGGGTTAGGAAGAAATCCCAAAAAAATCTTAAAAAACTCTTGACAGCGTTACCGGTACCGGCTTAGTATCCGTTACCGGTAACATACCTGCAAAGCCGGCGATTAATGGTGTAATCCAATCGGCCTGAAGTTAGCCTGCAGATCATTTGATTATTTCTGGGGGAGAGTCCCCGGCGAATACAGTTCTTATCTGGTTTTTGGCGTTAGGTAACCTTCAAAGCTGCTTAGTAAGTGTTGAATAGAAGTTCGCCCGGCCGCATTGAGCGCCGTGGTTTGCTTATCGAGCCAACCCATAAAGGAGACCACCATGTTCATCTTGAAGCATAAAGCTTTGCTGCCCTGCCTTGATCGTACCCCGTCAAGGCTTTTTCTTGGCCTGTTGGCGTCGATGCTGCTGAGCACGGCTGCTGTCGCTCAAACGGTCACCGGCACAATCAGCGGAATTGCCACTGACACGAATGGCGCCGCAGTTCCCGGCGCCTCTGTTACGCTGGTCGGCGATCTTAAAGGCGACGCGCGAACTCTCACAACCAACGACGCCGGAAGATTCAGCTTCACGGCCGTGCAACCCGGGGCATACTCGATCAGGATCGAACAGAAGGGTTTTCAGACCCTCGAGCAGAAGAGCGTGGTGCTGAGCGCGAATGAAAACCTGGCCCTGGGCGAGATGAAGTTGCAGCCGGGCCAACTCTCCGAAATGGTAACGGTGACCAGCGTAGGGCCGGTCGTTGAAAAAGAGAGCAGCGATCTCACGGCGCGGCTGACGGCCGATCAATTGAGTCTCATCTCGACGAAAGGACGAGACATCACGTCCCTGCTGCGCTTGATTCCAGGCACATCAAATGACGATGACATCGAAGCGGTAGGTGAAGGCTTCGGCACTAACTTGCCCAATATCTCGGGACAGCGGGGCCGCTCAACCGTGACCACAATAGACGGCCTCAACGCCAGCGAACCCAGTGGCTCGAATAAGATCAGTATGACGATCAACCAGGACGCGGTTGGTGAAGTAAAAGTGCTCCGGAATAACTACGCGGCCGAGTACGGCAACAATGGCGGCGCCATGATCAATATCGTCTCGAAAGGCGGCGGCAAAGAGTATCGCGGCAGTGCCTATTACTTCGTTCGTAACGAGTCACTCAATGGCACACCCTTCTTCATTAACAAGAACGGTCCTTTTGCGCTCAACTCAAACAGTCAGTTAACGGCAGTTAAGCCCCTCTATCGTCACAAGATCCCGGGCTTTAATGTCGGTGGCCCCTTGCCGCTGCCGCGCTTTGGAGAAGGCGGCCCCTCGTTGACCAGAAACAAGGCTTTCTTTTTCGTGTCGTTGGAGACGCCACACACGATCACGCCTACTGACCCCGTTACGGTGACGGTGCCTACGGCTTTGGAACGGATTGGTGATTTCTCAAAGTCGATCGCTTCAAACGGGCAACCGGTGGTCATTCAAGATCCCACCACGCTCGCACCGTTCGCCGGCAGTGTCATTCCCGCATTTCGCATCAACAAGAGCATGCAAAATCTGCTGAACTTCTTTCCGCTGCCAAATTCGCCAATTACCAGCAATCCCGGCCGCTATGTTTTCCAGAAGAGCGTGGACGTGCCGAAGCACAGTTATGTTATCCGCATCGACGCCAAGCCGACGAACAAGGACAGCGTTTATTGGAAAGGACAGTGGTGGACTTCAGATAACGAAGGACTCGGCACCTCCGGGTGGCCCGGCGGCGACGCGAATCGGTGGGGAATCCTCTCGCACTATCTTTACAAGGATAACGGCTGGTCGGCGAACTGGGTTCACATCCTCAGTCCGAGCATCGTCAACGAGTTCAATTTTGGCATGCGGCACGACTCGGAAGGATTCATTCCTTCCACCGGCATCGCCGAGCGGTTGACCCGGACAGCCATTGGCTACTCAGCACCGCAACTCTTCCCACAAAACAACACAATGAATTTGGTTCCTATCGCCAGCGGCTGGACCAGCGTCGCCGGTACGCCGGCGAATATCAACTGGCTGAATCGCTGGGGCGAGACTGGCAACGACTATATCAAGCCGTCGTTCGCCATGGAAACCACAGCCTTAAATTCGGCACATATTTCGAGCGGTTGCTCAATAGCGAGGCGCCCGGTGGAAATTGGTCAGGAACACTCAGCTTTAGCACGGCCACGGCATTCACAACTGCCCTCGGAAGTACGGGCTACGCTTACGCGAACGCGTTGCTTGGGAATTTCAACAGCTACTCTGAACAGAGCAGTCGTCCTTTCACTAATAATGAAATTCACCTCTTGCAGTCGTATGCGCAGGACGAGTGGAGGTTCAATCGACGTCTAACACTCAACTATGGCTTGCGCGTGGGCTATCACACGCCGTTTTTCCAGCGCGATGCGCAAGGGGCAAACTTTGATCCGTCGCGCTATGATCCGGCCAAAGCACCACTACTCTATCTGCCGGCCTGTACGGTCGCGTTGACGACGAATTCCTGTGCTACGGCCAACCGGCGCGGGTTTGATCCGCGAACTCCGACCGTGCTGTTAACCAACGTCAATCTGGTTGGCACGTTTGTTCCCGGAACGGGCGATCTTGCTAACGGTATGGTCCTGGCGACCGACCCGAATGCACCTCGTGGATTCAGAAAAACAAAATCGTTCGACTTTGAACCGCGGGTTGGTTTTGCGTGGGACGTTCTGGGCAAGGGCAAGACGGTTGTGCGCGCGATGGTTGGCGTTTATCATGCTCCGCGAGTTGGCGGCGGTACGGGCGGCGCCAGCAGTCTGGGCGGAAACCCGCCATTGCAGCGAAGCTTTTCGGTAAGTTTTGGCAACATCGACAACCTTCTCAACCTCATCGGCGGGGCGTTGAATGCGCCGAGCACGGTGGCCGCAGTTGAAGTGAACTCCAAGACCCCAACCACTTATAACTTCACGCTCGGTATCCAGCAGGATATCGGTTACAAGACAGTCGTAGAAGTCGCCTACGTGGGATC
>WNFD01010673.1_pt1 | contig 17688 bp, 17 predicted proteins | sample 5400491 | NCBI WGS metagenome assembly WNFD01 (sample SAMN13153343, study PRJNA577476) | soil metagenome | isolation source: 120 cm saprolite under Douglas fir tree site 2 hole 2 replicate 2 | place: USA:California | collected 2015-04-18 | reverse complement strand
TTTCACTTTACCGATGTCGTGCAGCAGGCCGGCCACGCCGAACGCCCGCACGTCACGCGGCGAGAGACCGCGAGATTCGGCGAGGGCCATCGCGAGCACCGCGACGTTCATCGAGTGGGTCGTCGTGTACTGATCGAACCACGGCCTCCGCCTCGGTGAGCGGCAGCGTCCCCCGAGCCTGCACTTCCTCCTGGACCCAGCGCACCGTGTCCACTTCTTCGCTCAACGAATACCTGATCGTCGCGGTCGGGATCGCGGTGTTGACCTGCTCGTCCCCGCCGCGCACGCCGACGGCACCGTACCGGATGCTGGAGCGGCGCATCTGGCGCGCCTCCGTCGTGTCGATCGCGGAGAGCGTGAGCCGCGCGAGCACCTCGTCGAGGAACTGCTCGAATTCCTCGCGGCTCACGGGATCGGAGAACTCCAGGCGCTGGATCCCGGCGAGCGCCAGCCGCCGACCCCAGTCCCACGCCTTGAGCTCTCGCAGCGGCAGCCGCCCGAACACGACCTCGTCTCCCAGGAACGTGAACAGCGGCCGAGCCTCGGTGGCCTGGAGATCGCTCAGCTCCCGATAGGCGTCGTCGATCGCGCGCTCGCGTGCGGGATGGCCCGGGCGATAGAGGGTCATCGCCGCGAGCGCGTGGGCGAACGCGTTCAGGAAACCCGCGGGGCTGCTCATGGACTGCCGGCCGGCGGTTGCGCGGCGTGGCGGATCTCGCTGTCAGCCGACGCGGCCGCTATGGCGAGGCGAGCCCGGGCCCGCGGATCGTGGCTCCACCCGGTCGCGAGCGCGGAGAGCGCGACGAGCAGCTCGGGGGACTTCACCGCCAGCTTCTCCCGACCGAACAGCGTGCGGCCCCCGGTCGTGATCTGCAGCAGCGTCTCGAGCGCGGCCGGCGCCCTGGTGCACCCCAGGCCCCGCACGGCAAGCGCGCGCAGGTCGCCGGCGAGCATACGATCGGTGGCGCGATTCACCAACAGGGGCACCGCAGCGTCCGGGAACGCCTGCAGCGCGACCGCGAGACGCAGCGCGAGACGCAGCGTGCGCGGGTCCTGATCGCGCAGGCCCGCGATGAGCGCGTCGTCGCGTTCCGCGGGGAGCTTCAGCTGCAGCTTGACCGCCTGCCAACGCACCCGTGCGTCGGCGTGGCGCATGTAGGGAGCGGCCGAGAACCCCGCGGGGGGAGCCCCCAGCTCCTCCAGCAGGGCAAGCACGTTACGAGTCACGTACCAGCGGCTGTCGTCGAGCCGCGCGACCACGAGTGGCCCGATCTCGGCCCCCATCTTCGCCAGCTGCGCGAGCAACCCGCGCCGCGCCCCGCGCGATTCCGCCGCCGCGAGGGCGTCGAGCAGCGGTGCTGCCGCCGCCGTACCCACGAGCGGCACGAGCCGCTCCAGCAGCTTGAAGTCAATCGGCTCTCGGGCGACGATCTGCTGCACGGCAGCCGCCGTGGCGATCTGCGCTCGCACCGTGGCCGCCGCGGCGCTGTCCGCCACCCCGCCCTCGAGCGCGTCGAGCAGCTGCGTCAGCCGGCCCTCGGCGACCACGCGGTCGACCGCCGCATGGAGGCGCGGCCCCAGCGTACCGACCTCGAGCGCCATCGCTACGAGACGATCGGGCTCGGTGGCGTGGTGATCGGTGCGCGGCGCCGCGGCGGGCACGGCCCGCGCCATGCGTTGCAGCGCCGCGCCGTACGCCCCGGGATTGGGATCGGTCAGCGTCCATCCGGCCAGCAGTCGCTGGACCTGCTCCCGCAAGGCGGCGTCCGCCTGGGGTCGGACCGGTGCGGCGCCCGCCTCGGCGTGCGCCGCGAGCTTGGACAGCAGACGGACGAGCGAGTGGGAGATGGTTTCGTGCGAGGTCTCCGCGGCGGCCTTGAGGATATCGAGGACCGCGTCCACGGCCATGCCATCGGCCGCATCGGAGACGAACTGGCGCCGCTGCGCGAAGTCGCCCCCATCCCCACCAGCCGCCGCAGCGTTTCCGGCTTGAGGGTCCGAATGAGACGCGACGTCCGCCGCCGCAGCGCCGCAGCCTCGGCGCTGCCCGCCGTCTTGAGCTCGGCGGCGATCTGCAGCAGGTAGCCGACGATCACTGATCGTACCCCGTGGCTTCGGCCTTCGAATGCGCATCAATGGCCTGCGCGATCACCGCAGGCTCCGTGGGCGTGGGCCGGGTGTCCTCCGGCGCGGTGGCCAGGGCCGCCCGCGCCAAGCCCACCCACAACTGGGCCGCGCGCGCATCCCCTTCCCGGGCCGGGGGGCCGTCCTGGTCCGTGAGCTCCAGGCGCTCGTACGTGAGCGGGTGGAGCTGCACGTGCGGCCAGGCCGCCAAGCGGTCTCGATCGCCCAGACCCAGGGGCTCCCCGGTCCGCTCCGCTTCGATGGCGAGTGTCCGGAGTGCATCAGCCACTTCGCCCTGGTCCACGCCGCGCCGAAACGTGATGGCGCCCAGGTGGTGCCGATGCAGCCGGCCCGCGAGCTCCCGCAACACCGGATGCTTGGGATCGGTGGCGACACCCTCGATCACCAGCTGATTGCGGGCCACGCCGAGCGAGACCGTAGGCCGATCCTCCAACAGCAACCCGGCGCGCCGGGTCACGCCGGACGCCGCCGGAGCGAGCGAGGGGTGTCCTTCGGGATACATGGCATGCTTGTGCAGCGCGATCGACAGCTCGATCAGGAAATCGGCGAGGTCGCGCGACAGGGTCGTGCGTTCGGAGGCGCCCGAACCAGGCGGCGAGGGAGGCACAGTGGAAGATAACAAAAACGCCCCGGAGTCTCCTCCGGGGCGCCTCTGTGCATCCTACTAGACGTCTAGCCGTCTAGACGTCTAGACGGTTAGTACATACCACCCATGCCGCCGCCACCGGGCATCGGCGGCGCCTTCTCCTTCTCCTTCTTCTCCACCACGACGCACTCGGTCGTGAGCATCAGTGCGGCGATGGACGCGGCGTTCTGCAACGCGGTCCGCGTGACCTTGGTCGGGTCGATGACGCCGGCCGCGACCAGATCCTCGAACTCGTCGGTCTGGGCGTTGTAGCCGAAGTTCTTGTCCTTCGACTCCTTCACCTTCCCGACCACAATCGAGGCTTCCGCGCCCGCATTCTGGACGATCATTCGCATCGGCTCCTCGAGCGAGCGGCGGACGATCTCGACGCCGATCTTCTGGTCGTCATCGCTCCCTTTCACCTTCTCGAGCGACTTCTGGCACCACAGGAGCGCCACGCCGCCTCCGGGCACGATGCCTTCTTCGACCGCGGCGCGCGTGGCATGCAGCGCATCCTCCACGCGTGCCTTCTTCTCCTTCATCTCGGTCTCAGTAGCCGCTCCTACGTTGATCACGGCGACGCCGCCCGCGAGCTTCGCGAGCCGCTCCTGCAGCTTCTCCTTGTCATAGTCCGACGTGGACTTCTCGATCGCGGCCTTGATCTGGGCGATGCGACCCTGGATCTCGACGTGCTTGCCCTTCCCACCAACGATCGTCGTGTTGTCCTTGTCGATCACGATCCGCTTCGCCTGGCCGAGATCGTTGAGCGTCGCGTTCTCGAGCTTCAGGCCCATCTCCTCCGAGATTACCTGCGGCGCACCGGTGAGCACCGCGATGTCGGTCAGCATCTCCTTGCGGCGGTCGCCGAAGCCCGGCGCCTTGACGGCACACACCTTCAGCGTGCCGCGCAGCTTGTTGACCACCAGGGTGGCCAGCGCCTCACCCTCCGCGTCCTCAGCGACGATGAGCAACGGCCGGCCGGCCTGTGCCACCTTCTCGAGGACGGGGAGGAGGTCCTTCATCGACGAGATCTTCTTGTCGTGGATCAGGATGTAGGCGTCCTCGAGGACCGCCTCCATCTTCTCGGGATCGGTGATGAAGTAGGGCGAGAGATAGCCGCGATCGAACTGCATCCCCTCGACCGTCTCGAGGGTGGTCTCGAGGCCCTTCGCCTCTTCGACCGTGATCACGCCGTCCTTGCCGACCTTCTCCATCGCCTGCGCGATCAGGTCGCCGATCTCCTTGTCGTTGTTCGCGGAGATGGCGCCGACCTGAGCAATCTCCTTCCGGCCGGCGGTGGGCACCGAAATCTTCTTCAGCTCCTCGACCACCGCCTCCACCGCCCGATCGATGCCCCGCTTCAACGACATCGGATTCGAGCCGGCGGTGACCGACTTGAGCCCTTCGCGGAATATCGCCTGGGCGAGCACGGTCGCCGTGGTCGTGCCGTCGCCCGCGAGGTCCGACGTCTTGGTCGCCACTTCCTTCACCATCTGGGCGCCCATGTTCTCGATCGGATCCTCGAGCTCGATCTCCTTGGCGACGGTGACGCCGTCCTTGGTGACCGTGGGGTTACCGAACTTCTTGTCGATGACGACGTTCCGGCCCTTGGGGCCGAGCGTGACCTTCACCGCCTCGGCCAACTGATCCACGCCGCGCTTCAAGCGGGCGCGAGCCTCAACGTTGAACTCCAGTTGCTTCGCAGCCATGTGTTTCCTCCTAAGAAACCTCAGCTAAGCTTGGCGATGACGTCCGCTTCCTTGATGAGGATGATCTCTTCACCCTCGAGCTCCACCTGGGTGCCACTGTACTTCCCGTACACCACCCGGTCCCCGACCTTCAGCTCCATCGGGACCAGCGCATCCTTCTCCCGACGTCCGGGACCTACTGCGATCACCTCGCCCTGGATCGGCTTTTCCTTGGCCGTGTCGGGGATGTAGAGACCGCCCTTCATGGTCTCCGTCTCCTCCGTCGGCCGGATGGCCACCCGATCCGCAAGCGGGAAGATCTTCAGCTTTGTCTTCGCAGCCGTTGCGGTTGCCATGGTGCTCAGTCCTCCACCTCGTTACCTCGTTCTAAGTGCCTGTCGAACAATGTTGTTAGCACTCTCAGCTGAAGAGTGCTAATCAACCGCCGGGGAATTTCTCCTGCCGGCGACGGCATGTCAAGGGGGCGTTGTCTGGCGTCCGAGAGCAGGGGAGGCCGCGAGCGAGTCCACGATCGCTCGGGCCCGGTCCAGGGTCGTAGCGCCAAGGGAATCGACGGGCGCCGAAACGGCGGCCACGATCGTCCCCGTGCGCGTGTCAGCCAAGCGCACGTGGAGCCAGGTCAGAGCCGGTGGCTCCGCCTCCTGGAAAGTGAACGTCAGCAGGTAGGCGGTGGGCCTGCTCCCGCCCCGCAGCTCCCGCCGCACCGTGAACCCCCGGTGCTGGAGCCCGTCCGCGACACCCTGACCGAGGGAATCGCGGCGCGTGATGAGGATCTCGTAGCCTCGCAAGGCCGACGGCTGCTCGTAGCGAGTGGGAGGGGCGCAGGCTGTCAGGAGCGTTGCAAGTTCCACGACGCCAAAACGCCTCACGGGATTATCCTCCGCACCCCCACCCAACGATCCAGCCAGTATGCGCCTTCCGGATCCTGTGGATCCAGGCGCGATAGCTTCACACCCCGGTTCGAGCTGTGGATGAACTTGAGCTCGCCGACGTACATCCCGACGTGCGTCACCCCGGTGCCGGGACGGGCCGACAAGAGCAGGATGTCGCCCGGACGGAGGGCGTCGATGACCGGTGGGACCTCGGCCCCCGCGCGCGCTTGATCGCGGCTCATGCGCGGCAAGCGAATGCCGTGCTGGCCGTAAGCGTACTGAATCAACCCCGAGCAATCGAATCCGTTGTCGGCCGTACCGCCCCAAATGTACGGCGTTCCCAGCGATTCGAGCGCCGTCTGCACTACTGTGCTCGCATTGCCCGCGATCGTCGCGGGCGGCAGCGGCGGCGGCAGGTCCGGCGGCCCGCCGTTCCCAATCCCACCCCCTCCTCCCCCGCCCCGCCTCCCCAGCCCCAACGACACGCCGAGCGTCCCACTCACGCCGTCGCGCGCGTCGTGACGGGGATTCCAGAACCCTCGCGGGCCGCGATCCTCGAGGCGATAGCGCAACTCGCTTCCGAGGGCGAACCAGGAGAGCGGCCGCCATTCGAGCCCGCCTCCCACGGTCCACTGCGCGGCGAGCTCCTGAGTGGACGTGTCGGTGGAGAGTCCCAGCGCCAGTCCGGCGAGCGCGTAGGGCCCAAGCGTGGCCCGGCCTCGTCCGGCCTGGATCTCGTAGCCCAGACCGTAGAAGGCCCGACGCCGACCCAGAGTGTCGCTGACGAGAATGGTGAGTCCGAATCCATGCGTGAACGGCCCGCTCAGCCGCGTACTCGTGCGGAATTCGTAGACGTCGGCGCGATTGCCGTTGTACCAGCGCCCGAGATGGAGCTCCAACGCGCGGCCCCCACCCTGCGCCCCGAGTGTGGCTGGGAGGACGAGGATCGGCGCGAGCCGCCAGGCCTTAGTCAGCCGCGGCAACGGCGCGCTGCTCCTCCGACGTGCGTGGCGCCATATGATGGGACAACAGGTGCGGAACTCGCCGCATGAAGCGGACCCAGAGAAACAGCGCGGTGAACCCGGCGACTGTCGCAACCGCCGCCGCGACGACCAGCATCGTGACGGGGCGGGTGAAACGGGCTGCCACCAGGGCGCCCGCCCACAACCCGACGTACGACGCCGACCACGCTAGGACGGGCGTCAGGAGCCAGCCGACGACCACGAGCAGGTGTGCGAGCCAGCGGGGCACGTCGCCCCTTCCCGCGCCCTAGCCCTTGCGGGCCAGGGCGACGAGGGCGAGCGCCGCGAGCACGAGCGTGAAGGCGGCACCCGTGACGACCGGGAAGGCGACGGTGACGCCGGCGAGTCGCCCGATGGCCGTCACGATGATGGTTCCGGCGACCGCCGGGAGGGCCCGACGCCCGAGCGTTGCCTCGCCGCTCGTCGCGGTCACGATCCCACCCATCCACGCCAGGAACGTCCCCAGCATCCACCAGATGGGGAGGTACCACCACGTGCTGCCGCCGCCAATCGCGTCCCAGGTCCAGGGATATGCCTTGAAGGGCCGCAACAGGACGATATCGATCGCGCTGAAAACGACGGTGCCGACGAGGCCCACGGCCGCCGCGCCCGCGATGCCCTCGGTGCTGCGCGCAGCGGTCCATTCAGCGGGTAGAAAGGCGGCGGCCAGCCCGGCCGCCAGTACAATAAGAACCAGGACACCACCCCGCAGGCCGCCGGCGACCGGCACGAGCCGCAACGCGGCAAGGAACGCGACGACCGCGATCGCCGTCGCGACGCCGATCTTGGCACCCCCCAGCGTGACGGTGCGGAAGTCCGATCGGTCAGAAGCCGCGGGTGCCGCAGTGGCCGACATGGGTCGTTTCTCCTCGTCGATGTAGGTGGGGACCCGCCGCGGAAATCTAAGCGCGGCCTCTCACCGGGCAAACACCAGCAAGACCACGAGATCAGTAACGCCCCAGGCGACGAGCGCCCGGTACATCCCCCGCTGGTGGCCGGACGCAGGGACCGTCTCGCGACGCCGATACCAGGGCAGGAGCACCGCCAGCCACGCGACCAGCGGCACGACGAGCAGCCATGCCCGCACATCGAGGACGGCCGCGGCCCAGCCGAACAGCGCGAACGCCAGGGCGGTGCACGCGATGGCGACGCCGAGGCTGGCCCGCAGCCCCAGGAGCAGGGCGAGGGTCCGGTCGCCCCGGCGGCGGTCTTCCTCCATCTGATACAGCTGAGTGAGCGGATAGAGCCCGGCGAACAGCGGGCAGAACGCGAGCAGGACGAGGGCGTGGCCCGCATCGAGTGGCCGTCCCTTAGCGGCCCACCCGGCAAACGGCGTTAGCGTCCCGAAGCCCCACATGTTGATCACCCAATCGACGCCCGCCACCGCCTTGAAGCGAAACGGCGGCACCGAATAGAGGATCGACAGCACGAAGCAGATCGCGTATGCGACTCGGAACGCGGGCGGGAGTGCGAAGGCCAGCAGCTGACCGCCGGCGAGCACCGCCACGCTAACAGCGAGCAGGTGGCGCGGCAGCGGGGGCGGCGCATTCAGGTAGCCGATGTCGCCTTCATCCTTGTCGAACACGCTGTTGATGGCGAGCGTCCCGCCGTTGAGGCAGATCACCCACACCACAAGGGCGAGGAGCGCCTGCGGCAACCACGCACCGCGCACCACGCCGCCGAACCCGGCCGCGAGCACATACCCCAGGATCGTGTGCCCCGCCATGATCGGCCACTCCGCGGGGCGCAGGTGGAGGACGTAGGAGAAGGCATCGCCGGGCAGCAACCGGTAGCCCCACCGGCGCCAGGCGTTCAGCGTCCGGCCGTCGGCTACCACTTCAAGCCCAGCGCCGTGGCAGCGATGCGGAGCCCGGTGAGGGTGAGGTCTGGATGCACCGATTCGATCCCGCGAACCAGCGGCGCGACCAGGCTCGCGAGGCCGCCGGTGGCGATGACCTGCGGCGTCTGGCCGTTGGGCCATTCGGCCTTGATGCGGCGCACGATCCCGTCCACGGCGTCCGCCGTGCCCAGCAGCACGCCCGAGCGGATCGCCTCCTCGGTTCGCCGCCCGATGGTGCGCGAGGGCGGTGTGAGGTCGGTCGCGGGAAGCTTGGCGGTGCCACGAATGAGCGCGTCGGACGCGGTGCGGATCCCGGGCATGATCACGCCGCCCAGGAAATGGCCGTCCGCCGTAATACAATCGAAGGTCGTCGCGGTCCCGAAATCGACGACGATCGTGTCGCGCCGAAACAGCTGTGCCGCGGCGAGCGTGTTGAGAATGCGGTCCGCCCCCACCTGCAGCGGCTCTTCCACGTCGAGCGTGATCGGGAGCCGGGAGCTGCCGTCCACGACCACCGGGCGCACCGTGGTTGCCCGTTCGACCGCTTCGCACAACCCCTGCGTCACCGGCGGCACGACGGAGGCCACGACCGCCGCCCGCACTTCCTGGGTGGCCGCCCGCACTTCCTGGGTGGACCGACCCTCCTGCGCCAGGTACGACGTCAGCGCGGCCGCCCACTCGTCGGGCGTGCGCGACGGCGCCGTGGTGAGACGCCAGTGGGCCTCGAGGCTGTCGCCCCGAAACAGCCCGACTTTCGTTTCGGTGTTGTTGATGTTGATGGCGAGGAGCATGGGCGGCGTAAGTATAGACGCTTTAACGGTCTATCGCCACGCTTGACAGGCAGCCGGGCCGCTCGAAATCGTATGAAGCCCTCAACCCGTGAGGAACGATGGCTGTCCCCACTGCAGGGATCTCCGCCATCATCGCGATCGCCGTCCTCTCCTGGTTGTTCCGACTGGCTCGCAAGCCCGTCCCGGCCCTCCCCGACGGCTCGCTCCTCGTGCGATACGGCAAGTGGATGGTCGTGGTGGGAGCGGTGTGTGGCATCCTCATGCCGTTGGGGCTCGTGGCCGTCGTCATTGCGGCGGGGTTCAAGAACCCCGAGGATCCCTACTACTTCGGCGGGATGCTGCTGTTCTTCACGCTGCTCGGGTGGTGGAACCTGTTGGAGGGACTGAAGCGCCGGGTGGTCGCGACCGACCTTGGTCTCGTGGCACACTCGCCGTGGCGTGGCGAGCCCGTCCGGGTCGCTTGGACTCAGGTGGCTCGCATCACCTTTTCGCCCATCGCCGGCCAGCTGGTGTTCGCAGACGGGGCCGGCGCCAAGATCCGCGTCGGCACGATGATGAGTGGCCTCGATCAGTTGATCGCGCTCGCCCGTCGGCAGGCGCCCACCGGCGTACCACGCGACGGCCTCACCAAGCTCGCGCAGCGGCGCGCGCGGGGCGGATTCTAGGCGGTCTACGCGAGCTCGACGTGACCTTCGCGCACTGCAATCGTCGCGGCACCGAGATCGACCAGCAGCGCGCCGTCGGGGCGAAGCCCGCGGGCGCGGCCGGCGGCGGGCGAACGGAGCTGACGCCCCTGTAGCCAGTCGCGCGCGGCGAACGCGGTGCACTCGCGCTCGCTCAAGGCCGGCTCGCCCGGCGCGAGACCCGCGAGGGCCGGGACGAGACGATCCAGAACGTCGAGCCGCTGGACCGCGGGGAGCCATTCATCCAGTGCTACCGCGCGACTCGCCACCGCCGCCGGAATCGCGTTGCACACATTTACGCCCACCCCTACGGCCAGCCATTGCAGCCTCTCTCCGTGCCAGCGGCCCTCGCACAGGATCCCGGCGAGCTTACGGTCCGCCAGCAACACATCGTTCGGCCACTTGAGGCGAGTTTCGCCGCGGCCCAACAAGGCGTCCACGGCATCCGCGACGGCCAGCCCGACGCGCACCGAGATGACGCCCAGCTCCGCGCGGGCCGGACGCAGCAGCATTCCGAGCCAAACGCCACCGGCCGGCGAGTGCCACGTGCGGCCGTCGCGGCCCCGCCCCGCCGTCTGGGCTTCGGCAATCACCACCGTTCCCGCCGGGGCGCCTTGGGCGCCGAGGTCGTGTGTGGCGGTGAAGGTCGAGTCGAGCTCGTGGAACACGTCGCATTGCGGCACGCCCCACCGCCCGGCGAGATCGGCTGCGGCTACACCGTCGAGCGCTAGCCGCGCCACACCGCGTACCCGATCGTCAGCGAGCCGACGATCCAGTTGTAGGGCGCGAACGCGTAGAAGCGGCCGCGCTGCAGCAGCGCCACGAGGAATCGGATGGACCAGATGCCGCTGGCAAACGCGAGCACGACGCTCACCGCCAGCGGAAGCGCTCCGACTGCCGCGATGTTCACCGCCATGTGACGCGCCTCGAGGGTCGCGGCGCCCGCGATCACCGGAATCGCGAGCAGGAAGCTGAACTCCGCCGCGGCGGCGGGCCCGAGGCCGCCCCACAGGGCAGCGCACACCGTCGACCCGGAGCGGGAGACCCCGCGAAACACGGCCGCCAGCGCCTGGGCGAACCCGATTCCCACCGCGACTCCGACCGTAGGCTCGGGGCGGGTGCCAGCGAGCCGTCGGGTGGACCAGTTCATCAATCCCGTCACCATGAAGCCCGCGCCCACGAGCACCAGCGAGGCGGCGGCCTCGACCTGCTTATGAAACGCCACGCCGATGAGGCCCGCCGGCAACGTAGCAAGCGCGAGCAGGCCGGCCATGCGTAGCTCCGGCGGGCGCCGTGCCACGACGCCGCGCACGATCGCCCACAGCCGCGGCCCATATACGACCAGCACAGACCCCAGCGTCGCCACGTGCAGCATCACCTCGACGAAGACGCCCGGCGTGTGCACACCCGTCACGACCTCGAGCACGCGCAGGTGCCCCGAGCTGGACACGGGCAGGAATTCCGTGAGACCCTGCACCAACCCCAACACGATCCCCTGCCAGAGCGTCATGCGACCCGACCGGCCACGAGTGCCACGATTCCCACGAGCATTGCTCCTTTGAGGAGGCGACTGTCGCCCTGTATGCGACCGGCGAATAACCGGCTCGCCACCGCCAGCACGGCCAGCTGGGCGAACAGAGCGATCAGAAAGTACGAGCCGTGGTAGTGGGCCCGGGCGGGTAACACGAGCGACAGCGGCACGAAGGCAGCGGCGAGCCCCGCCGCCACCACGCTGGCGCGCCGGGTCCCGAGCACGAGCGGCAAGGTGCGGCGGCCCAGCGTTCGGTCCCCCGCCTGGTCGTCGATGTCCTTCACGATCTCGCGCACCAAGTGGATCCAGGTCGCGAGGATCCACGGGACGATTCCCGCCGCCTCGAGTCCGACGGCGATGGCGCCGTACATGAGCGGCAGGCCAGCCACGAGCGCCACGGCCACGTTTCCCAGCACGCCGCGGCGCTTGAGCAGCGGCGAATACACTACGAGCACGGCGAAGGCCGCGAGTCCCACGAGCAGGGCGGTCCCGTTGACGAGCGCGGCGGCGCCGAGCCCGACCACCGCGCCGGCGGCGACACACAGGTCGGCGGTGCCGCGGCTCACGCGGCCGGCGGCGAGCGGGCGCTCCCCACCGGGCCGGTTCAGCCGGTCGGCAGCCTGGTCCCAGATGTCGTTGAGGACGTTGCCCGCCATCCCGAACCCGATCGCTGCCACCGCCGCGAGGGCCAACACGTTGGGCGTCCCGAGCGCTCCCAGCGCGATCCAGCCACCGGCGAGCACGCCGGCCGCGGCGAGCAACAGGTTGTGGATCCGGACCAGGCGCAGCAAATCAATCACGCAGCACGTCCTCGTACAACTGCTCGTAGCGCGGCACGACACGGTCGGCCGCGAACTCCAGCGCCCGGCGGGCGGCGGCAGCGCGCATCCGCGCCTGGAGCGCAGCGTCGCCCAGTAGGCGGAGGCTGTGGGCGATCATGGCGTCGACGTCCCCCTTGGGCGTGAGGAAGCCGGTCTCCCCGTGGACGACCACCTCCGGGACGCCGCCTACGGCGGTCGCGATGACCGGCACCGCACACGCCATCGCTTCGAGCGCCGCCAGGCCGAACGACTCCGTCTCGGACGGCAGCAGAAACAAGTCGCTGCCTCGCAGGATGTCGGCGACGTTGTCCACCTTGCCGAGGAAGCGGACGTCGCGCCCGAGCTTGAGGCGATCGACTTCCTGCTCCGCCGCGTCGCGGTCCGGGCCGTCTCCCACCAGTACCAGCGAGGCCGGGAGCTCGCGACGCACCCCAGCGAACACGCGCACGACGTCGGTCACCCGTTTCACCGGCCGGAAGTTCGAGACGTGCACCAGCACCTTGTGATCGGCGGGAGCGAGCGAGCGGCGACAGGTCGCGTCCGTCGGGGGGTGATACTCCGCCGTCGAGACGAAGTTGGGGATCACGATCACGTCGCACCCATCGCATCCGAACGCGCGGTAGGTCTCGTTTCGCAGGAACTGCGAGACCGCGGTCACTCGATCCGACTGCTCGATCGAGAACTTGGTGAGCGTGAAGTACGACGGGTCCTGCCCCACCAGTGTGATATCGGTGCCGTGCAGCGTGGTCACGATCTTCAGATCCTGCTGCCCTTTGAGCATCTGCTTCGCGAGCCACGCCGTCGCGGCATGTGGAATGGCGTAATGCACGTGCATGATGTCGAGCTTTTCGCGCATCGCCACTTCGTGCTGCTTCACCGCTAATGCCAGCGCGTATGGCGACGACTGCTCGAACAGGGGATACTCGGTCTGCGTGACCTCGTGGAAGGTCACCCGTTCGGCATAGCCGCGCAGGCGAAACGGGCTCGCGTAGGAGACGAAGTGCACCTCGTGCCCGCGCCGGGCGAGCTCGAGGCCCAGCTCCGTGGCCACGGCACCGGAGCCGCCGTACGTGGGATAGCACGTAATCCCGATGCGCATCCTCAGCTCCGCGCGCTAGGGAGCGGGGAGCGGGGAGCGGTACGCTCCCGCCACTGCTGGGCAATCCGCGCGGCGAGTGCGTCCGGCGGCTCGGTGGCATCGAGCGTCCAGACCTCGATGGAACCGCTCCCCGCTCCCCGCTCCCCGCGCAGTTGATGTCTGAACCAGGTCTCTTGCCGCTTCGCATAGCGCCGCGTCGCCACCACGATCGCCTCCCGCAGCTCCCGCTCCGGAAGCCGCCCCGCGAGCATGGCGGCCACCTCGCGATACCCCACCCCGTCGAGCCCCGGCGCATGCGGCGTCACCCCCGCCGCGAGCACCCGCCGTACCTCGTCGACCAGTCCCGCGGCGAGCATCTCGTCCACCCGCTGGGCAATGCGACGGTGCAACGCGTCCCGGGGGATCGTGAGTTGAATGTACCACGGCCGCATCGCCCCGGTCGCGCGTGCGTGCGCTTGCCACCAGCTGAGGCCACGCCCCGTGAGCAGCGCGACCTCGACGGCCCGGGCGGCCCGCTGCCGCCCGCCGCCCGCGAATCGGCGGTCGAGTCGCGCCGCCCAATGTGCGAGGCGCGGCGGCGTCAGGTTCGCGGCCCAGGCGCGCAACCGCTCGCGCCGCGCCGCGTCGAGCGGCGGCTCGTGGAACAGTCCTTCCGCCAGGGCGCGCACATATAACCCGGTCCCGCCCACGACCACCGGTTGGCGGCCCGTGTCGCGGATCTTGCCGAGCCATTGCGCCGCCTCGCGCGCGAAACGGCCCGCGCTGTAGCGCTCCCCCGGCTCGACCACGTCGAGACCTAGGTGCGGCACTCGACCGAGCAGCGCGCCCGAGGGCTTCGCGGTGCCGATATCGAGGCCCCGATACACCTGCCGGGCATCGGCGGAAACGACGGTGATCGGCTCGGAGTCAGCCCACGCGGCCACGACCGCCGTCTTGCCGACCGCGGTGGGGCCGACAATCACGGGAACCAGAGGAAGGGACATCAGCTCCTCCCGAACCGGCGTTCCAGCTCGTCCTTCGGCAGCTGAACGACGGTCGGTCGGCCGTGGACGTCGTGCGCCGGGAGCGTGGCCGTCAGGAGCCGCGTCACGAGCTCGCGCATCTCGTCGGGCTCGAGCCGCTGGCCGGCCTTGATGGCGGCGCGGCAGGCGTACGTCGCGGCGAAGCGCTCCAGCCGGTTGGCGAGCCCGCCGAACCGCCCGCCCGCGAGATCGGCGACCAGCTCACCGAAGCAGCGCGCCGCATCGAAGCGCGGATGCGGATTCGGCGCAGTCTGCACCACCACCGCGCGTCCCGAGAATGGCTCCACTTCGTAGCCGACGCGGCGCAGCAGCTCGCGGTGGGCGTCGATCGCCTCGAGCTCGGGCGCGGTGAACTCGAGCGTCAGTGGCAGCAAGAGCCGCTGGGCGGACGCCCCATCGCCGGTGAGCTGGCGCATGGCCCGCTCGTACAGCACCCGTTCGTGCGCGGAGTGCTGGTCCACGATCGCGACGCCCGAGTCGGTCTGGAACACGATGTAGGTGTCGAAAACCTGAAGCAGAGGGGTGAGGAGCTGGGGGTTAGGGGCTAGGGGATCGGTGGGAAAGAGCTGCTGCGCGCTCCCCGCGGGCATCGCACCGCCGAAGCCAGGCCAGGCCGCCCCAAGCCCCAGCCCCTGACCCCCAACCCCGAGGGGAGCGGCGGCGGCGAGGGGGCCCAGCGCCGCCCGCACGGCCTGCTCCACCACCTTCTCGACAAAGAACTTGTCGCGGAAGCGCACCTCGAGCTTCGAGGGGTGGACGTTCACGTCCACGGCGTCGCCCGGCAGCTCGAGAAACAGGATGAGCGACGGACGGTCGCCCGGCGCGATAGTGGAACGATAGCCAGCTTCCGCAGCGCGCAAGATGAACGGGTCGCGGATCGGGCGACCGCGCACGAACACATAGCCCTTCCGCCCCGCTGGCTTCGCCTGCGCCGGGCGCTGCGCGAAGCCCCGCACCTCGAGGGGCCCTTCGCGGTAGGCGATCGGCAGCAGCGTGTCGGCGAGCTGGCGGCCCCACAGCGCGTGGACCCGGTCGATCGGACGGGTGGTGGGCCGCACGTCGATCAGGGGACGATCGTCGCTCGTGAGCGTGAAGGCCACGTCGGGGCGCGTGAGCGCGAGGAGCGTCGCCGCTTCGACCGCGGCGCGCGTCTCCGTGGCTTGCGCCCGCAGGAACTTGCGACGGGCGGGCGTATTGAAGAACAGCCCGCGCACCGTGACGGTCGTCCCGCGCTGCCGCGCGGCGGCGTCCACACCCTCGCGCTTACCGCCGGTGACGCGCAGACGGGTGGCAACGGCGCCGTCGTCAGATGTCTCGAGCTCGAACCGGGACACCGACGCGATGGCGGGCAGCGCTTCGCCGCGGAACCCGAACGTCGCGACGCCGATCAGGTCCGCGGCCTCTCGAATCTTGCTGGTGGCGTGGCGCGACAGCGCCAGCTCGGCATCGGAGCGGCTCATACCCGAGCCGTCGTCGCTCACCCGGATCAGACTCTTCCCGCCGTCCTCGATGTCGATGCGGATCGCGCTGGCACCGGCATCCAGTGCGTTCTCGATCAGCTCCTTCACGACCGACGCGGGCCGCTCGACCACCTCGCCCGCTGCGATCTGGTCGGCGACCTGGGGCCGCAGGATGGCGATCGTGGCCGTCACGGCCGCGACACTTCGGCGGCGAGCACCCAGCCGCGGACACCGTCCTGGCGACGCACCTCGAGCCAGGAGCCGTAACGCCGCTCGACCAGCAGGGCGGCCCCGGCCTCGACCATCGAGGCGGGGCTCGCCCCTCCGTACGGCGCGACCCGGACCGGCGTACCAGCGTTGAGCACGATCGCCAGCGGCTGTGCGCGGCGCATTCCCTCGCGCGCGGCGAGCCCCACCGCCGCGACGCTGAGGAACGCGAGCGCCAGGACGAGCGAACGGCGGCGGCGCGCGGCCACGGCGGTCCACAGGGCGATCCAGCAGAGCCCAGCGGCGAGCGCCCACTCCCCTGGCGTCGCGAAGCCCATGGTCAGGAGCGCCTCGCTCGCGGCGTCGGGTGGTGGGAGCAGCTCGCGCGCGCGTCGTACCAAAGGGTCACGCGGCGCCAAACGGGCGGCCTCGGTCCACGCAGCCATCGCCTTACCGTCAGCGCCGGCGCGGTACAGCGTGGCGCCGAGGTTGTACCAATGCGCCGGCACACGCGGCGCGGCGGCGGCGCGCGCCGCGAACGAGTCGGCCGCGGCGCGGAGCGCGCCCGCGTCGTACAACGCCTCCGCGCTCATCGTCTGAGCCGCAGCGGGCCGCGCCAGCCCGACCAGCGCCATGAGCGCGATTGCCGCCACCACCCGGCGCCCTTTCCCGCCCGGCTCCGCCCCCAACACCTGCAGCACCTGCTCGAGCTCGGCCGCGAGCTCGACCGCGTCCCCCAAGCCCCGGGGACCGTAGCGCGACGCGCGGAGGCGGTCCCGCAGGCGCTTCACGTGCTCGGCGACCGCGCTTTCCACCCCGGCCGCGCGCAACGCGCGGGCAAGCCCATCGCCGTCCCGGGCCGGCTGGTCCGGCACGTGATTCGCCAGCACCGCTTGAAACTGGCGCTCCAGCTGACCGAGCCGGGTGAGTGGCGCCGGAGTCACGGGCGGCGCGCTTCCGGCGGTGTCCGTGACGGTTTCGCGGCGACGCCGCAGCCAGACGAGGAGCGGTGGACCGAGCAGCAACAGGAGCCATCCCCAGGGCACGAGGCCGCGCGCCAGATCGTCCGCCCAGGCGGAGGCGCCCCCGCGCGCGAGCGGCGGCAGGGCGCGCGCCGCGTGCGGCTCGATCCCCGGGGCGACCGCCAGGGCGCGCGGCGCGATGGTGGCCGCCCGATAGTCCCCCGCCGCGAGATCGTAGTAGGGGTACCGCACCTCGGGCAGGACGAACGACCCCGCCGAGTCGGGCATCACGAGGTAGTGGAACACCTTCGTGCCGGCGATCCGTCCGTCGCGCGGCGCGATCCGCATGGCCGTTTCTCCGGCATACGGGCGGAACCCGGCGGGCCAGCGGATCGCCGGCTCCGGCCAAAGCGCCACGTTGCCCGTCCCGGACACGGTCGCGCTCATCGCGATCGGCTCGCCGACGCGCCCGTTCGGCGGGTCCAGCGTCAGCTCGAGCGCCAGCCCCTGTCCGGCGACCGGTTGCTCCGCCGGCCGGCGCCCGGCGGGGAGGGGCAGCACGGTGACGGGCACCGTGTCGCTGCGCAGCGAGTACCGCTCCTCCCGCTTGAAAAGCGAGAACCCAACGGCCACCGCGTACGCCACCGTGGCCGGCGGAATCACGATCCGCCCGGGTGCGAGCGGGAACAGCGCCTGGTGGGCGACGAACAGATCCATCCAACCGCCTCGCACCTGACGCGACGCCGCGACCTCAGTCGGCACGGCGCCCGGGTACGACCACGCGCCCTCGGCCGTTTGGATCGACAGGATCGGCGGGTAGGTCAACCGGGCGCGCAGCTCGCGCGGAAACCACGCGGCGGCAATCACGTCGAGCTGCTGGCCCACGAGCACCGAATCCC
>WNFD01004100.1_pt1 | contig 17712 bp, 12 predicted proteins | sample 5400491 | NCBI WGS metagenome assembly WNFD01 (sample SAMN13153343, study PRJNA577476) | soil metagenome | isolation source: 120 cm saprolite under Douglas fir tree site 2 hole 2 replicate 2 | place: USA:California | collected 2015-04-18 | reverse complement strand
AGCGAAGCCCGCAGCCGCGGAGGTAAAACCGGCGGACGCAGAGCCAAAGCCTTCGGCGGCGGAGGCGAAGGCAGCGACGGCTCCGGAGAAACCCGCCGTCGTGCCGGAGAAGCCTGCTGTCGCGGAAGACAAGCCTCCGGTCGCCAAGGACAAGTCCGCGGTGGTCGAGGAAAAGCCCGCGGCCGCCCCGGAGAAGCCTGCAGTTGCGGAAGACAAGCCTCCGCTCGCCAAGGACAAGCCCGCAGTGGTCGAAGACAAGCCCGCGGCCGCGCCGGAAAAGCCGGCGGTCGCGGAAGACAAGCGTCGCGGAAGACAAGCCTCCGCTCGCCAAGGACAAGTCCGCCGTGGTCGAAGACAAGCCGGCAGCCGCGGAGGAGAAGCCGACGACGGCGGATGCGAAGGCTGCCACCAAGCCATCTGACGACGCGGCGATCGATAACAGCCAGCCGGGGATCAAGCCGGGAGACACGATCCCGTTGCCGAAGCGGGCCGATCGCAGGCTGCGCGAGCATGCCGCGGGCGTACCGGGCTGCACGGGTTTTCGCACCTATGACGCAGCATCCGGAACCTACAGGGGTTTTGACGGACGGACCCGTCCCTGCCGGTAAAGGCGTCGGCAGCCGCTTTGGGAGCAAGTCCAGTCCTGACGCGCCATCGGTAAACTGCATCTCGCCCTTTAAGTTCATCTGCCAGAGCAGATCGGGCGCCTCCTTCTCGAAGCGCTGATACGGCCGCTGATGTCCATGCTACGGTGGCCTGAGCAGACTGCGGTGGCGCAAGATCTCATGCACGGTCGATCACGCCGATGGTGTCACCACATCGCGCTTCATCCCGGACCGCAGACTAAACGGGGAAAATACGCGGCGTCTATCACAGGGCATTGCCGATCGGGATCGGCGTTCTCAAATTCTGGCGCCGTGACGCAGGTTCATCGAACGGAATCGCGCACGCGGCAAGAAATCGGGCGGGGAGCTTATATGTGAAGCGGTCAATTCCAGGCCTACCCGGCACCGTGCAAAAGAGTTCGCAGATGTGACGGAAACTTGAACGCGCCGCAAGACAATGCCCCGTTCAAGAGCGGGAGATTGTGAACTGCTTCACAATGCGGCCGGCCTGTCCATTGCTAGTGTCCATATGGGCGATTCAGGGCATACGTCCAGGAAAACCCGCAGTGAAAATCCGCAGTCATCGAGAGGTGGCATCTGAGTAGCGTAAGCCACCGGCTGCCCCGCCAGAGGAGCTGAAAATGGACAGACATCCAACGTCCGCTGATTTTTGCGCTCATTGTCAGCAGCCCCTCGAGATCGTCACGGTCAGATTCAAGCTCGCTGGCGCCGAGATCATTTTGGCATGCCCGAACTGTCCGATAACGGGAACGGAGAACGCCGCGACTGACCAAGAGCCTGACGGCTCTGCCCGGATGAGGGCGGCCTCGAATCCGTCAGCGACGGATGATCGATCAAATATCCATGAGAGCAGTACGTTCTCACCCGAAACTTTCACGGCACACGCCGGGGAACGGGCTTTGCTCCAGTAGCTCCGGTCGAACCGCGGTCACAGGTCCGGAATGTCCGCCGCGTTCAGATCGTCCAGCAACGCCTTGGCGTCTTTGAGGTCGGGCGTATCGAGACCTTCCGTGAATTGGCCGTAGAGGCGCGCGAGAAGGTCGCGCGCCTCGCCGAGCCGGTGCTGATCGCGAAAGACCCGACCAAGGTCCGTCGCGGCGCGAAGCTTGAAGGCGAGGGCGCCCTGCCGATCGGCGGTTTCGATCGCCTGCAACAACCTGCTCTCGGCTTCCGCGACGCTGCCTTGTTGCTCGAGACATACGCCCAAGACACGGTGGGCCTCCGCTTCAAACAGGCGATTGCGACTGGTCGTCATGCAATCGAAGGCTTCGAGGACGAACTGTCGGGCACGATCCGGCTCGCCGGCCTTCAAGAGAGCTTCCGCGAACACCAGAAGCTCGTACTCGTAATAGAAGCGTCGAGCCGACCGCCTTGTGACACCAACCGCATCCTCCATGCTCTGCAGGCCCTCGAAGACCTGGCCGGATTCGAACGTCGTCCAACCCAGGAGGAGGGGACACATCGCGAACATGTTGCTCCCTTGCTCGCGCCCGATGCGTATCGTCAGTTCGGCAAGTTCGCGACACAATTCCGGCGCCCGCAGAAGCTGCCGCAACGTGGCCGACCACCACGCCGCGTGCGCCAGGCTCGGCGGATGGCCAAGCCGATGCCCGAGCTCGAGCGCCGACGCCGACATTCGCTCCGCCTGCTCGGCAAAACCCGAGATCCATAGCGTCTGGGCGCTGTGCGCGTAAGCGCAGACACCGGTATCGTGGCCACCATAGTCGTAAGTGTGCGCGTGATGGCGGTCCGACTTATAGAGCGCAATGCCGCGCTCCGCATCGGCCAGCGTGATCGCATTGAGCCCTAGCACGTGGGAGTTCGCCCAGCGTGAATGATAGGCTTCCAGCATGAGATCGGGGTCGGCGAGCCGCTCTGCCACCTCGACGAGCTCGTTGGCCAGTTCAAGGGCCTGCTCGGTTTGTCCGGCGATCAGATTTGCGTACCAGCTCCCCCACATGGCCCGGAACAGCTTCTTGTCGTCGCGCAGCGCGCGGCCGAGGGTCACGGCCCGTGCGTAGTGCTTGGCGATCTCCGGGCCCATCGAACGAAAACCGTGCGCCGTGATCAACGCGGTCCCCAGACCGAGACGAATGTCGAGCTCCTGTCGCCAGCGCTCCGTCGAATCGGGCAATTCCGTCAGGATGCGCAGCGCGCTGGAAAAATGCTTGAGTGCCTCGCTGCCGGCCGAACGGCGCAACGCGAGTTCGCCGGCGCGCTGCCAATAGATCGTGGCCGGCTCTTTCAGGCCCGCCTCGGTCCGATGCCGCGCAACCATTTCCGGCTGGCTCTCGGCAACTTCGGGAAATATTTCTTCGATCGCCTGCGCGATGCGCGCGTGCAGGGTGCGGCGCGGGCCGCGCAGCAGCGTGCTATAGGCCGCGTCCTGCAACAGCCCATGCTTGAACAGGAAGTCCGATCGCGGCGGTTCACCGCGCTGGAAGATCAGCCCTGCCTCGACCAATCGGCCCAGCGTCCCGACGAGCTCGGGCTCGGGCCGCTGTGCGACGATGGAAATCAGTTCGTACGAAAATTCCCGGCCGATCGTCGCACCAATCTGCGCGATTTCCTTTGCCGCCGAGCCGATCCGATCGAATCTCGCCATCAGCGAGGCGTGCAGTGTGGGCGGAACGGAGAGCGAGGGGCGGGCTGCATTCGGTCCCAGCCGCGGAACCGGACCAGCGTCCATGACCGTCTTGGTCACCTCCTCGAGAAACAGCGGCACGCCATCGCCTCGCTCGACGATTTCGCCGATCAGGTCGCTCGACAAGGACGCCTTCTTGGGGGCAATTTGCCGAACCAGGGCTTCGCTCTCGTGCCGGGTCAGCCGGCTCAAAGGCAGCATCGTGACGTGCGGCCGACCCGTCCACGATGCCACGAACTCCGGGCGGAATGTCGCGATCAGCAACACGGGCAGTTGCTCGATCTGCCGGATGAAGAGATCGAGCAGCTGTTGCGTGGTGGGATCGATCCAGTGCAGGTCTTCGAAGATCAGCAGCATCGGTTTTTGCTGCGCCAGGCCGGCGAGCCGCCGCTGCAGCGCGGCAAACGTCTCCTCCTTCCTGCGTCGCGGGTTTTCTTCAACGGCCCCATAGCGCGCCGTCGGCAACAGCAGCAGATCGGCCAGAAGCGCGACGTCCCCCACGGAAGCGGAGGTTTCGGCCATCAAAGCTTCCAGCTTGTCGAGCTTCGCGTCGGGCGTGTCCTCGCGGCCGAATCCGGCCTGATGCTCGAGATGATTGATGATCGGGAAGAGGGCGCTATCCTGGTGATGGGGCGCGCAGAAATAATGCAGATTGGCATACGGCTCCGCGTCGAGCAGGTTTCCGAACGACACGGTGAGGCGTGACTTGCCGATGCCGGCTTCTCCGGACAGCAGCACGACTTGCCCTTCGCCGGCCTTTGCCTGCGCCCAACGCCGGAGCAGCAGGTCGATCTCCTCTTGCCGGTTGATGAAAGGCGTCTCGGCGGACCGCAGCGCCTCGAAACGCCCTTTGAACAGGTTCTCCCCCCATACCCGCCAGGCGCGTTGAGATTCGGCAAAGCCCTTCAAATTCTTGAACCCAAGATCCTCCAATTTGAAGACCGACCCGACCAGCCGCCTAGTGCCCTCGGCGATGACGATCGAATTCGGCTCGGCCAGGGTATGAAGCCGCGCGGCAAGGTTAGGCACCTCGCCCAACACCTCATAATCATTGACGTTTCCCGAACCGATCAGGTCGCCGACCACCACGAGGCCGGTGGCGATGCCCAGGCGCACCTGGAGCGGCTCGGGACGCTCGATACGACCGACCGCCTCGATCACGGCCAGGCTGGCGCGCACGGCCTGTTCCGGATCGTCTTCATTGGCGTTCGGATATCCGAAATAGATAAGGACGCCATCGCCCACGCGACGCGCGACGAAACCGCCGAATCCGGTCACGATCTCCGCGACGCGCCGCTGGTAGGCGCCGATTACCTCTTGAAGGTCTTCGACATCGAGATGGACGGAGAGCTCGGTCGAGCCCACGAGATCGCAGAACATCACCGTGAGGTGGCAACGCTCGGCTGACAGCACCCGCTGCGGCATCGTCGGTGCCAGTTCGGGACTCGGCACGACTTCACCCATCCCGGCCAGCGTCGTGCCGCACGCGACGCAGAATTTGGAGCCCGACGCATTCGTTTGGCCGCACGAAGGGCAGAGGAGCGACAAGGCAAAGCCGCACTGGCTGCAGAAATTCGCACGCTCCGGAAGCTGCGCGTGGCAGTTTGGGCAATCCATACCGTACCTACAAGCTCAGTCGTGTTTGCATAGCACAATCGCTGCTCGGCCCATACACGTGATCCGAGCGCTGCGGCTTCACGACATGACGCGTCGCAAATGAACCTGAAACATCGTAGTGACCGAGAGCCGTACCGAAAAATGATTTCGTGCGCCGCCGATGCCCCTGATCGATCGCGACAGTCGCGCGCAGCGACCATGTTGGTCGCCTCTTGCAGACGGGCTCCGCCCGTCTGGTCGTCCGCCCGATAGATTGACGGATTGAGTGTCGACTACTCTGGTCCGGTGGTGCGGCAAGCTTTATCATCGTTAGTCGGACGCCTGGAAAATGACTGTCCCGTTTCAACGGAAAGAGGGACTTGAAAGAGACTTGGCGAGCGGAAGAGACTTGGCGAGCGGAAAAAGTGATCAGGAGTTGTGTTCTCAAATAACTTAGCCGTTGAGCACAGCTTCGGCGTGGCCGTACTAGATTACTGTTCGTATGAGTGATTGGCGTGTTGTTGCTGGCGAATTTGTGGCGGTAGCTATGTGCAAAGAGCGCATGGTCGATTGAGTTTGATGCCGGAGGAAGCTGCCGGCGAATATTGGAGGGCGTTAGATGAAGGCGAGCATATTGATCCCTTTGATCTTTTTCGTTTCGGCCGGTTCGGTTCAAGCCGCCGAGCGGCCGGGCCCGACCGAGCCGCCAACCAGTCATTTTCAGGGGTCTTGCGACAGTGACCCTGATGGCAAGAAGTTCGCCGCGAAGGCTTGCTACACAAGATACGATCCGGGCAGGGCCGGTTTCGGTGCCTCCTACCGGCGGCCGGCCTGCGAGAAGTCCACCCCGGTGACCGACCGACAAAAGGAAATCCTGGCAAAGACGTATGTCCGGGCACCGGACTACATGAAGGCCAAGCTTTGTCGATTGACGCAGCTATTTGTGACACATTCAGACCACGGCGCCTGGGAATCCTGGGGCTTCTGGGAGGGCGCATACCGGCCGCCGGGTACAGGCGTCTACGTCGCCATCTCGGAGCGGGACTTGGCAAGCGATCAATCGTTTGCCGCCGCGGAAAATCAAACCGTCGACGCGCTGCTTGGGCGCGTGGATCATCGCCGCCGCGCCGTGCGGCGCCTCATCGGCTTGCGCACAGATGCGCCAGCGGACCCTGAGTTGACGGTTCTCGGCGTGCTCGCCCACGAACTGGGCCACGCCCTCCTTGCGGATACCAATGCGGATGGCACAGACCGCCGACACCCCCGACGGGCAGTGAGCGGTCCGCCCCGGAGTCGATGCTTCGAGGAGGCTTTTCTCGGGGCGTCGTGGGACGCAAATATATTTCATCAAAACATGCGGCTATGGGTCGAGTTCGGCGATCCGCATCACAACAGGCCAACAAATCCCGACATCGGGCCCAACTTGAACAGGCTGAGGAAGGCGGTGCGCAGAGGCAGACTCGACATAGCGAACGACGCGATCGCCGACGTCTACCGCAGCAAGCAATTCATGAGTGTCTTCGCGTCAATCTCGCCGGAGGAAGATGTTGTCGAGACCTACAAGTACAAAGTTCTCGCCGATGCGGCGCAAAAGCCGTCAGTTATCTTCCGTCTACGCGGCCAGGAGGTCAATGTTCTCGACTATCTCGACTCGGGCGTTCCCGCCACGAAAGTGCAATGCTTGCGCGACCTCGGATTCCTGACGAGCCAATAATGGGCTGGGGACTCAAGCTCGCGCTGGTCAAGACTTAACTGCCGGCGCGGGCTTTGCTGCCCGGTCCCGTGCCGTCTCGATCCGCTGGCGAGCGTCCTCCCAGGCGAAGGTATGAGCGAACCGATAGGACACGCGCAGAGGCGTCACGCCGCGATCAAGATGCGCGGTGACGGCCTGAAGCAGGGCGACCGCATCGATGCGCTTTTGATCGACCTGTCCTTCCGGGAGCCAGGTCGCAAAACGTGCAAGCGCCTCCGGCGCAAGCCCATGCGCGGCGGCGGTTCTGATGACCGCCTCGTACGTCCTATCCTTGTAGAAATGGGATTTCGCGATTCGAACCAGAGCGCCAGCGACGCCGGGATCGATGACGCCGAGCTGGCCCGCGCGATCGATCGTGGCACGGATGTTGACCATGGCTTCGGTGACCTGCACATAGCCGACCTCCTCAGGGCCATGCAGAACCGCGACCTCATCGTCATCCGTCAGCCGGCCGGCGCGGTACTGCTCATAAACCTGCCCGATCCCCGTCATGCCAAAATCCGCAAGCTCGGCCGCCCGTAGCGCGCCAATGCTGGCGCCGCCATAGACATGGATTCCCTGGTCCATCGCCCAGAGGATCTCCTTGTGCCAGACCGTCGGCACGATTTCGAAATAGCCGTCGATGATGCCGATGATCGCAGGGCTGGACAGAGCTGCCAGGTAGACGTCGCCTTGGCGAACCGGCGGTCGCCATTCGATCCCTGCGAAACCTGCGGCCACGGAGGGCGGCAATGAGGGGCCGGCAAAAATGACAGCACTCATGCGGCACGACCGCCGGCGCGTTGCGCTCTTGCATGTTGTGCTCTTGCACGTTGCGCTCTTGGACCGGGATGATAGTCGCGATGCGTGCAATCCCATTCGAGGCCGGGGATCACGAGCCTGACGACCGGAATTCCCATGTCCGGACGCGTGAGATCGACCGCGACGACGCTCTCAATGCCGATCGCGCGCAAGCGCTGGAGCTGCCACCGAACGTCGGCTGTCACGTCATCGGTATCGAAGCTTGGGACGTTGCGGAAGGAGCGGGCGTCTGCGGCCTGCGACATGGCGTCGATCAGGGCCGCGCCCAATTTCTCCTGCTCGGACTCCGCATAATCGGAAGGCGGGAGATCATCTCTGATCCCGGCAATATAGGTGAGCCGGATCTGCGCCGCCTCCGTCATCGCGCGGGCGAGGGCGACGCCGCGATCGGGATGGCAACCGGCTCCGCGAAATCGCCGCATCCCGCCCGAGGCATCGTCGGCGATGGCAGGAATATCGCAGATGAACGCGGGGATGCCGATGTCTGAGGTCACGTCCCAAAGGCGAACGGCGATATCAGCCGCTTCGTACAAGTCAAGAAGGCCGCGGCAAGCTTCGTCGTCGATCGAGCCGGTATCGAGCCGGCGGTGCGAGCGCTCGCGCACAGCCAGCGCATGCCAGAGCGCGACGGCATCGCGTTCGACGAGTTCGCAGATCGCGGAGCTGACCGCCTCGGCGAGATGATTGCCGGCGGCCAGTCCATTGGTGCCGGACAGGAAATGAGCGCCGCTGTGGCTGGTGGGCAGCGTGTAGTCGGTGTGCACGACTTCCCAGGGCACCCAGCAGGGCTCACGGCCGAGCAGATCGTATCCTTCGATCCAGCCGATTTCGGCTTGATCGGGGAGCGGAACGCCGGTGCCGCAGAGCGAGCAGGGAGGCACCACGCGAGCCTTCACGGATAGCTCGCGAAAGCTTGTCACGAGCGTGCGATCCGAAAGATTCTCGCCATGGAAAAGCTCGATCGCCTCCATCAAGGCGGATGCGCGTGCCTGGGAAAGGCCGAGCCCCTTGCCCTGGGACACCGAAAACGAGCGCGAATTTGGACGGACAGCGACCGTGACGGGAATCCCGATGCGATCGAGCCCCGTCACATTGCCAAGACGGGTGATACCGATCTGGCGCGCTTTGGATTCAATGCGCGCCAGCGTATCGTCCGGCGCGACGGTCCGGTGTGTTCCACGCTTGAACGTCTTGGAAACCGGCTCATCGAGACAACCGGCCAGTTCGGCGAAATGTCCGGTCGTGGCAGATGACAATAATGTTTCGGGGATGAGATCGCGTTGCCCCGGCAACGAAATCATTTACCCTTGCCTGGATCGGGCGCCGCCGTCGAGCTTTGTTGTTTTGGCTTGACGCCTTTGCCGCTGCCGCCGCCGCTTGCGACGATCATCGCGCCGACGGGAATCGAGAGCGATCGCCCATCTGCGCCCGCATCCCGCAACAATTTCCTGAGATGGCGAGCCTCGGGCGTGTCCCCCAGGCGCAGCTCTTCGAAGGCGCCTCCATCCTGGGACAGGTAGACATTGTCGCCCTCGAGCCGGATGGCGACCTCGCTCGAATTCGAAGCCGATCGTTCAGACCGATCGGGCGCCGCTTCCGGAGGCCGGATCTGCGATCGATCCGCGCTGGCGTCTCCGCTAAACGCTCCGACCCCCAGCAGCAGCGCGCTTAGGGCCGGCAATTGTGACCAAAAGCTCTTCAATCTCGCGGGCGACATGGTGACCCTCTTGCATTGGCCAATCGGTATGAGCAGGAAGCATAGAACACGGCTCACGGCCGGGAAAGTCAAGTGAAGCCCTGTGTCAGTGAAGCCCCTGGCGCGACGGGATGACGCGGAATTGCCGCAGGGCGGATCGACTGAGCCTCGGTTACCCTTCCCGGTCAGGGCAGCAATGCGGGGCGTGGCATAGGGATTGCCTATGCTCTGGCTGTGGTCTCTTGTGACCTCATCTCGGTTTGGAATGAAAGGACTGGATCATGCGATCGGATACCTCGTCTCCGAACATCTGGCTTCGCGGCGTCTTGCTGGCCGCCTGCGTGACACTCGGGGCTCCGGCTCTGGCGCAAAAGTCGGCCGATACGCTGCGCATCACCTGGCGTGACGCCATTCCGGACGTCGATCCCTACTACAATTCGCAGCGCACCGGCATGGTGGTGGCGTTCCAGGCCTTCGACTGCCTCGTCTATCGCGATCCCACGACCATGGAGATGAAGCCTGCCTTGGCCACGTCGTGGAAGCAGGTCGACACGACCACGCTCGAATTCACGCTGCGCGAGGGCGTGACGTTCCAGAATGGCGATCCGTTCACCGCCGATGATGTGGTCTACACCATCAACACGATCATCCACGACAAGAAGGTGGCAATTCCCGCCTACTACACCTCGTTCGCCGGCGCCGAGAAGATCGATGACCTTCATGTGCGCATCAAGCTCACCGGCGTATCGCCTGCCGTGATGGAATATCTGTCGATGGTCACGCCGATCTGGCCCAAAGCCTATCGCGAGAAAGTCGGTCCGGAGGCATTCTCCAAAGCGCCGATCGGTACCGGTCCCTACAAGATCACCAAGGTCGACGGCACCACCCAGATCGATCTGGAACGGTTCGACGGCCATTATGCCGGCAGCCCCAAAGGCAAGGCCGCGATCAAGTCCATCAAGATCCATGAAGTGCCTGATGCCACGACCGAGATGACCGAGTTGCTCGGTGGACGCGCCGACTGGATCTGGGGCTACAACGCCGATCAGTATGACAATATTGCGCGGGTCCCTGCTCTGCAGGCGATGCGTTTCGGCATCATGCGGGTGAACTTCATGACCATCGACGCCGCCGGCCGGACCGGCGCCGACAATCCGCTGACCAAGCAGAAGGTGCGGCAGGCGGTCATCATGGCGATCGACCGCGCCACGATGGCCAAGCAGCTCATCCAGGGCGATTCCCAGGTGATCGACACGCCGTGTTTCCCGACGCAATTCGGCTGCGACGTGCAGGCGGCGGTGAAATATCCGTACGATCCGGTCCGGGCCAAGCAGCTCCTTAACGAGGCGGGCTATCCGAATGGATTCGATACCGAGCTGATCTCCTACAACACGCCGCAGATCAACGCCGCCTTGCAGAACTATCTCAAGGCCATCGGCATCAATCTGCGCATCCAGCAATTGCAGATCGGTGCGGCGATCCAAAAGGCCGAAAAAGGCGAGGCTCCGTTCTATTGCGGCACATGGGGCAGCAATTCCGTCAACGATACCTCGGCCTTCATGCCCTATTTTCTCGGCGGGGGACTGGACGACTACGCGCGTGATGCGGATGTACAAGCGCTGCTGCAAAAGGCGGGAGCCAGCGTCGATCCGGAGATACGTCGCAATGCCTTCAGCGAGGCCATCCGTCTGGCGACCGAACGCGTGGACTTCGTGCCGCTGTTCAGCCACGTCCGCTATGTCGCATTCTCGAAGCAGTTGAATTTCGAGGGGTTCTCGGACGACATTCCGCGCTTCTATCTGTCCAGCTGGAAGTAGAGAGACGATGCCACGATCTCGTCCAGCACGGTGACGCGAATGGAACGACTGAACTCGCCTCAGCCGTTGACCGCCAGCAGGCATTCGACCAGACGGCCAGCCTTGCGGATGTGATCCGGCGTCGTTTGCGCGCAATCCTCGAATGCGCGCGGACAGCGCGGGTGAAAGCGGCAGCCTGAGGGGATATTCGTGGGATCGGGATAGGTGTCGCCGAGACCCACATCGGGAATGCCGAGCGCCGGATCGGGAGTCAGCACCGAGGCCAGAAGCGCCTGCGTGTAGGGATGCGCCGGCGCACGGAACAGGTCCTGCACCGGCGCATGCTCGACGATGCGGCCGAGATACATCACGGCCACTTCGGTCGCGATGTGTTCGACCACCGCGAGGTTATGGCTGATGAAGAGGTAGGTCAGCCCGAGCTCGCGGCGCAGGTCCGCCAGCAGGTTGAGAATTTGCGCCTGCACGGAAACATCCAGCGCGCTGGTGGGTTCGTCGCACACGACGATGCGCGGATACAGCACAAGGGCGCGTGCGATCGCCACGCGCTGCCTCTGGCCGCCGGAGAGCTGGCCCGGCATGCGCTCGGCCATCTCGCTGGACATGCCAACACGCGCCAGCATCTCCATGACGCGATCTTTCTGCTGCGACTTGGACAGATCGCCCTGGGCCGCGAGCGGCAAACCGACGATATCGCGAACGCGCTGGCGCGGATTGAGGGAAGAGAACGGATCCTGAAACACGGGCTGGATCAGGCGGGCGCGCTCGCGCCGATCCATGGAGGCCAGACTTCGCCCGTCGACCAGAACCTCGCCCGAGGTCGGCGGCAGCAGGCCCATGATGAGGCGCGCAAGGGTCGACTTGCCGCAGCCGGATTCGCCCACCACGCCCAGCACATCGCCGGCCGCAAGCGCGAATGTCACGCCATCGACCGCGCGCACCGGGCGAGCGGCGCCGGTAAGGCCGCCGCTTTGCCGAAACTCCCGGCGCAGGTCGCGAATGTCGATCGCGAGCGTCATGCCGCGACCGCCCGCTTCCAATCCCGCGGCAACCGGCAGAGATAGGAGTGGTCATGGCCGGCCTCGTGCAACGGCACGGTGCCGGCACATTCCGGGATCGCCAGGGCACAGCGATCGCGAAATGCGCAACCTTCGAAACCAGTGGGCAGGCGAGGGACCACGCCGGGAATGTTGCCGAGCGGCTCGCCCGCCATGGTCTTGCCGGGCACGGGGATGCAGTCCAGAAGCCCGCGCGTATAGGGGTGCGTGGGCGCGGCGAAAACCTTGGCGACCGTGCCGGTCTCGACGACCTCTCCCGCATACATCACCGAGACGCGCTGCCCGATGCGCGCGACCACGCCGAGATCGTGCGTGATCAACAGCAAGGCGAGCCCAAGTTCCTGCTGCAGCTTTTGCAACAGCCGCAGGATCTGCGCCTGGACCGTGACATCGAGGGCGGTCGTGGGTTCGTCCGCGATCAGCAGTTCCGGATCGCACATCAGCGCCATCGCGATCATGACCCGCTGGCGCAGCCCGCCGGAGAGCTGATGGGGATATTGCGCCAGGCGCATCCCGGGCGCGGTGATGCCCACGCGCGCCAGCAATTCGGCCGCCCTGTCCATGGCCTGCCGCCGCGAGGCGCGGCGATGACGCTCCAGCACCTCCGACATTTGCGAGCCGATCGTGTAGGCCGGGTTCAGGCTTGTCATCGGCTCCTGGAAGATCATCGCGATCTTGTCGCCGCGCAGGCGCGCGATCTGACGCTCGGACATGCCGAGCAATTCCTGCCCGTGAAAGCGGATATGGTCGGCGGTGCGGGTGGCGCCGCGCGGCAGCAGATTCATCACCGACAGCGCCGAAATCGATTTCCCGCAGCCCGACTCGCCGACCAGGCAATGCGTTTCGCCGTGCGCCACCGCGAGCGAGACACCTCGCACGGCTTCCATCTGCCTGCCAAAGGACACGCGGAGATTCTTCACGCTCAGGACCGGCTCGGGCGCGGACGTCATGGTTGCGCATCCGCCCGAAGCATGTCGCGCAACCCGTCGCCCAGCAAATTGATGCCGAGCACCAGGATGAACAGCGCAATCCCCGGCGTCATGATCACCCAGGGGCTGAAGAACATGTATTCCTTGGCCTCGGCGATCATCAGCCCCCAGCTCGGCAAAGGCGGCGGCACGCCGAGGCCCAGAAACGACAGGGCCGCTTCGAGCAGGATCGCCAACGCCATTTCCAATGTCGCGACCACCAGGAGATGATGCGCGATATTGGGAAGCACCTCGCGCGTCAGAACGCGCAGATGCGAGGCGCCGGCAGCCTCCGCGGCAGCAATGTAATCGAGGTTGCGCACCTGCATGGTGGTGGTGCGGGCCACCACGGCGAAGCGCTCCCACAGCAAAAGCCCGAGCGTCAGGATCACCACCGCGAGCGAGCTGCCGACCAGCGCCACAACGGTCAATGCCACCAGGATCAGCGGGATCGACAGCCGGCACGTGATCAGGAACATCACGACATCGTCGGTCCGCCCGCCATAGAACCCGCCGACGATTCCGAGCGTGATGCCGATGGCGCCGGATACGACGACCGTCAGCACGCCGATCAGGAGCGAGATCCGCGCGCCATAGATCAGGCGCGAGAGATAGTCCCGCCCGATCTGATCGGTGCCCAGCAGATGCGCCGATCGGCCGCCGTCCATCCACGCCGGCGGGATCATGCGCAGCCCGAGGTCCTGCGCGAACGGATCATGCGGCATCAGATAAGGCGCGAAAATCGCGATCAGGAGGGTGGTTCCGACGATCGCCGCGCCCAGCAACGCCGCGAGGCGGCGAAAGGCGATCGAGCGGCGCGGGGCTGGCAGGCCTGGTGCGACGACGGTGCTCATCCCCGCAGCCTCGGATCGAGCAGCGCATTGGCCATGTCCGCGAGCAAGGTCAGGGCGATGTAAATGACGGCCAGAAACAGCACGACCGCCTGGACCACCGGAAAGTCATTCTTGGTGATCGATTCCCAGGCCAGATAGCCGACACCCGGCAGCGCAAACACCGACTCGGTCACGACCGAGCCGCCCAATATGAATCCGAGCTGCACGGCCGCGATGGAGACCACCGGCATCGCGGCATTGCGCAGCGCGTGCTTGAGGACGATCTGCGCCCTGCCGAGCCCCTTGGCGCGCGCGGTGCGGATGTAATCCGCCGCCAGCGCGTCGATCATTCCGGAGCGGGTGAGGCGCATCAGGGCAGGGATTGCCGAAAAGGCCAGCACGATGCCCGGCATGATGTAGCCCTGCCATGTGTCGACGCCCGAGATGGGCAGCCACTGCAGTTCGAGGCCGAACAGGACGATCAGGATCAATCCGAACCAGAAGCCCGGCATCGCTTGTCCGAGAAGCGCCACCATCATCAAGCCCCGGTCCAGCGGCGAGCCCTCGCGCATCGCGGCCACGATTCCCAGTGGCAGAGCCACCGATAGCGCGATCGCGAGCGCCGTCAGGCCAAGCGTCAGCGTGACGGGCAACCGGGCGCGGATGAGTTCCCAGACCGGAGCATGGTAGAGGAAGGATTGGCCGAGATCGCCCTCGGCGGCATGGCCGGCCCAATCGAAAAACTGCACCACCAACGGCCGGTCGAGACCGTAATTCTTCGAGATGATCGCGATATCGGCGGCGGATGCGTTTTGACCGGCGATGGATGCGGCCAGATCGCCGGAAAGCCGTGTCAGGACGAAGCTGACGACAAGAACCGTGAGGCCCACCAGCGCGGCCAGCCATAGTCTGCGGAACAGGAACAACAGCATCGTCGGCAACTATGAAAATGAGGCGGGAAGGGCGGGCTCCAGATCTCGCGTCACGGACGACACACAAATCCAACTGCCTCGCTTGCATGCTCGCAACACGCTCCTCATTCGACGTCATCCCATGATGATGGCCAAGTTCGGCGAGCCGCACAAGCGGCATCCCAGCAGGCCAAACCTGCCAAGCCAAACCTGTGCAGAGGCGCGCCAGGGCCCGCGCAAGGCGCGCGTCACGTCGGCGCACTTGGCGGCTTGATCTTGGGTGGGAGGCTGCAATTGTATGCGAGCGTGCTCGGGCAATCGGTCACATGTGCAGGATGCTAGTTTCTTGTTTTCAGTGTGCGTGAGAAGCGATGAAAGAACCAAATCCGGATGAGGAGACGCGAGCGCTGGTGATGACCGCTTATGAAATGGCGGACAATGCGCGAAGGCAGGCAGCACGGGCCGCTGCGATGGCCTGGATCGCGCTGTTAGCCGTGATCGTGTCGGCGCTCGGCTGGTGGCTGGGATAATTTCGGCCAAGCCCGGGACCGGCCTCGGGGGCACATTATGAGGTCATCATCATGAGGTCATCATCGCCTCGCTCCAGCGTTTATCGGTGACTGAAAACGTTCCGCGAAACCATTTTCTGGACCCAACGAAGTCGGTCTGAAACGACCGTTTGCTGGTATTGCGCCCATCAAACAACGGGGTGCGATCATGCTGACCGCCATTCTTAACTCGATCTACCGCGAATTGATCCGGGCGTCCCTTTCCGGCGCGAAGATCGCCGGCGCCTGACTGAGGAAGGTTCCTTGACCGGTTAGCGCCGCGGCTCGCGGCCAACGACCGGGAGTGGCGGTTTGACACCACCGGGCATGGCAACGGCCTTTATCACCTGTTTGCGATGGAGTTCGAGCGGATCGTTGGCAATCAATGAAGCCGTTCCCAAAAATCGCGAAGTCATCCCGAAACAAGACGGGCTGTAATCTAGATCACGTCTTGCATCCCAAGAGAGATGATAGCGTGAAAATTGGTGGTGACGATCAAACGACAGGGGTCGATCATGCCAGCTGTATTCGATTTCCTCTACCGCGAATACTGCCGTGCCCGCCTCACCGAAATGCGGAAGCAGCTTCTGGTTTCGGCTGAGAGCAAGCGAGTCCCAGAAGCGAATTGCGATGTCAGTCATCCTGGCGGCTCCGCTGGTCGAGATAGCGGCCTTGGCGACGATGGGGCAGCCACACAGCACGAAGCTCGCCACATTCACTGAATCGATGCTAATCGGCGCGGGTCTTTCGCTCGCCGGCGCTCTCGACCGAGAGGGAGCAGCGCCGCTGCTTCCTGAGCAGTCCGCCAGCAACACCTACGCCCAACACGTACAGCCATCCCTCGTGGAAATCGAATATGTGAGAATTGAACGCCGAGGTGAAGACATTTTGCATAACTACCGTCAAACCGATCCATGTTGTCAGGCCTTCGCCGCGAAACAGCAGCAGATGCTGAAGCCACATCGCATATAGGACGACAATACCGATCGTTCCCCACTGGACCGCAACGTTCAGCGTCTGGTTGTGCGGATTTCCAATGACCTGCGCGGCTGCGCCGGACTGGTCAGCGGCCGCCTCCTCGAAAAGCCCGCGTATCGATCCGGTCCCATGGCCAAGGATCGGGGCCTCGACAAAGAACCGCAGTGATTTTTTCCAAAATTCGAGCCGCAATCCGACCGACGTCGGGGCGTTTTGTTTTTCGTACAATTGATAATCCATCAAAACGGTTTGGGCCTTCCAACGCAGCTGAGGCGATATTGCCCACGCGCTCCCTGCGAAAACAGTCGTCACGCACAGTATGATCATGACGCTCCGCCATCTTAGGTGAAGCAGCGCAAATGCCGCGAGCATGATCGGCATCGTGACCAGCGCCGTGCGAGACACGATCACGAACGTCATGTTGGCGACAAAGCTTAAGGAGACCGCAACGAGTTGATGTCGTTGGCACGGTGGTTTCGGGCGGTCTCGATTAATCCGATTGCGCAACTCAGCAGCGCAAAAAAAGACCGCAACGCGTCTGACGGGTCACTGGGTAACCGCTTTGGGTCGACTCGTCCACCAACAACGTCCGGACCTGGAGAACGACTGGCGGTACCATCGGATCGATTGTTGCCGCGGCGGCACATATGGAACTGAACCGAAAGTTGACGACGGCGATTTCGTCGGCGACGGACGATCCGATTCGCTATAGATCAATCCTGCTGGTCGGACTTTCGCCTGGAATATCCTCGGCAATGGCGCTGTGATGACCGGCAGCGACGGACAGGACACCTTTAATTTAATGGACTGAACAAAACATCGGTAATTGCAAGTTGCAACATCGACGGCTAAAGCTTTTACTCAATCTGTCAACAGGTTATCGCTCCCCCAACAAAAGTAACTGAGGCTCGTGACATTGAAGACTTTCCAATTGGCATCGGCTACTGACGCGGACAGGGCGTCGCGTGACCTTCGGGATGTCGTCTTTCGCTCGACGATCTGGACGTCGCTGGCTTATGCCGATATTCGATCGAGATATCGCCTGTCCACTTTCGGGTCGCTTTGGATCACATTGACGACCGGCGCTCTGGCGCTGGCCATCGGCCTGTTCTATGGCCAATTTTTTGGCCAGGACATGCACAGCTACCTCCCATATTTCACCGCCAGTTACATCACATGGACTTTCATTGCGTCCGTGCTTGGGGAAGCATCGACGACCCTGGTAGGGGCTGGAAGTCTGATCAAGTCATCTCAAATGCCGATCGTTTTTCACATCCTGCGGATGTTGCAACGTAATCTTATTGTTGTTTTGCATAACGCAATCGTCCTGGCTGCGATTTGGCCTTTCGTACGATGGTCGCTTTATCCCAGTGCCGTCCTGAGCGTGGTTGGTCTCGTTCTGCTCTATCTGTTTCTGGTCGGTACATCGGCGGTCATTGCCATTATTTGCGTGCGATATCGTGACGTCCCTCAGCTGGTTCAGGTG
>WNFD01002744.1_pt1 | contig 17716 bp, 19 predicted proteins | sample 5400491 | NCBI WGS metagenome assembly WNFD01 (sample SAMN13153343, study PRJNA577476) | soil metagenome | isolation source: 120 cm saprolite under Douglas fir tree site 2 hole 2 replicate 2 | place: USA:California | collected 2015-04-18 | reverse complement strand
GGACGCCTCCCTCATCGACTCCCTCAGCCGCCGCCCGTTCCCAGTTCTCGCGGGCGCGGCCATCGTCACGGCGCTCTCGCTGTCGTCCGCGCGGACCATCACCTTCGACTACAACCTCCTGCATCTCCAGGCGAGGGACACGGAGTCCGTGACGTGGGAGGAGCAGATCATCAGGGCACAGGCACGATCGAGCTTCGCCGCGCTGTCGACGGCGACGTCCTTCGACGAGCTGCGGCGCAAGCGGGACGCCTTCGCGCGACTCCCTTCGGTGGCCGATGTCGACAGCGCGCTCCTCGTGATCCCGGACGAGCAATCGGCGAAGCTCAAGATCATCGGGGATTTCGCGCCACTCGTCGCCGACCTTCGTATCGGCTCACCTCCCGGGGTGCACCTCAGCCACCTCGACGTCGCGCTCACAGCCCTGAAGCGGCGCGTCGACATCGCCACCGCCGAGGCGGGCGGGGCCGAGCCGGCCGGTGGCTTGACGGCAATCAGCCGTCAGCTCGCGGACCTCCTCGACGTCCTCCCGAGCATGGACCGGCCCCGCGCCGAGGCGGCCCTGACGCGGTATGAGGCGGCCGTCGCCGGCGATTTCATCGACAAGCTCCGCCTGCTTCGGAGCAATGCGGGCGACCGGGGAATCAAGCCGGACGACGTGCCCGCCGAGCTCCGCCGCAAGTTCATCAGTGAGGGCGGGCAGTTCCTCCTCCAGATCCACCCCAGGGTGAACGTGTGGGACCGGGAAGGCGCGCTCCGGTTCGTCGGTGAGCTGCGCTCGATCGACCCCGACGTCACGGGTAGCCCGGTCATCGCTTACGAGTCCATCGTCCGGATGGAACGCGCCTATCGACGGGGAATGCTGTATGCGTTCGGGCTCGTCAGCCTCATCAGCGCGCTCATGATCCGGCGGCTTCGCTACACCGTTCTCGCCCTGACGCCGCTGGTCCTCGGTTCACTCTGGCTAATGGGCCTGATGCATCTCTTCGACCTCCAGCTCAACCTCGCCAATGTCTGGGGGGCGCCGCTGATCATCGGGGCCTCCGCCGAATACGGCGTGAACGTCGTCACCCGCCTCATGGAGGCGCGAGAGCGCGGCGGCCCCTTCTTCCCTCGCAGCACGATCGTGGCGGTCGCGCTCAATGGCCTCACCACCATCGCCGGGTTCGGTAGCCTGCTGGTCGCTCATCATCGCGGCATTCAGAGCCTGGGACTCCTGCTCACCCTCGGCAGCGCCGCGAGCCTCATCGCCTCGCTCGTGGTCCTGCCCGCGCTGATTCGGCTCGTCGAGCCGGCGCCAGAGAAGGAGGATGCGGCCGCCGGCCGTAACCCCTGACGATCCCTGCCTGCGCGGCACCACTCCGTCCCCACCGCCACGCGGCGGTAAAGCCACGTTCTACCGACGCCGATATCTGCACGAAATTGCTCCGGCGGCCGCTCTGTTGTCAAGAACTGCGCGTGCAGGGCAGATCTCCCTCGACACAGACCAGCAGCGCTGGGGGTCTCGCGATCTCCGTGTTACCGACTCGCCCGGCGGGAGAGCCCGGGTGAGCCTCGGCGGCACCGGGTGGGGCCGGGCCGGGACTTTCCGGCGAGACCGGGAGGCGCCCAGGTTGGCGAGGATCTGGCGTGAAGCCCCAACTCGCCCGGTTGACGCGATGCCTTGTCGGGCCTTCCGCGCATGTGTCGGCGCACAGTAGGGCGAAGGGGTTCAAACCCTTCGCCGCAGGCCGCTGGCGCCGATCCCGGCTGCAAGCCGCGGCAGCCCGGGGGCCGGAGCATAGGTGCGCGGCTGGCGCCGGTCAAGGACGGCCACGCGCGAACCGGGACCGGCCTGTAACACCGCTGAACGCGACGTTCAGGCTACGCTGGACTCCTGGGTTGACTGTGACTACAGCATTCCGTGTGATGCCGGGGTCAAAAACGTCACTGAGGAGGTCCGCGAAAGGACGCGCTTTCAGAGGCGTTCCGAAGGCAGAAGATGCCAGCTCAAAAACAAATGCTTTTGCGCAGGATTGACCGGATAATCGTAGTCTAAGAAGGATCACATTCAGCAGCGTGAAACCAGGCTCTGGCCAAGGAGTCTCCTGATTGGCTCCTCAAGAGCGCGTTCTATAGGATCCCCCAATTTCAGCGCCCCTACTCCTGGGACCGCGAGAACGTCGAGGATTTCTGGAACGATGCCGTTACGGCAGACGATCCTGACTACTTCATCGGATCATTTGTCGTGTACAAATCCAAGTCGCCGTACGAACCCCTGTTTGTGGTCGACGGCCAGCAGCGCCTTACTACCCTGACGCTCCTCCTTGCAGCAGTGCGCGACGACCTCGATGCGCTTGGGCACAAGGGTCTCGCCACCGGCGTACAGCAGCTCATTGAGCGCCCCGACATCAACAATCAGACCCAGTACGTGCTTCAGACGGAGTCGTCATATCCCTTCCTGCAGGAGCACATTCAGAAGTACGGGCCACCAGAGCTGTCGAAATCGCTGGGACCGGAGGAAGAGGCCCTCAAGGCCGCTTACGAGTTCCTCCGAAATCAGATTCAAAGCACGCTTACAGGAATTGAAGCAGATCAGACTCTCACGGAGTCGAAGAAGGCCGATGCCAAGAAGGGCAAGCTCCTCACGATTCGTGACAAGGCTCTCCGCCTTCAACTTATTCTCATCGAACTTACTAACGAGGATGACGCCTATCTCATCTTCGAGACCCTTAACACGCGAGGCAAGGATCTCACCGTATCCGACCTGGTGAAGAATCATCTCGCGCGTCTAACGAAGCCAACCAACAAGGGAGTTGATGCGACGCGTGAGAAGTGGAACACCATCCTCGATCTCTTTGCTGCTTCAACGGCCGAGATCGATATCAATCGGTTTCTTCACCACTACGGGATCGTGTGGCCCGGCTGCCACCACGAGCCGATCACCCTGTCCTTCACCGACTGAATCACCTCCCGGCACAAGACCTTCTGGTAAGGGTCTGGAGACAGATCGGTGGCGATCCGCGGCGGTTGGCGTCGGAGGGGATCTTTCAGCGGACCAGGGTCTGGAGCGGGACGGCTGCCGGGGTCGAGGCCGCGCCCGCTTAGCGTCGCAGCCTTGCTGCCTATACTAGGCACCGTTGCCTTAGGCAGCTGCCGGTAGGCAGCGCAGCCTTTGAGGTGGGCTCGGACCGCCTGCGTGTTACGAAAGTTCTGGCCGCAGAAGTGACATGTTGCGCCCTTCATGGGTGCCTCCGCCGGGGGCCGGGGCTGAATGGCCCTGAGAGGCCTCCGGGGATATACGGGGTTCGAGGTCCGTCTCCAGAGGCCCTGGCGGGGTTTCTGAACGCCCTGGACGGCCCGCCGCAGGCAGGGTCCTGGGCGAAAACCGATGGGCGAGGGTGGGGGAACATGTGAATGGGCGGGCGAGGGCCCGGTAGCTCAACCCTCGGGCCCGGGGGGAATCGGTCAGAAAAAGGAGTGCTCGCGGGCATCTAGGCTGCCCGCCGGCGGACACCTCCTCGCAGTGGAATCGCTAGCCTAAAGCGCTCGGGTCCCGTTGGGGGCTCCAAGGCTAGTTGCACGGACGACCCTAGAGTAGATGGCGGCAGAGCTGGTGGGCCGGCGTGAGATAGCGCCCCGCCGCGAGCCGGACGAAGAGCAGCGAGGCCAGGGCCGTGGCCGCCGCCTGCATGAAGACCACGACCAGCTGATACTTGATAGCCAGGAGCGGCGAAGAGCCGGCCAGGATCTGCCCCGTCATCATGCCGGGCAGCTGCACGAGCCCGACCGTCATCATGCCATTCACCGTCGGGATCATCGCCGCGCGGAGCGCCGCCCGCGCCATGGGCTGAACCGCCTCGCGCCCGGAAAAGCCGAGGGCGAGCCTCGCCTCGACCTCGTCGGCGCGGACGCGAAGATCGCCCTGGAGACGGTCGCCGGCCAGGGCCGCGCTCGTCATGGCGCTGCCCAGGATCATCCCGGCGATGGGAATGATGTACTGAGGGTCGTACCACGGCCGCACCTGCACGATGACGCCGATGACATAGGCGAGCGTGACGGCCGTCGAGACCGTGAGCGCCAGCGCCGCGATCCCGCGAGCACCTGGTATGGGCTTCGCGAGCCGGGACGTGGCCGCCTGTGCCGCGACGGCCGTCATCACGGCGAGGATCAGCAAGACCCAGTACCACCGCGCGGCGTGAAAGACGACGGCCAGGATGAGACCGACCAGGTAGAGCTGGACGATGGCGCGGAGTGAGCCCACCACGAGGTCGCGGCCGATGCCGAGCTCCTGGCGGACCGAGATCATGATGACGACGCCGACCAGCAGCAGCGCCAGCGCGAGCTGCGGGAGCGACAGGTCGAGGACGGAGCCCGCCGCGCTCATGGACGGCCGGTGGCTGGAGAGGCATGCTCGCCGGCGAGGAACGCCAGGAGCCTTGCGTCGGTCACGGCGCCGTCGGCACGCTCGTACGTCACGACCTCTCCCCGCACCAGGTAGAGGAGGCCGCCGCCGAGCCGGCGCACGAGGTCCGTCTGGTGCGTGACCGCGACGATCGTGAGGCGGCGCAGCTCGCGGAGGCGCGAGACCGTCTCCACCACCAGGGCGGCGTTGGGCGGGTCGAGCGCGGAGGTTGGCTCGTCGAGGAGCAGGGCTTGCGGGTCGCGCAGGAGGGCGCGTGCGATCGTCACCCGCTGCTTTTCGCCTCCGGACAAGGTCGCCGCGTCGCGATCGAGCAGCCCCGCGTCGAGGCCCACTTCGACGACGGCCGCGGCCAGGCTCGCGTCCGAGAAGTCGCCCGGGGTGCCCGCCGGCCGGACCCGGAGATTGTCCCGCACGGAGCCCTCGAAGAGCACCGGCGTCTGCATGACGAGCGCTGCGCGGCGGCGCAGCTCGCGAGGATCGAGCGAGCGGACGTCGCGCCCGTCGAAGCGCACGCGGCCGCTGGTCGGCTCGGCGAGACGATTGAGACACCGAAGCAGCGTGGACTTACCCGAGCCCGAGGGGCCGACCAGGACGAGCGCGCCGCCCCGCTCCACCCCGACCGACACGTCTTTGAGGATGGGGGTCGGGGGCTGGCCGCGGGATCCGGCATAGGCGAGCGAGAGGTGCTCGACCTCGAAGAGCGGATCGCGCGGAGGAGGCGGGGCGGCCACGGCGTGGGCAAGCGTAGCACCGGGTCTCCAAGCCCGACAAGGACCCGGTCCCAGCGGTCTGTCCAGATCGCTCCGGTGGACAGCTCCCGCTCGCCGCCTCGAGGCTCCGGTTTGACTTGTCCCGCGCGCTCTGACACGATCGGCGCGCTACCGCGAGAGCGGCTACAGTTCCATCGCCACATGTTGCAGAGGTGAGTCTCATGTTGCACAAGCAAGGCTATAGATTCTGGCGCGCAGTCGCTCAATATTTGTCCGGTGGCATTGCTCTCGCCCTGCTAACCTTTGTCTGCTTCCGTATCGGGCTCGATCTCGCTACGACTGCGGTTCTGTATCTGATTCTTATCACTCTGCTGTCCCTCCAGGGCAGCTTCCTTTTATCGGCCATTCTCTCGCTCATCGGAGTTGGGTGTTTGGCGTACTACTTCGCGCCACCGATTTTCTCTTTTCACGTAAGCGATCCGCTCAATGCCGTGGCCATCATTGCTTTTTTGACAACCTCAGCGGTCATCACTCACTTGGTGTCCAGAGTGCGCAAGTCGACGGAGACGTTACGAGAGCAAGCGGCACTCCTCGATCTGACGCACGACACGGTCTTCGTGCGCGATGTGAACGACGTGATCACCTACTGGAACCGGGGCGCCGAGGAATTGTACGGGCGGACGAGGAACGAGGCGGTCGGCAAGAATTCGCACGACCTGAACCAGACGGTCTTCCCCGCGCCGTTTGAAGACATCAAGGCTGAGTTGATTCGCACGGGGCGTTGGGACGGCGAACTCATTCACACGCGACGGGACGGGACCAAGGTCGTCGTGGCCAGCCGCTGGTCCTTGCAGCGAGACGGCCAGGGGCGGCCTGCGGGAACGCTCGAGACCAACAACGACATCACCGAGCGCAAGCGGGCCGAGGAAGCGCTGCAGCGGTCGCAGGCGGAGCTCGCGCACGTCACCCGCGTGACGACGCTGGGCGAGCTCGCGGCCTCCATCGCGCATGAGATCAACCAGCCGCTAGCCGCCATCGTCGCCGACGCCAACGCCTGCCTCAATTGGCTGGCGGCGGATCGGCCCGACCTCGACAGCGTCCGGGAGGCGCTGGCGGCCATCATGAAGGACGGCGACCGGGCGGCGGAGGTGATCACGCGGATCCGGGCCCTGCTGTCGCGATCGTCGGTCCCCCACGAGCCGTGCGACCTGGCCGGGGTCATCCGCGAGGTGCATCCCCTCGTCCGGCCCGAACTGGGGCGACACGGGATAACTCTGGAGATGTCCCTGGCGACGGACGTGCCCGCGGTCATGGGCGATCGGATCCAGCTCCAGCAGGTCCTCCTGAACCTGCTGATGAATGCGGCCGAGGCCGTGCGGGAGGTCCCGCCGCAACGACGCCGGCTGGTCGTGCGCTCGACCGTGGAAGACCGTGACGATGGCCCGTGGGCAGTCGTCGCGGTCGAGGATGCCGGGGTCGGCTTCGGGGAGGACGAGGCGGCCCGCCTGTTCGAGGCGTTCTACACGACGAAGGCGGATGGGCTGGGCATGGGGCTATCGATCAGTCGCTCGATTATTGACAACCACCGGGGTCGGCTCTGGGCCACGGCGAACCCGGACCATGGCGCCACTTTCCACCTCGTGCTGCCGGGTATTCGATGAGGGTGGCGACGGCTCATCGCTCCGCGAGGCCCTCCCGGCCTTGCGCGTTCTTGCGAAAAGGCCAGCCAACGTTCCTCCGCTCGGCCGTCAACCGGCCTCGAAAGGAGTGCGAGACCAGAGATCGAATGAATGAAACGAGACCGAGACATACACCTATCGGGCGAGCCCCGTCACGGGTGGGCCATTCTCGTCGTCGTCGCGCTCGGAACGTTCATGACCGCGCTCGATGCCTCGATCGTCAACATCGGCCTGCCCTCGATCGCGCGGACGTTTCGCACGCCCGTCGGCGGCGCCGCCGAGTGGGTGATCATCGCGTACCTGGTCGCCATCGCGGCCACGCTCCTGCCGTTCGGGCACCTGTCGGATCTGGTGGGGCGCAAGCCCGTGTGGTTGGCCGGCCTCGCCACCTTCACCGTCGGCTCGATGCTTTGCGGTGCCGCCCCTTCCCTGGCGCTGCTCGTCCTCGCCCGCGCCTTCCAGGGGCTCGGCGGGGCCCTGATCTTTGCTCCCGGGTTGGCGATCATCGCCGATGCCTTCCCGCCCGGCGGGCGCGGACGGGCCCTCGGCGTCAACGCGGTGGTGTTCGCCTTGGGTACGAGCCTGGGCCCGACCCTCGGCGGATTGATCACGGAGCACCTGAGCTGGCGATGGATCTTCTACCTCAACGTGCCCCTCGGCGTGCTGGCTCTGCTCGCATCTCAGGCCGTGCTCCCTCGCTCCGGCCCACGCCGGCGCGAGCCATTCGACGTGCCGGGAGCCGGGCTACTCGCGGTGGGGTTCGCGCTCCTGACGGTGGGGCTGTCGTTCAGCCCGGAGTGGGGCTGGGCCTCTGCCCGCCTGCTGACCTGCCTCGCGGTCGGTACCGTCGCCCTCGTCGGTGCCGCTCTCGTCGAGCGCCGCGCCCCCCGGCCCATCATCGACCTCGCGCTCTTCCGCGAGCGCATGCTCGCCTCATCCCTCGGTAGCATGACGCTCGCCATGCTGGCGCTCTTCGCAGTCAGCTTCATGCTCCCGTTCTACTTCGAAGAGCTGCGCGGCTTCTCCGTCGAGAAATCCGGCCTGCTTCTGACGCCCCTCCCCCTCACCATCGCGGTCGTGGCACCCGTGAGCGGCTCGCTGGCCGATCGCATTGGCTCGCGCTGGCTCGCGGCGGGTGGACTGGCGCTCGCGTGCCTGGGCTTGCTCTTCTTGGCGCGGCTCGACGCGGAGAGCACCCTCGGCGAGGTCATCGGGGGTCTGGTCCTCACCGGCGTCGGCCAGGGCATGTTCCAGACGCCGAACGCGCGCGCGCTGATGAACGCCGTGCCTCCGGGTAAGCAGGGCGAGGCCTCCGGCCTGCTCGCCACCGGGCGCGTGGTCGGCCAGAGCCTCAGCGTCGCGCTGGCGGGGGCCATCTTCGCCGGCCTCGGCGGCGCCTCGGCGGGTCGGGCGCTCGCCGCGACGTCGGCCGGCGCCGTCGCCCCTGAAAACATCGCGGCCCTGCAGCAGACCTTTCTCACTGGGTTCAAAGGCGCGCTGATGGTCTGCGCGGCGGTGGCGGCCGCCGGCCTCCTGGCCACGCTCATCCGCGGGGATGAGCAACAGCCGGCAGGCGTGGTCGTCGGCCCGGCCGGAGCACGCCACGAGCCCTGATCCTGACGAAGACTACGGTTACCAGGGGTAGCGCACGCGGGGAGGGGCGCCAATGCCCAGAGATGGATACACGGGATCGAGGAGCGCATGGGCCTACTGAGCGGCGCCCGCCGCTACGGGGCGAGCGGGCGGACGCATGTTTTGATTGCGGCGCGGGCTTGAGGGGCGAGTCCTGAGATCCTGATGCAGACCGACAATCGGAAGACTCGGCGAGCACCCTGGGTGTGGCGGATCATTCGGGCCCGGCCCCGACTGTTCGCATCTTCCATGGTTGGCATCGCGGCCACCGTGGCGCTCGCCGCCCTGACCGACTGGAGACCGGTGATGCGTGGCCTCGTCGGCTGGGACATCAGCGTGGGGCTCTATGTGATGCTGGCCCTGGAGATGATGACGCGGGCCGATGTGCACCAGATCCGTCGCCGCGCCGCGGGTCAGGACGAGGGGGCGATTGTCATCCTGGTCCTGACCGTCGCCGCGGCACTGGCCAGTCTCCTCGCCATCGTCGCATTGCTGGGCACCTCCGCGACCGGTGCAGCGCCGCGGCGGCCAGTCGAGCTCATCCTCGCGACGATCACGATCGTGCTGTCTTGGGCTTTCATCCACACGATCTTCGCGTTGCACTATGCGCACGAGTTCTACGACGAGAGTGGCGTCCGCGGGCTGGCGTTCCCGGGCGGTGCGGAGGAGCCGGACTACTGGGACTTCGTCTATTTCGCGCTGGTTATCGGCATGACCTCGCAGGTCTCCGACGTGGGCATCACGACCAAAGAGATCCGCCGCACCGTCGCCGCTCACGGCGTCGTATCTTTCTTTTTCAACGCCGCGCTCCTCGCCCTCACGGTGAACATCGCGGCGAGCGCGATATAGCGCCCTTCGTAGGCGCGACGATGCCCGCACTGCGCAGGGAAGTCAGCGATGCAGGTTGAGATGAAAGTATTGGACGGGCGGCAAAGATGCCCTTTGGAAGTCCCACGGAGGCGCCCGGCTTCGCTACGGGACGGAGGGCCCCCCGCCGCTGCTCATCGATCGAGGAGAGGAGCATCAAGTACTTCGAGGCGGTGTACGACTACATGCGGAAGAACCGGGGGTGTGGCTCACCACCGGGAAGAGATCCACGAGTGGTATGAGGCGCACCGGTAGGCCGTGGCGCTCAACCCCGCCGAGCTGATCGGTCACTGGGGCTACCCGGCCATCGTGGGCTTCGCGGTGGCGGGGACGGCGGGGCTGCCGGTGCCGGAGGAGTCGGTGCTGGTGGCGGCGGGCTACCTCGCCTGGCGGGGCGCGCTGCGGCTGCCGCTCGTCATCGCGGTCGGCGTCGTGAGCGCCGTCGCGGGCGACAACCTCGGCTATTGGGTCGGGCGGCGCTACGGGCGTGGGGTCGTCGAGCGCTACGGCCGCCACGTCTTCATCACGGCCGAGCGGCTCGACGCCGCCGTCCGGTTCGTCACCCACCACGGGGCCCCCGCGATCTTTGCCGCTCGCTTCCTGCCAGGGCTGCGCTCGTGGGCGGGGCCGCTCGCCGGAACCGCGGGCATGCCCTATCTGCGCTTCTGCGTCGCCAACGCGCTCGGCGCCGTTTGCTACGTCCCGCTGGCCGTGCTCGCCGGCTACGCGGTGGGTTACGGGCTGGGCCACCGCCTCGAGCGCTTGCGGGAGTCGCTGGGCGGGCTCGAGCACTGGCTGCTGGGCCTGGCCCTGGTCGGCACTGCCGCGCTGCTCGCATGGCGGTTCACGCGCGCGCGGGCCGGGCGAGACTGACACCCCGCGCTCGCGTAGCTGCTCGTAAGTGACGGTACCCTCGGATCCGCGGCCGGCGGGCCTCCACGGCCCCATCCGAGTGGCTGCGCCGGTATGCCTGATGCTTTGCGGCGTTTCCCTGTCTTAGCGGTGGCCGCCGCCACCGCCGCCATGCCCGCCACCACCACCATGCCCGGCGAAGCCGCCATGCCCGGCGAAGCCGCCGTGCTCGCCGACCCCCCCATGCCCGTGCGCAAAGCCGTGGCCCCAGCCACCGTGATCCCAGTGGCCATGATCCCAGCCATCGGGCCAGCCGTAAGCGTATCCGTCGTAGCCGTAACCAACGGGCCCCGCCACGCAACCGGACAGGGCAAGACTGACGCCGATCAGGAGCAGTATGGTCCTCGTCAATATTCGTCCGCGATTCATCGCCGCCTCCGTTTTCTGTCGTTCATCGTGTTCACCCGGCCATGTCGCCATCAGCGATCTACATCCTGTCGTAGACGTCGACGTAGTTCACGGTCCGGCCGGCCCCATCGGTCACTACCCCCCTGCATGTCATCTGTTGTTGGTCCGCCGAGACGGTGCATGTCTGGGCGTCCGATCGACCGGTCGGGCCTTTGAACGTCGCCTGAAGAGTGTCACCGGTCAGACGGGCCGACGCGGTCGTGTCGCTGCTGATGCGAACAGACTCGCCGTTGGCCGCCGCGTCGAACGTCACAACATGTGGTTGACCGTCTGGGGTGACGATCGTTACCGACCATGTCACGTAGTTGCCATCCGCTCTTGAGATTTCGCTCGTGAGATCGTTCGGCGCCGGCTCGCCGGGTGGCAGAGTGGATTGCGCCTGGTTCCAGTGCCACCGGCCAACGAACGGGCTGCTCTCTGCCCACCCGGAACTGGCGGTCAGCGCGGCACAGAGTCCCACGATCACTGCGGTACCCCGAAGTCGATTCATTGCGTCCCCCTGGTTTCTCGCGTGAACCGTGCGTTAGTTGTTGAACAGCTTCGTGAAGAAGTTCTTCACACGACCGCACCCGGAAGCGCATCCGCGCTGGAGTCAGCGCCCCGCCGCCCGGAGGATGAGTGACAGCCCGAAGAAGAAGACCGACCACGGGAACAGCACCAGCACGGCCAGCACTCGAGCTCTCATTGGTCCCACCCCCTTTGCACTATTGGATACGTCGTGGGGCGAGAAAGGTTGCAACGGCAGCGGTCGGTTCCCAGTTGTTCTGTCGCATCCTTGCGAAAAAGCAGTCTGCCTTGGTGCACCGCGACGCGCCCGCGGTCGTCACAACGGTGCAATCAGGTCCGAGGGCCCTCGGCGGCGCCCATTCACGGAGAAGAGGTGAGGTATGAAAGTCGGATTCATCGGGCTTGGGCACATGGGAGCTGGCATGGCGGCGAACCTGCTCCGGGCGGGCCATACGGTCACCGTTTACAATCGCACGCCCGGCAAAGCGCAAGCACTGGTCGAGCAGGGTGCGCACGCCGCCGCCCGGGTGGCCGACGCCTGCCGGGGCGAAGCCGTCATTACAATGCTGGCAGACGACGCTGCCCTTGAAAGCGTCGTGTTCGGCGATGAGGGCGTGATCGGCGGCCTGGGCAAGGGCGCAATCCACATGTCCATGAGCACGATCAGCGTCGCGTTATCGGAACGGCTCGCCGCCGCGCACGCGAACGCCAGCCAGCGTTTCGTCGCGGCCCCGGTCTTTGGGCGGCCGGACGTGGCGGCCGCGGCCAAGCTCTTCATCGTTGCCGCCGGCGCACCGGATGCCGTCGACGCCTGCTCGCCTCTCTTCGAGGCGCTGGGGCAGAAGACGTTTTCCTTCGGCGATAAGCCTCCAGCCGCGAACCTGGTCAAGCTCAGCGGCAACTTCCTTCTCGCCTCGGTGATCGAGGCGCTGGGCGAGGCCATGGCCCTCGTCGGCAAGGCCGGCATCGATCGGCGCCAGTATCTCGATCTGCTGACCACAACGCTGTTCACCGCGCCGGCTTACAAGACCTATGGCGGGCTGATCGCCGAGGAAAGGTTCGAGCCGGCGGGGTTCGCCGCGCCATTGGGTTACAAGGATATCCGCCTGGCGCTCGCCGCTGCGGAAAGCCTTCGCGTGCCCATGCCGCTGGCGAGCCTGTTGCGTGATCGGTTCCTGACGCTGCTTGCGCACGGCGGCGAAGGGCTCGACTGGTCGGCTATCGGCCAGCTGGCCGCGAAGGACGCCGGTGAGGCGGATCGACTGAGGTGAGCGGCCCGCTTCGAAGCTCCGTAGGTGGTCCGGAGCGAGGCTGTCCTCCGCCGTCTCGCACCTCCTCGCACACCTGGAGGAGCCGCTCGTACATGGCCCACGTCATGGCGTTGCGCGTATGCGGGCGGTTGAACGTGAGGTCATGATCGGTCCATCGCGGGTGACGAGCGCGTCCTGATTTCGTCGTGCCAGGCGCCGTCGAAATAGTGCTTGAACTCATGCATCAGCACGTAGGGATCGGCGGTCGACACGATCATCTTGTCGGCGGGCACGTAGCAGCCGTGAATCCGTCCCATCGGAGCTGACCCACCGGCGCGGAGACGGCAGATCAGCTCTACCTCGGGCTGCGAGCGCAACAGGACCGTCACTGGCCCGATCTGGTAAGGCGGGTTACCGAGCCCAGTTTGCTTGCCGCTCAGGTACGAGCCATGCCCTGCGCATCCGACGGTGAGCAGGATCGGCGCTGCATGATCGTCGCGAGGACCCCCCTCCAGTAGTGACCGACCCTACCAACGTCGGGTAGACGCTTTCCGGGCCGTGCACTAGGCTCGCGATAGACCGACTTCGACTCATCGAGGAACAGACGAGGACTCAGCCGAGGTTCACCGGCGAGCTTCGAGAGGGAGGCCACAATGGGATGCAGCAACCTGGTGTTGGAGTGGATCGGTCCGGAACCGGCCGTCGACGAGGCGCTGCTTATTCGCCGGCGACCGGCCGGAGATCCAGACGCGGTGTTGGTGGAGCGGCTGCGTCGGCGCGACGGGGGGGCGGCGGAGGCCCTGGTGGCGTCATACGGGGATCGCGTCTATCGCCTGGCAATCCGCATCACGGGCAACAGCTCGGATGCCGAGGAGGTCGTACAGGACGCCCTCTGGGCCGGGATCCACAAGATCGATGGCTTCCGCGGGACGGCCGCCTTCGGAACCTGGGTCTACCGGATCACCGCTAACGCGGCCTATCAGAAGCGGAGGGGGCGGCTAGTCGAGCGGAACGCGACGTCGTGGGACGACCTCGTCCCCTCTTTTGACGAGACGGGGCGGCACGTTCAGCCCGGGCTCGACTGGTCGCCGAGACTGAAGGACCCCGCGCTCCAGGCCGAGGTGCAGTCCGTGCTCCGCGCGGCCATCGAGGAGCTGCCGGAGGACCACCGCGCCGCCTTTCTGTTGCACGACGTCGAAGGGCTCTCGAACCCCGAGATCGCTGAGGCGCTGCAGACCAAGCCGGCCACGGTCAAATCGCGGGTGCACCGGGCCCGGCTTTTCCTGCGGAGCCGTCTCGCCGACTACGTGGGCGTGGGTGCCGAGCTCAGCTGAACGGTCGCGGGCTCGTCGATCCTAGCTTGACGAGGTGGGCCACGTCCGGCAGGGGTGATTCCGAGCCGCGCGACCAAGCGGACCAGCTCGGCGACCGACCCGGCCTTCATCTTCTGCATCACGTGCGCACGCTATTCCTTGACAGTGACCTCGCGGGTGCCCAACTCTGAGGCGATCTGCTTGTTGAGCAGCCCCGCAACAATCCTGACCAGAGATGAAGCGTAGCGAGAAGAAGCGATTCGCTATCTATGGACGCGTCTTCATCACTGACGGGCGCCCTCGATCTCCTCCAGCATGATCGTGGGCCGGCTCCTTCCGCGCGATGCGACGATGCCGCGATGGATAAAGTCGCAGATGATCCGGTTGCCCGTCGCCCAGTTCTCTCCGTTGTCGTGGTGGTAGGCACAAAGCTCCCCGGGGCCGAACGTGGGCCTGCCGCACTGGGCGCAAAGGCTCATCGCAGGCGGGCCGAAGGGTCCTCGGATGGGTTCCACCCGCCACCGAGGGCTTTGATGAGCTGGATGCTGGCGGCCATGTGGGAATTCACGGCCTGCGCCAGGGACAGCTGGTTGGCGAGGAGCGGCCGCTCGGCGTCGATGACGATGAGGTAGTCAACCAGGCCGTACTTGTATTGCGCCTGCGCGAGGCGAAGGTATCGGTCGGCGCGCCCGGGAAGGCACGGGGTGCCCACCATGTTGGTGGCCACCCCGCGTCCTGCCGCGGTTACTTCATCCCCTCCAACTCGCAGGTTCCACCCGGGAGGTACACCCCACCTTGCGACGCGCAGATGTCCTTCGCCTGCCTCGCGGCCCGACTCGCTTCAGCCGTCGACATGCCGCAGGTTTCCTGCGCTTGCGACCACGTTCCGCCGTGAGCCTCACACATCTTCTGCAGGCTCAATCGAACCTTGCCAGTTGCACATCCAGCCAGCGGGACCATCAAAGCCGTAGCCAGCACCACACCAGCGAGCAATCTCCCGTGTCGCATCTCCGACCTCCGCTCACGACTTCGTGTTTGCTGCAATGGCCGACCCGGGGCCACATTGGTCCCCGTCGTGGGCCTACATGAGGCCAGGGGGCAGGAACTCGCACCTGGAAGCGCATCTGCCCGTCCACCGTGAACTCGGGCTTCTCGGCTTCTCGCGGTGTCTCTGCTCATCGAGGCGGACTGTCCTCGGATGGGCTCCACCCGCCACCGAGGGCTTTGATGAGCTGGATGCTGGCGGCCATGTGGGAATTCACGGCCTGCGCCAGGGACAGCTGGTTGGCGAGGAGCGTCCGCTCGGCGTCGATGACGATGAGGTAGTCAACCAGGCCGTACTTGTATTGCGACTGCGCGAGGCGAAGGTAGTTCCGGGATGCGCTGACGGCCTCGCGCAGGGATCCGACCTCGTCGGAGAAGGCGTGCAGGTCGGTCAAGGCGTCCTCCACGTCTCCATAGGCGATGAGCACCTGGTTCACGTACGCGGCGACCGTCTGCCGGTAGGAGGCCTTGATCGCCTCGAGATTGGCCCTGAGCCGGCCACCCTGGAAGATCGGGATTGAGACGCTCGGGAGAATGGATGCGGCGCGGCTCTGCCAGGTGAAGAGCGCCGAGAGGTCGGCGCTCTCCAGGCCGGCGGTGGCCGTCAACATGAAGCGCGGAAAGAACTCCGCGGTGGCCACGCCGATCTGGGCATTGGCGGCCACGACATTCTGCTCGGCCTCGGCCACGTCCGGCCGGCGCGCCAGGAGCTGGGCGGGCAAGCCCGGCGGCACGGTGGGGGGCGACGCCTCGTGCAGCGGGTTGGCCGCCACCGCGAACGATGGAGCGGGGCGGCCACAGAGGATCGCGAGCGCATGTTCCAGGTCGGCGCGGGCGCGCTCGACATCGCGTTGCTGGGCCAGCGTGGCCTGGAGCTGGGCCTGGGCTTGATTCAGGACGATCGGGCTCACGAGCCCGGTCTTGAGCTGGACGGAGAGGAGGCGGACCTGTTCCCGATATGCCGCGACGTTGTCCGTCAGGATCTGGAGCTGGGCGTCCAGGGAGCGAAGGCCGTAGTAGAACTGGGCCACGTCGGTCTCGACCGTGAGCCGGACCACTCCCAGGTCATCGGCGCTCGCCGCGGCCTGGGCCCTGGCGGATTCGAACGACCGGCGAACGCGGCCCCAGACGTCGATCTCGTACGTCAGATCGAATGGGATCCGCCAGTCGTTGAGCGTTCTGCCGCTTTGCACCTTCTGGCCCGTGATCGTGCTCCTGCGGTTCCCGGAGTAGCGCGTGCGCGAGTAGCTGGGATCGACCGAGATGGTCGGGTAGAGAAAGCTGCCGGCCACGCGGGCGAGCGCGCGGGCCTGGTCGACTCGGGCCACCGCCTGCCGGAGCGTCTGGTTCGACGCGTGGGCGCTCGCGATGAGCTGATCGAGCTCGGGGTCACCATAGAGCCGCCACCAATCTGTCTGGATGGGCGGAGCCGGCTCGCCGGCCCCTCCCGACTTGAAGAGAGCCGGTTCCTCGACCGGCGGCCGCGCATAGTTCGGCCCGACCGCGCAGCCTGCCGCCACCACACTCACCGTCGAGAGCGCGGCGAGGACGAGGCGAAGTCGGCCGAGCAAAAGGCGAGATCGCATCCGTGGGTCAGCCTCCGGACGGACCGTGAGACTCGATGGGCTTGACCACCTGACCTTCCTGGAGGGATACCGTGGGCTGGCTCACGACCATTTCGTTGCCGTGCAGTCCGGCCTGGATGTCGATCGAAGTGCCGAGGTCACGGCCGATCACCACGTCTTGAAAGTGCAGCTTGTTTCCCGCCCCCACGATCGCCACCCGGGTGCCTTGCGCGTTGAACATCATGGCCGTGGCGGGCACCCGCCAGTGCGTGCCGGAGGGACCGATCTTGAAGTCGACGTAAACGAACATTCCAGGGAGCATCCGGTGCGACGGGTTGGGGATATCGACCTGGGTCAGGAGTGTCCGGGTGCCTGGATCGAACGCACTGGCGGTGCGGGTCACCGTGCCCGTCACCGGTTGCATGAGCTGCCCTCTGAGCGTCACCCGGACCGGCAGACCGACGGTCACGTTCGGCGCGTATGCCTGGGGAACATTGACGAACACGCGGAGCGTGTCGATCTGCGCAACCTCGAACAGCCCGTTCGCGGCGCCGGTCACGCTGGAAGGCGCCGCGGCGGTGTTGTTGACCGGGCTGCCCGCCGTGATCAATGCGCCCACGTCCACGTTGCGTTGGATCACCGTGCCGTTGAAGGGCGCCAGGACGCGCTGGAACGACGTCAGTTCGCGCAGTCGCTGGACGTTGGCCTGGTTCGACTCGACATTCGCCTCCGCCGCGGCGACCGCGGCCTGGCCCGTCCGATATGAAGAGACGCTCTGATCGACGACCAGCTTGGCGACCGCGTCTTCCGCATCGGCCGCCTGGTAGCGCGCCATCGTCGTCCGCGCGAGATCGAGGGTGGCCTTCTGCAGATCCAGGTTCTTCTCGGACTGCCGGAGGTCGGCTTCCGCCTGCCTCAGTTGCTGGTCGATCTCGGGCGATGCGATCTCCGCCAGGAGCTGGCCCGCCTTCACGTGGTCTCCGATGTCCACGTACCGCTTGCTGAGGTACCCGCTGGTGCGGGCGTAGATGATCGAATCTTGAATGGCCTGGGTCGTGGCGGCCAGTGACAGGCCCGCGGCGGCCGCCGGCTCCGGCCGGATGACATAGACCTGCGGCGGAGTGTTCCGGACCTTGTCGGCTGCCACGACCAGCTGCCGGTTGTTGCGCACGCGGGGAATCACCCCGATCGCGAGCAGGATCAGGAACACCGCCAGCGCCCCAATCCCGATGAAGACCATGGACCGGGTTCGAGCCCGTGGCGCAGGCTGGTCGCTTGGGGTCATGTTCCTTCCTCGTCACCGGAGTGCTTCGGCGGCTTCCGGCGCAGCAGACTGTAGGTCACGGGGACGAACACCAGCGTGTAGAACGTGGCGACCAGCAGGCCGCCGATCACGGCCCGGCCCAGCGGCGCGTTCTGCTCGCCGC
>WNFD01003434.1_pt1 | contig 17719 bp, 12 predicted proteins | sample 5400491 | NCBI WGS metagenome assembly WNFD01 (sample SAMN13153343, study PRJNA577476) | soil metagenome | isolation source: 120 cm saprolite under Douglas fir tree site 2 hole 2 replicate 2 | place: USA:California | collected 2015-04-18 | reverse complement strand
CGACTTCCTGCCCGAAGCAGGTGCCGCTGCGCCAGCGCAACCTGATGGCATCGACCAGGACCGTCGCCGCGCACTACGGGCTCGGGCCGGCGGACGTCTCGTTCTGCGTGATGCCGCTGTTCCATGTCCACGGCCTGATCGCGTCGACGTTCGCGGCGCTGGCCGGCGGCGGGTCGGTGATCGCGCCGCGCCGGTTCACCCCGAACCGGTTCTGGCGCCAGGCGCGCGAGCACGGAGCGACGTGGCTGTCGGCCGGGCCGACGCTGCATCAGATGATCCTGGAGCGGGCCGACGAAGGCGGCGCCCCGGCGACGCTGCGGTTCGCACGGTCGTGCAGCTCGGCGCTGTCAACCGCGCTGATGGAGCGGGCCGAGCACGGGTACGGCGTGCCGATGCTCGAGGCGTACGGCATGACCGAGGCCAGCCACCAGATGGCGTCGAACCCGCTGCCGCCCGGGAGGCGGATCGCCGGCTCGGTCGGCGTAGCCACGGGCACCGAGATCGGCATCGCCGATAAGGACGGCATCATGCTGCCCGACGGCAGCCCGGGCGAGGTGGTGATCCGCGGTCCTGGCGTGATGCCGGGATACGTGAATAACCCGGCGGCCACCGCCGAGGCGTTCTTCGGCACCTGGTTCCGCACCGGGGATCGTGGCGTGCTGCGCGACGGCTACCTGTACCTGGAGGGTCGCCTCAAGGAGATGATCCTGCGCGGCGGGGAGAACATCTCGCCCGCCGAGGTCGAGCAAGCCCTGCTGTCGCATCCCGCGGTCAAGGACGCCGTCTGCTTCGGCGTCGCCGACGACAAGTACGGCGAGCTCGTGTCGGCGGCGGTGACCCTGTCGGCGCAGGCGGGTGCGGCGGAGCTGATCGGGCACTGCCGGGAGCGGCTGGCCGCGTTCAAGGTCCCGGCCACGATCCACGTTCTCGACGAGATACCGCGGACGGCGACCGGCAAGATCCAGCGCCGACGGGTCGCAGAGCACGTCGCTACCAGCACCGACGGGCCGGCCCAGCCATGAGGTTCGCCGTGCTCGGCGCCGGGGCCATCGGCGCCTATGTGGGTGCCGCGCTGGCCCGCGGCGGAGCAGACGTCACGCTCATCGCGCGGGGCGCGCACCTGGCGGCGATGCGCGACCACGGCGTCCGCGTGCTGTCGCCGCGCGGCGATTTCGCTGCCCATCCGCCGGTGACCGACGACCTGGCGGCGCTGGCCGGCGCGGACGTGGTGTTCGTGGCGCTCAAGGCCTACAGCCTGCCAGCGATCGCACCGCGCCTTGGCGAGCTGCTCGCCCCGGGCGCCGCCGCGATCTGGGCGCAGAACGGGATCCCGTGGTGGTACTTCCAGTCGTTGTCAGAACCCGCCGGCGCGAGCGGGCTGGAGAGCGTGGATCCTGGCGGGATCATCGCGAAGTCGATCGCCCCAGAGCACAACATCGGATGCGTGGTCTACTGCTCCACCGAGATCATTGAGCCGGGGGTGATCCGGCACATCGAGGGCACGCGGTTCACGCTCGGCGAGCCAGACGGCGCGAAGACCGAGCGGTGCGCGCGGATCTCCGAAGCGTTTAAGGCCGGCGGCCTGAAGGCGCCGGTCGAGACCAGGCTACGGGATCAGATCTGGCTGAAGCTGATCGGGAACGTTGCGTTCAACCCGGTCACCGCGCTGACCCGCGCCACGCTCGGCGAACTCGGAACGGCGCCCGAAATGGTCGACCTGCTCAAGGCGGTATTCGTCGAATGCGCCGCCGTCGCCGGGCGGCTCGGGATCACGTTGCCCGTCTCCCTCGACCGGCCTGGCAAGCAGCTCGAGATCGGCTGCATGACCGGCGCGGTGGCCGAGCTGGCCAGACGGCTTGGCGTCGCAGTCCCGCACGTCGCGACGATTCACGCCTGCGCGACGCTGCTCGACCAGCTGAACCGCCGCGCATGAACATGAGACGGGTCTTCGTCACGACGCGCCGCTGGTTGCCTTGCTCCCATGGCTGAGACTCCCATCGCTGAGACTCGTTGCCTGGATCAGGCGTTCGATGTCCACGCCGAATGGCCGGTCCCCTTCGATCGGGCCGATGATCTCGGCCAGCCAGTCCAGTACCGGCCGGCATCCGGCCGGCGGCGGTCGGCTGGACAGTGCGGCGGCCTGGTAGCCGGCGAGCAGCTCGCATGCGGTGATCACCTGAGTGTGGCGCAACGCGCTGAAGAGTTTCTCTGCGGCCTCCCATGCGAACGACTGCACGTCCTCCTGGCCGCCGGAGGTCTCGATCAGGCCGACAGGGGTGGCGGCCGCCAGGCATCTCATGGCATGCACTTCGCCGGCGGCGCGCTTGTGGACCGGCGACATGCCAGCTTCGGGGCCGGGCTCGTGGGCAAGCTGCGCGTGCAGTCCGGTCACGGCCGGATCCATCAGCCGGTGGATGCGCGCTGTCGCTACCTCCGCCGCATGGCAGAACGCCGCCGTGAGCTGGTCGCAATTCGCGGCGAGATCGATTCCGTGGAACCCGGCAGTGCCGACGAATTTCCCGTCGAGATAGGCGGGGGAGTCGGTGACCGCAGTCAGCGCACGGTGGATGGCGGCCTCGAGCAGGGCGGACGCCCGGTCGACGTGAGCGAGCACCGGACCGGCTACCCGGAACGATATGGGCGCCTGCAGAGACCGGGGGTGCGGCTCGTCGCCGACCGCCGCGCGCAGCCTCCCAAGCACTGCGGCGAGAATGTCGTCGCCTCGCGCACATGCAGCGCTGTACGGATCGCGCGGCGCGCAAGCCGCGACGATTGATAGGGCGGCTGATGCCTCCATGAGCGATGTGAGCCTGGCCGCCTCGCGGAGCCGGAGCACGCACAAGCCGGTGGTTCCTGGGACGCCCTCGATCAGAGCGATGCCCTCTTTCTGGCCGAGGCTGAACTCGCTCATGTTGCGGTCGCGCAGTGCCCTGCCCGCGGGCAGAGTAACTCCACCGGGCCCGACTACCTGGCCGATTCCGACCAGGGGCCCGAAAGCGTGCGCCAGCTGCATGATCTCGCCCGCGGCCCCTATGCCGGAGCGGGGAACGGCCGGCACGATGCCGCTATTGAGGAATGCGGCGAGACTCTCGCAAAGTGCGCCGGAAACGGCGGCGTCACCGGACAGGAACGTCAGCAACCTGACAACAATAATCGCCCGCACCTCGGATCGGCCTAGCCACGGCGGACCGCCGGTGGCCCGCGCAAGCAGCAGGTTCCGCTGGTGTGAAAGCTGCTGCTGCTCGGTGAGGCGGACCCCGGACAGCGCCCCCATGCCGGTGTTCACGCCATACACCGTCCGCCCGTCGCGAAGCGCCTCCCGCGCTTCGGTGCAGCGCTTCTGCACCATGTCAAGCAGGCCAGGTCCGATGCTGACGGCCCGGCCGTCTGCAATGGTGCGAATGATCTCGAGATCGGGGCCGTCTGCGTCGGTGATCGTGAGAGCTGGCATCGCTAGCGGTACCGCAGCATCGTCCCGATACCTTGCTGCTCGGCCCGCCGCAGGATCGCGAGGCCGACGGCGATGTCGAGGATCGCGAGCCCGCGGTGCCAGAGGAGGATCCGCTCGTCGCTGCGTTCCCGGCCTGGCAGCCGGCCCGTCACGATCTGACCCAGCTCCGCGTAGAGCGATGCCGCCGACAGCCGGCCGCTGTCCACGTGAGGGCGCAGCGCGCCGAACCGTCCCGATTGTGCCTCCCGCCAATCGTCGACCACCACCTTGTCCATCACGTCGAGCAGGTCTAGCTGCACAGCGCTGACCGTGCCGTAAGGGACGACAAAGGCGCCCGGCTTGACCACGCCGGTGCGCAGCAGCGGCTGAGGCGCGGTTAGCCGGGACGCCTCGACAAGGATGTCAGCGCCATCGAAAGCCTCCTCGGCGGTGGCGGTGACTCGGATGCGGGCCCGGGTGACCGCTGCTAGCTGCTGCGCGAACGCCTCCCGCGACTCCGGCCGCCTGCTCGTTACCCGGATCTCATCAAGATTGAACATCTCGTCCAGAAATACGACATTCCAGAATGCGGTCCCGCGTGCCCCGACATGACCGAGCACCCGGGAGTCCCCCCGAGCCAGATAGCGGGCGCCGACGGCGGTCATGGCACCGGTCCGGCAGGCCGTGATCGTGGTGGCATCCATGATCGACAGCGGCGCGCCCGTCAACGCGTCGTAGAGCGTGAGCAGTCCGACCTCGCTGGGAAGTCCCGCGGCGTAATTCGACACGAAGTCGCCGACAACCTTGACGCCGCTGACTCGCGGCGCCGAAAGATGACCGCGGAGCACATTGAAATGACCGGCGCCATTGTTGTCAGGAAGAAGGTGCACCCTCGGCTCCACGACGACGCGCCCGTTACCGTGCGCGCGCACGGCATCCTCGACCGCCGCGACGACTTCAGCGTTGGACAAGCTGAGCGCCGCTATGTCCGGTCCGGACAGAAACCGAAACCACAACTCTCCGGCGACCCGATCAGGCAGATGCTTTCCGCCGGACGATGATGTTATTGCCGCGGTCCGCTCAGCGCTCACGTGCGCTCCTTCCTCAACGACGTTGACCCAGCTCATCAACCGCAATATAGAACGGCGATGGGAACCTGCGCGTCCCGGTCGCTGCTGGCCGCGACCTGCTCGGTCAGGTAAGCTCGCGCGGCCCACAAGTCCGCCCCACCACGCGACCGGAGGTATCTATGAACGGCAAGGGACAGCAGCGGATCGCGGACCTGCAGACGCCGGCGCTGCTGATCGACGCGGCGGTGCTGGAGAAGAACATCGCCGAGATGTCCGCCGCGCTGCCCGGGCCGCGGCTTCGCCCGCACGTCAAGGCGCACAAGTGCACGAACTTGGCCAGGCGGCAGGCGGCTGCCGGGCACGAGCTATTCACCTGCGCGACCATCCGCGAATGCGAGGGCATGGCGGCCGCCGGCCTCGGCCAGGATCTGCTGCTGGCCAATGAGGTGCTCGACGCGCGCCGGATCGGGGTGCTGATCGCCGGCGGCGCCCGGGTCACGCTGGCGATTGACTCGCCGCAAACGATCGAGGCGGCCGCGGCCGGGGGAGTCCGCGAGGTCGTGATCGACGTCAACGTCGGCCTACCGCGCTGCGGCTGCGATCCAGCCGATGCCGGCAGGCTGGCCGATCTCGCGCGCGGTGCCGGGCTCGAGGTTCGGGGCGTGATGGGCTACGAGGGCCACGTCGTGGCGCTGCGAGACGCCGCTGAGCGGGCAGAGCAGACCAAGACCGCCATGCAGTTCCTGGAGGCCGCGCACGCCGACGTCGGCGGCGAGCTCGTCTCGGCAGGCGGGACCGGAACCTACGCATGCAACACCTGGGCCAGCGAGATCCAGGCCGGATCGTATGCGCTGATGGATACGGACTACGGCAAGCTCGGGCTGCCGTTCGGCCAGGCGCTGTTCGTGCTCGGCACGGTGATATCGAGTTCGGCCGAATGGTCGGTCGCCGACGCCGGGCTCAAGGCATTCGGCATGGATCACGGCAACCCGGAACTTGAGGGCTCCACGGTCTGGTTCTGTTCCGACGAGCACACCACGTTCTCGGCGCCCAGGCACGTCGGCGAGCAGGTCAGGTTCGCGCCCGCGCACATCGACCCGACGGTTGCCTACCACGAGCGGGCCTATGTCTGTTCGGGCGATGAGATCGTTGATATCTGGCCGATCGACCTGCGCGGCTGGTAGCGGGCGCGCCGACGTCGCTCACATCGATGCGCGAGATCACGCGCATTCTGCGGCACTGGCCTTCCGTTTCGATGCCTTTCGGCTGATACTTCTGTTACGCAGAGGCGCGCGCATGTCCCTGGTGTAACGTTCCTGACAACTCCGCGCGCCCCGCGCGGCCAGCCGAAGCGAGGTGCTCCGTGACCACCCAGATTCCGCCGAGCGCGGTACTCGATCCCAGCGAGCGGGCCAGGAGATCGGAGCTGGGTGGCAGGGTGGCGCAGCGGCTCAATGACGCGGGCGTGAACATGCTGGCGCTCTGCTGGGTGGACAATGCCGGGATCACCCGCGTCAAGGCCATTCCGGTCGGCCGCCTGGAACGCGCGGCAGGATGGGGCATCGGCATGTCGCCGGTCTTCGACGTCTTCGTGGTCGACGACAGCATCACCACCAGCAAGCATATCGGCGGTCCTGGCGGTGACCTGCGCTTGATCCCGGAGCTTGAGCGGGTCACGCCGCTGGCCGCTCAGCCTGGCTGGGCGTGGGCGCCCGTTGACCGCTACACCCAGGAGGGCCATCCCTACATCGCCTGCTCGCGCGCGTTCGCCAAGAAGATGGTCGCCAGGGCCGCGCAGCACGGCCTCTCAGGCCAGGCGACCTTCGAGATCGAATGGGCGGTCGGAACGGAGCAGGCCGGCACTTTCGTGCCGGCCTGCGAGGGGCCCGCGTATGGGATGACGCGAGTCATCGAGCTTTCTGATTACGCCCGCGAGGTTGTGGAGGCGATCGAGCAGCAGGGCATTGTGGTCGAGCAGTTCCACCCCGAATACGCGGCTGGCCAGCTCGAGATCTCGGTCGGGCCTCGTGACCCGGTAGGCGCCGCCGACGACAGCGTGCTGGTCAGGCAGACCATCAGGGCGGTGTCGCTGCGGCACGGTTTGCAGACCTCGTTCGCGCCTTCTGTCGTCGCCGGCGGCGTAGGGAACGGCGGCCACGTGCACCTCAGCCTCTGGCGTGACGGGCAGAACCTGCTCGCGAGCGGATCGGGCCGGTACGCCATGACTGCTGATGGCGAGGCGTTCGCCGGGGGAGTGCTGTCGTCGCTGCGGGCCCTGGTCGGCATCGGCGCGCCGAGCGTGGCCAGCTACCTGCGGTTGGTTCCGTCGCATTGGGCGGGCGCCTATCAGTGCTGGGGCAAGGAGAACCGGGAGGCGGCACTAAGGCTGGTGACCGGCTCGACCGGTGAGCAGGACGTGCGGGCCAACCTGGAGGTCAAGTGCTTTGACCTGGCCGCCAATCCGTACCTGGTGGTCGGCTCGCTGTTCGCCGCGGGCCTGGCCGGCCTGGACAATGGCGCGACGTTGCCGCCAGAGACCGAGGGCGACCCGGTCGGACTGTCGGAAGCCGACCTCGCCGAGCGCGGCGCGCGGAGGCTGCCGCAGACACTGGACGAGGCGGTTAGCGCGCTCGAGGCGTGCGACGTGCTCAGGGACGCGATGGGCGAGCCGATGTTCGAGGCGTTCCTCGCGGTGCGCCGGGCCGAGATCAAGCTGTTCGCCGGCACCGGCCCGGCGGACGTGGTAGCCAGAACCCGCTGGCGGTGGTGACGGTCATGGCACCACCGGCGGAGCCGGGCGAGGCAGCACTGTCGGCGGCCAGTGACGCAGACGTGACCGTCGCCGAGCGGCTGCAACTGAAGCTGGCCGAGCTCACCCCGGCCGAGCGGAAGGTCGCGCGGGCACTGATGGCCGAGTACCCCGTCAGGGGACTGCAACCGGTCGCAAAGCTCGCGGCGACTGCCGGGGTCAGCGCGCCCACGGTCGTGCGGCTGGTGAGCAAGCTGTCGTTCGACAGCTATGCGGGGTTCCAGCGGTCGCTGAAGTCCGAGGTGTCCGCCCGCCTGTCGTCGCCGCTCACGATGCACGCCGGGCGGTCGGCCGCGGACGGCGACGCGCTTAGCCGGTCAGAGCAGCTGTTCTGCGACGGCATCAGGGCGAGCTTCGCCCGGTTGCCACGCGCCGAGTTCGAGCAGGTGGTCAGGCTGCTGGCCGAGCAGCGGCGCGGCGTGACGCTGATCGGCGGCAGGTTTAGCTCGGCGCTGGCCGAGTACCTCGCAGCGCACTTGCGGGTGCTCCGCCCGAACGTGCACGTCATCTCGGCGACGGGCGCCGACCGGACGAGCGCGCTGCTCGACATCGGGCGGCGCGATGTCCTGGTCGCCTTCGACTACCGCAGGTACCAGCACGACACGGTCCGGGCTGCGGTCATTGCCAAGGAGCAGGGGGCGACGCTGATCGCCTTCACCGATCCTTACCTCTCGCCGCTGGCCGCCCATGCTGACGTGATCCTGACCTCCAGCGTGCAGTCGCCGTCGCCGTTCGACGCGCTCACGCCGGCGGTCGCCCTGGTAGAGGCCGTAGTCGCCGCGCTCGTCGACCGGCTCGGTGACCGGCCGCTGGCCCGGATGGCGAGATACGACGCGCTGTCCGCGGGCACGGTCGACGAAGCAAACGAGGAGGAAGCGTGACCACAATCGAGTCGCTGGCCCTGATCGACCACCACGTCCATGGTGTAGTCACCGGCGATCTGGACCGGGCGGGGTTCGAGCTGCTGATGACCGAGGCATCGGGACCGCCCGCGCCGGGCACCACGATGTTCGACAGCCAGCTCGGGTTCACCATGCGGCGCTGGTGCGCCCCCGTGCTCGATCTAGAGCCCTCGGTCGCGGCGGAGGACTACCTGCGGCGCCGCGCTGAACTTGGCACGGCGGAGGTGAACAGGCGCTTGCTGACGGCGGCCGGGGTGGGCCAGTGGCTGGTCGATACCGGCTACCAGAGCGACCAGGTGACCACCCCCGAGCAGTTGGTGCGGGCGAGCGGCGCGCCGGCTAGCCACATTGTCAGGCTCGAGGTAGTGGCCGAGAAGGCAGCCAGGGCGGGGACGACCGCCGCCGCCTGGGCCGGGGCCTTCGCCGAAGAACTCGCCACTGAGACGGCAGCAGCGGGGGCGGTCGGTTATAAATCGATCGTCGCTTACCGGTTCGGATTCGACTTCGATCCGACGAGGCCCGCCTCGGCGGAGGTCGCGGCGGCGGCAGGCCGCCTGCTCCGCGCGCTTGATGCCGACCCGGCGGCGCGGGTTGTCGATCCGGTCCTGCTCAGGCATCTGATCTGGACCGCCATCGACATCGGCAAGCCGCTGCAGTTCCATGTCGGCTTCGGTGACACCGATGTCCGGTTGCACCGGTCCGACCCGTCGCTGCTGACCGATTTCCTGATCGCGACCGAGCCGATCGGCACGCCGATCATGCTGCTGCACTGCTACCCGCATCACCGCGTCGCCGGTTATCTAGCGCACGTGTTCTCGCACGTCTACATGGATCTCGGCGCGGTGCTTAACCACGTGGGCGCTCGCTCGGCCGCGGTACTGGCCGAGGCGCTCGAGCTGACGCCGTTCGGCAAGATGCTCTACTCCTCCGACGCGTTCGGCCTGCCCGAGCTGCATTACCTTGGCGCGATCGGCTTCCGGCGCGACATCTCTCGGGTAACCGGCCAGTTCGTGGCCGACGAAGCGTGGTCGGCCGCCGATGCCAAGCGGGTTGCTGAGCTGATCGGCTCGGCTAACGCGACCCGCGTATACCGGCTGGGCCAGTCATGATGACAGCTCGCCCGTCCTGGCTGACTCGCCCAGCCAGTCGCGTCATCAGGCTGGTCCAGCCGCCGTCCGTCTGGGCGCCGCGGACGCTGCCATGACCAGTACCGCCGTGCTGATGGCCGAGCTGGCAGCCCAGCTCCGAAGCGGCGTTGCCGCCGAGATCGAGGCCGCCGTCGCGCTGCGGCACGAACTGCATGCCGGTGCCGAGCCGTCAGGCTCGGAGCATCGGACCGCGGCGACGGTCGCGGCCGCGCTCGGTGCCCCCGACGCTCCGGTCGTGGCGGAGACCGGCAGGCTCATCCGGATCGGCAGTCCCGACGGGCCGTGCATCGCGCTGCGGGCCGAACTTGACGCGCTGCCGATCACCGAGCAGACCGGCGCGGCCTGGGCATCAAGGAACGGCGCGATGCACGCCTGCGGCCACGACGTGCACCTCGCGGCGCTCACGGCGGTTGGCCGGGCGGCCAGGGCGGCGGGACCCGAGCTGCCCGTGCCCGTGCTGGCTATCTTGCAGCCGCGCGAGGAGGCTATCCCGTCGGGAGCCAGGGACATTGTCGCCTCAGGACTGCTCGATGTGCATCAGCCGAGCGCGGTTGTGGCCGTTCACCTGCAGCACCAGCTGCCGCTCGGCACGGTGGCCGCCGCTGTCGGCACGGTCAACGCGGCGACCGACGACATCGAGATCACGGTCGAGGGGACCGGCGGGCACGCCGGTTACCCGCAGCTGGCCGCAGACCCGGTCGTGGCTCTCTGCCAGAGCGTGGTCGCGCTGCAGAGTGCCGTCAGCCGGCGCTCTGACCCGACCCACGCGGTCGTCGTGTCGATCGGCATGCTCGAGGCGGGCCAGGCAGCCAACGTCATCCCGGCCACCGCCGTCGCGAAGGGAACGCTGCGGGTGCTCGAGGAAGCCGACCGGCCCGCCCTGCACCGGATTATCCGCGAGATCGTCGAGCACACCTGCCGGGCATTCGGCTGCCGCGGCTCGGTCACGATCGATCAGGGCGAGCCCGCCCTCGTCAACGATCAGGCGCTGACTGAGGCGACCTGGCCCTGGCTCCGCGAGGCCGGGTTCAGCGTCGACACTTCGTTCCGCTCGTGCGGAGCGGACGACTTCTCGTATTTCAGCCGAGGCGGGCGCACGCTGATGCTCTTCCTCGGCACCGGCGGGGCGCACGCCCTGCACCATCCGTCGTTTCTCCCTGCCGATGACACGGTCGGCCAGGCCGCCGGCGCCATGCTGGCCGGATACCTGGGCGCGCTGAGCCTGGCGGGGATGAGTCAGGCTGGGCCGGTGTCGAGGCCGTGCTCGATCGCATAGCGAACCAGGTCGACCCTGTTGTGCAGGTGCAGCTTGTTGAGCGTGTTCTGCACATGGTTCTGCACGGTGCGGTGGGACAGAACCAGCCGTTCGGCGATCTGCTTGTACGACAAACCGGTGCCGACCATCCGCAGGATTTCGGCCTCGCGTTCGGTGAGCCGCGGCGTGTCGGGAGCGGGGTCGCTGGCAAGGCGCCGGAACTCACCGAGCACGAGGCCTGCCAGCCCGGGGGAGAACACCGCGTCTCCCGCTCCCGTCCGCCGCACCGCGTCGAGAAACTCCGCGCGGCTCGCGGACTTCAGAATGTAGCCGGTAGCGCCAGCCTTCACCGCGCTGAGCACATCGCGATGCTCGCCGCTGGCCGACAAGATCAGCACCTTGGCGGCCGGGTAGGTCGAGAGGAGGCCGCGGGTGACATCCACCCCCGAGACATCGGGGAGCTGGAGGTCGAGCACAACCACGTCCGGTCGCACCGAAGCGGCGATCCGCATGGCTTGAGCACCCTCGCCGGTGGCGGCGACGATTTCGAAGCCAGCATCGCTCAGGTCGCGGCTGACTGAGTCTCGCCACATCGGATGGTCGTCGACGACCATAACCCGCGTACGCGGCGCGCTCACGGCGTCGGCGCCGTCGGCCAGCTCCACGGCGCCTCCCTATCTGCGCTGCCCGACCCTGGGCACCCGCAACCTGACTTCGGTCCCGGCACCCGGCGAGCTGCAGATGTCCGCCGAACCACCGAGGTCGCGGATTCGCCCGCTGATCGCGTGGCTGACTCCCAGCCTGCCCTCGGCAGCGGCCTCGGCGAGCCGTCCGTCCGCGATACCCGGCCCGTCGTCGCGAATGGTCACACTGACCGTCGCGCCCTCGTCGTCCACGAGTACCCACGCCTTGGCCGCCGGTCCGCAGTGCCGCCGCACGTTGTCGATCGCCGCCCTGACCGCCGCTGCCGTCTCGGTGACCGCCCGCTCATTGAGGAGAACGGGATCGGCCGGGGTAATCACCGACACCAGGGCTGATGCCTCGCGGGTCAGGAGCGCGCCGAGGTCAAGCTGCCCCGACTGAGGAGATGCTGGCCCGTCGCCGGTGACCAGCGCCCGCAGCGCTGCCTCCTGCTCGCCCGCGAGCCGCCCGATCTCGGCTGCTTCGCCGCCGGCCTCGGCGCCGCGCCGCTGGACCATGGCGAGCACCTGAAGGACCGAGTCATGGATCGTGCGGGCCAGCCGCTCACGCTCACGGCTCGCGGCCTCAATCTCGGTCGCACGCTGCAACGCCTGCTCGGCGCGAGTCATAAGAGTAGAGATGTAGCCGACCAGCATCCCCGCCATGAGCAGGATGACGGGCCCGTTGAGCACGGTGGCGTCGTACGCGCTGGTTTTTGGCTGCTGCTGATGCCCGAGCAGGACCACGCAGGCGCCGATCAGCACGGCGGCCACCGCGCCAGCCCTGGCTCCGCCGACGACGGCCCAGGCCAGGGCGGGTCCGGCGAGCCAGGTCGCCGTGACCGGCATGAGGCCGATGTGCCTGGCCTGCGTCGTCTGCAGGAGAGCTGTCGACAGCAGCGCAAGAACGGTTACGACCAGGTCGGTGCCCAGCAGCAGGCTGGTGCGACGCGCGGGGGTGGCGTAGGCGACGGTGCTGACGACCGTCCACGCGGTCATCGCGCCGATGACTACCCATGCCCAGCCCCAGTGCCGGTATGACTCGTGCCTGATCGCCAGCAGCACACCTGCGTACGCGAGCGACGCGAAGCGGAAGACCGCGATCGAGCGCCACAAAGGCGCCTGCAGGCTCACCGGCTTATCGGGCAGAGAAGACGATCACGCTATGAGGGTATCGGCTGAACACGTCCGCGGGGCTGTGCTCTAGTGCCAGATACTCAGATTGGCCTGAGTATCCCGGCCTGCGCAGTGAGTACGCCAGCGGTTATCTCGATTCGGTCGGCGCGTGCACTGTTGGCTGCATGCGAACAGCAGTCCGTTCCACAGGCACGTCCGGTGCCCACTGCCCGGAATGCTCGAGTCCCGCGGGCCCAGATGAGCCGTATTGCCGATGTTGTGGCATATGGCTGGCCGGTCCCCAAGCTGGCGAGCTTCGCTGGATCGCCGGCGAGCTCAGGCGGGTCGATGAAGCGCGCACCTGGCTGATCAGACGGCGAGCGGTTTTGCTCGGCGAGCTAGCCGGCCTGCCGAGGCATGTGCCTGCGCCCGGTTGCGCCAGGGCGGCGGGAGAGGCCGAGGCGCAGGTGAGTCAGCCGCCTGAGGTTTCTGTGCGCGAGCCCGCAACGCCGCCGGTGCGGCGCCCTGAGATGTCGGGGCGCACGGCCGCCCGCCTGCTGCTCGGGGCTGGCGCAGCGCTCGTCGTTATCGCCGTCACGATCTTCACGGTCGCTGGCTGGGCCCTGATCAGCCCGCTCGGCCGTTCCGCGATTCTGGTCGGTACGACTGCCCTGGTCCTGGCCGCTCCCCGGCCGCTCATCCGGCGCAAACTCAACGCGACCGCCGAGGCGGTCGCCGCCATCGGCCTGGCGCTGACCATCGGGGACGCTGACCTGCTCCAGCGGCTGATCACGGCGCCCGCAGGTCCGCTCTCGGCAGCCGCGTTCTGCGCGGCCCTGGCCGTCGCATGGGCCGCTTACGGCATCCGAACAGGGCTCAAGGGCCCGCGGCTGGCGGCGATCTGCCTCGCCCAGGTTCCCGCGCCGCTCGCGATCGTCGGAATGGCTCTGCTCCTCGGCGGGCATGCCGCACCGATTGCCGGTCCCGTAGCGGTGGGGCTGGTCCTGACCTCCGGTGCCGATGCTCTGATTGCTGGCGTCTCGCGCCGGCGCGCTAGACATCCGGAGAGCGCAGTGGCCTCGCTCGCGGCAGTCGGGGCGTGGATCTGCGGCGTCCTGGTGACCGCAGCGGCTTCGGCGATGGCGGCCAGATGGCCAGGTGCGCCATGGCTCGCCACGGCCTTCGCGGCGGCGGCGGTCGTCGGAATCGCCGTGCCTGGCTACAACGCGAATCTGACGAAACTTGCCCGGCCGGCGGCTGCTGTCTCCGGCGCCCTGGCTGTCATGAGCCTCGTAATCCCGGTGACCGCCGCGCTTCCCGTCAGCTGGTATCTCGCACTGCTCGCGGGGTGCGGCTTCGGCGTGACTATTCTCGCGCTGGCCGTTGGCCGGCGCGCTGGCAAGTCGGTCGGCCATCGGCTGGACATCGCGGCAGCCGGTTCGGCAGCGACGCTGGCTGCTGCGGGCATTTTCGCGGCGCCGGTCGCCCTGGTCGGGCTCTTCGGCTGGCACCGGCTGCTGCCCGTCTGGGCTGGCTACGCCCCGCGCACGGCGATAGCGGCCAGCTTCACCAGCTGGCCAGGATTGCCCTCGGCGACCGAGGCGCTGGTACTGGTCAGCCTGGCCTGCCTGGTTGCGCGCGTCGTCCCGTCGGCATCCGTCGCGCGGAAGTTCAGCCTCGTGGCGGGGGCCGCCGGGCTTGTCGCAGCCGCGCTGGCCGCGGGTTCGGTCCCGGCCGCAGCGCATCTAACCGGCTGGGCGGCGCAGATCATGCTGACCGGCGCCGCTGCCGCCCTCCTGAGCGTGGGCACCATGCTCGCCGACAAGGTACTGGCCGGGGTCGCCGCCGGAAGCGCCGGCGCGCTCGCTGCGGGTGCTGCGCTATGGTCGCTGGCCACGTCGAGAGCCACCATCGCGGAACTGGCCGTGCTTGCTGCGGTCTTCTTCCTGGCGGCCATGCGCGCCAAGCACGTCTTTACCGCGGCCCTCTCGACTGCGGGCGTGCTCGCCGCCGCGACGGGGGTTGCCTGGGCCGTTCCGCTGGCCAGCGGGTGGCATGCTCGGTATGCGGCATTCGCGGCGCTCGGCGTCGCCATCGCAGCGGTCGCGGCCGCGACCGCGCTGCAGCGGGTGCGCCCCATCCACTCGGTAGTGCTTGACCTGGGTGCCGGGCCGGTCATATTGCTCTCTGCCATTTTCGCCGCTGGCCAGCGGGACACCTTCGCGATGCTCGCGGTCGCTGTCGCGGCGGTCGGGAGCGGCACCGCGTGGCTACGGGCCGGCGCGCGGCGGTTCACGGCCGTGGTCGCTGCCGCAAGCGCGGCCATGGCCACGCTCGCGGCCGAGTGGCGGCCAATCGCTCATGTGCTGGTGGCTCCCGGATACGTGATCACTCACCCGTGGCAGGGACATCACCAGAGCGTTGTCGCCGCACCCGCTCCTGGTCTGTCGTTTGCGGTCGTCGTCCTCGCCATCTGCCTCGCAGCGGTGGCGGCCACGGCCGGCGCATGGCAGCGGAGGGGGCGCGCCAGCCTGGACGCCGTCGCAGTCGCCCTGCCGCTCGTCGCGGCCCCGGCCGGAGTGGACGGCTTGGCCGCGGGGATCGGCTACTGGGTCGTCGACGCCGCGCTGCTTGCCCTGGCACTCGCGCTGACCGCATGGGCTGCGCTCGGCCGGAGCGTGGCGCCCGCCGGAGCCGCTCTGCTGACCGGCGCCATGACGTTGGCGTGGGCGCTCGCCGAGCCGGTTCCGACTCTCGCCGTGCTCGGCTGCCTGACGGGGGCCTATGCATGCTGCGCCTGGCGTGCCCGGCTGGCTGGCATCCGGGTGGCGGCCGGTTGCCTGACCGTTCTCGCGGCGTCCGCGCTGGCCTGGTGCGCGGCTCTGGCCGCAGGCCGGCCGAGCTGGCAGGCGGGACTCGCGGCGCTGGGAGTCGCGGCCTGCGCCCAGGTCGCCGCAGCAAGGTGCGCGCGCGAGGGCGCCTCAGATCAGCGGGCGATGATCGGCCTCGGGATCGAGATCACTGCCTGGCTGGTGACGGCGGTCGGCGTGGGCCCGTGCCTGCAGCAGCCGTCGACGGCCTGCCTCGCGCTGGCGACCGCCGGAATCATCTGCCTGGGCGTGTCCGCGAGGGCGGCCCGCCGGCCGGCGATCTGGCCCGGGCTGGCGCTGTGCTACCTGGCCTGGTGTCTCGGACTCGCGGCCGCGGGCGTGGCCGTTCTTGAGGCATACACCCTGCCGGCCGCCGCTGTCGCGACCTTCATGGGCTGGCGGGCGTCCAGACGCGAACCGCACCCGCACTCATGGCTCGCCTACGGACCCGGACTGTCGATCCTGCTCCTGCCGAGCTTGGTCGTCGCATGGCAGAGCCCGGGCTGGCTCCGGCTGGTGCTCGTCGGGCTGGCCGCAGCAGCCATCGCCATCGTCGGTGCTCGCGCGAGGATGCAGGCGCCGCTGCTGACCGGGGCAGTCGTGGCCGTACTTGGTGCCGGTCGTGAGCTTGCTCCGGCCTTCGCGCGCCTAGTCCATGATCTTCCGGGCTGGCTCCCGGTCGCGGTACTCGGTGCCGCGCTGCTCTGGGCGGGCGCGACCTACGAAGCCAGGCTGCGCAACCTGAACGTCATTCGCAGGACCCTGGCGGCGATGAGCTGACTTGAGAGCTTCGGGGCTGGTGTTCCGTTCTGCGCCGCCGGGCTAGCCTGAACGATGAGACAGTCGTCAGATCGCTAGGTCGACCGGCTCGCCTGAAGCCGCATCTGCTTGGGGGGCAAACCAGTCATGACACCGATCAGCAAGCACGGAGCCGGGCGAGATCGTGGTGTCCGGTTCGAGTTCTTGAGAATGCGGCCGCACGACCACATGTGCTGGGTCTTCACTGGGGCCAGGGAGTTCGCCGCCCTGGCCGTGCCCTTCCTTTCAGAGGGCGCTGCGCTGGGCCAGCGGCTCATGTACGTGGCGGAGAATCCGGATCCCGAAGATATGAGACCGCTCGCGGCCAGCGGCGCCGCGCACGCCTTGCAGATCACGAGCATCGCCGAGGTGTACGGAGCTGACGGGATCGTCGATCCGGTGGCCCAGCGTTCAACCTACGCCGCTGCGCTCGCTGACGCAGTGGCCCATGGCTATGCCGGGCTCAGGGTCGCCGCAGAAAACACATCCCTGGTCAGCGACGACGAGCGGCTGAAAGCATGGATACGGTGGGAGATCATTGCAGACCGGTTCATAGCGGAGAATCCCATCACCGGCTTGTGCGCTTTCGATAAGGAGAAAGTAGACACCAGCCGGCTTCGGCATCTGGCAACGCTGCACCCGTTGTCGTCGGCGTCGAGCCCGGTCCCTCAGTTCCGGCTTATTTCCGAGGCCGGGGTCCTGTGCATCGAGGGCCAGGTCGACTCGTTCGCTGTGACGCAGCTTTGGCTCGCCCTGGAGAACCTGCCTGCGAGGACGCAGGTCCTGGTGGACCTGGCGACGGCGAGGCTGATGAGCCGCGGAGTGCTGGCCGGCCTCGGCCAATTGTCTGACGTGGGCGTGCACGTGACGATCCGCGGTGAGCCCGCCGCGATCGGCGATCTGCGGAGGTCACTGGCACGCCCGACCGACCGCCTCGTCCTGCAGGAAGTCTGAGGCGCGTGACCAGGTAACGCGTCAGGACTCGCGGACCATGGACCGGAGAATCTTGACAGTGGTAGCAGGCGTCACAGCCCCGATGCACAGTCGTTCCATTACCGCCAGGTAGCCGTCGACGACGTCTGGTTTGTCCAGGTACTGAGCGCTGTTGAGCTGCTCGAGGAAGACCACGTCCGACAGGTCGTGTTCGGCGAAGCGGAGCAGGCTGAAGGCGCCGCCCGCAGCGGCGTGACCTCCCGCCTTGAACGGGATGACCTGGACGGTCACGTTGGGGCGCTGCGACATCTCGATGAGATGCTTCAGCTGCGCCCGCATGGTCGCGTGGCCTCCGATGGGGCGCCGCAGCACAGCCTCGTCGAGCACCACCCACAGACTCGGCGGGTTCGGCCGGGACAGGATGGCCTGGCGAGCCATCCTTAGTTTGACTCGGCGATTGATCTCCTTGGGGTTCGAGTACCCCAGCATGGTCACGGCGCGGGCGTAGTCCTCGGTCTGCAGCAGCCCGGGGACGAATTGGACCTCGTACGCGCGGATCTGGCTCGCAGCCTCTTCGAGCCCCACGTAATCCTCGAACCAGCTCGGCAGCACGTCGGCGTAGTCGTGCCACCAGCCAGGAGAGTTCGCGCGGACGGCGAGTTCGCGCAGCTCCTGACGCTGCTTCTCGTCGGTCACGCCGTAATACGT
>WNFD01014087.1_pt1 | contig 17721 bp, 15 predicted proteins | sample 5400491 | NCBI WGS metagenome assembly WNFD01 (sample SAMN13153343, study PRJNA577476) | soil metagenome | isolation source: 120 cm saprolite under Douglas fir tree site 2 hole 2 replicate 2 | place: USA:California | collected 2015-04-18 | reverse complement strand
GCTTATGGCAAATTCGACGGAACCCAGCCCCGCACGTTTGAAAATTTCGATGTCCAAGCGTTGGCCGAGGTGAATGTCATTCGACCGCTTCCCGAAGGTGGATACGCGGTCGACTATTGGCGGCGCAGCGAAACAAACCCGAGTCAAAAGACAGAAAAGACGCTGCGCGCGAAGTACGTCGTGGTCGCCGCCGGCTGCCTGGGCACCAACGAGATAATGCAGCGCTCAAGCGTCCAACACGGCGGGCCGCTCCACTTGAGCCCCAAGCTCGGTTTCGGGTTTTCCACAAACGGCGACTATATCGCCTTCGCGGAGAATCTGGATTTCAAGGTGGGATTGTCGCGCGGACCGGTGACGACCTCGTTTGCGCATTTCAACTCGACCGAATCCGACCCCAAGGCGGATGCATCCAAGTTCCACATCCTGGAAGACCAGGGAATCCCGCGGGCGCTCGCATCGACTGTTGGATTCGGCGTACCCCTGATTAACTCCCTATCCAACGGTCGTCACCGTCAGCCAAAGCTGCTGCTCATCTGGACCATAATTCTGTGGCTCTGGCATCGCGTCGCCAGCTTGATCGTCTCCCTATTCCGAAACGCGCAGGAGCGCCAAAAGGACTTCGAGTCGGAGGACGAGCTGACTTACAACATGATGTGCGTCGTCGCCGCAGGGCGCGATGAGTCACTTGGGCAGTTCCGACTGGGAGAAAGCCGCCGAGACTCTCCGCTCCGCGTGCGGCGAACCGACGGGAGACCATTTCACAAGGATCCGATCTACAAAGAAATCGAGATCTCGTTGCAAAGACTGGCGGGGAAGCTTCCAAGCAAAAAACCCTTCCGCAATCCCTTTCTCTCTCCCGTCACCGGTGAGCTTGTCGGAAAGTCCGTGACCGTGAGCCACCCGCTCGGAGGCTGCTGTATGGGGAAGGACGCCGATTCGGGTGTGGTGGACGAATACGGTCGAGTGTTCAGGGTCGGGCCAGAGGGCGGGGAGTCCCGGTCCTACGAAGGTCTGTACGTAGCCGATGCGGCCATTATCGCCACGGCGCTCGGGGTCAATCCCTCGCTCACTATTTCTGCGTTGGCACTTCGGATCGCGAACCGACTTTCGCAGGAACTGGCATCCAAACTATGAAGGACGGAATCTGGCTCCGCGGAAAATAGACGATGTCACGGGATATTAAACAGGTAAGGGGCACACCCCGGTCGGCGGCCATGTCGCTGTGGCGTACGTACCGCCGCAAACCTGGGAACTTTCTGACCGAGCGCATCTGGCCTTGGCTCATTCACTACCTCAGAGTTGCATTTCTGCCTCGCAAGCCGTTTCGGACCTACAAAAATGACGGGTCTGGGCGACCGGGCGTCTTCGAAATTCCTGAATCTTGTACATTTGGGATCGCCGGAGATTGGGGAACGGGGACTGAAGCCGCATATCGGGTTGCGGACCGGATGAAAGAGCACAATCCCGACTTCACCATTCATCTGGGCGACGTCTACTACTCTGGTACAGCCATGGAGTTTCAAAGGTATTTTGTGAACGCCTGGCCGAAGGGAAGGCTCCGAACGTTTGCCTTGAACGCCAACCACGAGATGTACTCAGGCGGGGAGGGGTACTTCGACATCGCCTTACCCGCGCTCAATCAAGAGACGAGCTATTTCTGCCTGGAGAACGCGCACTGGCGAATCCTCGGCTTGGACACGGGCTATTACGCGAGGAGCTTTCCCTTTCTAGAATTGCTTCTGAGCGGATGCATCCGACTCCATCCGGCAATCCAAGGCTGGCTCAAGGAGGTCGTCTTTACGAACCCGACGGACCGGCGTCCGGTCATCCTCCTCACACATCACGAATGGTTCAGTGCCTTCGACACGGAATACAAGCGGGTTGGATCCAATCTGGCCCCCTATCTGGATCGGGTAGTTGTTTGGCTCTGGGCTCACGAGCATCGGTTTGCGGGCTATGGTCCGTTCAGCTTCGATGGGGCACCGAAGATACGCGCTCGGTGCCTCGGCCACGGTGGGATGCCCATTGAGCTCGGCCGAGCCCCAAAGCGCTCCGACCGAAACCTCGTCTTCTATGATGGTCGGCAATCCGGACTGGTCGATGACGACCGAATAGGTTACTGCGGCTTTGCCTTTCTAACGCTCAGCGGAGCGGAGTTGCGCCTTCAATACCTGGACGAAATGGGCACCAAGCTACTTGAGGAGCGTTGGGTTTCGCAGCCGCTCTCGAGTCCGACCGGAGAGGTGGTTTTTGCGTCTTCGTCACTGACGCTCGTGTCGGGTCGGACGATCGAGGGGATTATTGGTTAGCATTTTTCCAGAACGTGAACTGGGATGCGGTCAACGATCGCATCGGGGCTGGGGTTCGACGGAAGGTCATCGACCGTGTGCAACATCCGCTTGCCGCAAGATGTGCCTCCATACCAATGGGGCTCGCTCAAGCGCGAAGAACTGATCGCCACCAATTCCATGGTCCTCCACGAATTCTACTTCGGCAATCTCGGAGGGCGACGGGCAACCGCATGGCCCAGTTGTGGATCTAATCGAGTCCTTCTACGGCTCACTTGACTTATGGCTACATGACTTCCGACTCAGCGGCATGGCGCTGGGTGGCGGCTCGGGGTCGGTGATCATGAGCTACGATTTTCATGAAAATGCCGTGCACAATTACTGGGCCTGGGACCACACGCATAGCCTGGCATGGGGGATCCCGGTTTTGGTGATGGATATGTACGAGCATTCCTATCACATCGATTACGGTACCGACGCCACGGGTTAGCAATGGTGCCGATGCCGATGTTCCCCGCTCCGTCTTCGCTCGCAACCGAATCAACCGAGGTAGTTGGAACAGCGTAGAGATAACAGTGTTCGTTGCCGGTCTCCTCGCCGCTCAGATCAGTGCCGATGTAAACCGTCTGCCCGTCGTTCGCGAACCGCGCGCGAGAGTTCGGCAGGATTTGGCGGCCTCTTTCCGTTGGCAATGCGATCCTCCACAGCAGCGCTCCCGCCGTGCTGATTGCGACAAAAAAGCCCGGCTGGCCGTAGGTGACCCTACCGCCCAGGAAGATCAAATCATTGTTCGGGCTGACCGCGGGGCTGAACAAAATGGCGCCGTCGGTGTAGTGCCAGCGCTCGGTGCCGTCGGGATTGACAGCATGAAGGGTCGAGAGATTCCGGCCATCGTAGATGACGCCATCGGAACCGACGTCCGGTGTGCTGAGGGCGTTGGTAGGAAGGTCGTCATCAGGGAAAGTCCACAGTCGATTACCCCCGGGGTCGAATGCTTTCAGGCGAAGGCCTTGCGGCGTGTCAAGTCTGTTCGCGTAGATGGTTCCGTCGGGGCCGACGGCGGGTTGCGGGTCGCCAAGAAGAGTGGATACGGGACCAGGGTTGGTGAATGTCGTGGTGCCATCAGCTGTATACCTTGGAGGTGATTATTGGCATGGAAGTACAGCTGAAAGTCCCTACCTCCGGGCCCAAAGACAATCTCTTGAATTTGCACCGGCAGCCGATCGTAAGGCTCGGGCACTGACCAGCGCAGGTTTCCATCCGGCGTCAGCGAGAAAACCCCCAAGCCTTGAATAGCCACCGCATAGATGTTTCCGTCCGGACCGACATTCGGTCCCAGCAAGATGAACGCCCTCGGGTCCTGTATGAATCGCCAGCGGAGTGTGCCGTCCGCGTTGATGGCGGTAATCGCCCGTTCACTGCCGACGAAGATGGTGTCGTCCGCACCGAGCGTCACTCCCTTGTTACCCACACCATCCAACTCATTGAAGACCCACTTCAAGCCGCCGTCTGGCGTCAGGGCATAGAGGTGCCCCCCAATGTCGGTCGTATAGACGGTTCCATCGGCGGCGACCGCAGGCCGGGTTTGGATGTAATCCGAATCAGCTTCGAAGCGCCAGGCCACGCCGTCTTGCGGCGGCACGCGCGACGTGACCTCGACGGACATTTCATTGGAGGCGCCAGGCGCGGTGAAAACTTGCACGCTCGCTGCGCCGAGGGTCGCCGCTTCGGGGACGTAGGCGACGATCAAGGAATCGGACCAGCGGGTAGATGCGGCCGGAATCCCGCCGATCTCGACGCGGCTGTCATCGGATGACACGCCGAAACTCGCGCCACCGACCCGCAGGCGACCGCTGCGCTCGAGCGCATCTGCCGATAGAGAGGTGATGACCGGCTGCGCCGCGGCCACAGTAGCCGTGACGAGCGAAAGGAAAAGAGCCATTCGTGTTCGTTTCATCGAAACTCCTTCTTGCCGAAAAAGTTGCCGGGTCGCCACTTGAGGACTGTCGCGGCCAAGGAAGAACCCCGCAGGATTACTGCGGCGTGTTGTTGATCAGCACCGAGACACTGTCCGAACGAGAGTTGGCCACGGCCAGGTCCGGCAGCCCGTCCCCATTGAAGTCGCCGACAGCAACGGATGCAGCACCGTCCCCGGCCCCGAAGATTTGCGCCGCCTGGAAGCTCCCATCACCGTTGCCCAAAAGCACCGAGGCGTTGTTGGGGTAGATGGCTACAGCCAGGTCCTGCCACCCGTCGCCATTGAAGTCGCCCACGGCAACGGAATAAGGACTGCTCCCTGCCGCAGCGCGACGCGGCGCCTGGAAGCTCCCATCCCCGTTGCCCAAAAGCACCCAGACGTCGTTGGAAACCGCGCTGGCCACGGCCAGGTCCAGCGCCTCGTCGCCGTCGAACGCTTCCGCGGTAAGCCACGGCCAGGTCCTCCACCCCGTCGCCGTTAAAGTCGCCTACGACGACGGAAACAGGACGGGGCCCGGTTGCGAAGTTCCGCGCCGTCTGGAAGGTCCCATCCCCGTTGCCCAACAGCACCGAGACATTGTGGGAGCCGTTGTTGGCCACGGCCAAGTCCGCCCACCCGTCGCCATTGAAGTCGCCCACGGCGACGGACGAAGCACCGGTCCCTGCACCGAAGGTCTGGGCCGCCTGGAAGGTCCCATCCCCGTTGCCCAAAAGCACCGAGACGGTGCCTGAAAACGTGCTATTGGCTACCACTAGGTCCTGAACCCCGTCGCCATTGAAGTCGCCCACGGCGACGGAATCAGGACCGAACCCGGCCCCGAAGGTCTGGGCCGCCCGGAAGGTCCCATCCCCATTGCCCAAAAGCACCGAAACGTCTTGGGAACTCGCGTTGGCCACGGCCAAGTCCGGCAGCCCGTCGCGATTGAAGTCGCCCACGGCGACGGACAAAGGACCGGTCCCTGCCCCGAAGTTCCGCGCCTCCTCGAAAGATACGTCTTGCGCCTGGGCTGCCGCGGCGACCAGCACGCTCCACGCCGCCAGCCCTGCGCAAACCAACGCCATCCTCTTGTTCCTGATTGCCATCGCTTTCCGCCTCCTGAAAATGTGAGTTGCACCGCGCCAGAGTTGGATTTGAGCGGAAACGCCGCCCTAAACCGGCTCATTTCATCGTGGGCCGTTCATGGGCCCATGGATACGAGACCGCCGGTTTGAAAAAGCGGAACAACAATCGACCCACGTCAGCGCTGGGGCTTAATCCGCGCGGCCAACACCGATCGATCCGGCTGAGCGACCCCTTTCACCTCGATGGCCACTCCATTTCTCAAGCCAGTGCACGCGATGTTTTCAAAACGCGTACTTCCGTTGGTGCGCACCGATTGAGATCGCACTGAAAATGTCAAATTCGGACACGTTCCCGCCAATCCCGAAAGAGAGCCGGTGAATTCAACTTCCGCCTCTGCGGCGTCCTCCGCCGCGACTTTCTCCGCGAGAATCCTGCCGTCGGGCTGACGAGTCCCTTCCGCTTCGACAAATCGACCCTCGCTCAAAGCGCTGCAGGGCAGTGTCTTGAACTGCGTCGCGGCGCTGGTGACGATGACATCGCTGCCCAGCGAAAAGCTCAAGCTCGGACAAGACCCACCGAGGTTTCGCAGCGCGCCCAGGACATCGATGTGCTCTGGCTCGACGCTCGGCTCCATATCGCGAGCGAGAATGCTGGCATCGGCCCGACGGGTGCCGTGTACCTCCACCGATTGACCGTTGCGGATACTGCCACAGGACACGTCCTTGAATCGCGTGTTGGTATCGGTTACCAGCCTCTCTGTACCAACCGCGAAGCTCACGTTGGGACACGACCCGGTCAATTGGGCGATCGCGCCGCGCAATTCAACCTCGGGCGGCTGCCGCTGCGGTCGCACCCTTCGGGCCAAAAGCGAGCCGTCGTCGCGCCATTGCCCTTCGGTCTCGAGCTCTGCACCCTCGCGCAGCTCCGAGCAGTCGGAATCTAGAAAGGCGCTGCGCGAATCGGTCGCAATGCGTTTGCTACCCAGCTTGAAGCTCATATCGGGACAGCTGCCTGCCAGTTGGGTTGTCTGGCCGGAGATCCGGACGCCGGTCGTAGTCGAGGAGCTCCCGGAGCCCTGACCGCCACAAGCGCAAACCACCAGGGCGAGCGTCAGCGCCGCGGCGCCGAGCCACGATATCGAAACTTTCGGTTCAGAGTGCATGTTCATTCTCCATGAAGTGTGATTCGTTGGATCAGACAGCAGGCCGCCGTGCGCGGAACAGAAAGTCGCATCCGTGCTTGCCCCCGGCCGTACAGCTGGCGGAAGTTTCGGCAGTCAATCCGGGAACTTGTTCTGTTCCGGTGAGCTGCCCGAGCTGTCCTAGCTACTGGAATCTCACTTGTGGAGCGCAATTGACTTCGATCGAGACCGGCGAAGCGAACCTTTGGCAGCGTGCGAGAACGCGGCGGTCCGCCATGCCTTCGCGCAATACTCGCCGGGTCACGCGAGACTTCAGTCCGACGCCGCAATTGACGGCTCAGCGTCCGTCCGCCGGATCTCAACCCCAGGGATTTTCCCGTGACGGGCAGCCAGAAACGCCTTACTTGTGCGAGGCGATGAAATTTGAGGAGCTGAGCGCAGAGGAGCTGGTCACCCGGGCCTTGGCCCTGGCGGGCTCGCCGGAGGGCGATCGGTGCGCGAACGAGCTGTTCGAGCGCCATTATTCGCGCGTCGCCTACTGGTGCCTGCGGTTCAGTGGCGACCGGGAATCAGCAGCGGATCTGGCGCAGGAGATCTTCGCCCGGGCCCATAGAGCTCTAAAGGATTTTCAGGGCCACTCGAAATTCTCGACCTGGCTGTACACGATCACCAGGAACCATTGTTTGAACGCGGCGAAGTCCCGCTCGGTTCGGCCGATCGAAGTCGGAGAGGAAGCGCTGGCGGAGCTGCCGGGCGACGATTCGCCACACCCGGGCGAGCGCGAAAGCTCCGCCCGCCTGGCGCATCAACTGCTCGAAGAAGCGCTCGATGAAACGGAGAAGAGGGTGTTCACGCTTCATTACGGGGACGAGCTCACCCTCGCGGCAATCACCCGGCTGCTCGGATTGACGAACGATAGTGGCGCCAAGGCATACATCGTAAGCGCGAAGAGAAAACTGAATCGCTATCTGCAGCGCTGGAGAGCAAAGCAACAAAGAGGAGTACTGGAAGAAGGGGAAGAACAATGACGCCCGACGACGACACAAAACAGCGTCAGCAGTGGAAAGCAGCGCTCGCGACCACCGCGGACTGCCTGACACTTGAAGAGCTCGGCCGCTGGGCGGATGGTTCGTTGTCCGACGGGGAGAAGAGCCGGGCCTCCTCGCACCTTGCCGGTTGCTCGCGCTGCCAGACCGAGCTGACGATGCTGCAGGAGTTCGAGCGCGTGACCCCTCGGCCGCAGGACCAGACGGCGGTGAGCTGGATCGTGGCCGAGCTCAAGCAGCGTTCCTCCGGAATTGCGCCCACGACCGAGGATGTCGCGCGCTCCGCGACAAGCTCGACACGCCGGGGTTCGGGTCGCAGGAGCTCCGCGGTCAGGCGGATCAGCGCCACCGCCTTATCGCTCGCCGCGATGGTGATCGCGGTGGTGTTGGGTCTTTCCATACGCACCAGCAAGGAACCTGCTCTCGTTTCGGATGGCGTCAGCGGTTCGAGGCTGCTTCGCTCCGAGGGGGTGGTGGCCATTGCCCCCATCGGTGATTTGATGCAAAGTCCGGCCGAGTTGCGCTGGCAACCCCTCCCTGGCGCGGCCCGATACTCAGTCAAGCTGATGGAAGTGGATCATTCGGAATTGTGGCAAGCGTCGTTGGAACAAACGGCTGTACCGTTGCCGGCGGTAGTCCGCGAAAAGGTCGTTCCGGGCAAGACCCTGCTGTGGCAGGTGACGGCGCTCGATGGCGCTGGGAAGGCGCTGGCCAACTCAAGGATCGAGCGCTTCCGACTCACGCCCCCCCCGAAGTCAAACCCGTAGGCCCTTCTCGCCGAACCGTAAGGAGATCAGCATGTCCAATAGCAGTTTCAGGGTACTTGCAACGCTCGTCCGGGCCGGGTGTCTTGGAGGCATGTCTTCGGCGCGTGCGTGCATTTGTCTGCTCTTCTGTGCCGGCGCCGCGTCCGCGCAGGTCTCCTTGAGAGTGCCGAACGAGATCGAGCCGCCGGGCGGGATACTCGAGATGAAGGTGGCACTCACCGAGCCGGAGCCGATCGTCATCGGCGGTATCGCGCTCCAGTTCGACCCGGGGCCCCTCGGCTCGGTCCAAGATGTTGCCCTGTTCAGTCCGGGCGCCGACGTTACCGGGACGGCAGTGGTCGCCGGGAACCGGATCTATATCGCCTTCAACTCACCTGGCGGCTCGTTTGGCACCGGTGGTCGCGATCTCGTTATTGCCGCGGTTGCCATTCCCGTGCGGGCCGATGCCGCTCCCGGCGACCAATCGAACCTCATCATCGATGCCGAAGCATCCTGGTGGACGGATCCAGGCGGCCAGCCTTATACGCAAGAGGCCACGCCCGGGTTGCTCACCGTTGGCGGAAATCTCTCCGTGAGCGAGGTCGTCCCCGGCAGCGCGGTGCTTCCCGCCGGCTCGACCTTCACCGTACGCGGCATGGGATTCCAGCCGGGCGTACGCCTTCAGCTCGAGGGCGTGGACATCGCCAGCCGCTTCGTGAGCGCGAACGAGATCGAGGGTACCGTCCTCCAAGAAACGCGGATGCACGGACAGCGCGTTCGCATCCGAAATCCTGATCGCACAACCACCACCTACGCCTCGTTCATGCGCTCGGTTCCGATGGGCGAAAGCTCTCGCCCTCTTCTGGCGCAGACGGTGCCGGTGTTTTCGCAGGCGACCTTCGTCGAAGCGTATTTCAATCCAAACATTGGCGCGGACCGCTTCGAGGGGCTGGCGTTCCAGACCCCCGGCGCCGATTCGGCGGACATCGCGATCGAGGCATATTCGGCGGTCGGGGAGCTGCTCGGATCGACGAATTTCTCGCTTCCGGCGGGGATGCGGATTTCGCGCGATGTCTCCGAGTTTCTACCCGGCGTGACATTTACCGCTGGAAGCTATCTGCGAGTATTTTCGCAGACCCCCGTGCAGATGCTCGGGTTGATCGGAGATGAAGCGGCCGGCACGGTGCTGCCGCTGGACCCGAGTCCAGCGCCCCCTTAGGTGCCTGCCGAGGGACGCATCGCCGCCGCCCCCCGCGTGCGGCGGTGCGTTCGCTTTTGGCCGCCGCCCGGGATTCGCCAGAGCAGGGTGAATCCTTCCAGGCGCTCCCGTCCCACGGCAGCCATAGGTTGCCAGAAGTTGTGGCATTTGCCCTCTCAAATTCCTAAGCAGTGCGATGGTTCATCGCGGATGGTGGAAGCTCTTCCTGGTTTTGGCTGTCGGCCTTCCGGCGATCTATTTCAGGCTCGGTGCGGTAAAGCTCGGTCCTCTGCCCTCGGTCAGCTTGTTCGGTGCGGCCGTCGTCTCGGCGGCTTTCCTCCTCTCCTGGGCGGCGGAAGCGTTCCAGGTAGACGTCTCGGCGAGCCTGGCCACGGCGGTACTGGCGCTGGTGGCTGTCCTGCCCGAATACGCGGTCGATCTGTACTTCTCGTACAGCGCTGGCCACAACCCGGCCCACACCCAATACGCCATCGCGAACATGACCGGCAGCAACCGCTTGCTCATTGGCATCGGATGGTGCGGCTCGCCGCAGTGGGCGCGATGCGCGCATCGTGAGGCTCGCGCCCGCAAGGCGCGTCGAGCTGGTCTGCCTGGCGCTGGCGAGCGTCTATGCGGTGGTGATCATCGGGGCAAGGCGTCTGGCCTGGTACGACGCGGTGGCGTTGCTCGGTCTGTTCGTGTTCTACGCCATTCGCGTTTCGCGTGAGCCAAAGGGCGAGCCGGAGTTGATCGGCCTCGCGGCCGTCATCGGGGGTCTGGGGGCACGACCTCGCCGAGCGCTGGTGGCAGGTTTGTTCCTCGCCGCGGCTGCAATCGTCGTGGCCTCAGCCGAGCCGTTCGCCGAGGCGTTGATCGCCGGAGGTCATCAGCTCGGCATCGACGAGTTTCTCCTCGTGCAGTGGTTGGCTCCGCTTGCCTCGGAGGCGCCCGAGCTTCTGGTCGCGTCGATGCTCGCCTTCCGGGGACACTCGGATGCCGCCTTTGGAACGGTCCTCTCCTCGAAGGTCAATCAATGGACGCTGCTCGTGGGAAGCCTTCCGGTCGCCTACTTCGCGGGAGGCGGCCGCGGTGGCCTGCCGCTGGATGCCAGGCAGGTCGAAGAAATGGTGCTGACCGCCTCGCAGGCGCTGCTGGGATTCGCCGTCTTGTGCAATCTCGAGCTCCGCCGCTGGGAGGCGATCGCACTCCTCTTTCTCTTCTTGATTCAGTTCGCCCTGCCCGGACAGGCATCGCGTCTGCTGCTGTCAGCGGCATACCTGGCGCTCTCGCTCGCCGTGCTGATGGTCCACCGCCGCTCGCTCCCGGCCATTGCCCGGGCACTTTGGATCAGGAAAGCCAGCAAATAAAAGGGCGCGGCCGAAACCGCGCCCGTCGAAGGGCGGTGAAATCAGAGGTTGCCGAAAGCGATCAGCGTGCCGTTCTCGTCGGTCACCTCCACCACGCTGAGGTTGCAGACCGGGCGAAGCTCCGCCGGCATGCTGAACGTTTCGGTGTCGAGCTCGATCTCGGCGACACCCAGGGCTGTTTCCAGCGTGCCGGCGAAGAGGCCGTCGGCATAGGCGAAAAAGATGGTTCCGTCATCGACGTATGCCTCTACCTGAACCTTGAAGTCCTCCCGGGCCCCTCCGTAATAGATCGGAGACGTCTGCTGCCGAGCCTCCGCATTGCCTCCCGCGCCGATGGCGGCGCCCTCGTCCGTCGCCGCCAGACGAGTGCGATGGCGGCAATCGGCGTGGGCTTGAAGGATGGGGGTCAACGCGACTGCAAAACCGACGAGTGTTGCTTTCAGTTGTTTCGATGTCATCAGAGCTCTCCTTGAATGGATTGGATGTTTCAGTTCGGGTTGCTGCTTTATGAGACCGCGCCAGGCGCGCGTGGGAACAGTAATCAGAGCCAGCGGCGCGCCAAGAGCCCCGCGAGCAGCAGAGCGCCGGCGAGAGGGGCGAGCAGCGTTGCCCAGGAGATCACTCGCGAGAGTGGCTCGCGGCCATCCCCGTTGAGCACGAATGCCGCCCAATGACGAGGCTCGGCAAGGGCGGTGCCGGAGCGGAGGAACTTGAGCTTCGCCAATCTCAATGCCTCGGCTTTCGGGGTGCCTCGGCTGAGCTCGAAATAAAATTGTTTCATCAGCTCGGCGGTTGCTTGATCCTCCACTCGCCACAGGCTCGTCACCGCCGTCTGCGAGCCTGCAGACAGCAGCGCGCGACTGAATCCCTGAATACCCTCGCCCTTGACCAGCTTTCCACGCTCGGTGTCGCATGCCGACAGCGTGGTCAGCTGCACGCCCCGGAGATCCAGCGTGTATATCTCCTTGAGGAAGAGATAGTCCGCCGCTTCGGCATCCGTCGCCGGCGAGAAGAGGATGCGGGAGCGCTCGGGGTTGTCGTCATCCGCTGTGGCATGCGTGCTCAGATGCAGCAGCGGCACCCCCCTTGCCACGCCCTGGAGGAGATGCTGCTTGAGGTCGGCTGCCCCGAGATACATCTGGGCGCGGCCGGGAGTCATGCGCGCGATCGCCTGCACTTCTTCCCCGGACTTCGGCAGCCGCGCTCGCGTGTCGCCCGCGGGCAGTATCTCGCTTGGGCGATTGCGAACGATCGGATCGCCAAAGGCGACCATCCGGCGCTGCCAGGGCCAGTTCCAGGAGGATCCGCCCGGGCGGGCGCTGCGCAACAGGACGGCGGCCGACGGGAGATACGACACATCGAACCGCTCAACGAGCAGTGGCTGCTTGCCGCCGCCCGTTCGAAGGAGCTCGAAGGGCACGGACTGGAGGATCCCGTCGGGGACGACGAGTAGATGTCGGAGTTGGCTTCGACCGAGCGGTTCGATCGCCGATAGAAGAATCCCGCCGAGCGCCCGCGAGTCGCTTTGCCAACCCTCGTCGGAACCGGTATCGACGTTTTGTGAAAACGAGGAGAGCCGCTGACGCTCCTCGGGCGACAAGCGTCCCGGCACGATTCCGGAGGCGTCGCGCGTTACCCAGATCGCGGCGATGCGAGTCGGTGTTGCCCAGAACTCGAGCAGCAAGGTCGAGTCATCGAGACGCGCCTGGACGTCGGCGAGACTGACGGAGCCGTCGGGAGCGGTCCGGCCGGGTCCGATGATTGGGTCGAGCTGGTCCTGAAACACCCGTGCCCGGCTCCGCTCCATCAGCCCGAAGAGCTCGGTCGCGTCAGCCTTGCTCAGCGAAAGCTCGATCAGCGCATCGTAGACATCCCGCTTGTCGCCGAGGAATTCCGCTCGCAATGCGGCAAGCTGCAGCTTCGATCGGGTGGTTTCGATCACCGCGATGGCCTGGCGAAGCTGATCTCTTGCGAGCTCTTCGTTGCCCAACCGCTGCGCCAAACGCCCCAGCCCAAATCGGGCCTTCCATTCCTCCTCCGGTGTGCCGCGCTCTTTCGCGCTCGCGAGAGCCGCTTCGAAGTCCGTCTTGGCCCCCTGCAGCTGGTTCAGGCGCAAAAACAACTGACCGCGGTACAGGTGCGCGTGCGTTTCCTGCAATCGGTCACCGCTCTGCACTGCCAAAGCCAGGGCGCGGTCGAAGGCCTCCAGCGCTCCCGAAAGGTCGCCGAGGTCGAGTGCCAGCGCGATGCCAATGTTCCTCAGCGCGCCAATCTGTCCGTGGAGGTGCTGGTCGCGCGCGAACAATTCTTGCGCTTTGCGGTACGTCTCGACCGCCTTCACTGGATCGCCCAGGCGGCGGTAGAGCACCCCGACATTGACGAGTAGGCGGGCCTCCTCGCTCGGGCGAAGCGCGCGCGGTGACTTGCGCAATTCTTGATACAGCTCCAGCGCCCGGTCATCGCGCCCCACTCTCTGAAACAATGTCGCGAGGTTGTGCATCACCAGCTGGCGGAGGCGAGCGCTCCATGGCTCGGCGGAGGCCTGTTCGACGCGGTTCATCGCCTCGCGGTAGGCGCGCCATGCCTCCAGGTACTTCCCCTGGAAGTAGGACACGGTTCCGATGTTGGTGAGCTGCTCGACCTCGCCATCCCCGTTCGCTGTGGTTCGGTAGAGCGCCAAGGCTTGCTGAAACTGAGTCAGGGCTGCGGGGTAGTCGCCCCGGTAAAGCTCGTTGGCGCCCCAGTTGTTCAGCGCGCGCGCCTGTCCGACCGCGTCACCCAGGCTGCGGTACAGCTCGACTGACTCGCGGGCCCTGGCGACGGCAACGTCGTAGTCACCCTGGGCGGACGCGATCTCGGTCAACGCGGTCAGTGCCGCGGCGAGCTCGCCACGCCTTTTTTGCGCCTCGAGCGCCGGGAGCAGCGACTCGTAAAGCTTGCGAGCCTCCGGCGAGGACCCCTTCGCCTGCAGCGCGCGCGCTTGTTCCAAGCGCCGCGCGAGCTCGTCGGATGGCGCTGAGGTCGTGCCGCCGTCCATCTCGACTGCATCCGACGGGCGGAGCACGGCCAGCATGCAGCACCCCGCGAGCAATCGAATGCCCGGTCGGACTCGGAACCTTGGGCGGGTTATCTCGGCGAACATCCCGCTGATCTACCACGGAAGGATTCGGCCTATTCGCGGCCGCTCCTCCGCGAACTGTGCCGAGGCGCTCTCCTCGCGGCAGACTGGGAACAACTGAGCGCGTCATTGCCGGCCTGTAGTTTTACGAAGCCTGTTCATGCAGCAATTTCTGAACGTCTTTGGCGTGCTTGAGATGTCCCACGAGGGTAGGCCCGGTATTGATCAGGGCCTGCTTCACCTCGGCATTGCTGGCGTTTGGGATCAACGACGTCTTATTCAGGGCATCAATCACGGCTTGATGGTAAGCCACTTCCGCGTCGATGTAGGCCTTATCGAAAGCAGCCCCGCTCAATGTTTTCAGGCGCGAAGCGGTCTTCTGGGCTTGATCCTTCAGGCTTCTGGTGATGGAGCTCTCCTCTGGCGTGACGTGAAGCTTGTGGGCCAGGTCGAGCACCTCTTGCCTACCCGCTTTGTGGTCGTTCACCATCTGCTCGGCGAACTGCTTGACGTCATCGTTCTTGGTCCTCTTAAGAGCCATTTCGCCTCGCTCGATATCGATTTCGTGAGCGGTGAGAGCAACCGTGGCGATTTTGGAATCAGTGAGGGTTTGGGTGGCTGGTTTCTCCTTCGCCGTCGCGGCGGTTGCCACCAGCAGTAGAATGACCATCCCCGATGCCGCCGGGACGAATTTATAGTGACCTCGCATAGTGAACCTTTCGAAGGTGTGAGCGGAAACGGACTCATGATCAGAGTCATGGAGGCGGAAAAGGTGACAAGAGGCGTGGAGTGCTGCGGCGGAGTGCGGTGTTGAAGTCTAGCTGGGCGTCGCTCTCTCCCGCAGCGTTCGTTCCGAGTGGAAAGATCGAGCTCCCCGAGGGCCCTCGAAAGGTTCCCTCGCCAGAAGTGACTAGGTGATCGTGATGCCTTGAATTCTCGAGAAGACCTGGGCGACCACGCGGTCGCAGCGGGGGGCGTAGAAGCGGAAAGCTTCTCCTGCGCGCGCGTTCACTCGCCCGACGAGCAGATCGCGAATACTCTCTTTGGCGCGGTGCAGGCGGGTCTTGACGAGGTCGGACTGAAGCAACACTAATCAGTATGATTGCGCCTCGTTGCGCGTCGAACGTCCGAGCTCGTCGGCGTCGGAAGACTGTTGTTCCGCCTCCAGCGTCCGGCTGTCTCGATCGGGTGCGTGATGTCGTTTCGCAGTGCACCCTCAAGCAATCAGGAGACATTGATGAGCAGGCAAAGAATTCAGCATCCGAACGGAATGAAAAGCCCAGGCGATGGAGGCTGGGCGCGCTCTGTCTACGTCGCAACGGCGATCTGTGTCGCGTCGCTCGCGCTGTTGCCGGATCGAGCTTTCGCACAGTCTGCCCGTTGTCAGGGCGGTGGTTTCTCGGTACTGGGACTCTCCGGGCGTCAACGGACCACGGTTCCCGCGAGCAGCATTGGGGACAGCTTCGTCGTGAGCGGCAGGTACGTGGAGTTTAGCGTCGACGCGGCGACGTTTGGGGTTCGGGACTGGACGTTGACCGGCTCCGCCAATCCGCTCGACATCACCGGCGGCATCCCCACCGTCGTCTTTACGGCAAAGATTCCCGACCACAGGGGACTCGAGCTGACCAGCGACGTCTCGGTGGAGATCAACCGAGAGTCGCTGGTGATCACGCGGACGGGACCCGGACTGCTGATGAAGATCCAGGCAAAGGACTGCGCCAGCGGCGGTATCTTCCAGATTGAGCTGGAAAGAGCGGATGGCGCGGAGACGGTCTTCACCCACGTGTTGGCGGACGACGTCTTCTATTTCGATAACCCCAACGCGCGAGATCGGATTGGTGAACGCCTTCCGTGCTCAGGCATCCTCCCCAATGGGACGCCCGTCGTCTGCGACGGCGCCGACCCGGATGGCAGGGTGACGGTCACCGCGAAGACCAACTTCGGCAACGATTGGTCGGACAGGTTCGTGGGCCGTGACAGTCCTCAAGTGGCGACCCGGATCAGCATTGACTGCGTGAACGAGATCCCCAATCCGTTTCATCCCGGAACGGTGAGCCATTGCGGCGGCGTCTCGCAGTGGAGCGTGGCCAGCGGCGGTCGAATGGGCCAGGTGATGGGGGAAGACGCGACGGAGATCGCGCCTGCGGCGAGGGTTTGCACCGCTGAGTGTACCGCGCAGGATCGCGTGCAGGGAAGGGCCGTTGTGGTCGGCTTTCCTTTCCCGGTACCGGCAGAGGTCCGCTTGCAGCCGCGATTCTTCGACGGCTTCCTCTTCCCGTAGCAGCAGAAGCGCTCCTGCGCAAATCGAGCTATTCTCAATCCGGCCCCGGAGTCGAGAGCCGCGCATCCTCGCGTGCTCTGCTTCGGGGGCTGGTTGCGATCGCACCCTCACGTCCAGCTGCTGGCTTAGCTTCTCCAGATAATCGCAAATATCTTGCGTCGTCTGTTTTATTGCTTCTGACAGGGATCCTTGTCTCGGCGCTGAAGCGCAGCCGGCACCGCAAGTCACCTCACTTTTACTGAGCACTGTACCGCTGGCCGGCCGGCTGACCATGGTCGGCGCCAACTTCGGCGCACCAACCCATAGAACACTCGCCATCGGGGCCGATTTCCGAGGATCCGGTCGTAGGCCCTGCCGTGCAGGCAATTAACGTCTGCTACATGACGCCCTCCGTGCGGGCGACTTGACCGGAGTTTTTCGCAGCCCGACTTTCACGTCGAGCATTCCGTTTCGAAAACCTCGGCCGGGGAGCCCAACGCAGATAAACGGAGATTTTGGTCAAGAGGGGTAGGGACATGAAACAAGTTCGGCTTGGTGATGCGCTTCCCATCGTTCACCTCATGAGCTTGGGGCGAGCTGGCCCACTTTCATATGATCGCTCGCGTTGATCGTCGTGCTACTCGCTTTAACGGCGCGGCCCGCGCTGTCGGCCGAGGTCTGTGGTCACTGGACCCGAGTTCCCAGCCCTAACCAGTCCTCGTTTTTTAACCGGCTGGTTGCGGTCAAGGCGGTCGCTCCAAACGATGTTTGGACAGTGGGCGAGTACGACGCCGGAACGTGGATGCGGCCTTTGCGGCAGACGCTCATTGAACATTGGGATGGAAGTGATTGGAGCATTGTCCCGAGTCCCAACGTCGGTCCCGGATCGAACGTCTTGTCAGGCATCGCGGTTGTTTCCTCCGATGACATTTGGGCGGTGGGTAATTTTGCCACTCTCGGAGGACTTCCGCAGACCTTGGTACAGCATTGGGACGGCGCTCGCTGGAATGTCATCCCGAGCCCAACGATCCAAGGTGGCTCCTCTTTTGAAGCAGTGGCTGCCGTATCGGGAAACGACATCTGGGCAGTAGGCTTACGGGCATTGGGAGTTCCCGGCCCGGGTCAAGGGACGCTGATCGCTCATTGGGATGGCTCAGATTGGACCGTCGTGGCAAGTCCCAATGGTGGCAATATTCGGAACCGCTTGGCCGCGATCGCGGTCATCTCGGATACGGACATCTGGGCCGTTGGGTGGTCCCGAGACATTGGTGGGGTCCCTCGGACGCTGATCCTGCACTGGGACGGTTTGGAGTGGATCATCGTTTCCAGCCCCAATCTTGGCTTCTACAGCCAGCTCTCGGCCGTCACAGGTGTCTCATCCAATGACATCTGGGCCAGCGGTATCGGCACCGACGCAGATGCCGCACCGCTGGGTCTTTTTCTGCACTGGGACAGCGCCGGCTGGAACGTGGTCCCCAGCCCGGAGGAACACCCGCGCTGGGTATTCGCAGCGGGAT
>WNFD01009133.1_pt1 | contig 17723 bp, 20 predicted proteins | sample 5400491 | NCBI WGS metagenome assembly WNFD01 (sample SAMN13153343, study PRJNA577476) | soil metagenome | isolation source: 120 cm saprolite under Douglas fir tree site 2 hole 2 replicate 2 | place: USA:California | collected 2015-04-18 | reverse complement strand
CGCGCCTGCCCCGCATGGTCGGCGCCCAGGCCGAGGGCGCGGCTCCGATCGTCGCGGGCCATCCGATCCCCAATCCAAGGACTGTCGCCTCCGCGATCCGCATCGGCAATCCCGCGTCTTGGGAGGGCGCGACCAGCGCGCGGGACGAGTCGGGTGGCCTCATCGCCGCCGTCACCGACACCGAGATCCTGTCAGCGCAGATCCGCCTCGCCAGCACTGAAGGGTTGTTCGCAGAGCCGGCCTCGGCGGCGCCGCTCGCGCTTCTGATCAGGCTTGTGATGGAGGGGAAGATCGAAAAGGACTCGACCACCGTCGTCGTGCTGACCGGGTCCGGCCTCAAAGATCCGGACGCCGCGCTGAAGAATGTCGAACCGCCGATCGAACTCGATGGTGATGCCCGTACACTCGCTAAGGTTTTGAAGCTGTGATCGAGGCACGCGTGATAGAGGGTCGGATTAACTAAAGTGCGCGTTCGCGTCCCCGGCTCCATCGCCAACATCGGCCCCGGATTCGACTGCATGGCCATGGCCATCGACCTCTGGCTCGAGGTGGAGGCGGAGGCGGCGGATCATCCGTCGTGGGATTTCGAAGGCGAAGGCGCCGAGTACCTCGCGGCGCACGACAACCCTTTCAGCCGCATCAGCATGAAAGGGCGTGTCCGGAGCGAGATCCCGCTCGGGGTCGGACTCGGCAGCAGCGCCGCCGCCCGGCTCGCGGCATCCGCGCTCAGCAGCCCATGGGATGTGAAGAGCCACGTCATCGACGCGGGCGCCGATGAGGGCCACCTCGACAACGTCGCCGCCTCCGCGGCAGGCGGTATCCGGATCGTCACCGAGCAGTTCGATGAGAGGCTGCCGAACCCGGGCTGGGGGCTCGCAGTCTTCGTGGCTCGCGCACCGGTGCCGACCGAGAAAGCTCGCGCTGTGCTGCCTGACTCCGTACCGATGGATTCAGCCGTGTACACCGCGGCACGCACTGCCCTACTCGTGCGCGCGATCACTGCCAAGCGGCCGACTCTGCTCGAGCACGCTCTTCGCGACCGCATCCACCAGCCGCATCGGCTTCACCTCTATCCGTGGACTCAGGACGTCATGGACGCGGCGGACCGGGCGGGCGCGTATGGCTCGGCCATCTGCGGCGCCGGCCCAAGTGTCTTCGCTTTCTGTGCTACCTCCCAGGCCGCGCGGGTTGCCAAGGCCATGGCCGCGGCCGCGCCCCATCACGGCCGCCCCCTCGTCACTCGTGTCACCGACAAGGGGATGTTCAGGACTCTGTGATCGTTCAGAAGTACGGCGGTACCTCCGTGGGGACCGCCGCTCGCATCCGGCGCGTCAGCCGGCGCATCGCGAAGACGGTCAAAAGCGGAGAGCAGGTGGTCGTCGTCGTCTCCGCCATGGGACGCACCACCGACCGCATGATCGCGCTTGCGCGCAGCGTCAACCCCGAACCGCCGGCCCGTGAGCTCGACATGCTGGTCGCCAACGGCGAGACGATCACGGCGCCGCTCGTTGCGATGTGCCTGCAGGGCATGGGCGTCCCCGCGGTCTCGCTTTCGGGTCTCCAGGCCGGCGTGCGCACGAGCGCCCATCACTCACGCGCTCGTATCCATGCCATCAAACCAGACCGCATCCTCGAGCTGCTGCGCGAGGGCAAGGTCCCGGTGGTTGCCGGTTTCCAGGGAGTCACCGAAGACCTGGAGGTGACAACCCTCGGGCGCGGCGGGTCGGACACCACCGCAGTCGCGCTCGCCGCCGCCCTGAAGGCCGACAGTTGCGAGATCTTCACCGACGTCGACGGCATCTTCACCGCCGACCCCAGAATCGTGAAGTCGGCGCGCAAGCTGAGCCACATCCGCTACGACGAGATGCTGGAGCTGGCTGCTGTCGGGGCGCGAGTGATGCATCCGCGCGCGGTCGAGATTGGCGAGCTCTACGGCGTGCCCATCCACGTGCGGTCGAGCTTCCACGACGGCGTGGGTACGATGATCGTGGCCAAAGTTCCGATGGAAGACAGACAGCGCGTGCGCGGAATCGCGCAGGAATCAAACGTCGGCAAGATCACCGTCGTCGGGGTCGCCGACCGTCCCGGCGTCGCCGCCGCGATCTTCGAGCCCCTCGGCAAAGCCGGGATCTCGGTCGACGTCATCGTGCAGAACCGGCCGAGAAGCTGGTCAAGATGGCCGCGAAGACAGTCGGCGCCACCAGGGTGGCGTCAGCCGGCGGAATCGCCAAGCTCTCTATCGTCGGCACAGGGATGCTCGGCATGCCGGGCATCGCCGGTCGCATGTTTCGAGCTTTAGCCGACGCCGGCATCAACATCGAGATGATCAGCACGTCGGAGATCCGCATCACGTGCCTGGTCGCTCGGGACCAGGTCGAGAAGGGAGTCCGCGTCCTGCACAAGACGTTCGAGCTGGATCGGGACTGAGAGGTGCGCCAGGAGATGGTGACCGGATCTGCGGCGCCCATGCGGCCCACTGCCTCCCATGCCTTCGGCATGGGGGCCCCAGAGGTATCTGCTCCTCGCTTGCGCATTGACGAATGCGCGCACTCCGGTGCTCGGCCGCGCCTAGCATCTGGGCCACCTGGCCACCAGATCTCTCGGCCACCCCTCCCAGCGCACCTCTAGTGCCGGTAAACGTTGCGATCGTCGGCCCGGCCGGGTCGGGCAAGACCACGCTGTTCAATGCGCTCACCGCGGGGCGCGGTGCCGATGGGGTGGGAATGGTCGACGTTCCCGACGAGCGCCTGCAGCGGCTCGCCCATGCGGTCAAACCCCTGAAGGTCACCCCCGCGCAGGTCCGGGTCGAAGACACGCCGCCTGGAAGCCGCGCCCAGCGGGTCGCTTTCGCGCGGCAGGCGGACGTGCTGGTCAAGGTCGCCCGCTGCTTCGGTCCAGACCCGCAGCCGGCGGCCGAGCTCGAAGAGTTCGCGCTCGACCTCGTCCTGGCCGACCTCGCCTCCGTGGAGCGCCGCCTCGAGCTCGTCGCGAAAGAGGTGAGGGCGGGAAAGAAGGACGCAGTCGCCGAAAACGAGGTCCTGCAGCTCGCCAAAGCACACCTCGATGCCGGCCAGTCTCTGCGCACTCTGGCTCTCGAGCGCGAGCAGCGAGTGCTCCTGAACGGAGTGTTTCCGGTCACCCTCAAGCCTGCCGTCTATGTCGCCAACGCCGCCGACGAGCTGCTGCCGGCCGGAGGCGAAGCTGCTCCCAAAGTGACCCGGCTGGCAGCCGCAGAAAATGCGCCCGCGATTGTGCTGTCAGCGCGCCTGGAGGCGGAGCTCGGTGAGCTCGAGGACAGCGAACAGGCAGAGATGCGCGCGAGCTATGGCATCGACGAATCGGGTCTGGGCCGCATCGCCCGCGCCGTTTGGGAGGCTGGTGGGCTGATTACCTATTTCACGGCGGGTGAACCCGAGGTGCGCGCGTGGCCCTGCGAACGCGACGCGCCGGCGCCGGTTGCCGCCGGCAAGATCCACACCGATTTCGTGCAGCACTTCATCCGCGCCGAGGTGACCTCCGTCGATGAGCTGGTTGCGGCCGGATCTATGGAGGCGCTTCGCGCCGCCGGCAAGCTGCGTATCGAAGGACGCGAGTACAGAGTCCAGGACGGTGACGTCGTGTTCTTCCGAATCGGACGCTAGAACAGAGATCTACCGCCGAAGAAGCCCACCCAGAGCAGGTTGGCCACGAAGACCAGCAGCGCCAGGACCAGGAGCAACACCACCCACCGCACGTCCTGTTTAACGATGGGTTAAGAGGCCGACTTGCGTCTTTGCAGCGGCGCCTCCTGGGTTCATCATTTATTGCCATGAGTGGGCGGGGGTCACTCTTGTTCAGCGGCGGGCACGTGTGGGTGAGGGTTGAGGGGAACGATGCCATCCTCGGCCTCAGCGACTATCTCCAGGACCAGATGGGCGAGATCACGTCCCTCGCGCTGCCCGATCTCGGGGACGTGCTTCACGCCCGGAGGCGCATGGGACACGTGGAATCCGAGGAAGCCTCGTCGCCGATCGAGGCGCCCATCACGGGCGAGGTCATCGAGGTCAACGCCGAGGCGCTCGAGAACCCTGACCTCGTCAACACCGAGCCGTACGGCTCGGGGTGGCTCCTCCGCGTCCACCTGGAAGATCCCAGGGAGCTGGAGGACCTGATCAACGAGGAGGAGTACGCCGAGCTGACCATTGAAGTTTGAGTTTCCCCTCCCGCCCCGCGTCCACTGGGGTCCCCGCGCCGCAGGCGCGGAAGGCAGCCTCCCCACGAGTGGGTAGGCGAGACTGAAAATAGCTGTAAAGGCTTGACAGTCCCCATATAGAGCGGTATAAATGCGCCGGGACACAACATGTCGTAGCCCACGTCTTTCTCGGTTGAGTCCCCGGCCCAATAGTAGGCAGGCGGCAATCCTCCCAAACGTCGCACCCCACGCCCAAGAAACGGCTCTCCCCGCCGCCTGCCTAGCTTCCCCACTTGTGGGGAAGTCCGCTCCGCTCGCGCAGCGAGCGCAGCGGGATGGGGAGATTTGAGCATTCCATCCGGTTACGAAGAACTCCCTAGACTTCGTCGTCTATGAGCAAGAAGGGCCGCAAGAAGGGCCGCAGGTACCGCCAACCGGTCCGCGTACCCGGCACCGGCGCGTCTGGCGCGACCGGAATACCCGCGACACCGAGCGCGATCCGCTCTGTCTCGCAGGCCCGCGTCGGGGGCGACCAGGCCACTGTCAGGGCGGTGGAGATGTCCCTGGGAGCGCGCAACCAGGTCGTGAGGGGGCCTCGCGGCCGCATGGTCGTCCAGTCGGGCGACCCGTCGATCCCGCTGGACCGCGTGCCTTACTTCACCAGGGACCTCGTGCGCCTGCTGGTGGTGGGCGCCGCGATGGTCGTGCTGCTCGCGGTCGGCTCGTTCGTGGTCCCACAGCTCGTCAAATAGCTAACCTTTCCCGCGATGGCGCAGCCCTCGACGCAGGCCCCGGCATCGCTCGGGGCTGACCACAAAGCCCGCGTCGTACATCGCCTCCGTCGCGTGCATCGCGAGCCCGGGACCGACCACAAGCATCCGGTCAACCAGGCTCACTATGAAGATTCGACCTTCAGCCAGCGCCTGGCCGATCGAGTGGCCTCGGTCATCGGTTCGTGGCCGTTCATCATCGGCCAGAGCGTCCTCATGGTCATATGGGTGTACCTGAACGTGTGGGCGATCTTCATCGCCCACTGGGATCCGTACCCCTTCATCCTCTTGAACCTCGTCCTTTCGTTCCAGGCGACCTATGCCGGACCGATCGTGCTGCTGGCCGGCAACAGGCAGTCACAGAAAGACCGAATCACGCTCGAGCACGCGGCTGACGAATCCGACAAGGGCGAGAAGCACATCACCAAGATCCTGATCGAGATCAAGAAAAACACGGAGCTGACACTCCAGATCTTGCGCGAGCTCGAAGCAGAGGGGGCCTGATGGCGTCGGACGGATCGGTCACAACGGCCCGGCAGCGGGTGGCGCGCCAGCACAAGCACCCCGTCAACCAGCTTTTCCACGACGAGGCCACACTAGGCGAACGGGTAGCCGACGATGCGGCCTCTGGCATCGGCTCGTGGTGGTTCCTCGGCATCCAGAGCGTGATCATCGCGGTCTGGATCGCCATCAACTCAGTCGAGTTCTTCACCCACAAGTGGGATATCTACCCGTTCATCCTGTTGAACCTGGCGTTCACGATCCAGGCGGCGTTCACAGGCCCGGTCCTGTTGCTCTCGGGCAACCGGCAGGCGCAGAAAGACCGGCTGCGGCTGGAGCACACGGCGGAGGTGGCCGAGGCGGCCGAGAAAGCGACCCTGGAGATCCTGTCCGAGATCGAGCGCAACACCCAGGCCACACTGAAGGTGCTGGACCACCTGAAGAAGCGCCGGGCAGCCAAGGGCGGCGCCCAGGCGTAGACCGGACTCACGCGACCAGTAGACTCAGCCGGTGCGGGTCATCCTCTTCACGGGCAAGGGCGGCGTGGGCAAGACATCGGTCGCCGCGGCCACGGCCGTCGAGTGCGCCCGCCTCGGGTATCGGACCGTCGTCATGAGCACCGACCCCGCCCATTCTCTGGGCGACTCCTTCGACGTCGAGCTGGGCACGGACGTGACCGCGATCGCGCATAACCTCTGGGCTCACGAGGTCTCCTCGCTGCATGAGATGCAGCGTCACTGGGAGAAGCTGCACGAGTACGCAGTCGAGGTCTTTGCGGCGCAAGGCCTCGATGAGATCATCGCGGACGAGGTCGCCAACCCGCCTGGAATGGACGAGGTCGCCTCACTGATGTGGATCAAGCACTATGCGCAGCGCGACGAGCACGATGTGCTCATCGTCGACTGCGCGCCCACCGGCGAGACCCTCCAACTGCTCACATTCCCCGACGCCGCCAAGTGGTGGCTCGACAAGATCTATCCATGGTCGCGGCGCGCGATGCGCGTGGCCCGCCCGGTCCTGCAGCCGATGATGGGCATGCCACTGCCTTCGGACGAGATCTACGCGTCGCTCAAAGACCTGCTGCTCGACCTCGGGGGCATGCGCAAGGTTCTTACCGATCCCGCGACCACCACGATGCGCATCGTCCTCAACCTCGAGAAGATGGTGGTGAAAGAGGCCAAGCGAGCGTTCAGCTACTTGAGCCTCTTCGGCTACGCGACCGACGCGGTGATCGTCAACCGCATCCTTCCGGACGAGGTGCAGGACCAGTTGTTCAAGAAGTGGCAGCGAATTCACAAGCGATACGAGGTCGAGGTCGAGCAATCGTTTTCAGGCATCCCGATCCTGAACGTGCCGCTCTTCGACCGGGAGGTGGTGGGGGTCAAAATGCTGGAGCGAATGGCAAAAGCGACTTATGGCGATCGGGACCCGGCGCAGATATTCGCCACGTCGAGCCCGCAGAGAATCGACAAGGACGGAACCGATTACATCCTTAGCCTCAAAGTGCCGTTCGTGGATCGCTCTGAGGTGGACCTGAGCCGGCACAACGGCGAGCTGTACGTGACAATCGGCAACTACCGGCGTGAGATCTCACTGCCCCGGGTGCTGTCGAAGCGTGATACCTCCGGCGCCACCATCAAAGACGGCGAGCTCCGCGTGCGTTTCGCTCGCCCGGCCACGGTGAAGAAATGACCCGCGACGGCGAGCGGCTGATCGAGCTGGTCAACGAGCTCGGCTCTCGGGTCAGCCACCTCCTGACCGACATGGTCCCGCCAGCCGCGCAGGTGCACCTGCTCAATGCGCAACGCGAGCTGATAACCGCGCTTATGCTCATCTACGAGCACCGCGTCACGACGGCGCCGACCGGTCGCCCGCGCCGTGCGGCGCCGGGCGCACGCAAGACCACGCAGCGGCGCCGCACGCCCGCCCGCACCGGCAAGATCCCGATCGAGTAAGTGACCCAATTCGTCAATTTTTTGGTCGCGGCGCTGATGCTCGTGCCTGCGCTGCTGATCGCCATCCCAGTCCATGAGATGGGGCACGCCGCGGCTGCATATTTTCAGGGCGATCGATCCGTACGCTACTTCGGCTACTTCACCCTGAACCCGCGCCGCTTTCTGGAGCCGGTCGGCGTCATCGCCGTTTTCATGTTGCTGACCGGGTGGGGACGGAGGGTGCCGGTGCAGCCAAATCGCATCAGCACGGTTCGGCAGCGCTTGGTTTTCTTTCTTGGCGGCCCGGCCGCGAACCTTATCGCCGCCATCGCGTTCGGCCTGGTCCTGCGGGCGTTCAATGCCATCGGTATTCACGCTGCGCTCACTCCCATCGGCCTGGTCGCGACTCTTGTTTACGCGATCGTCTTCCTCAACCTCTCGGTATTTGCCTTCAACCTGCTGCCGATCCCAGGCCTCGACGGCTGGGATGTGATCGAGACCATTTTTCGCTCCCGCAACCCGCGCTTCTTCTTCAATGTGTCCGTCCGCCGGCGCGAGGTTTGGGCGGGCGTCGCCATCGTCATCTTTATCGGCTATTTCGTCGGCGTCCCGGTCCTCAGTTACGTGATGGAGCCATTCTTCAACCTGTATCCCTGCCTGCTGTAGGCCGGTTGGTCAACCAGCCGCCATACGCGGCACTGGTCCAGGAGTTCGGCCGCGATCAGGTCGTCGAGGCGATCCGCGAGCAGGTGGCGGCTGAGCGGAAAGAGGACGTCGTCGGCGACGATGAACGCGGCCGGCGCATCGCCGCTAGGCTGCGTGCCGCCGCGACCCCTCACCTGCGCCGGGTAATCAACGCGAGCGGCGTTGTCCTGCACACCAACCTCGGCCGCGCGCCGCTCTCGCGATCGGCGATCGAGGCGCTCACGGTTGCGGGCGGTTATAGCAACCTCGAGCTCGACCTGGAGACCGGGCGCCGCGGAGAGCGTGCGGACCTGCTTCGGGGATTGCTCAAGAAGCTCTTCGATTGCGAGGCTGCGTTGGTCGTAAACAACAACGCGGCTGCCGTGCTGCTGGCTCTGACAGCCCTGTGCAAAGGCCGCGAGGTGGTCGTCTCACGAGGGCAGCAGGTCGAGATCGGTGGTTCGTTCCGCATGCCCGACGTCATGCGTCTGTCGGGCGCGCGCATGGTCGAGGTCGGCACGACCAACCGCACGCGCTCAGCCGACTACGAGGACGCCATCACGCCCAAGACCGCGGCGCTCCTGCGCGTGCACACCTCCAACTACCGTGTGTCGGGCTTCACCGAGTCGGTTTCGCTGGCGGACATGGAAGCGATCGCGCGCCGCCACGACGTGCTTCTCATCGACGACATTGGCAGCGGCGCTGCACAGCCGATCGCCGACGAGCCCATCGTGGCCGAGTCGCTGCGATTCTCGGATGTGGTCATGTTCTCCGGCGACAAGCTCCTCGGCGGGCCCCAGGCCGGCCTCATCCTGGGGCGCAGCGCCAACGGCGTCGAGGCGGTGCGCAGGCTGTCGCGGCATCCGCTGGCGCGCGCGTTGCGCATCGACAAGCTCACGCTCGCCGCGCTCGAGGCGACATTGCGCCAGCGCCTGGCCGGGCGTCTCGACGACATTCCCGTGGAGCGCATGCTCCGCATGCAGGTCGAGGAGATCAAAAGGCGTGCGGGGCTCTGGTCGGTGAAGCTCGAAGAACGAGGCGTCAACTCCTCGCTCGTCCCCGGAGAGTCCGCCGCCGGCGGCGGCTCCTTGCCCGGCCATGCGCTTCCCACCATCCTGATTGCGCTGACCGGCCCTGCCTCGCGGCTCGCGACCGCGTTGCGGCGCGGCGACCCGCCAGTCATCGCACGCATCGAGAAGGACGCGTGCTGCCTCGACCCGCGCACCGTCTTGCGTGGCGAGGACGAGCAACTCATTGATGCCGTGGAGGCGGCCGTCAAGAGCGTAGGGGTCCTCGCGAACTCAAGGCGCAGCCTCTGAGTTCGCGGGGCTATCTGACGTGATCCTCGGCACCGCTGGGCACATCGACCACGGCAAGTCAACCCTCGTGACGGCGCTGTCCGGGATAGACCCGGACCGGCTAGCCGAGGAAAAGCGCCGTGGCATGACGATCGATCTCGGTTTTGCCTACATGCGCCTCCCGAGTGGGCGCCAGATCGGCATCGTGGACGTCCCGGGGCACGCGCGATTCATCCGCAACATGCTGGCGGGCGCGCACGGCATCGATGTAGTGCTGCTGGTCGTGGCGGCGGACGAAGGCGTCATGCCGCAGACCAGGGAGCACCTGGAGATCATCGACTTACTTGATGTCCGCCGCGGCGTGGTTGCGCTCACCAAGGTCGATCTCGTCGATGAGGTCTGGTATGGGCTGGTCGAGGGCGAAGTGAGAGAGGCGCTTGCTCACACGGCGTTGGAAGGATCCGCGATCTGTGGTGTTTCGGCGGTCACGGGCAAGGGGATCGCCGAGCTTGTCTCGAGCCTCGACGCTGCCTTCGACCGGGTCGAGTCGAGGGCCGACCTGGGGCGCCCGCGCGTTCCGATCGACCGCGTCTTCACGATGAGCGGCTTCGGGACGGTCGTCACCGGCACCCTGGTCGACGGCACCATCGCGGTCGGTGACGAGCTGCAGGTTTTGCCCGGCGGCGCCACCGCCCGCGTCCGTGGTCTGCAGCAACACAACCAGAAGGTCGACACGGCGCAGCCTGGAAATCGCGTTGCGGCCAACCTCATCGGGGTCGAGAAAAGCGAGGTTGAGCGCGGTGACGTGCTCGCCCGGCCTGGCGCCCTCCAGGCGACACGGCGGGTGGATGCACGCGTCCGGGTGCTCGCATCCGCGCCCCGAGGGCTGCGGCACGGCGCGGAGCTCCTCCTCCACACAGGCACGGTCGAGGTCGGCTGCCGGGCGATTCTCCTCGAGGAGGACACCATCGAACCGGGCGCCAATGCCTGGATCCAGCTCTACCTGGAACGACCGATCGCCGCCGCCAACGACGACCGCATCATCCTCCGCATCCCGAGTCCCTCGAGCACGGTCGCCGGCGGCCAGATCAAAGACGTCGCGCCGCGCAAGCACCCACGCCACGACGCCGCCGTGCGCGAGTCTTTGGAACGCAGGGCGGCAGGCGATGTCCTGCAGGAAGAGCTGCGCAAATACCCGCGTGGCGTAGCCCTGGGCGCCTTGCTCAAGGCCACACTGGCCACGGACGCTGACGTGGCGCGCCTCCAGGCGCGCCGACTGGGCGAGTGGCTGTTCGCGCAGGAAGCATGGTCGGCCGTGGCCGACCGCGCCGTGCGTGAGCTGTCCGCCTATCACCTGGAGCATCCGCTCCGCCGCGGCATGCCGCGCGAGGAGCTGAGGAGCCGGCTCGGGATGCCGGCCAGCGTGTTCCCATCGGTCGTGAAGGCGCTCGCCGAGGAAAAGCGCCTGGAGGAGAGAGACGGCGAGGTGGCGGCGATTTCACACCAGGTCGCCGACCATGCCTCCGGCGGCCCCGGTGCCCTGTTGCTCGAGCTTCTCGGAGCTGAGCCTTTTGCTCCGCCTTCGCTCACGGAGGCGATGCGGAGCGCGGGCGTCACGCCCGAGGTCGTTCGCGCCTTGGCGCAGCGCGGAGAGCTGGAGCGGCTGAGCGACGACATCGCGTTCACGCGGGACGCGTATGAGCGCGCCGTGGAGGCGGTGAAGGAGCTGATCGCGTCCACGGGGTCCGTGAGCGTGGCGCAGCTACGAGACCGCCTCGGCGCCAGCCGCCGTCCGATGCTGGCGCTGCTCGAACACCTCGACGCCGTCAAGCTGACCCGTCGCGTCGGCGACGCGCGCGTCCTGCGCTAGGCTTCGCGCCATGCGGATCGCAGATCTGCTGACCCGAGGGCGGCCGACGGTGTCATTCGAGTTCATGGCGCCGCGAGATGAAACCGAAGTCGACGTACTCGAAAAGACGGTCGCGACGCTGACCGGCCACGCCCCCGACTGGGTGTCGGTGACGTATCGCTTGCGCACTGGCGAAAAAACACTGGAGCTGGTGACGCGGATCAAGCGGCACTACCACATCGAGGCCATGGCACATCTCACCTGCGCCAACTCGCGTGACGAGACGCGGCGAATCCTGAACTGGATGGAACGCGAAGGCGTCGCCAACGTGCTGGCACTGCGCGGGGACCCTCCCGGACCAGGCGAGCCTTTTCAACCTGCCGATCGTGAGCTCAAGCACGGGAGCGACCTGGTCGCTTTCGTACGTGGCAACGGCTACCGGCTCGGCATCGGCGCGGCCTGCAGCGCGGAGAAGCATCCGGAGAGCCCTGACCTCGAGCACGAGTTCCGTTACCTGCGGCTGAAGGTCGAGGCCGGCGCCGATTTCCTCATCACCCAGATGTTCTTCGACAACCGGTTCTACTTCGAGCTTGTGGCCCGCGCTCGCGCGGCCGGCATCACGGTGCCTATCGTTCCGGGCCTCATGCCGGTCCCGAGCCGCCGATCGCTTGCGTTCGTAACCCAGATGTCGGGTGCCACCGTGCCCGACGCGTTGCAAGGGGCGATCGACGCTGCGCCCGACGACGAGGCCATTCGAAGGCTGGGCGTGGACCATTGCATCAAGCAGTGCGTTCAGCTCCTGGAGACCGGCGTCCCGGGTCTCCACTTCTACACCTTCAACCGCGCCCGCGCCCCGATCGAGATCCTCGGCGCGCTGCGAGGGCAGCAGTTGCTCGCCTCCTAACCGCTACAGTCCACTAGCCATGCTCGCAGGAATAGATCTCGGGGGGACTCAGGTGCGCGTGGCGTTGGCCCGGTCCGATGGGCGGCTGATCGCGAGCGTCAAGACGAAGACGCCGCTGCTCAAGACGCCTCAGGGCATGGTCGATTGGGCGGCGGCGGAGATCGACCGTTTGCGTGGCAACCAAAAAGTGACCAGCATCGCCATCGGCGCCCCCGGGCCCATCGATCTCAAGCGCGGCATTCTCGTCAATCCGCCCAACCTGCCGTGGCGAAACGTGCCCCTGGTTTCGATGCTCGGCCGCGCCACGGGCGCCAAGGTGCATCTCGCGAACGATGCCGACATGGCGGGGCTGGGCGAGTTCTACCATGGCGCGGGCCGCGGGACTCGCCACATGGTGTACATCACCTGGTCGACTGGAATCGGAGGCGGCCTCATCATCGACGGCCGCCTGCACCGCGGCGGCCACGGCACGGCGGGCGAGGTCGGGCACATGATCGTCGACCCGAATGGTCCACTCGACAACTGCGGCCAGTACGGCTGTCTTGAGGTCTTTTGCGGCGGCGCCAACCTTGCCAAGGAGACCGGCCATCCGGCAGCGGAGCTTTTCGCCGCCGCGGCACGCGGCGACCGGCATGCCCGGATGGTGGTTGGGCGATCGGCTCGGTACATGGGGCTGGCGTTGATCAGCCTCACCAACGTCATCGACCCGGAGATGTTCGTGATGGGAGGCGGTATCACGCGCTCGTGGAAGCTGGTGGCGCCGACCATGCGCGAGACGCTGCGCTCATCGCCCTTCATCAAACCTGCCCGCCGGCCCCTCCTCCGCCGAGCCCGATTGGGCGATCGCGCCGGGCAGGTCGGAGCCGTGGAATGGGCGCGGATCAACCAGTAGACGACGGGGAGGTTCGCCGGCTCCTCAAGCAAGCCAGCTCGGAGCTGGAGGCGCGCGCGTGGATCGTCGGCGGGTACGTGCGCGACGTTCTCCTGGGCCGCCCGCACCCCGACATCGACGTCGTCGTCGAGGACGGGAAGGGCTTCGAGCTGGCGCGCCGATTCGCCCAGCTCGCTGGTGCAGGCGAGCCGGTGATCTTCGAGCGGTTCGGCACCGGGCAGGTGACGCTGCCCGGGCACCTGGTCGAGTTCGTGTCGGCCCGTGCCGAGTCATACGCGCCGGATTCGCGAAAGCCCGACGTGCGCGAGGCGACGCTCGATGATGACCTCCGCCGTCGCGACTTCACGATCAACACGCTCCTGATGGACTTCGACGGCAACGTCCATGACCCCCTCGGTCGCGGCCGCGCTGATCTAGGGGCGCGCGTCTTGAGGACACCGGCCGACCCGATTCAGACCTTCACCGACGATCCGCTCCGCATGCTGCGGGCGATCCGCTTCGCCGCCCAGCTGGGTTTCGAGCTTGCACCCGAGCTGCTGCCCGCGATGCGCAACCTGAAGGACCGGCTCGCATCCCCGGTGGTCTCCGTCGAGCGCGTGGCCGACGAGCTCCGAAAGATGCTCGTTTCGGAGCGGCCCGGACTGGCGCTCGAGCTGCTCGACGAGGCGCATTTGCTCGAAGCGATCCTGCCTGAGGTGGCCGCCTGCAAAGGCGTCCAGCAGAGCGGCTACCACACGCATGACGTGTTCGGTCACACGGTGCTGGCTGTGGCCGGCACGCCGCGCGATGTCATCGTGCGATTCGGTGCCCTCTTCCACGACGTTGGCAAGCCGGCCACGGCCGGGCCAGACGGTACTTTCCTCGGCCACGATGTCGTCGGGGCCGAGGTGGCGGCGAGCGCTCTGGGACGGCTGCGCTTCCCCCAGAAGGAGATAGACGCAGTCGTGTTGCTCGTTCGGCTCCATCTCCGGCCGGTGTTCTATTCATCGGAGTGGACCGATGGCGCAGTGCGCCGGCTCGCTCGCGACGCCGGTTCGCAGCTCGGGAGGCTCATGGCGCTGGCTCGGGCCGACATCGCGGCGTCCGCGTATCCACATCCCGAAAAGCTCGGCGAGCTCCAGTCCCGGCTCGACCGGGTTCTTATAGAGCAGCCGTCGCGACTGGCGGCGCCAATAGACGGCGGGGACATCATGCGCATCCGCCGGATCCGGCCGGGGCCGGAGGTCGGCCGCATCAAACAGCGCTTGACCGAGTTGGTGATGGATGGGGTCATCGACCCGAACCGCGAAGCTGTGTTGGCCTACCTCGAGTCGCAGCCCGACCTTTGAGTCACGGCTCAATGCCGCGTTAGCTGACCGTCGAACGCGCACAACCACTTCCTAACCGGAGCAGCTATGCTGCGGAAGGGAGCTGTGGGGAGGCTGGGGCAATGGAGGCGCAATGACGACTGAGACGAGTTCGGAGACGTTGGGGCAGACCGCGACCAATGGGGGGCGCGAGGCCTCCAAAGGCGCCGAGCCGAAGGCGACCGTGCTGGCGAGTGACGACGTACTGTCGGGCCGCCTGCAGATCAAGGGCAGCGGCCAGATCCTGGGCAAGTTCAGCGGCCAGATCGAGTGCGACGGCGACCTCTTCATCGGCCCGGAGGCCCACGTCGAGGCGGACATCAAGAGCTCCAAGGTGACGGTCGCCGGCTTGGTGCGCGGGAACATCGTCGCCACGAGCAGGCTCAAGATCACGAACATGGGACGGCTCGAGGGTGACGCGCGGGTGGGGGCGCTGGTGGTGCTGGAAGGCGGCGTTCACCTGGGGGTGATCAGGGTCCATCCGGAAGGCGTCCCCGAGGCCAAGGACACAGCGATCGTCGAGTCCTCGGCGCGGACCGCGTCGGTGGTGACCCTCAAGACCGTCCCGAACCCGGTCGGCCGGGTGAGGAAATTCTGGGGTGAGTTCTTCTAGGCGGGCATCCGGCAAAGCACGGTCGGCCGGCCGAGTCTCAAAGGGTCGGCCAGCTCCGGCGTCGGCCAAGCCAAGATCCCCACTGCCCTGGCCGGGATCGTCCCGGCTGTCCATCAAGCCCGGGTTGCCAGGCGCGCTGCGGACGCAGCTTGTGCCGTCCACGAAACCTCGGCCGTCCGGTTCGCGCCGTCTCAGCGAGGTCGAGCTCGACGAGGATGAGGTCCTCATCGAGGGTTTCATCGCGATCCTGGATGGGACGAATGTGCGGATCACCGCCGTGCTCGAGCGCACATGCGTTTATGTCGATCGAGGTGGCGATCGCCGGCTCGCCCGCAAGACGGACCTCTGGGTGGAAGCGGACAAACTGCCGATCCGGCGCCGGGGCATCGGCTAAGCTACCGCCCGCGATGCCGCTCAAGCACTTCCTTGACAGTTGATCGAGCCGCGCACTAACCGCAACCTGGCGCTCGAGCTTTTGCGGGTCACCGAGGCGGGGGCGCTGGCCGCCGCCCCGCTGCAGGGACGCGGCAACAAGGTCGCCGCCGACCAGCGCGCTGTGGAAGCCATCAGGAACGCTATGGCGGTCGTGGACATGAAGGGCACCGTGGTGATCGGCGAGGGCGAGAAGGACGAGGCGCCCATGCTGTATTTCGGCGAGCAGATCGGCAACGGCCTCGAGCCCGAGGTGGACGTCGCGGTCGATCCGATCGAGGGCACGAGCCTCACCGCCTCCGGGTTGCCCGGCGCGATCTCGGTGGTCGCGCTGGCAGAGCGCGGCTCGATGTTCACGACGCACGTCCCTTACATGCAGAAGCTGGTCGTGGGCCGGCGGGCGAGGGGAGTCATCGACCTCGAGATGCCGGTCGAATGGAACCTCAGGCGGATCGCCAAGGCTGAGGGGCTCCCGGTGCAGGAGCTGACGGTCGTCGTGTTGGAGCGCGACCGAAACCAGGAGATCGTGGCGCAGATTCGTGACGTGGGCGCGCGCATCAAGCTGATCACCGCCGGCGACGTCGCCGGGGCGCTCGAGGCCGCGCTCGAGACGCGGTCCGGGATCCACTGCATGATGGGCTCCGGGGGCTCCACCGAAGGGGTGCTCGCCGCCTGCGCCATCAAAACGATCGGCGGCGACATGCAGGCCAAGCTCTATTTCCGCGATGACAAGGAGCGCGAGCTCGCCACCAAGGAAGGGCACAAGCCGAACAAGGTTCTGCACCTCGACGACCTGTGCTCCGGCAGCGACATCTTCTTCGCGGCCACCGGCATCACCACGGGCGAGCTCCTCAAGGGGGTGCGTTATGAAGACGTATATGCGTACACGCAATCGATGGTTTTGCGCTCGGCTTCAGGCACGATGCGCATCGTGGATGCATATCACCCGATCGAGAAGCTGAGAGCCAAGGGCCTGCTCCCCGAGCAGGTCGCGCTGCCCTGAGCGCGGGCGAGGCGGGGCAGTTCCTCGCCGCCGCAGTCAAGGCCTTTGGCAAAGCGCAGTGGGAGTGGATCGCAACGGCGCGCGTGCTGTCGCGTCAGCGTAGCTCGACGGCCGATGTCGAGCAGGTCCTGGACGGCCTGCTCTCCGGCGCCGACCAGAGCATGGTGAACGCGTTCACGGGCGGGTTCAGGGTGGCGCAGACCAAGCTCGCGATCAGCAAGGTCGTGCCGGAGGACGTAGCGGCCGCAGCCCTCGAGTCGGCACAGATCGTGGCGCTTGCGATCCTGGTGCGCGAGCGGCTCGATCCGGCGGTCTTCGCCACGCTCTACCGCCCCTTTGCCACCGTGCTACCGGGCCCCGGCTACCAGCCTCCCCCTCCTGTGGATCGGCAGATCGCCGCCTTTCTCGCGCGCCTGCCGACCCTGTCTGGCCCGAACGAGGCTGAGGCGTCGGCCGTGGCCAGGGTGCTCAGCGAGCCGCCGAAGCCGGCTGTGCCCGCCGCACCGGGCGGGCCGGTGGCTGCAGCGCCGCCTTCCACCGTCGATGCAGCCGCCCATTACCAGGCTGCCTGGAAGGCGGTCATCGAAGCGGCTCGCCAGTCGGGGCGCACGATGGCCTTCCGCGCCGCCCAGGACGGCGCCGAGATGGCCGCGCCTCACGACGGATCGGGGATCGTCGGCCACGCCGGGGTGGCCGCCGGCGGCATCTTCATGCGCGACGTGCTCGCGGTCGAGCAGGTGCTGCTGCTGTACGAGCCGTTTGCGGCCGCGTTCCCTTACGAAAGCCTGCAGTAGGCGCTAAGCGGTCCGGACTCCCGCCGCTTTTTCGAGGCCCAATTCCTCGACCGCGACCTCCCGCATCTTGAGGTATGAGCGGAAACCTCGGCGGTTTCCGCTCATCGGGGCGCTCAACGGCCGCAGAAAAGTCATCCTGCTTCCCCTTCATCAACTCGGCCGGATTCGCGCCCCTGCTCACCTTCCCCGGGTCGGATCAATTGAGTAGTCGACCCTAGCCACGCTCGGCGGTGCATAGCGCGCTGGGGCCGGCCGGAATAATCCGGCCTGCTCACCACACGTTAAATGGGCTAGGCTGTCCTGACTCCCGCCGCTTTTTCGAGGCCCAATTCCTCGACCGCGACCTCCCGCATCTTGTACTTCTGGACCTTGCCAGTGACCGTCATCGGAAACGAGTCCACGAACTTCCAGTGGCGAGGGATCTTGTAGGACGCGATCTTGCCCTTGCACCAGGCGGCCAGCTCGTCGCCGGTGGCCGCGCCGCCTTCGCGCAGCTTGACCCAGGCCATGACCTCTTCGCCGTATTTCTCGG
>WNFD01008992.1_pt1 | contig 17725 bp, 12 predicted proteins | sample 5400491 | NCBI WGS metagenome assembly WNFD01 (sample SAMN13153343, study PRJNA577476) | soil metagenome | isolation source: 120 cm saprolite under Douglas fir tree site 2 hole 2 replicate 2 | place: USA:California | collected 2015-04-18 | reverse complement strand
CGGCGCGCAGTGCCGCTCGCAACGAATCGATCACCGCGCCCTCAGTGGCGGCGGGGCACGACGACGTGGGGCCGGGCTTCGGTCCGTCCTGCAGCCACCACTGACTGTCGAGCGCCACGAGCCGCACGACCTCTCCCAGGTCCACGACGGCCGGCCCGGGGCAGCCGCCCGCCGGCAGGAGTGCGACGCCGCCTCCCGCGGCGGCGATGAAGCGCTCCTGACGCCGGATCGCATCCCAGCCGCCCGGCTGCATGCCATCCCAATCGTGATTTCCGGGTACGAAGAAGCCGCGGGCCCCGCTGGCCTGGAGGACTCGCAGCTGCTGGGTAAGCGCACGCTCGGCCTGGCGTCGCTTCGGAGCGGCCGAATCCGGCATGCCGTCCGGGTACACATTGTCGCCCAGGAACACGATGAACGGGTGCGGCGCCGAAGCCGCCGTGGCGCGGAGCGCCATGAGCACCGGTTCCGAGTCCGGTGGCGCGGCCGGCGCGCCCGCGTCCCCGATGAGAAAGAGGCTGACGTCGATCTCCGCCGGAGGCGCGGGCGGCGCCGTTCCCGGAGCGGCGCTGGCCGGTCGCGCGTGGCCACATCCGTGCAGCCCGATCCACAACGACGTCAGGGCGGCGAGCCGCCACGCCGGTGGCCTCACGCTCCCCTAACGTTTCTTCAAACCGCGGAGTGAACGGTACTCGGCGGCGTCGATGGGGGGGGTGCCGCGCCCTTTGAGGGCATCGAGCAATGTCGCGGGCAAGAACTCGTCCCGCAGCCGGATCAGATATTCCAGCGACGACCGGCCCTGCTCGGCCGGCACGATTTCGGCCAGTCGCCAGCGCCGCGCCTGGAGCTGCAGCAGCTCCTCGATGACTCGCTGAGCCGCTTCCGGTTGCGTGGTGTGGACGAGCAGCATGCCGTTGAACCGGTCCTCCTTTTTGTCGCCCGAGCGGGCCATCACGTAAGCCTGCAGCCGGGCGGCGCGGTCCGCCACCTCCTCGAGCTCATGGGGCGCGAGCGCTGCGAGCAGGTCGGGATCGCCCACGGCCAACGCCGCGGACGCCCGCCGGCGCGGCCCCAACAGCCCCTCGGCAGGCGCCAGCGCCGGCACGCGGCCGCGCTGGTCGGCGTAGATGTTGCCCACGTTCAGCTCCCACAGGGCGAGCACCACGATGTTGAACATCACGGACATCACCGCCGCGACAGTCGGCGAGTAGACGCCGGCGGCGACGCCGACCGCGAGCGCGAGGAAGATGTAGACCGCGTCCTTGGTGTCCTTGAGGGTATTGCGAAACCGCACCGCCGCCACGATGGCAGCGAGCGTGAACGCGAGGGCCAGCCTGTTCTCGACCAGAATCACCGTCGCGGCGACCGTCATCGGCAGGATAATCACGGTTTGCACGACCGACTGATCGTATCCCGAGCGTTGCTTGGTGAGCATGTACACCCAGGAGACCGGCAGCACGAGCAGCAGCGCCGTGAGCATCGACAGGAAAGTGACGAGCGCCCACTCACCTTGTGACAGGGTCGCAGCCGCCTCGGTGGCCTCGTCGACAAGCCTGCCGCGGCTGGCCAGAGCCTGCAGCAAAGAGACCTGTCGCACGTGGTCGAGCAGCTGGGGGATTCCGGGCACGAACCGCATCAGCAACCACACGGCCAGGCCGAGCAGCATGTAATACGCCGCCAGCCGCACGTAGGGGGAGGTCCGCACCGAGCCGCCGCTGTCCACGAGCAAATTGTAGCGCGCGGGGCGGAATCGGCCAGGGGCCCATCGCGCCGCTCGACCCACAGTCGAGGGTCCGCTAAGTTGCGCGCATGGTTGATGTGCTCGAGACCTTGCGCGCGAGCCTGGCGTCGCGCTACGACGTGGAGCGGGAGATCGGCGCCGGCGGCATGGCGCGCGTGTTCCTCGCCGTGGAGCAGCATCCCCATCGCCGGGTGGCGATCAAAGTGCTCGACCCCGAGGTGTCCACCCGCCTGTTGCGGGAGCGGTTCATCCGCGAGGTAGACCTCTCCTCGAAGCTCAGCCATCCCCACATCGTGCCGATCTTCACCGCCGGAGAAGTCGAAGGGCTGTTCTACTACGTCATGCCCTACGTCGAAGGGGAGTCGCTGCGGCACCGCTTGCTGCGGGAGCGCAAGCTACCGCTCGAGGACGCGCTCCACATCGCGCGCGACGTGGCGGATGCCCTCGCCTTCGCCCACGGACAGGGGATCATCCACCGCGACATCAAACCCGAGAACATCCTGCTCTCCGGCACGCACGCAATCGTGGCGGATTTCGGGATTGCGCGCGCCATCAGCGCCGCCGGCAGCCTCACGCTCACCCAGGCCGGACAGCCGATCGGGTCGCCGGGGTACATGAGCCCCGAGCAGGCGATGGCCCTGGGCGACCTCGACGCGCGCACGGACATCTACAGCCTCGGCTGCGTGCTGTTCGAGATGCTGGCGGGTGAGCCTCCCGTCGCGAGCATGTCGGAGCGCCGGGTGCACAACTGGGCGGCGCTGGAGGCGAACAAATCGCTCCAGGACGCCCACACCGGCGCCGTGCGGGGCGTGAAGCACGCGATCTCCCGGGCGCTCGCCCCACTGCCCGACGACCGGTTCCCCACGGTCACAGAGTTCGCGGCGGCGCTGGGGGCGCCGGCCTATCGGAGCAGCGTGCCGACGCGAAGCATCTTCGCCGGCCAGCCTGGGCGGCGAATCGCGCTTGGCCTGGGGGTCGCGCTCGCCCTAGTCGGGGCCGGGGGCGCGATCCGGCTGTTGGGCCATCGCGGGCCGAAGCTCAACGAGCGCCGTGTCGTCGTGGCGGTGATCGAGAACCATACGGGAGACCGGGCGCTCGACAACATCGGGCACATGGCGGCGGATTGGGTCACGCAGGGGCTCGCGCAGACCGGCCTCGTCGAGGTGGTGTCGTCCATGTCGGTGATGACCTCCTCCGTGGGACCGGGCGGGCGCGGCCCCAGTCGCCTCGACGCCGCCGGGATTCAGACGCTGGGACGCGAGACCGGGGCGGGCACGGTGGTCTCGGGCGCCTACTACCGCCAGGCGGACAGCATCCGGTTCCAAGTCCAGATCTCCGCCGCGTCGGACGGTACGGTGTTGCGCGCGCTCGAGCCGGTCGGGGGGCCGATTTCCCAGCCGCTCACCGTGGTGGAAGCCGTGCGGCAGCGGGTGATGGCCGCGCTCGCGACGCTGTTCGACTCGCGCTTGAGCCTGTGGGCCAAGGCGCACGGCCAACCGCCGACCTTCGGCGCGTACCAGGAGTTCATCCAGGGGCTCGACCGCATGGTGCAGTTCGACTCCCGCGGGGCCATTGGCCACTTCCGGCGCGCCGCGCAGGAAGACACGACGTTCCGGCTGCCGCTGATCTTCGCGGCGCATGAGCACATGGACCTGGGCGAGTTCGCCACCGCGGATTCGATCGCGCACGCGGTGGAGCGCGCTCCCGGCCGCCTGTCTCCGCTCGACGAGCACTACCTGAGATGGGTGCTCGCCCAGGTTCGTGGCGACCGGCAGCGCGCCCTCGAAACGGCGCGCGAGATGGTGACCATCGCCCCGAATTCCGAGACGCTGTGGCTCGTGGCGCAGGGCGCGCTCGCGCTCAATCGCCCGCGCGAGATGATCACCGCGCTGACCACCCTCGGTCCCGATCGCGGCCTGTTCCGCGGCTGGTCGGTCTACTGGTTCTATCTGACCTTCGCGCACCATCTGGTGGACGATCACGGCCGCGAGCTGAAGGAGGCGCGTGAAGGACGGCGGCGTCACCCCACCGACTTCGCGGTGCTCGCGGCCGAGGTGCGGGCGCTCGCCGCCCTGGGGCGCACCGCGGAGATCGACGAGCGCCTGGTGGACGCGCCGAGCTTTCCGCCACAGCCGGGCTGGTCTCCCGCCGACATCGCCCTGATCGCGGCGCTCGAGCTGGGGGCGCACGAGCACGCGGCGGACGCGGCCGCCCCCGGCCAGTGGGCCGTGCGGTGGCTGGAGAGCCGGCCGCCCGCCGAGGCGCGCTCCACCGCGAACCGGTTCCGTCTCGCCCTCGCCTACTACCTCGGCGGGCGGCTCGATGACACGCGGCGCCTGCTCGAGGGGCTCGCGGCGGAGACCCCGCCGGGCCCGGCCGACTACGCCACCATGCGGTGGATCGCCATCATCACCGGCGACTCGCCCGATGCGTTGACCCTGCGGGGCTTTCAGGGCGTGGTGGCGGCGCGCCAGGGGCGGCGCGCCGATGCGCTCCGGTTCGACCAGACGCTGCAAGCGATGAGCCCTCGCTATGTCTACGGCAGGCACACCATGTGGCGGGCGCGGATCCACTCGGTGCTCGGGGAGCGCGACACCGCCGTGGCGCTGGTACAGGAGGCGTTCGCGCAGGGCTATCCGCGCGGCGGGGTGATGCACCTCTTTCCGTCGCTCCGGGCGCTGCGGGAATACCCGGCGTACCGGGAGTTGCTGACACCGAAGGAGTAAGCGGCGCCGATCTGAGGCCGCTGGCTGATATCACCTGTAATCGGGAGAGCCTGAGCCATGGTGCACGTGAGCTACCTGCCTGTGTTCGTCGCGGCCGTCGTCGTGTTCGTGCTGGGCTGGCTCTGGTACAGTCCCTTGCTGTTCTACAATCCCTGGATGCGGCTGCGCGGCCTGGACCCCGTCGCGGCGATGGCCGGCGCGAAGATGCCCACGGGGAAACTGCTCGTCGAATTGGCGCGATGCCTCGTCCTGGCCTACGTGATCGCGCGCTTCGTGGCTCTGCTCGGCATCACCAGCTGGATGGGCGCCGTGCACTTCGGCTTCTTCTTGTGGATCGGGTTTCCGCTGATCCTGCTCACGGGATCGGTCCTGTGGGATAACGTCCCGTGGAAAGTGGCCGCGATCCACGCCGGCGACTGGCTCGTGAAGATGCTCGTAATTCCGATCATCGTCACTCTGTGGCACTAGGGGACCTGCAAGAGCTTCCCCGGAGGGAGAGCAATGGCTACGCTGTTCGACCCGCGGGTCCGCGACTCGATTCTCCGGCGCGTCGGTCACCTCGCGCCAGATCGTAAGGCACTGTGGGGGCGCTTCAAGGCACCAGAGATGGTCTGCCATGTCAGCTGCGCCCTGCGCCAAGCTCTCGGGGAGCTGGAGACCGCGCCGCCCGCCGGCCCGCTTTCACGTGCGCCGCTTAACTGGCTTGTCATCCACGTCGTGCCATGGCCCAAGGGCAAGGGAAAGAGTCCCCCAGAGTTTCTTGCGACGCCACCGACCACATGGGATGCGGATGTCAGTCGGCTGCGTGAACTGATTCGACGCTTTGCCGATCGCGGCCCGGGAGCGGCCTGGCCGCCCAGCCGTGTCTTTGGCCGGATTTCGGGACGGAGCTGGGGCGTGATGGAGCACAAACACCTCGATCACCACCTTCGCCAGTTCGGGGTGTGACACATATCTTGCCTTCATGGCCGATTCGTTCCATCGCCTGAAGGAAGCCCTGGCCGACCGCTACGCGCTGGAACGCGAGCTCGGTGCCGGCGGCATGGCCACCGTCTATCTCGCCCACGACCCACGGCACAATCGCAAAGTCGCCATCAAGGTCATGAACGCTGAGCTCGCGGCCATCATCGGCGCCGCGCGCTTCCTCAAGGAAATCGAGACCACCGCCAACCTCCAGCACCCCAACATCCTTCCCCTGTTCGACTCCGGCCGGGTCGACGGCACGGTGTTCTACGTCATGCCGTTCGTTCCGGGCGAATCGCTTCGCAACCGGCTCACCCGGGAGGGCCAGCTCCCCGTCGCGGACGCCGTGCGGATCGCCGTCGAGGTCGCCGGCGCGCTCGACTATGCCCACCGTCACGGCGTGATCCACCGCGACATCAAGCCGGACAACGTGTTGCTCCACGACGGCCGGCCCCTGGTGGCCGACTTCGGCATTGCGCTGGCCTGGAGTCACAGAGACGGCCTGACCCGGATCACCAAGTCGGGCGTGAGTCTCGGCACACCTCACTACATGAGTCCCGAGCAGGCGGCCGGCGAACAGAACCTGGACCCGCGGGCCGACACCTACGCCCTCGGCGTGGTGCTGTACGAAATGCTCGCCGGTCAGCCGCCGTTCACCGGTCTCACCGCTCAGGCGATCTTTGCCCGGGTCCTATCGGAAGAGCCCCGGCCGCTCGTTTCTTACCGTAAGACAGCCCCGCCCCACATCGACGCCGCGGTCGCGCGCGCGCTCGAGAAGCTTCCGGCCGACCGCTGGCAAACGGCGGCGGAGTTCGCCGCGGCGTTGACGAGTCCGGGTGGGTCGAGCCGCCGGGGCCGGCCGCTCGCTGGCGCGTTGCGCCGGTTCGCGATTCCCGGGGCCGCGGGAGCCCTGTTGGTCGCGGTCGCGTGGATGGGCCTCCGTGGCCGGCCAGGCGCGCCCCCATCCGCGGTCCCCGTCCGCTTCAGCGTCGAGCTCGACTCGGGCGTACAGCCCTCCTTCACGCCGATCGTGCGCCTTAACCCCGACGGTCGACAGCTTTTCGTGACCGCGATGGTCGGTCGACGGGAAGAGGTCTTGCGGCGTTCGTTCGACCAGATGCGCATGGCAGTGATCGCGGGCGCCGGCCAGGGAGAGCAGGGGACCGGCAACGGCCGGCCGTTCGTATCCCCGGACGGACAACGGATCGCCTACGCACGACAGGGCAAGCTCAGAAAGGTCCGGGTGGAGGGCGGGCCGGCGGTCGACCTCGCGGCGGCCGACTGGGCCGGCGGCAGCTGGGGGAGGAACGGTCGACTGGTCTACACCCGGGCGTACAACACCGGTCTCTGGATCGTGAGTGAGGGCGGGGGCGACGACCACATGCTCACGGCGCCGGACACCGTGCGGGGCGAGCTGGGTCATTGGTGGCCGCAGATCCTGCCCGACGGCGATCACGTGTTGTTCACCGCGTACCGAACGCCCATCGAGCGAGCCACCATCGAGGTCCTCTCCATCAGCTCCGGCAAGCGGGACGTGGTATTCACCGGTGGCGTCTTCGGGTTCTACGTGCCGACGGGGCACCTGCTCTACGCGTTGGGCGAGACCATCCGGGCCGTCCCATTCGACCTCGATCGCCTGGCGGTCACCGGCGCAGCTCTGCCGGTCGTCGACAGCGTGGCCATGAACCCCACTGACGGGGCGGCGGCATTTGATGTGTCGGAGAATGGGACGTTGGCGTACCTGCCGGTCAGCTCCTACGTCAAGGAGACCGAGCTGGTACTGGTGGACCGGCGGGGAACCGAATCGCGCGCGCTTCCCGCCAGCGATCGTTACGACCACCCGCGCCTCTCACCCGAAGGCGGCCGGATCGCGGTGGACATTCGCTCTGCCAACTCCCTGGGAGATATCTGGGTGTTCCAGGTCGGGCGCGCGGGTGGTCTCAGACTCACCGCCGAGGGAGGCAGGGACTTCGGGCCCGAGTGGATACCCGATGGGCGCGAGCTGATTTACTCGAGTGAGCACCCGTTCTTCGATCTCTATCGCCGGGCGGCGGACGCGAGCCGGCCCGCAGAGCCGCTGTTGACGGGCAGGTTCGACCGTTACCCCGGGGCGGTCTCCCTGGACGGCCGAGTGTTTGCCTTTTCGCTCGCCGCGCCTGGCGGCGAGCTCTGGACCGTCCAGCTGCGCGGCCCGCCCACGCCGGCGCGCTATTTCGCCAACGGGTTCAATCTCGCGCATCCTACGCTGTCGCCCGACGGCCGCTGGATGGCCTACGATTCCGACGAGTCGGGACGCGTCGAGGTGTACGCCCAGTCGTATCCCAACGCGAGCGTGAAACGATGGAAGGTCTCCCCCGCCAATGGATCGGAGCCGATGTGGACCCGGGGCGGGCGGGAGCTGGTGTACCGCAAGGGTGACAGCGTGATGGCGGTGAGCGTCGACCTGGAGAACGGCCGGAGCGGCCCGCCCGGGGCGCTGTTCGCGGGACCGTATCCCGACAACCCCGGATGGACCCGGCCGCGCAGCTACGACGTGTCGCGCGACGACGAGCGGTTTCTCATGATGAAGCTGCCCGCCGAGCAGTCGCGGCCGCGGATCGCCGTGGTGCTCAACTGGTTCGCCGAGCTCCGGGCGAAGGTTCCGCGGTAGGGCAGCCCCTGCAGGACACCGACGTCCTCGTCATCGGAGCCGGTCCCACTGGCCTGATGCTCGCCAATCAGCTTGCTCGGCGAGGCGTGCCCGTGCGAATACTCGACCGGCACGCGGGTCCATCCCTCCAGACGAGAGCTCTCGGCGTGCAGGCGCGGACGTTGGAGATCTATTCGCACCTCGGGATCGTGGAACAGGCGCTCGACCTCGGCAAGCGCGCCACCGGTGGCAACATCTGGGTCCAAGGGCGGCGCGCGGCGCGAGTCCCGTTGGGCGACATCGGGCGCGATCTCAGCCCGTATCCGTTTCTGTTGATCCTCGGCCAGGACGACAACGAGCGGTTGTTGGGCGAAACACTCCGTGCGCGCGGGATGGCCGTACAGTGGGACACGGAGCTGGTCGGACTGGGGCAGGATGCCGGGCGGGTCGAGGCGATGCTCAAGCACGCGGATGGCACGATCGAGAACGTCACGGCCGCGTGGCTCGCCGGATGCGACGGCGCGCACAGCGCCGTGCGTGAGCTGAGCGGCATCCCATTCGAGGGCGCGCCATACGAGCACGTGTTCTTTGTCGCCGATATCGAAGTGACGGGGCCGATGGTGCCCGACGAGCTCAACGTCTATTTGTGGCGGGAAGGGTTCGACCTGCTGTTCCCGATGCGCGGGACCGACCACTGGCGCCTCGTTGGCATCCTGCCCCGAGGCTTGCGCGGAAGAAATGACCTGACGTTCGCCGATGTGATCCCCTCCGTGCGCCGAAGGGCGGGAGCCGAGCTGACCTTTAAGGCGTGCAGCTGGTACTCCACCTACCGCATCCACCACCGCCGCGCCGCACGCTTTCGCGACCGCCGCTCGTTCTTGCTCGGCGACGCGGCGCACGTCCACAGTCCGGTGGGCGCGCAAGGCATGAATACAGGCCTGCAGGACGCGTACAACCTGGCATGGAAGCTCGCCCTCGTCACGTCGGGACGCGCGGACCCGGCGCTGCTCGACTCCTACGAGGACGAGCGCCTCCCGATCGCCAGGCGTTTGCTGAGCACCACCGACCGCGCCTTTTCGCTGGTGGTCTCCGAGAGCTGGCTCGCGAGGGTGGTCCGCTCCCGACTGCTGGCGAAGATCTTGGCACTTCTCATGGGTGTGAAACGCGTTCAAAGGCTCGCATTTCGGACGATTTCTCAGATCGGTATTCGCTATCGCAACAGTCCGCTATCCGAAACGCTGAGTGGCCTGCCCGAGGCGAGCCCGCGCGCCGGCGACCGCTTCCCGTGGCTGCGACTCAAGTTCCACCCGAGCGGCTCGCTCGAGGGCCTGTACGGCAAACTCGACGATTTGCGATTCACTCTGCTGGTGTTCGGGCAAGCGGCGCCTCCGGGCGGGATCCCGGAGCTCGGCGATCACTTACGCGTCCACGAGGTGCCGAGCGATCCCACGAACGACCGGGAGTTGGCGCGCGCGCGAATTCCCCGGCCCTCCTTTTACCTGTTGCGTCCCGACGGTCACGTTGGGCTTGCCGGGGCGCGGCTGGATGTCGCCGCCGCGAGCCGTTAGTCGTTGCAGGCGACTAACTTACGTCGTCGGGGGCGACAGGCTTCGACGGGTTTGGCGAGGATATCGCTGCGTGCCCAGGTCGTCAGTCACCTGGTAAAACCACTGGCACAATTCATAACTGCCAATTCAAACCTGGCACTGGCTGCGTAAGCTTCGGCTTCACGCACCTGCGTGAGTGGCAGCCCGCCTGAGGCGGCGCTCACGTATCGCAAAATCGGGCTGGCGTGATTCGGGGCCCGAACGGGTCACGTGAGAGTTTTTAAGGGCTGGTTGCTGCCGCGGCCGGCGAGGCGCCGCGGTGGTGAGACCAACAAGCCTCGTCTACGCACGTAGTAGCGGTATCGGAGTCATTCTCGGACCGGGGTTCAATTCCCCGCGCCTCCATTGAGAACGGGAAACCTGGGACCGGCAACGGGACACGTTTCCCGTTTGCGCTTTCGATGTTACAATCATCGCCCTCAACGACTCCCTCCCCGGAGAAGCGCATGGGCGCAGTCCTGGATCTCGCAAATGTGCTGCTCGAGCCCACCGCCGTGTTCGAGCGCGTACGAGAGAGACCGCGGTTTCTGGCGCCGTTCCTTGCACTCGCGGTCATGGCCGTCGTGATCGGCGTACTTCAATTGCCGTACGTGAAGGCCGGTCTCGCGGCCCAGTTCGCCCAGACACCCAACATGACGCCCGAGCAGGCCCAGACCGGGATGAAGTTCGCACCCATCGGCATCGTGGTTGGGCCGATCATCTACGGGCTATTCCTGCTCCTCAATGCCTTCATCCTGTGGGTGAGCGTGTCGGTCCTGAGCGGCGACGCGAAGTACAGGACGCTGCTCAGCGTCGCTGCGTACGCCTCGATCACGTACGTGCTGCTCCAGCTGGTCGGCGTGATCGCGCTGATGCTGCGAGGAACGGCCTCGATCGCCAGTATGGTCGATGTGCAGCCCGCCCTGGGGCTCGACCTCCTCGCACCAGACGCGAAGGGGTTCGCATTGGCGCTGCTGCGCGGTATCAATCCGTTCACCCTGTACGGACTGTTCCTGACGTCGGTCGGAGTGGCGGTGACCCACAAGACCGGCAAGGGCACGGCATACACCGCCGCGACCATCCAGTATGTGGTCTCCTTGTTGATCGGCGCCGCGCTGTTGAGAGGCTAGACCGTCTTGCTTAGCGTGTCGATCCCATCGTAGCACGGCCCCCCGATGGGCGGCGTTGGCCCGCCGTTAGTGCTTCCACGCAGGCTCGACGAACTGTGTCGCGTAGCCCAGCGGGAGGGTCGTGCCGGCGTTCACGTTGATCAGTTCCAGCGTACCAGAGGCCCGGGCCAGGAGCCACGCGCCATCGGGCGATCAGGTGAGCGACTCTTCCTCGTAGTTTCGACCGACTGGGGAGACCTGATCGGCACCGGTCCCATCGGAGTTCACGACGAAGACGGGACCGCCATACTGCTGGATAAAGGCGATCGTCTCGCCCACGGGCGACCAGCGGGGCATGTGCCCCGGGATCGCCCATGAGGACACGGAGGCGGACGCCAGCGTGAAGACGCGGACAAATGACGGATTCCCGATGGTGATGCCCAGCCGAGTTCCGTCTGAGGACGGCGACGGGCGCCAGGCCAGTCCCGAGGGATCCGCGTAGACTTGGTGCGGGGCAGTCCCGTCGGAGGTCGCACGCCACACCGCGAAGTTGCCGGTGGTGGCCCCGCTGAAGTAGATCGTCGCACCATCGGGCGAGTAGGACGGCCAACTGGCGATCGTCAGACCACTGTCGCCCGGCGTGAGTAGGGGCTGCTCGTTACCGGACAGATCGCTCGTGTACAGCCAATTGAGCGATCCCGGATTCCGACCGAACGCCAGGGTGGTGCCCGAGGGCGACCAGGCGGGCGCGGCGTTGTACCAACTGCCTCCCGGCCCGATCCACTGGTAACCCGAGCCGTCAAGCTTGAACACAACGATGCCGTCGCCGTGCCCGGCAAAGGTCCTGCTTTGGAGGGCGGCGACCGTCCCCTGCGGCACCACGCTGACCCAGCCCGTGTCCGTCCATCCGCGCCCGCTCGCCTTGTAGAACGCACGCGTAAAGCTCACGCCTGCCGTGATAGTGCCTGACGGCGTGATGGTGATTCCCGCCGAGGTGCTGGAGTAGCTCACAGGATCCGAGCGAAGGTTCCCGAATCGGTCGGTGACGCTCGCCCGAGCTTGGAAGCTCCCCCCCGCGTAGAGCGCGGTGTCCTTGGGCAGGAGCATCACATGCGCCGGGTTGCCCGGGAGAACCGTGAATCGGGCGGTGTCCTGCAGTCCAAATTCCGGAGCGGATACGAGCAACCTCGCCGCGCCGGCGCGTCTGCCCAGCTTGATCAAGACCGACGCCCGACCGCGGCTATCGGTCGAGTCTGCGACGAAGTCCCCCAAGGACGGGCTTGTGACGGGTCCGACGAACGCCCCGAGGTCGAACGGGTGGGTACTGTCCACCGGGAGCGACTGAAAACGGACCACGGTTCCTGAGACGGGTACGGCGTTCTCGCCCCGCACTTCGACGACCAGAGCCTGCGCCGGCTCGGCCAGAATTGTATCAGTCGCTGCGTCGCCGTACAACAGGCGCATCGAGCTACCGCCCGGCCCCGTCCCGGCCATGGTCTCCGCAGCCGCTAGTCAGGAGCCCCGCGGCGGCGAGGCCAGCGATCAGGTTAAATCGAAGCTCAAACACTCTGACACGATGGTCGCCGCTCGAGTATGGCGCTAGCCCCCCGCCTAAGCCGTCTAGCTCGTCTGTTGCGTTGCCGCAACAGGGCGCGTCGCTTCATCTACTACAGACATAGTTGACAAGCCGTCCCCGCGTCTCCATTATCTACTACAACACTAGTAGTTGGAGTTGCCTGTGCACATCACATTCACCGACCGCGAACTCGATGTGATGAGCGTGCTCTGGGACGTCGGCCCGGCCACCGTCACCGAGGTCCGCGAGCGGATCGCCGACGATCTCGCCTACACGACCGTCCTGACCATCCTGCGGACGCTCGAGCAGAAGGGATATCTCAGCCACACCGAAGACGGCCGGGCTCACCGCTACAAGCCGCTCGTCAAACGCGAGGTCGCCGGCCGGACCGCACTCCGCCGGCTGGTGGACAAGGTGTTCGACGGCTCGCCCGAGCTGCTCCTGACCCACCTCGTTTCCGACAAGAATCTCAGTGACGAGGAGCTGCGCCGCCTGCGCAAGCTGCTGGCAGGCAGGCTCCGGGAGAAAAAGCCATGATCGCCGCCTGGATGCTGTATTGCATCGCCATCGCCGTCCTGTTCGTCGTGGTCGGCGAGGCGCTCGAGCGAGCGCTCCACCTGGCGGGTCGGGCCACGCGTTGGGCGTGGGTCGCGGCCCTCGCGGGATCGTACCTCGTGCCCGCGGCGGCACTGCTTCGACCGAGTGCGTTCGGCGCGCTACCGGTCCCGTTGGCGCAGCCCGCCGGGCTGGCGGCCAGCGCCGGGCCGCTCGACTCCCGACCCGTGGGCGGCGTGCTTCCCTCGCCGACGCGGTCGTTCTCGCTCGGGGATCTCGACGCCGTGCTCACGTGGGCGTGGGGGCTCTCCTCCGCAGCGCTGCTGCTTTCGCTGGGCGCTGCGGCGCTCCGCCTCGCGGCGTTGCGACGCGGCTGACGCGGCGCCACCGTGGACGGCCGCGCCGTCCTCGTATCGGACAACGTGGGTCCGGCCGTGGCCGGGTTGTGGCGATCCCGAATCGTCCTTCCCGATTGGGCGCTCCGGCTCGGGGAGGGGGAGCGACGCCTCATGCTGGCGCACGAGGACGAACACGTCCGGGCACGCGATCCCTGGCTGCTCGTCGCGGGGGCCGCGGCAGTCGTCCTAGCTCCGTGGAACCCGGTGCTGTGGTGGCAGGTGCGGCGCCTGTCCCTGGCAGTGGAGATGGATTGTGATGCACGGGTGCTTGCTCGCTGCGGCGACGCTCCCGCTTACGGTGCGCTGTTGCTACGTGTCGGACGGCGTCGCGCCCGCCTGCCGCTCGGCGCGCCCGCGCTGGGCGAGCCAGCCTCGTTCCTCGCGCGGCGGATCCGCCGCATGGTGACGGCGTTGCCACGGTGGCGCTGGGCGGGTGTTGCAGTCGGGACGGCTGTCGCGGCTGCCGCTCTCGTGACGGCATGTGACGCCCCGCGGCCCGTAGCGACGGAGGCGGCAGAGCAAGTGCAGCTCAGCGTCCCCTTCGCGCGGCAGAACGAGTTGTCTGCGACCACCGAAGCACTCCTGTGGACATTCCGCGATCCCACTCACCGCGTCGCTAACAGAATCGTGTGGCTCGTACTGGACGCCAAAGGCACCGTGGTGGCAAGCGGAACGCTCCCACGGCAGCCGCAAGACACGGTGTGGGACGCCCTACGCCTGGCACGACGCATTCCGGGATACGACACACTGGCGGTCGGGCATATTGTGCTCCGCGCCGAGCGTGGTAGTGTCCCAACGATTAGCGTGCGGTTACGGGGTCCGGGCGGGCCACCGGCAATCTCGCCGGAGCCTCGGCGAGAGCGAGAGATGGAGCAGCGCAGCGCCTACGTGCGACAAGTTGCCCGGCGCTACCATCCGGAGGTGTTCGCCCGTCCGCACTCCGGGGCGGCGATTGCCCTGGTCTTCGACCCCCAAGGAAGCGTGGTCGGCCACGCGGCAGGCGTCCGGGAGGCGCGCGACGGTGACTGCCTGGCCGTCGTGAAGCGCCTGGTGCCCAAGTTCGCCACCGGCCAGCCCTCCCAGAGTGGTTGCGCCGGTGCTCGAACACCGGGACATGCAGGTGAGGTGGTGGTGTACTGGATGTGGCTGTTGGGACTCCCGGCCTCCTGAGGATCCGGGCAAAGGCTAAACGGTCGCGCGGGTTCGGTTAATCACCCCCTGCTCCTCAAGCGCCGCCTGGGCCGCGGCGAGACGGGCGATGGGCACGCGGAACGGCGAGCAGGACACGTAGTTCATGCCCACACGGTGACAGAATTTCACCGACGCGGGCTCGCCACCATGCTCCCCGCAGATGCCGATCTTGAGCTCGGCCCGCGTTCCCCGGCCGAGCTTGACCGCCAGCTCGATGAGCTTGCCGACGCCTTCCTGATCGAGCACCTGGAACGGGTCGTCCCTCAGGATGCCGTGCTCCACGTAGAACGGCAGGAACCGGCCGGCGTCGTCGCGCGACAGGCCGAAGGTGGTCTGCGTGAGGTCGTTCGTTCCGAAGGAGAAGAATTCGGCGTCCTTGGCGATCTCGTCGGCGGTGAGCGCGGCACGCGGCAACTCGATCATGGTCCCGACCAGATACGGCACCGCCCGCCCCTCGGCCTGGAACACCTCGCGCGCCACTCGGCGCACGATCTCGGTTTGGCGACGCAGCTCCTCGACGAGCGCGACGAGGGGGATCATCACCTCGACGGTCACCTTCCTGCCCCGGCTCACCACGTGGCACGCCGCCTCGAAAATCGCCCGGGCCTGCATCTCGGTGATTTCAGGATACGTAATGCCCAGCCGGCAACCGCGATGCCCGAGCATCGGGTTTGCTTCGATCAGCGAGGCGACGAGCCGCTCCAACCGGACCGCGGGCAGCTTCATGGCGCGGGCGAGCGCACCGACCTCGTCCTTCCCGTGCGGCAGGAACTCGTGCAGCGGCGGATCGAGCAGCCGGATCGTGACCGGGTAGCCGGCCATCGCTTCGAACATCCCCTCGAAGTCCTCGCGCTGCATCGGGAGCAGCTTTTCGAGCGCGCGGCGGCGGCCCGCCTCATCCGGCGCCACGATCATCTCGCGCATCGCCGTAATGCGATCGCCTTCGAAGAACATGTGCTCGGTGCGGCACAGCCCGATTCCCTCGGCGCCGAACTCCCGAGCGCGCTGCGCGTCGGCCGGGGTGTCGGCGTTGGCGCGCACCCGCAGCCGGCGGTGTTCGTCGGCCCAAGTCATCAGCTTGGTGTAGTGGCTGCCCAGCTTCGGCTCCACCAGTTTGACGGCACCAAGCAGCACCCGACCGGTAGTCCCGTCTACGGTGATGAGCTGACCCCACTTGACGACGCGGCCGTTGGCGCGCAGCCGGCCCGCGGCGGGGTCCACCTCGATGTCCTTTGCTCCCACGACGCAGGTCTTGCCCATTCCCCGGGCCACCACCGCCGCGTGGCTCGTCATGCCGCCGCGCGCGGTGATCACGGCCTGCGCCGCCACGATTCCGTGGAAGTCTTCGGGGGAGGTCTCCGGCCGGATGAGGATGACTTTGCGGCCCTCATGGGCTAGCGCCTCCGCTTCGTCCGCGTCGAACACCGCCTCGCCCGTCGCCGCCCCGGGCGAGGCCGGGAGGCCTTTCGCGACCAGGGTCACCGTCGCGCGCGGGTCAACCATCGGGTGGAACAGCTGGTCCAGGTCCTGGGGCGGAATGCGCTGCACCGCCTCGCCCGGCGTGATGAGCCCCTCATCCACCATTTCCACGGCACTCCGCACCGCCGCGAGCCCGGCACGCTGAGCACGGCGTGTCTGTAGCAGATACAGCTTGCCGTGCTCGAACGTGAACTCGATGTCCTGCACGTCCCGGAAGTGGCGCTCGAGCTTTGTTGCGACGCGCTGGAGCTCGCGGTACACCTTGGCGAGCTTGCCACGCTTGAGCGTGGAGATGGACTCGGGGGTGCGTGCGCCCGAGACGACGTCCTCGCCCTGTGCGTTCGTGAGCACGTCGCCGTTGAGCACGGCTTCGCCGGTACTGCAGTCGCGCGTGAAGGCGACGCCAGTCCCGGAATCGTCCCCCATGTTGCCATACACCATCGCGACCACGTTCACGGCGGTCCCCAGATCGTCGGGGATGCCGTGCACCCGGCGGTAGTCCACGGCCCGGCGCGTTCGCCAGCTCTTGAAGACCGCTTCGATCGCCCTCCACAGCTGGGACTCTGGATCTTCGGGGAAGGGGAGCCCGCTCTTGGCCTGGATGATGGCCTTGAACTCCCGCGCCAGCGCCTTCAGGTCGTCTGGCGGTAGATCGATGTCCCGCTCCACGTTGCGACGGCGCTTGAACTCGTCCTGCACCTCCGCGAACGGCTGCTTGCCGAGATCGAACACCACGTCGCCATACATCTGGACGAACCGACGGTACGAATCGTATGCGAATCGAGGGTTCTTCGAGCCCGCGATCAGTCCCTGCACGGTCTCGTCGTTCAAGCCCAGGTTGAGAATGGTCTCCATCATTCCCGGCATCGACACCGCCGCGCCGGAGCGCACCGAAACAAGCAGGGGATTGCGGGCGTTGCCGAACCCCTTCTTGGATGCCCGCTCCAGCTGCTTCAGATGGCGGTCGACTTCTTCACGGAGATCGTCGGGGAAGGTGCCCTGCTGGAGGTAGGTAATGCAGAGTTTGGCGGAGATGGTGAAGCCCGGGGGGACCGGGAGGCCCAGGTTCGCCATTTCGGCGAGGCCGGCTCCCTTGCCGCCCAGGATGTCGCGCATGGCCGCCGAGCCGTCGGCGCGGCCGTCGCCGAAGGAATACACCCACCGCTCGAGCGCCGGCACGGCTGGTCAACTGGGAATGGCGGCGAGGAGCGGCGCGGCGTTGCGCGCCCGCTCGAGATCCTCGGGGATTTCCGTGGGGTAGTCGCCCGAGAAGCAGGCGTGGCAGAAGTCGGTCGGATCGCCGCCGGCGGCCCGCAACATCCCGTCCAGCGAGAGATAGCCGAGCGAGTCCACGCCCAGATGCTCGCGTATCTGGTCGACGCTGTTGGTCGACCCGATCAGCTCCTGCTTGCTCGGCGTGTCGATCCCGTAGTAGCACGGGCCGGTGATGGGCGGCGACGCCACGCGGAAATGGACCTCCGCCGCGCCCGCCTGGCGGATCAGCTGCACCAGCGCCCGGCTGGTCGTGCCGCGGACAATGGAGTCGTCCACCACCACGACCTTCTTTCCCTGAAGCACTTCACGCACGGGGTTGAACTTGATCTTGACCTTCGCCATCCGACCCGCCTGGGCGGGATGGATGAAGGTGCGGCCGACGTAGTGATTGCGAATCAGCGCGTGCTCGAGCTTGATCCCCGACTCCTCGGAGAAGCCGAGGGCCATGGCGTTGGAGGAGTCAGGGACCGAGAACACGCAGTCGGCGCCTGGGGCCGGGT
>WNFD01002741.1_pt1 | contig 17729 bp, 12 predicted proteins | sample 5400491 | NCBI WGS metagenome assembly WNFD01 (sample SAMN13153343, study PRJNA577476) | soil metagenome | isolation source: 120 cm saprolite under Douglas fir tree site 2 hole 2 replicate 2 | place: USA:California | collected 2015-04-18 | reverse complement strand
GCTGCGACGCCGCGCTTTTTAAGAGCCTCGACATCCTGGTCCGGAATAATTCCGCCTACCAGGACCAGCACGTCATCCATTTTATTCTGTTTGAGCAGGTCCATCACGCGCGGCACGATGGCGTTGTGAGCTCCGGAAAGAATCGACAGTCCAATGACCTGCACATCTTCCTGCAGAGCCGCGCTGACGATCATCTCAGGTGTTTGCCGCAATCCGGTGTAAATCACTTCCATGCCGGCATCGCGCAACGCGCGGGCAATCACCTTGGCGCCCCGGTCGTGCCCATCAAGCCCTGGCTTGGCCACCAGCACGCGAATCCTCGGATCAGCCATTGCCATTCATTTAACCACAGAGGAAGAAGCGACGCACAGAGCCGGAGTTTACGCATCATCTCCGGTTAGAGGGTTTTAGTATCCAAACTCTGCCACAAGTACCAACAGGCCACGCTGCGATAAGGCTCCCAGCACTTTGCGATCTTTTCCATCTGCTCCGGGCTTGGCAACTTGATCTTCCGCTTGCGCGTCTTCTTTTCCGCTGCGGATTTCTTTCCCGCCTTCGCCCGCTGCACATCGAGATAGTGTTTATACATCGCCATGCGGACTCCGAAATCGCCTGTCGGTAGTACATTTTCCCGTCGCAGCGAGAACATGAGAAACATTTGCGCTGTCCACACGCCGATACCCTTTACCTGCGTCAGATGCTCGATTACTTCTGCATCCGGCAAATCTTGCAGACGCGCGAAATCCAGCAGCCCCGCCGCCGTCTTGGCCGCCAGATCCTTCAAATAGGACAATTTTTGCTTCGACAAGCCCGCGGCTCGCATCTGTTCGGCGCTCAGTTTTAGGATCCCCTGAGGCGTTAGTGGTTCGCCCGCCAAGGTGGCGAAGCGCTTGAAGATAGTCTCCGCAGCTTTGCCATTCAGTTGCTGATAGACGATCGCCTCAGCCAGACTGTGAAACTCCGGCAGACCAAACTGCATACGGCATGGCCCGATGCGCTCGATGATCGCCCGTATGACGGGGTCGGATCTTTTCAGGTGCGTTACAGCCCTTCTCATGGATGTATATATTTATCACAAAAGCCTGGGCAGAAGCGAATACAAAGCGAAACTACTGATTGCTGGGACGCTTTGGCTGGATGGAGTTCCTTCAATCTGAAGCAGGAATTCTGGTTGCGTCTTCTGCGGATTCATCCTCCGAACACGCAGTAAGGGAACAATTCGGATTATCCTTTGGCTTTGCCCGCCGGAAGCTGGAATCCTATGCGCACCCGCCGAGGCTCCTCGGGAGTCATAAGCTCCTTGATGGCTTCAATCAGATCTTGAAGCGTGGAATCATGCGTGTCCAAGCGATTCTCCAATTCATCGATCTTTCCAGCGAGACGGCGGTTCGTGGCTAGCATCTCACGCAAGCGCACAAACGCACGCACCACAAAAACGCTCATCTGGACCGCCTTCTCCGAGTTAAGCACAGTTGCGGCCATGATCGCTCCGTGCTCGGTGAACGCAAAAGGCCGATATCGACGCCCGCCGTGCGTATCTCTTGAGATCACAATTTGTGATCTCAAGATTTCATCCTCTTTGGCAGTGAGCTGAAATACGAAGTCCGAAGGGAAACGTTCCTGATTGCGCTTTACCTGTTGGTTTAGCTGACGGACCGGCACCCCGTAAAGCTCAGCAATATCGGCGTCCAGAATGACCCGCTGATGGCGAAGAAACAGGATCCGAGATTCCACAGCCGAAGTGATTGCTGCCTGGCGTTTCGGCATCCTGAGCAACGTTGCGTTCTTTCGCTTCTTCATTTGAGATCACAATTTGTGACCTCAATCATAGTCCGGTTTCGATATAAATATTTTCGACGAGACAAGAAACTTTCTTCGGCTTCCCATTTTGGTTAACGTCGTCTGCGCCAATCTTGTTGCCGTCGCTAAGTGATGCTCACCTCCGTGTAGGTTCCATACACGTCGCGCAACGCCTCGCAAATCTCACCGACCGTCGCATACGCCCGCACCGCATCCACGATGTACGGCATCGTGTTCGCAGAAGAAATGTTGCCGTTCGACTGTCCCTTCGGTTCCTGAGCTGCGGCTTTTTTCAGCGCGCTAAGCGCACGCTGTACTTGGTCGTTCGAGCGCCGCGCTCGCAACGCCTTCAGCTTCGCCGTCTGCTGCCGCGCTACCGTTTCGTCGATGTAGAGAATATGCGGCGACTCCTCCTCGATCACGAACTCGTTCACGCCCACAATGATTTTCTCCTTCGCCTCGGCAGCGCGTTGATACTGGTAAGAGGCTTCGGCGATGTCTTTCTGGGGATAGCCGCGCTCGATCGCCTTCACCATGCCTCCCATTGCGTCGAGCTTGCCAAAGTAATCGAGTGCGCCCTTCTCCATTTCGAGAGTCAGATTTTCCAAAAAGTACGACCCGCCCAGCGGATCCACGGTCTGCGTCACTCCCGATTCGTAAGCGACGATCTGCTGGGTTCGCAGCGCGATGCGGGCCGCCTCTTCCGTGGGCAGCGCCAGCGCCTCGTCGTAGGAGTCGCAGTGCAACGACTGCGTCCCACCCAGCACTGCGGCCAAAGCCTGCAACGCTACGCGAGCAATGTTATTCATGGGTTGTTGTGCTGGCAGGGACACTCCCGCTGTCTGCGTGTGAAAACGCATCAGCCAGGTGCGCTGGTTCTTCGCCGTAAATCGCTCTTTCATAACCCGCCCCCAAATCTTTCGGGCGGCACGGTACTTGGCGATCTCCTCAAAGAAATCGTTGTGGGCGTTGAAAAAGAAACTGAGCCGCGCACCGAAATCGTCCACGTCAAGTCCGCGCCGTTGCGCCCACTCCACGTACTCGATGCCATCGTACAAAGTGAACGCCAGTTCCTGCAGCGCCGTCGAACCGGCCTCGCGAATATGATATCCGCTGATCGAAATTGTGTTGAAGCGCGGCGTGAATTTCGATCCGAACTCGAACGTGTCGATCACCAGCCGCATCGACGGCGCCGGGGGATAGATGTATTCCTTCTGCGCGATGTATTCCTTAAGAATATCGTTCTGAATGGTGCCGGAAATCTTTTTCCAATCCGCGCCCTGCTTCTCCGCCACCACCAGATACATTGCCCACAGCACCGATGCGGGCGAATTGATTGTCATCGAGACCGTCGTCTTTTCAAGGTCGATGCCGCCGAAGAGAATTTCCATGTCTTCGAGGGAGTCGATGGCAACGCCGCATTTGCCAACTTCTCCTTCGCTCGCCGGGTTGTCGGAGTCGTACCCCATCAGGGTGGGCAAGTCGAATGCGACGGAAAGCCCTCCCCCACCATGCTCGAGCAAATACTTGTAGCGCTGGTTGGTTTCCTCAGGCGACGCAAAACCAGAAAACTGCCGCATGGTGTAAAGCTTGCCCCGGTATCCCGTAGCGTGAATGCCTCGGGTGAACGGGGGGGCTCCGGGAAATCCCAGATATTTTTCTTCACTCCAGTCCGCGGGCAAATCGGCCTGCGTATACAAGCGGCGCACGGGGACGCCAGAAATCGTTGTGAAGCGTGCCTGACCGTGGTCGTCGAGATTTACTCCGCTGGGTACGCCGATCGGCTTCTCTGGAGATTTTTCTAGCGTAGGCGCAAGTGTCTTCTCAGCCCACTTGTTTTCGGCAGCGGAAGGACGGCGATCTTCAAAAATATCGGCGATGGGACTTTCCGCGACTTGCGGTTTAGACGGCTTCTTCTCCGGCATTGATGACCCCAGTGTTCTGTTGTGATGATAGGGAAGCCCGCACGCACGGGCAAGGTGCGCTTCCGATCAGAACGAACGGGGGACAGCAGCTCCCGATCACCTTGGATGCTTGCGGCCCAGTTCCCATGCCTTGGCGTACTTCCACGATACATAGCCCGCATGATAAAGATGCAGCAGCAGTCCTTCGCGCCCATCAAGAAATCCGAGCCGGATGAAATAGTTATAGACGAACGTCGCCAGCGGTCGCATCACGATCGCGTTAAGGCTGAATGCCTGCGGCTTTGCTCCCTCGACTTGGTTCCAAACTGTGGAGTAGCGGTTCATGTGCTCCAAGTAGTAATACAGCGTGGGATAGGTGTAGTGAACCATCGGGTTGCGGAAATGCCCGATTCGTTCCTCGGAAACACGTTTTAATTCGACACGATCGTGCGGATCGCGTCCTGTGACGAATCCCATTCCGCGCCGGAAGAGACGCAGTTTCGGATCTGGCCAGAAACCCCCATGCTTCAGGCCCCGACCCATGAACAGGTTGAGCCGCGGCATCGTGTAACCGTCAAGCGCATTTGGATCTGAGATCGCCTTGCGCATCTCCTCCGCCAGCGCCGCACTTATTTCCTCGTCCGAATCAAGCGACAGCACCCAGATCTGGGTACAGTGTTCGATGGCAAAATTCTTTTGTGCGGCATATCCTCGCCACGGCTCAACCACAACTTTGGCGCCGTATTCGCGGGCAATCTCACAAGTCCGGTCAGTCGATCCCGAATCCACCACAACAATTTCATCAGCCCACTTCACACTCTCTAGAGTGCGGCCAAGGTTGGCTTCTTCATTCAGACTCACGATGGCAACCGACAGGGTCATAAACTTCGCGGACTGGGTTCCTGATTTTACCGGAGCTTGATCTCTTAAGATTTCTTCACTCGTGGGTGACGCGGTGCGGCTCCTCACTTCAGAAAGCAAGAATACCGCCAAAATAAACAACTCAGGCTCGATGGGGTGCCGATAACGCGCGTGCGGAAACACGAAGTAATACACCGTTGGATATGTCGCAATCAAACCAGCGTAAAGCCATGCCGCGGGCCGTTTTTGCCGCAAGGCGCGCCCCAGTCCCCAGATCGCCAGCACCGACGATGCCAGGAACAGCGAACTGCGAAAGTCCCAAGGCGCGCTACTGTCGGTTGGCCGCGGGACTCCGTTCCAATAGTAGAACAATCGCTTCATGCTGATCACCACGAACCGCTGTGGATGCTCACGGATCCACTCGAACGCCAGGCGCCTGCAGTCCGCTTCATACGCAAGTTCGCCCATGCGCTGAAATTTCTCCAACTCCAGGGTGTTGAGATTGGGTTGCAGGGTCGCGAACAGCATACCGTCAGACAGGTTGTTGTTGCCCAGGCGAAACTGCAATCCGAAATCGTCGCGAATAAAAACAAATCGCCCAAAGATTTCATAATTCCGTATCAGCCACGGTGAAAGAACCAGAAAGAATATCAACGATGAGAGCACGACTCCACCGAGCGACGGCAGACCATGCTTGTACCTGCGCCACCATATCCACAGTCCGCAGAATGGCAGAAACGAAAGCATTGCAGGATTGGCCAGCGCTCCTACGCCCCACAGTGCGCCAAACAATACCCATCCGCGATAACCGGGCCATTGCTCCATCTCCAACGCGACCAGAAAGATCAATGCCAGCATGAGCGGGGCGAAGGTGGTGTCCCATATCCAATGAATCGACCAGTACCACACGTAGGGATTAAACGCCCAAGCCCGCGCCGACCAAATCGCCACACGCCGACCAAAACTTCTGTCTGCAATAAGACAAACCGGAATCGTTGTAAGCGAGGCGAAAAGGCTGTTGATCGACAGCAGAACCCACGCTGAAGCGTAGGTGTAAATGCCGAAGACTTTAAAGACTCCAGCTATCAAGTAGGGATAAAGTGGCGGCTCCCATGCGCTCGGTCCCGTATTGCCGCCGTAAGGATTGCTGAAGCCCTGCCCCAGCGCGATAGACCTGGCTACCCGGCCCATCTCAAAGCCAAAGCCAAAATGATCTTCCCCAGCACGCATGTGATATTGCCGGAAAACTCCGATCGCCGCGACTTGCAGGACAAATGAAAGGAGCACCATCCACAAAACAGAGCGCGGGATAGCGGGCAGCTTCGGTCCTTGCATCACGGGCGAGTTTATCAGGTCTCAGAGGACGCCTGGAGCCGAGCTTCGCCACTTCGACTGCGCTCAGGGCAGACTCTGCGAGGACAGCCGAGGCGGCTGTCCCCGCGTGACAACTCTAGGGTTGCCCTGCAGCCGGCGCCTGTTGCGCGGGCTGCCCTCCGGGAACGACGTCCTGCCGCGGCGCGACGTAAGGAACTCTGGGTTGATGAGTGACCTGCCCGCGCGTGGCATCGGCCACATCTATGCCAGAGTGATCGAGCAGCAATCCCGTGGCCCGATCCAATTCGATGCGCGACTTTTCGTAAGCTGCCTTCGCCGATACCAGATTCGACTCGGATGTAGTTAGCGTCGAAGCATCCTGCAGGATTGCGGTTTGCGTGGTGAGTCCGACTTTCAGTTTTTGCTGATCAGCATCGAGCGTCTGCCGCGCCAGATCCACCGCCGATTGGGCCGCTTGCACCGCAGCCCGGTTCTGCTTCACGTCGAATTGCGCGTTCCGCACCTCAATGCGCACTTGATTTTCAAGCTGATGCAGCCGCACCTGAGCCTGCCGGTACTCCAACTCCGACCGTATCTGGTTCGCCTGCGCCGCGCGATTGCGCAGGGGAATGTTCAGCGTGAGTCCCACTCCTTTATCGGGCGCGGTCGAGTTCACAAGTTGATTCAGCGTCCCGCCGTAGCCCACGTTGTTGCTGCTTTGAAACGGTGGCGGGGCTTTGCCGGGATTAAAACAAAAAGTGCTGGTGGTATCGGAGCAGTTGGGAATAGCCGCGTTCACTGAACCGCCAACGCCGGAACCGCCGTAGTAAGCAAACGCGTCAAGCGTGGGCAACATGGCGTTGCGCACGGCCTTGCTGCTCAGGTCGCGGGAATTGAGATCGATGCGCGACTCCGCAAGCTCCGCGCGATGCTGCAGTGCGTCATTGATCATATCCTGGATCGGTACGACAGTTTCTTCTGGCGGCACTTGCATGGCGGAAGTGGGAATGACGTCAGCTTCGGCGAGCACCGGATCCTCAATGCTCCGGCTGACCGCGTTTTTCATCAGCAGTTGCTGCAATTGCAGATTGTTCTGTGCGACGATCAGATTTTGCTGGTCGGTGGCCACCGTGCTTTGCGAACTCACGACTTGGATCGGCGGTACCGTTCCGACCTGCGCCTGTCGCTTCGAGTCATCCAGCGCCTTCTGCGCATATGTCAGTGCCTCCTGTTGCACGCGCACGTTTTCGTATGCATAGACCAGGTCCCAATAGATATTCTCGATTTGATCGACCGTGGTGATGATCTGAAGCCGGAAGGCGACGTCGGAGATTTCCCGGTTATTCCTGGCGATGCGGATGAAGCGAAGGTTTGGCCCTGGGCCAAATCCCTGCAAAAGGTTTTGCGTGATCCTGAACTGGAAATTCGAGGCCAGATCGGGAGTGAGCAAACTGGTGGGACTGTTCGTGGTGACATGTGTATTGTTAAATCCGACTGACAGTGCCGTGCCCCACTGGAAGCCCTGCGTATAGGCCAGATCGGCGGTATAGGTGTTTTGCGCTAGCACCGGCACCGGGCTGAGAACGCTGGTCGATTCGGTATTGTTCTTATCGAGTTGAAGCGTGCCGTTAACCACTGGGTCGAAGCTGGTGATGGGTGCGCCGATGCCCAGCGTCGAGCTAACCAGGCCGCTGGTGCCGCTTCCAGCGCCGCCTGCCGCAACTGTGGTCCCGCCCGTTCCTGAACCTACGGTCCCACCCAGACCGCCCACGCCGCCTCCGGGCGTGTTTTGCACGATGCCGGTGTTGATTCCGAGAATGTTGGCACCAGACTTGGCTCGCAAGAAGTCCGCGGCTGCGATGTTCAAATTGAAGCGGGCAATTTCGATGTCGAGATTGTTCTCCAGCGCCAGCGCCACCGCGTCGTCAATCGAAAGATAAATCTTGCCATCGTGCATCAGCGCATCGATGCGCGGTGAGTTGCCAAAATCTGGCTGCGCCAACTCTTTTGGCAGGTAAGGCTGCACGAGGTGGGGAAACGCCGAATGCGCTTTGGAATAATCCTCGAGGTGAACTGCCTGCGGATTGGCCGGGGCGGGCGTCGGCTGCGGTGCTGGCGCCGAAGGGACATCCTGCGCGAACAAAAACAGTCGCAATTGCAGGCAGGCCAGGATCGCAAAGGCCGCCAACAGCAGGGCTCGCAGCTGCCTCATTGTGCCCACATGGGGCGAAGGAAAAGACATAGTTCGTCTCCTTGGTCAGAAAGGTGGTGCCTCACATTGACAGCGGACGATAAATTCGAGAGTTGGATGCGAAAACATAAAAGCGTCGTTCCATCTTAGCGGTCGGAAGCGCTGGAAAGAATCACAGATTGCAAAGAATTGTTGGAAGCAGTTGTAGAGACCAACGAAAAGGCGCGGCCAAGGCCGCGCCTTTCCCTTTCTCAGACTACTATTGAGGTGGTTGTTGCGGAGGGGTTGCCTGCGGACTCGGCTGATTTTCGGCCGGCGATTCTTTGCGTGGAGCAATGTAAGGCACGCTGGGCATCCGCGTGACCTGTCCACGGGCCGCATCGTCGATACTAATGCCGGCATGGTCCAGCAATTGTCCGGTAGCGCGATCCAGTTCGACCCGCGATTTCTCGTAAGCGACCATGGCATTGACCAGAGTCGATTCCGCCGTCGCTAGTTGGCTCTGGAACTGCAGAACCAGCGTGTTGGTGGAGGTGCCGAACTGAAATTTCTTTTGCTCGGCCTCCAGCGACTGGTGGCCCAGTTCAACCGCCGCTTTCGCCGAATCCACGCTGGCCCGGTTTTGTTGCACGGCGTACTGCGCGTTGCGGATTTCAACCCCAACCTGGTTTTCGATCTGCTGCAGGCGCATCTGCGCCTGCCGGTATTCGAGTTCGGAGCGAATCTGGACCGCCTGTGCTGCGCGGTTACGCAGGGGGATGTTGAGCTGGAGGCCAACGCCTTTGTCGGGAGCTGTGGAGTTGATGAGCTGGTTCAGAGCGCCGCCGTAACTGACGGTGGGCACGATGGGACTCTGGCCAAAGGCCGCATTCGGGTTGTTAGTCGCGCAAAATGCCTGGTCGGGGGTTACGCACTCGGCAGCCGGATTCTGCGCGCCTCCCAGGCCCGAACCGCCGTAGTAAGCGAAGAGATCCAATGTCGGTAGCAGGGAACTGCGCACCGCCTTGTTGCTCAAGTCACGGCTATTCAGGTCGATGCGAGATTCGACTAGTTCGGCGCGATGACGCAGCGCCTCGTTAATCAAGTCCTCGATGGGAGTGACTGGTTCCTCCGCAGGAACATCCATGGTCGAGACCGGAATTACCTCAGCGGTAGCCAATGCGGGATCCTTCAAACTCCGCGTCAGGGCGTTCTTCATCAACAACTGCTGTAACTCCAGGTCGGTATTCGCTTTTGTCACCAATTGCTGGTCTTGCGCCACAGTACTTTGGGCGCGGATAACCTCAATTGGCGCCAGGCTTCCGATCTCCACCTGCTTTTTGGTGTCGGAAAGCGTTTTCTGGGCAAAAGCCAGCGACTCGTTCTGCACGCGGACGTTTTCGTAGGCGAACACCAGGTCCCAGTAGATGTTCTCAATCTGGTCCAGCGAGTCAATGATTTGCAGGCGGAAGGCGACGTCGGAGAGCTCGCGGTTGTTTTTCGCTATACGGATGAAGCGAGTGTTCGCAGCGGGACCGAGCCCTTGCAGCAGATGTTGCGTAATCGTGGCCTTGAAATTGGAATTCAGCTGAGGACTGAACGTGGAAAAACTGCTGTTGGTCGTGGAGCGCGTATTGTTGAAGCCCACCGACAGATTCGTTCCCCATTGAAAACCTTGGGTATAAGCAAAATTTACCGTCCCGGTGTTTTGCGCCAGGATGGGAACACCGCTGAAGGGACTGCTTGATTTCTGGTTGAAGTGATCTTCCTGCAGCGTACCCGTAAGCACCGGATCAAAGCTGGTGATGTTCGGTCCAAAGCCGAGAGTAGAGCTGACCAGTCCATTGGTGCCCGCGCCGATGCCGCCCGCACCGAGTGTTGTCCCGCCGGTGGCGGCGCCAGATTGCGCGCCGATGCCGCCGATGCCAGCCCCGGGAGTGTTGAGTACCACGCCCAAAGGAGTCCCGAGAATGGCGGCGCCCGCCCTGGCGCGCAGGATATCGGTGTCTGCAATATTCAAGTTGAAACGCGCAATGGCGATATCAAGGTTGTTCTCCAGCGCCAGCGCAACCGCGTCATTCAGAGAAAGGTATAGCTTGCCATCGTGCATCAGGGAGTCAATACGAGCCGTATTGGCCAGGTTCGGCGCAGCCAAGTGCCTTGCCGTGTAAGGTCCAATCGGGTTGGGAAAATGCGACACGGGCTTCGAATAATTCAGCACCGGCAGTGGCCGCGATTCCGGCGCAGTTTGCGGGACGGGCGCGGCGGGCGGCTCCTGTGCCCAACCTGCGACCGGTAGGGTTGCAAATAAAACGCTGGCGATGGTCAGCCGGATGGTCAGGGCTAAACGTGCGAATAGCATTCACTCTTCTCCGTTTCATTAAGACCTTGTAAAAAAAGACGTCATAACAAAGACGTGTTGGCAGACGTTACGTCATCTGATTTACCTGGGAGATATTTCGACTCAGTCATTGATACGCAATTATTGATACGCAATTATCCGTACTCAGGTTCCCGAAAAATGCCGGGAAGCGAAAGTCTCCAAAAACCTGCTGCGACCCTTATCGGCGGCAGCCATTCATCTTCTCAGACACCCGGTCCGAGACTTGGATCTTCGGAACCACAAATTTATGTTCTAAAACAGTTTAAACGAGGTTGAAATTTAGTGGGCAGTGCGCAAAAGCCGGTGGCCCGTCTGGAAAAGATGTTTCTTTGCATCCGCATCCGCAATATGACTATAATGACTATCATGACCTTATTAGGAGACCCGAGTATGGATCGACAAGTCTGGAGCGTGGCAGAAGCCAAGGCAAAATTCAGCGAAGTGATCGAAAGGGCAATGTCCCTGGGTCCACAGACCATCACCCGAAAGGGTCGTACCGCCGCGGTCGTGGTTGGGGCAGAGGAGTGGCAACGCAAGACAAAGCGCGTTGGAAACCTGGCGGAATTTTTTGCCGCATCTCCGCTGCGGGGCTCGAACCTAAAGATCCACCGGCTCAAAAGCCGGCCTCGCAAAATTGATTTATGACCTTTCTCCTGGACACCAACGCCGTCTCGGAGTGGGTGAAACCACGTCCGAATCCCGGTCTTATGAATTGGATGGAATCGGCCGACGAGGACCGAATTTTCGTAAGCGTCATCTCATTAGCTGAGCTGCGCTACGGCGTAGAACGCATGCCGGCGGGAAGCCGTCGAAGTCGCCTCGAGCAGTGGCTGCGGCATGAATTGCCTTTGCGCTTTGAGACCCGAATCTTGCCCGTCGACACTCAAGTTGCCGAGCTTTGGGGCCGAACGGTCTCACTCAGCGAGGCTGTGGGACGCCCTATAGGCGTGATGGACGCCTTTCTCGCAGCAACCGCGGAAACTTATCATCTAACTCTGGTGACAAGGAATGTTTCGGATTTTCCGCTGCTGAAAGCGATCCTCAATCCTTGGACCTAGAAAGGAGGATTGGAATATCGCACGCGTCAACTGGAACCGCAAACCGGAAACTAGAAACCCTAGGCCCTAACCCGCAGGCCACACGTTATGCTGCCAGCCGCCGGAACTGCGCACAAATCCCTTCGACGCTCGTGAATATTGCATCGCCGGCGAATTCGAGGCTGGACACTGAACGTGCAGCCGCATCGCTATGGCCGAAGCCGCAAGCGTCCTTGACAACTACCGGAATGTAGCCTAAGTCAACGCCGTGCCGCACTGTAGGCTCGATACCGATTTCCATGGCGATGCCGACTACGGCAAAAGCATCGATCCCGCAATCGCGTAGCGCGATATCCAGCGGGGTGCCTGCGAACGCTGACATAGCGATTTTGTCGAAGACTGCTTCGCTCGGCAGTGGAGTCATTTCGGGAATCAGATGAAATCCCGGCGAGTCCCGCAAGAACCAGCACTTAACTTCGTCAACCGATTTCACCTTCTGCCAGGCCATCGCCATGCGCAATTGAGACACTCCCGCGAGCTCCTTGGGCAGTGACATATGGCGCGTGAAAAAGACCCGAATTCGCGCTGCCCGAGCCGCTTCGAGAACCTGAAGAACCCTCGCCGTAATCTCCGGCCCGTTCCGGATCTGGTTGACGATTCCGACTTGCATATCGTAAACAACTAGAGCCAACCGTGTCGGATCACAAACATCTTCCAGCGTTTGGGGAATGCTCAGTCCGAATGCGCGCTGCATCGTGAATTTCACCTCAGTAGGTAACAGAACCCCATTCTACTGAAATAGAATCTGCGCCCGCCTCTGTTGTAAAACAAACCAAGCTTTTTGCAGGATAGGAACCTGAACTACGATTCACTAAGGTTGGAAATTCCAGACGGGTAGCCGCAAGCCTGAAAGCCGAAGCCCGTTCTTACCCCCGCACGCTGATCCTCGAAAACGACAGCACCGCTCGCGACGAAATGGGCCGTCCCATGGACATCGCCGGACGGAACGTGGTAAAGATCAACATCCTTTTCACCTGCGGCAGCAGCTCTTGAGACTCGCCAGGATCGGAAAGAATCTTGTAATCCTGTACCCGCCCATTCCTGTCCACGTAGGCTTCGATCACCAGCGAATCTGTGCGCATCGCACTCAGAGTGGTGCCGAAAACGCTCTGCTGCAGTTCTGGCCCAGTATTTAAAACCAGCGGCACATCTTCATTGTTCGCCTGCAACTGCCCCGGCATCGCCAGGATTGCCGTCACTAAACCAAAGATCAACAGAGCGCAGACCAGGCCCGCCGTCGCCGGCACCATGAACACGTTCAGCGCATTTTCCATCCGCATGCGCAGGCCTTCGTAGCGCGGCCGCCGCGCCTCCGCAGCCTCCCGCGAAATAGCCAGACGCAGCTTCAGTCCAAGATCTGCGGGTTCCTGAACCCGGCCCATGCTCATCAACAGTTGTTGCGTCTGGCGCAGCAACTTATATTCCCGCATGCACGCAGCACATCCGTCGAGATGCGCCTGTACCGCCTGCATCTCGTTTCCCGTGACTGCCCCGTCCAGATAGGGAGATAACAATCCATTGGCTTCCGCGCACTGCATGTTCACGCGCTTCGCAGAAACGGACTTCATGGCCATATACTTCATGGCATCACCTCGACTCTTCTACCCCCTCCAGCAACCCGTGACCCCAAACTCGCTTCTTCCTCCGGCATGGTCAGCCCCAGTTCTTCGCCGACCTCGCGCACATACGGCGCCAGCCGCTGCTTCAGCGCGTGCCGCCCTCGCGTCAATCGCGATTTCACCGTGCCCAGTGAGATCTGCAGAATCTCGGCAATCTCTTCATACGACATTTCTTCCAGATCGCGCAGAATCAGCGCTGTGCGGTAGGGTTCCGCCACTTTCCTCAATTCCGCATCGACCCGCTGCTGCACCTCCCGGTGCGCCACACTATCAAACGGCGAATCGCGCTGATCGGTCATCGCGCTCTGCATCGCTTCATCCTGCCCTGCAAATCCATCCGCGTCCGCCGGCTCAATCGGCGTCTCTTGCGCCTTATGCCGGAACCACCATCGCTTCCGGTTCGCCGCCTCATGCAGCGCAATCCGGTAGATCCACGTTTTCAAACTCGACTCGCCGTGGAACTGCTTCATCCCGCGAAACACTTTCAGGAACACATCCTGCGTCGTATCCGCGGCGTCGGCCGGATCGCTGACCATTCGATAAATCAGCCCGTACACCGGACGCTGAAATTCCCCAATCAGCCAGGCGTATGCCTCTTCCGAGCCGGCCTTGAGCTCCGCGACAATCGCCGCTTCCTCGGCCCGTGCTCCAATCACACTTGCTAATTCTCCCAAGATAGTCGCTCCAGCCATATTTCGCAGCCCTGCCGCCTACTCGGATGATTATAGGATTATCCGCTCCATTCCGAACCGGAAAATCGCCTGCCAGTCGGTCCTTAGCCTATCCAAGATAGACTCCGAGCGGGACTCCCGAGTTCCCGTCTCTAAGTGGTTTGTTTGCAATGCGCTCCCCGTTGGCGGTTCCCAGCCGATGCCCGTCGGAGAATTTGCACGCGTTCCTATATCTATATATCTGCCTCGACGCTTCGACGTGACTTGGCCATACCGTAACTATTTCCTATTTCTTACCTCTGGTCCGCTAGAGAGGCAGCGGCACAATAGGGAGCACGTTGCATAATCTGGCATTTTTTCCACGGAAATAGCTTGACATTAACCGCGCGGTAACAGTATTAGGTCGGCATCCGGCCTTTGCGTCTGGATTGGGTCCCGTGGAGGTTTCCGGGGCGACTCCATGAGCTCGTAGCCAGCGCTCTGCCGGCCAGCGCTCTCTCCTACAGAATGAAAGCAATTGGAGCGCGTGGGAGGTTTATTAAGGGTTCCCTCACAGCCAATCGTGATGCTAAACACTGCAGGGCGTGGCCCGAGCGGGGATCTTTATAAATCTGTCATCAAGCCCAGGGTCTGAAACCTATCCTCGGAGGCTGTCCCAAATGAAGAAAGCCGTCTCGCGTCTCATCGTGTTGACTTCCGCCGTTGCTCTGGCTTTATCCGCCATGGCGCAGCAGCAGGAAAACCATCCACCCAATAACAATGCACTCGCGCTATTGCTGCAATCGAAGGGAATCCTGTCTTCCAGTGAATTAGCGATGATCAACCAGGCGTCATCGGCCGACGAGGCCAATGCGCGCCTCGCTCAACTGCTCGTGGAAAAGGGGCTGATCAGCCGGCAGGAATATTCGTCCACCGTCGCGCCCGTCAGCATGGAGTCCTCTGATCTCCACTTGTCGAACGCCGTTCTGCACACCACCACGGTAACCAAAACTCAGTCCGCTACCACTCCAACCGGAACTCCTCCGGCTTCAACCGGACCACCTATCATCTCGGCGGTAACCCCCCTCCGCGTGCTACCCATCGATGCGCCCAAGCAAGGTGGTCTTATTCCGGACATCAAGCTTGGAAGCGGCGCGAAGATGAAGATATACGGTTTCTTCAAGGCCAGCGCCATCGAAGATACTGCGTCCAGCGGCGGCCCCACCTTTGGCGATCAGGACTGGCCGCTTCCCCTGTTGATTGGCGGCGATACCGGTCCCACCTCGGGCGCTCAATTCCATGTTAAAGCCCGCAGTTTCCGCATCGGCAGCCAGTTTGAATGGGTTCCGAAAAATTCCAACATGACCATTACCGGCAAGCTGGAAGCCGACTATGAGGGCGACTTCACCGAAGTCAACAACCGCAACATCAGCAGTGTCCGTTCCAGCCAGTTTGGCCTTCGCCTCGCTTACATGCGTCTCGATACCAAGCTTGGAGACACCCTGCCCTGGTTTGCTGAGTTCGGCCAGGATTGGAGTCTCATTTCCTCCTCCTTGCCCAGTCTCTTCGAAAGCACAGGCTTGGGCATCGGCATGGGCACACTGTATGAACGTCTTCCGCAATTTCGCACTGGCGTTCAATTTCACGCTGGCGATTTCAAGATCCAGCCGGAGTTCGCGATTGTCCTGCCGGTCGCAGGCTCCGCTGGCCTAACCCCCGATCAAAGGGCTCGCTTTGGTGATCGTGCCGGGTCTGACTCCAATCAGCCAGGATTGGAAGCTAGAGTCGTGCTCCAGTTCCCACTCTCACACAACTGGAAGGGTGTGGCGCCCGCCCAGATTATCGTCAGCGGCCACCACGCTCGGATGAATGAAATCATTCCCCACGCGGCACAGGTCGCCGCCACCAGCTTCACCTGCGACACGACTCCCTGCACGATCCCGCCCTTTCCGGTCTTCACCAGTTCCACCGTTCCAAATCTCGGATTCACAACTGCCACCACCATCCTCAATGCCACCAATTGCACCGGGGCCTCCTGCAATCTGGAGGAGTTCTTTCCCCGCGGAATCGAGGTCGGCAACCCACAGAACGTTTGGACAGCCGAACTGCAGTTACCCACTCCCTGGGTAACTTTCGTCGGCAAGTTCTACAAGGGCAATGACCTGCGATTTTTCTTCGCTGGCCAACTCAACGACGTTTACTCCAACCTGCATGGCTTGTTCGAAGTGGGGAGCGGCGTTTCCGAAAGCGGACGCGCCATCACGTTTGGCTGCGCCAATGGCACCACTGTCGGCCAACCCGCCGCAACCGTCGACTGCCAAGGCAGTGCTGTCCAATCGGCCATCCTTCAGCCCAGCGGTGGCTACGGTGGATTCGCAGAGTTGAGCTTCCCTCTCTCTCGCATCTTCCACGCCGATCCCGAAGGTCATAATGCGGGATGGGTACTCCATGCGCAATACGGAACAGACCGCGCCAATGCCGCCGACGCTCGCCACGGCAACGGCTTGGCCCGTACTGACCTCGACACAGTTTCGCTTACCTACAAGATGAATTCGTGGGTGTCGTTCGTCAATGAAACCAGCTATATCGTTACCCACGCGGCCACCGCAAACAGCAAACTCTTTGCTGGCGTTAAGGTGACCCAGGCCCACGATTGGCGTCAGGAGTTCGGACCTATCTTCACGTTCTAACTTCCCGATAAACCGAAACCGAATACCCCTGCGGAGCGTAATTAGGCTCCGCAGGATTTTTTGTGGAAGAGCGGCGGGGCTTCAATGCGACGTAAAGCTCTTCGGGTGGCGCGGCTTAACGCTGCGATCGGCGACACTGATGATAAGCCGGCTTTAGTTCCTGCGGTTTCTAACCTGGTCTCCTAACAACACCCCATCTTCACCTCGCCCCCAACCGTGAGCGGAGGCCCAAAAGCCTCCTGCGGCGCGGGCGCGCCATTCATCACCGCAATCCAACGGCGCACCGCATCAAACACCACCAGAACAACACCCGCAATAAAGATGCACATCAGCACCGTATCCAGATAGCCCGTAAATACCTGCCCCGGCTTTGACGTCAACGGCCAGAAAATAGTCTTGATCGAAAGCACTCCCGCCGTAAGCGTAGTCACGCCTACGAAGCACATCGGAATCCCAGTAATCCAGGCATATTTCTGCTTGCCCATGTTAATGAGGAATGTTGTTGTCACGGCCAGCGCAATGGTCGCCAGCAACTGGTTGCCGGTTCCAAAGAGCGGCCATATCGTCGAAATATTCCCCGTGTAAATCAAATATCCCCAGCCCATCACCACGATAAAACTGGTAATCAGATTTCCCGGCAGCCACGAGCTGTTTCCAAATGGCTTGTGCACCTTGCCCATCAATTCCTGCAGGACATAGCGAGCCACGCGCGTTCCTGTGTCCACGGTAGTCAAAATGAAGAGTGCTTCAAACATAATGGCGTAGTGATACCAATAGCCCATCAGGCGGTCCATCCCCGGCAGTCCGCGGAAAATCTGCGCCATGCCAACCGCCAATGAAACTGCGCCTCCCGTGCGTCCCGCCAGTTTCTCTCCTACTTCGCGCGAGAACATATCCAGATTCACCGTGCTCAATCCCAGATGGCTGAACACCGCCGGCGTGGTATTGATGGCAAAGTAATCGCCCTGCGCCAGAGAGCAGGCCGCGATCAGCGCCAGCACGCCTACCAGCGACTCAGCCATCATCGCGCCGTATCCGATGAAGCGCGCATCACTTTCTTTGTCCAGCATCTTGGGCGTCGTGCCCGAAGACACCAGGGAATGGAATCCAGAAATCGCGCCGCAGGCAATTGTCACAAACAGAAATGGAAACAAATTTCCTTTGATGATCGGTCCGCCACCGTGCACGTACGGCGTGAAATTAGGAAACTGAATGTTGGGATGCACCACGAACACGCCGAT
>WNFD01011700.1_pt1 | contig 17732 bp, 15 predicted proteins | sample 5400491 | NCBI WGS metagenome assembly WNFD01 (sample SAMN13153343, study PRJNA577476) | soil metagenome | isolation source: 120 cm saprolite under Douglas fir tree site 2 hole 2 replicate 2 | place: USA:California | collected 2015-04-18 | reverse complement strand
CTGAGCCATCAGAGCTTCGTCTATCCCAACCTGACCGCGCGCGAGAACCTGGAGTTCTACGCGACGCTCTATGGCGTCGAGGATGCGCGCGCGGTGGCTACCGAATGGCTGGAACGCGTCGCGCTCGGCGCCGCGGCCGAGGCGCGGGTGCGTGGGTTTTCGCGCGGGATGGAGCAGCGCCTTGCGCTCGCGCGTGCGATGCTCGCGCGGCCCGACGTGCTGTTGCTCGATGAGCCGTTCGCGGCGCTCGACGCCGACGGCGCCGCGCTCGCCGCGGCGCTGGTGGGCGAAACGATGGCCCGTGGATGCGCCGTGCTGGCTAGCGCGCATTCGGCAGGCGCGTTCGAGGAAATGGGCTTCGCGGTCCTTATCCTGAACCGCGGGAGGCTCGTGCGCGCGGAGCCGCTCGCCGCGCGGCAGAGCACGGCGCGCCCGCCGCTCGCGCGGCAGGTATCGTGACGCTCGTGGCGCTCGTGAAGTCCGCGAGACTCGTGAGATTTGGATGAACTCCATCGTCGCGGTTTTGCGCAAGGACCTGATGCTCGAAGTGCGCGGCGGGCAGAGCACAGTCGCGCTCGGCACGCTCTCGCTGCTGGTGCTGGTGGTGCTGGTGTTTGCTTTCAATCCCGGCGGCGGCGAACAGGGCGCCGAAGCCGCGGCCGGCGCGCTGTGGGTCGCGCTGGTTTTTTCGGGGATGCTGGGGGCGACGCGCGCGGTCAGCGCCGAGAACGAAAACGGCTGTATCCGGGCGCTGCTGATGAGCCCGCTCGATCGCGCCGCGCTCTATGCGGCAAAGCTGGCCGCGGCCTTCATTTTCATGACCGTGGCAGAGGCCGCCTCGATCATCCTGATGGTGCTGTTCTTTAATCTCGAGTTCGACGCGCGCGTGATGCGACTGGTGCCTGCGGTGCTGCTGGGCGCGCTCGGCTTTGCGGCGCTCGCGACGCTGCTGGCCGGAATTTCCTCGCGACTGCGCGGCGGCGACCTGGTGCTGCCGCTGCTGGCGGTGCCGATGTTCGTGCCGGCGCTTATCGCCGGGGTCAAGGCGAGCGCGTCGGCGCTTGGCGGCGCGCCGTTCGGCGAGCTTGCGGTGTGGCTCAAAGTGCTGGTCGCCTTCGACGTAATGTTCGTCGCCGCCGGCTACCTGCTGTTCGAATATGTCGCGGGAGAGGAATAAATGAACGGCCGCGCAGTCAGGCTCGGACTCGGCCTTGTCACCCTGGCGCTGATGCTGGTGGCGCTCTATATGGTCTTCGTCTACGTGCCGACCGAGGCTGACCAGGGAATCGTGCAGCGCATCTTCTACTTCCACGTGCCCTGCGCGTGGGTCGCTTTCGCCTCCTTCGCGCTGGTAGCGATCGCCGGAATCTTTTACCTGTGGCTCGGCCAGCAGGTGTGGGACGACCTTGGCTACGCCGCGGCCGAGACTGGGATGGTCTTCTGCACGCTGGTGCTGGTGACGGGCTCGATTTGGGCCAAGCCTATTTGGGGAGCTTGGTGGACTTGGGATTCGCGCCTGACGACCACGCTAATCCTGTGGCTTTTGTATGGCGGGTACCTGGTGCTGCGCGCGATGGTGGGGGATTCCGAGCAGGGCGCGCGCTTCGGCGCGGTGGTGGGAATCGTCGCCGCGATCGACGTGCCGATCGTGATCGTCTCGGTGCGGCTGTGGCGCACGATCCATCCCGCGGTGCTGGTCACCCGTCAGGGCGGCCATGGGCTCGAGGATCCGCGGATGGTCGCGACGCTGCTGGTCTCGCTCGCCGCGTTTACCGCGCTCTTCATCTGGATTCTGTGCCTGCGTTTCGTCACGCTGCGGATGCATACGCGCCTCACGCGTGAGAAATCAATGGACAACCTGAGCTACCTGTTCGCCGCCTATGCGATAATCTTCGCGGTGATCTTCGGCTACGTGCTTTTCATCTGGCGCCGTCAGGTAGCGCTGGAGGCCGAGTTGCGTGCGATGGAAGCGCGGATGCGGGCGCTTACTGAAACCGCCGGCGCTGCCAGGAAGGCCGAGTCCCGCGCGGGCTCCTGAATTTTAAATTGGCGGCTTGCGATGGCGAACGATCGTGCGCATCTTTACCTGAAGCGCCATATTGTGCGGGACTGTCATCGATGAAGTTCTTTTAGCGGGGATGAAGTTCTTTCAGCGGAAATGATTCGGCGCCTAGATGGAATTCCGGGACTACTACAAGACACTTGGCGTCGAACGCGGCGCTTCGGAGGCCGATATCAAATCGGCCTACCGCAAACTCGCCCGCAAGAATCATCCCGACCTCAATCCCAACAACAAGGACGCCGAAACCCGCTTCAAGCAAATCAACGAGGCCTACCAGGTCCTCAGCGACCCCGCCAAACGCAAAAAGTACGACGAGCTCGGAGCCGACTGGGAGCGCGGTACTACTGAAGAGGAGATGATGCGCCGCTACGGCTGGACCGGGCCGCCGCCCGGCGGCGGCGGTGGCGGTAGTTACGGCTTTAGCAATGCTGGCGGTGGTGGAGGCGGTTTCAGCGACTTCTTCGAGAATTTTTTCGGTGGCCTGGGCGGCGGATTTTCCACCCGCGGCGGCGCCGGCCGCGCTACGCGCGGCTTTGGCGGCTACGAATTCACCGAAGAGCAGCCGCGCGGACGCGACGTCGAGGCCGAGGTCGAGATTCCGCTGCGCGACGCGATGCGCGGCACCAAGATGCGTATCACGCTGAATGCCGAAGACGGTTGCCCCAACTGCGGCGGCACCGGCGTGGTCGCGCGCGAAGAACGCCGCGGCAAAACGCGCGTGGTCCGCGCAGCCGAGCCCTGTCCGGTATGTCACGGCCGCGGCACGATCCCGGCACAGCGCTCGCTCGAGGTGACGATTCCGCTGGGCGTGATCGACGGCACCCGAATGCGGCTTAAAGGGCAGGGCGGCAAGGGTCCGCGCCCGGAATTGAACGGCGACCTCTACCTTACCGTGCGCCTGCGGTCCGACGGCGTTTTCAGCGTCAGCGGGCGCGATCTGCGATGCGAGCTGCCGGTATGGGACTACGAGGCGGCGCTGGGCGCGGAGATAACCGTGCCGACGCTCGACGGCCGGGTCTCGTTGAAAATTCCGTCCGCCAGCCAGACCGGGCGGCTGATGCGTTTGCGCGGCCGCGGGCTGCCCGGACGCGGCAAAGAGGCGGCGGGCGACCTGCTTTACGAACTGAAGGTGCTGGCTCCGATCGATATGACCGAAGAAGAGCGCAAGCTGATGCAGGAGTTCGCCGAGCGGCGCCGGGCGCGCGGAGTGCCCGATCCGCGCGCCGACTTGATCCGTGAGTAATCCGATGAAGCGGCGTGCCAGCACTGTGCATCGACGCGGACCCGGCCGACGCCGTGCTGCCTCCGCGCCGGCCCTGGTCAGCCGCGACGCGTTTTGCGTGCTGAGCGGGGTGAGCGAGCGCGAGCTTGCGATGTGGGAGCAGGAGGCGCTGGTTGCTCCCGCCCGCGTGGTCATGCTCGACGGGCGCCGCGAGCCGCTCTACGCATCGGAGACGCTTCGCCGCGCGAGACTCATCCGCACGCTCGCCGAGGATCTCGAAGTGAACCTCCCGGGCATCGATATAATCCTCAACCTGCTCGACCAGATGCATCGCTGAGCGCGTCGGCCCTCGTTGCGCGGCACGGCGCCAGGCATGGAGTTTGTGAATTTATTCAGAAAGCGCAGGAAGGTAAGCCGCGAGTGCTTCTTCTGTCATCCTCCGCTTGTTTCCTTCCTGAGCGGAGCGAGTCTGCGAGCGCAGTCGAAGGAACTCACGCGGTCCTCCGCGCGTGTTCACAAACTCATAGCACAAACCTCCTAGGATGATTGCGGCGCAGGCGGTGGCGTCGTACTCTTTACGCTCCGCTTCGAGCCGGCGCCCTAAGCCGGAATGCGCGATGAACTCCGCGGCAAAATCAGATCTGGTCGGCAAAATCGAACGGGCGCTCGAACGCGCGGGACTCTGCCACAACCAGTCATCGGCGAATCGAAGCAAGCCAACTGAAGAATCGACCGGCGAGTCGATCCTGCTCGCGCTCTCGGGCGGTCCCGATTCGGTCGCACTGCTGCATGTGCTCCACCAGCTTGGGCCGCGTTTCGGGTTTCGACTCGCGGCGGCCCATCTGAATCATCGCCTGCGCGGCGCGGAATCCGACCGCGACGAAACCTTCGTGCGCGACCTCTGCTCGACGCTCGGCGTCGAGTTGGTGGTCGAGCAATCAAGCGGCCTCGATCTCGCTGCGCCCAATCTCGAGGAGCGGGCGCGCGAGGCCCGCTATGCGTTTCTCGCCGGGGCGGGGGCGCAGCTTGGCGCGTCGCATATCGCGACCGCCCATCATGCGGACGACCAGGCCGAGACGGTGATGCTCCGGCTGTTGCGCGGCGCGGGCGCGGCTGGACTGGGCGCGATGGCTGAAACGATAACGCTTGCGCCAACTGGTTTGACGCTCCTGCGGCCGATGCTGCGCGTCGGGCGGCACGAAATCCTTCGCTACCTGGATTCGATCGGAGCGCGCTTCGTGAGCGACAGCAGCAACGCGCATCAGGGGTTTCTGCGCAACCGCGTGCGGACCGATTTGCTGCCGGAGCTCGAGCGCGAGTACGCGCCGGGATTGCGCCGCCGGCTCGCCGCGCTTGCCATCGAGATGCGCGAGCTCGATGACTACGTCGCGCGCGCGGCGCGGATCGAACTGGACTCGCGTCTCAGAGAAGCCGCGGCGGGCGGCCCGTTGGATATTTTGGATCTGAATGGCTTCGCCGGATTGCATCCGGCACTCGCCGCGGCGCTCCTGCGGGAGTTTCTTGCCGCGCGAATCGGGAGCCTCCGCCGTCTCACGCGCCGCCATATCGACGACGTGCGCCAGCTATGCGAGGGCGAATCTCCCAGCGCCACGCTCGATCTCCCCGGTGGCTGGCGCGCCGAACGGCGCTACGCCGCGCTTGCAATCGAGCGGCATCCTGAAGCTGCCGACGACCGGCGTCTGAGGGCCGCCGCGGACGGATTTGCCGTCCCACTGGTGCGCGAGGGCGTCACGAAGGTGCCACAGGCGCGTTTCGTCTTCCGTTCGAACGTGATGCCGGCCGACGCCGCGCCGATGCCGCTTGGTCTTGACGAAGCTTGTTTCGACGCGGACCTCACCGCCGCCGGACTGTTCGTGCGGAACTTTGCACCCGGCGATCGGGTTTCTCCGCTCGGCATGGAGGGCTCGCGCAAGCTCCATGACGTCTTTGTCGATCGCAAACTGCCGCGGCCGCGCCGTCGAACCTTCCCCGTGGTTACATTGGAAGGGCAGATCGCATGGCTTCCCGGGATGGTGCGCGGCCGAGTCGCGCTGGTAACCCAAGAGACCGTTCGGGTCTTGCGCTTACAGGCGTTTGAGCCCGAGGTGCGCGTATGAGGGCGCGCCCCCCGGTTCAACTAACGATGCGTTGCTTGCAAATGAAGCCGCATGGTACCCTTTAACCAAGAATGAATCAGTTTTCACGCAGTATCGCGCTCTGGCTCGCACTCGGACTGATGTTCCTGCTGCTGTTCAACATGTTCAGCCGCCAGCAGGTCAAGGAACCCGAGGAAATCTTCTCGGATTTCCTCAACCAGGTCGAAAAGGGCCAGGTTTCCAAAGTCACTATCCAGGGCAGCACCATCCACCTCGTGGTCAACGGCGAGCATTACAAGACCTATGCGCCCGCCGATCCTGACCTGGTCAAGACGCTGCGCGCCAAGAACATCCAGATCGAAGCCAAGCCGTCCGAGGGCGACCCCTGGTGGATGGTCCTGCTGGTGCAGTGGTTCCCGATGCTGCTGCTGGTCGGGGTGTGGATTTTCTTCATGCGCCAGATGCAGATCGGGGGCGGGAAGGCGATGTCCTTCGGCAAGAGCCGCGCCAAGCTGCTGACCGAGAATACGCATAAGGTCACTTTCGCCGACGTCGCCGGTATCGACGAGGCCAAGGACGAGCTCGAGGAGATAATCCAGTTCCTCAAGGACCCCAAGCGCTTCACGCGCCTGGGCGGACGGATTCCCAAGGGCGTACTACTGGTCGGCCCGCCGGGCACCGGCAAGACGCTGCTCGCCCGCGCGATCGCCGGCGAGGCGGGAGTGCCGTTCTTTTCGATCTCGGGCTCGGATTTCGTCGAGATGTTCGTTGGCGTGGGCGCCTCGCGAGTGCGCGACCTGTTCGTGCAGGGCAAGAAGCACGCCCCCTGTATCATCTTCATCGATGAAATCGATGCCGTCGGACGCCATCGCGGCGCCGGCCTGGGCGGCGGCCACGACGAGCGCGAGCAGACGCTCAATCAGTTGCTGGTCGAGATGGACGGGTTCGAGGCCAACGAGGGCGTAATCCTGGTCGCTGCGACCAACCGGCCCGACGTCCTTGACCCGGCGCTGCTGCGCCCGGGCCGCTTTGACCGCCGCGTCGTGGTGCCTCGCCCCGATTTCAGGGGCCGCGAAGGAATCCTCAAGGTCCATACGCGCAAGGTGCCGCTTTCCGATGATGTCGATATAGGCAAGGTTGCCCGCTCGACGCCTGGCTTCGCCGGCGCCGACCTGGAGAACCTCGTCAACGAGGCGGCCCTGCTGGCGGCGCGGCGCAACAAGGAAAAGGTCGAGATGACCGACTTCGAGCTCGCCAAGGACAAGGTCCTGATGGGAGCCGAGCGGCGTTCCATGGTCATGTCGCTGCACGAGCGGCGGAACACCGCCTACCACGAGTCGGGCCATGCGCTGGTGGCGATGCTGCAGCCGGGCGCGGACCCGGTGCATAAGGTGACGATCATCCCGCGCGGGATGGCCTTGGGTGTGACGCAGCAACTGCCGCTCGACGATCGCTACACCTATTCGCGCGACTACCTGATGACCCAGCTCGCGACGATGTTCGGCGGCAGGGTCGCGGAGGAGTTGGTATTCAGTCAGACCACCACCGGCGCAGGCGACGATATCGAGAAAGCGACCGAACTCGCGCGCAAGATGGTCTGCCAGTGGGGCATGAGCGAGGAACTGGGACCGATGACCTTCGGGCGGCGCGAGGAGCAGGTGTTCCTCGGCCGCGACATCGCGCATCAGCGGGACTACTCCGAGCACACCGCGATCGAGATCGACCGCGAGGTGCGGCGCATGGTTGACGCGGCCTTCCAGCGGGCGCGCAAGCTCCTGAGCGACAATCTGCCACTGTTGCATGCGGTCTCCGATCGGTTGCTCGAAAAGGAAGTGCTCGACGGCAATGAAGTCGCCGAGATGGTGAAGGCCTACCAGGAAGGGCGTCCTTTCCCAGCCAGCACACCTGCGCCTTCGGGCGGACCCACTAAGCCGGGTCAGGTCCTGGCGCCGGAAAAGCCCAAGCCGGCGGGCGAGGAGGCTCCGGCGCTACCCGGACTTCCGCCCAAGCCCGTTCTCGCCTAGGTCATTCGCGCAGATCCTTCGCCCGTCCCGTCTGCCCGAATTTACCGCGGGGCAAGCGTCGTCCGACGACGTTTGCCCTTGGACTTACCGGCGTGCCCCCCGTCCCGTCCAAGCTGCCGCACGTGTATCCTCAATAAAGAAGCGCGGCGCGTCGTCTAATTGGAGGCGCGTCAACTAAACGAGGGTGGGGCTCGCGGAGAATTCAGGCTTGGAAGTAATCGCACATCGCCGTCGGCACTCGCTTCGTCTTGGCGACGGACGGGTTATTCGATTTCCGGCCGTGATGGGCGTGCTCAACGTCACGCCGGATTCATTCTCCGACGGCGGGCGATACGTAGATCCGCGTCGCGCGGTCGATCACGTGCTCGAGATGGAAGCCGCAGGCGCTGCGATTATAGATATCGGCGGCGAATCGACCCGTCCGCGCGGTGCACGCGAGGTCCCGGCCGAAATCGAAATCGAACGCATCATGCCGGTGCTGAAACGGCTGGAGGGACGGCTCCGCGTACCGATCTCTATCGACACGCGCAAAGCGGCCGTCGCGCGCGTCGCGCTGGATGCGGGCGCGGCGATCGTCAACGACGTGAGCGCGCTCAACGCCGACCCCGCGATGGCGCCATTGGTGGCGGCGCGCAAGTGCGCGGTGGTCCTGATGCACATGCGCGGCGGACCCGCCGATCATATGAAGTTCGCGCACTATCGCGACGTGGTCAGCGAGGTCGAGGCGTTTCTTGTCGCGCGCACGCGCGACGCGATCCGCGCGGGCGTGGTGCCCTCGCGTATCATCCTCGACCCCGGCCTGGGGTTCGCCAAGCAGGCGCGGCACAGTCTCGCCCTGCTCGGCGCCTTGCCGCGGCTCCGTGCGCTGGGATATCCCATATTGGTAGGCGCGTCGCGCAAGGGTTTCGTCCGCGCAACGGCCGGAGCCGATCCGGCCGCGATTGAGTCTGCGACGACGGCCGTGAGTGCGATCGCGATTGCCGCGGGCGTCGCGATCGTGCGAGTGCACGAGGTGGCCTCGGCGGTGGCGGCAGTGAAGATGGCGGCGGCGATCAAATCCTCAAACGGGGGCGTCTAGCCCCAACCCGCGATGGAACAATACTTCGGCCTGGTCCCAAGGGTGCGATGGCAGGATGTGCTCGACATCCTGATCGTCGCCTACGTGATCTACCGCGCCGCGCTGCTCATCCGCGGCACGCGCACGATGCAGATGGTGGTGGGCCTGCTGGTGGTAGCCGGCGCTTTCGTCGGCTCGCAACTGCTGGGCCTTTTCACGCTCAACTGGCTGCTCAACAATTTTCTCGGCTCGTTGTTTTTGATCCTGGTGGTGATTTTCCAGTCTGACATCCGCCGCGCGCTGACCCGGGTCGGCACGCCGACTTTCCTGGCCGGCCACGTAACGGTGGCCAGCGTGGCGCAGGAGCTGGTCAACACGGCCGCCTGGCTTTCGGCGCCCGCATCCTGGACGCGCGGCTCTCACCGGAGCTGCTGGAGACCATCTTCATGCGCGGCTCTCCGCTGCACGACGGTGCGGTGATCGTAAAGGGCGAGACCGTGCTGGCGGCAGCCTGCCTGCTGCCGCTCTCGACCAACCCCAACGTGAATCTCGCGATCGGCACGCGCCATCGCGCAGCTATCGGAATCACCGAGGACAGCGACGCCGCGGTAATTGTGGTTTCGGAAGAGGACGGGACTATCTCGCTCGCCCGCAATGGGGAATTGCGTCGCGGGCTCACGCCCGAGGACTTGCTCGGCATCCTGGTCACGATGATGTAAGCGGGGCGCGGTACGATGGAGCGCAAGGATATCTCGACTCATCTAAGGAACGCGTTGACCAGGCTCGTCCTGGGCGCGAATCTGCCGCGGCAGATAAGTCCTCCATTGCGGCCGCTGATTGTGCAGCGCGCCCGCCGCAACCTCGGCCTGCGCGCGATTGCTCTCGCGCTCGCGGTCGGACTGTGGTTTTTCGTCAACGCCGGGCAGCGCGGGGCGTTGGCCCCGATGCACGTGCCGATAAGCTATCGGCAGCTGCCGGCCGGGCTGGTGATCGTCAATCAGCGCCCCGACTCCGTGCAAATCGAGGTCCGGGGGCCGCGCACGCTGCTTTCGCTGCTCGATCCCGATCGGATGCTGCTGCGCCTGGACTTAAGCGGGGTGACACCCGGGCAGGCGGTGTTCAAAATCGGTCCCGAGATGTTCAACGTTCCGCGCCAGACTGACGTCGCCCGTATCTCGCCCAGTCAGATCGTGCTCGATATAGACCGCATCGCCGAACGCCAGGTTCCGATCCATGTGAACGTCCAGGGCCAGCCCGCTGCCGGCTATCGCGTCGTGTCGGCGAAGGCGAATCCATCCGCTGCGACCGTGCGCGGCCCCAGCCGCTTCGTCTTTCACACCGATAGCGTTCAGACCACGCCCGTCGAGGTTAACGGCGCGAAGGCCGACGTCGCGCAGCCGGTGATTCTGACACCGCCCAGCGAACGCGTAACGATCACAGGGCCACAAGCAGCCGAGGCCATGGTCTCGGTAGACGAAATCATCGCCGACCGCGAGTTTCGCGGCCTCCCGGTCGAGGTTCGCGACACCGACTACAGAGTCAAAGTACAACCGCCAAAGATCGCGGTCACCGTGCGCGGCCCGGTCAACCTCCTTACCGGCCTCAATTTGCACGGCTCGGTCTACGTGACGGCGGAAGATGTAGAGCCGGGCTTGCGCGATCTCCAATTGCAGATCGACCTGCCCGACGGAATACAACTGGTGCGCGCAACGCCGGACAATGTCAGGGTTCGAATCTATCGGCAAAAGCGCGATGGCAGCGGATAAAGCGTAGTCATGGCTAACAGGCTCTTTGGCACCGACGGCGTGCGCGGCGTCGCCAATGCCGAACCGATCACTTCCGAAACCGCGCTCAAACTGGGGCGGGCGCTGGCTCACGTGCTCAAGGCCCAACCCGCTCGCCATCATCGCATCCTGATTGGCAAGGACACGCGCCTTTCCGGCTATATGCTCGAGACCGCGATGGCTTCGGGAATCTGTTCGATGGGCGCGGACGTGTGGCTGGTTGGGCCGCTACCCACGCCCGGAATCGCGTTTCTCGCTCGCAGCATGCGCGCCGACGCCGGCGTGGTGATCTCGGCCTCGCACAATCCCTTCCAGGATAACGGCATCAAGTTCTTCTCCCGCGAAGGCTTCAAGCTCGACGACGAAACCGAGCGCCGGATCGAGGACCTGGTTTTCAACGACGGTGCGCTCGCCCATCTGCGCGCGAGCGCCGGTGAAATCGGCAAGGCCGCCCGTATCGACGACGCGATCGGCCGCTACCTGGTGTTCCTCAAGGGCTGCGTGCCGCGCGCGGTGACGTTCGACGGGCTCAAGCTGGTGGTCGATTGCGCCAACGGCGCGGCCTACAAAGTCGCCCCCGATGCGCTGACCGAACTGGGCGCCGATGTGGTCGGGCTGGGCGTGGATCCCGACGGCAAGAACATCAATCTCGGTTGCGGTGCGCTCCATCCGGAGCAACTGCGCGAGGCTGTGCTGCGCGAGGGCGCGCAGGCCGGGATCGCGCTCGACGGCGACGGCGACCGCGCGCTGCTGGTCGACGAGCGCGGCGAAGTCTTCGACGGCGACGACGTGATGGCGGCGATGGGGCTCAGGATGGCAGCCGCCGGACGGCTCGCCGGCGGCGCGGTGGTCGCGACCGTGATGAGCAATCTCGGTCTCGAGCTGGCGCTGCGCTCCAAGGGCGCGCGCCTGGTACGCACCGAGGTCGGCGATCCGGCGGTGGCGCGCGAGATGCGTACGGGCGGCTACAACCTGGGCGGAGAGCAGTCGGGCCACGTTATCTTCATGGATCATTCGACCACTGGCGACGGCATTATCACGGCCCTTATGATGCTCACGCTGATGGTCGAGACCGGGCGCCCGCTGAGCGAGTTGCGTGCGATGCATCGCGTGCCGCAGGTGATGGAGAACGTGCGGGTGGCCGCGCGCGTGCCGCTGGCCGAGATGCCTGACGTGCAGCGACTGATCGCCGCCGCCGAAAAACGCCTGGGCGCCAACGGCCGCCTGCTGGTGCGCTACTCGGGCACCGAGATGCTGGCGCGCGTGATGATCGAGGGCGAAGACCCGGCCGAGATCGGCGCGCTCGCGCGCGAGATCGGTGCCGCAATCGGCCTGCACGCCGGCCGCGCGAAAGCCTGAGGATGCCTCGGCTCGGCGTCAATATCGATCACGTCGCCACGCTGCGCGAGGCGCGGCGCGTCGGCTATCCCGATCCGGTCGAGGCGGCGCTGGCCGCCGAGCGCGCCGGCGCCGGCGCGATCACCTTCCATCTGCGCGAAGACCGCCGGCATATCCAGGACCACGACCTTCTGCGCATGCGCCAGGAGGTTCACGTCCGCCTCAACCAGGAGCTCGCCCCGATAGACGAGATGGTCGAACTCGCGCTGAAACTCCATCCACACGAAGTTTGCCTGGTGCCCGAACGGCGCCAGGAGATTACCACCGAGGGCGGCCTCGACGCGGCGGGCCTTAGCGCGCGGCTTGCTCCGATGATCGAGCAGCTCAAGCAGGCGGGCATCGGGGTGTCGCTGTTCATCGATCCGGAGCCGCATCAGATTGAGGCCGCGGCCGCGCTGGGCGCGGAGTTCGTCGAAATTCATACCGGCGCGTACGCGAACCTGGCCGACAAGGATCTCGCGGAGCACTATCTCACCGGCGTCGATTCGCCGCGCGCGCTCACGGCCGCCAAAGTCAAACTCGGCGAGGCGACGGCGGCGGAGTTGCGCAAAATCCGCGACGCGGTCAAGTCCGCGCGCGCGCTGGGACTTAAACCCAACGCCGGCCACGGACTCAATTACGGCAACGTCGCTCCGATCGCCGCGCTTGCGGGAATCCAGTGGCTGCATATCGGCCATGCGATCGTCGCGCGGGCGATTTCCGTCGGGATGAGCCGCGCGGTGAGCGAGATGCTCGCGCTGGTCGACATCGGACGCGCCGCAGTGCCGCGGGCCCGCGCGGGCGGTGTCCGCGCGGCGCGGCGCTGAAGGATAGCGCGCGCGTGAAACTGCTGAGCGCAGCCGAGAGCCGCGAACTCGATCGCCTGAGTCAGGAAAAGTATGGCATCGCGTCGTACACGCTGATGACGCGTGCGGGCGAGGCGGTCGCCGCGGCCGTGATGCATCGATGGCATCACGCGGTGCATCACGGCGTGCTGGTCGTCGCGGGCAAGGGCAACAACGGCGGCGACGGGATGGTCGCCGCACGGGCGCTGATGGGCGAGCAGGTGCCGGTGCGCGCGATCCTGCTCGCGAGCGCGTCGGCGCTCAAGGGCGATGCGGCCCGCGCACACTCGGAGTTCGTCAAGGCCGGCGGTGTTGTCGTCGAGGCCGCGGGGGAGGCGGAACTCGACGCGGCGATGGGCGGGCGCGCCGGCGTAATCGTCGACGCGATCTTCGGCACCGGTCTCAACGCCGAGGTCAAAGGGCTCGCGCGGCGCGCGATCGAGGCGATAAATCACGCTGGCGCTCCGGTCCTCGCGGTCGATATCGCCTCGGGCGTCAACTCGGACACTGGCGCCGTGATGGGCGCAGCGGTGCGCGCCGCGCTGACCGTCACCTTCGGCTTCGCGAAATTCGGCCACGTTTCCTATCCGGGCGCCGAACTGTGTGGTGAGCTCGAGATCGCGGATATCGGGTTCGCACCAGCCGCGATCGCCGAGGTCGCGCCGCGTGGCAAATTTTTCGACGCGGCCGAGGCGCGGCCATATCTGCGTTCGCGTCCGGCCAACTCGCACAAGGGCAACTACGGCCACGTGATGGTGATCGCGGGCAGCCGCGGCAAGTCGGGCGCCGCGATCCTGGCCTCGCGCGGCGCGCTCCGGATGGGCGCCGGTCTGGTGACCGCCGCCATTCCCGAAGCGATCGGCGCGATCGTCGCGGCGGGGCAGGCGGAGTTGATGACCGAGCCGGTCGCCGACCGCGACGGCCATTTCGACGGCCAGGACGCGCCGCGCGTGCTCGCACAACTGATCGACGGCAAGGACGCGCTCGCGGTCGGTCCGGGAATCGGTCAAAGCGGCGACACGCGCGCGCTGATGGAGTGGCTTATCGCCGAGGGCGTCGCGCCGCGCCGCCCGATGCTAATCGATGCCGACGGGCTCAACGTGGTCGCGCAGATTGGCGTGGGCGCGCTCAAGCGCGCCGCGGGTCCTGTTGTCCTGACGCCGCATCCGGGGGAGGCCGCGCGCCTGCTCGGGACGAGCACGGTGGAGATTAACGCCGACCGTATCGGCGCCGCACGGCGGCTCTGCGATCTCAGCGGTGCGGCGGTGCTGCTTAAGGGCGCGCGCACGGTTATCGCGGGAACCGGCGGCGAGGTCTATATCAACGGGAGCGGGAATCCCGGGATGGCGACGCCGGGGATGGGCGACGTGCTTTCGGGGATCGTCGGCGCGCTGCTGGCACAGCGGTTCGCGCCGCTCGACGCACTCGCGTTCGGCGCGTTCGTGCATGGTTATTCCGCCGACAGATTGGCCGCGAGGATCGGCCCGATTGGCTACCTGGCTGGCGACCTCGCCGCCGAACTGCCGTCCGCGCTCGCCGCGCTTGGCGCTTGAATGAAATCGCCCTTCGGCGCACGCTTATAAGTATGACGCTGGTGATTGAAAGCCACTCGGCGCACGAGACCAAAAGCTGGGGCCGGCGTCTGGCCTCGGTGCTCGAAGGCGGGGAGTTGCTCGGTCTGATGGGCGATCTCGGGACGGGCAAGACCGTCTTTATCAAGGGGCTCGCGAGCGGGCTCAGTCTCCGCGAGGAAGATATCCTGAGCCCCACTTTCACGATGATCCAGGAGCATCGCGGGCGCATGGCCCTCTACCATATCGACCTCTATCGCCTCGAGGAGGCCGGGCTCGACGACCTGGGATTGCGCGAGTACCTGTTCACGAGCGGCGTCGCGGCGGTGGAATGGTTCGAGCGATTGCGCGAGTCCGAAAAACTGGAAGTTCTCTCGGTGCGCATCAGCTATGTCAGTCCGAGCGCTCGCCGGATCGAGTTCGTCGCGGCGTCCGACCGTTACGAGCATTTGTTGGAACGCCTGCGCTCCCGCTTCGCCTGACCTTACCCTACGCACCATCCAACCGGGCCCTCTGGTTCGGCCCGCCGATTCTGCTCATAATACTCGATTACGCCGCGAACTATCCCGCGGCGGCGATGACGTGGCCCTAGTCGTGCACAAATATGGCGGAACCTCGGTCGGTTCGATTGACCGGATCAGAGCGGTGGCGGATCGCGTCGCGCGCGTGCGCGCAGGCGGCGATAAAGTCGTCGTCGTGGTCTCCGCGATGGCGGGTGAGACCAATCGGCTGTTCAAGCTCGCCGCGCAACTCAGCGACTCGCCCCATCCGCGCGAGACCGACGTGCTGGTCGCCACCGGCGAGCAGGTCTCGGCTGCGCTCCTCGCGATCCGGCTCCAGGCGCTTGGCTATCCCACGGTCTCGTTTCTGGCCCATCAGCTTAAGCTCGCGACCGACTCCCATCATGGCAACGCCAAGATCCGCTCGGTCGAGGCGGTGCGTCTGACCGCGGCGCTCGCCGACGGAAATATCGCGGTGGTTGCGGGCTACCAGGGCGTCGACGCCAAGGGCGATATCACTACGCTCGGGCGCGGCGCCTCGGACCTCACGGCGGTAGCGCTCGCGGCCGCGCTCAAGGCCGATGCCTGCGAGATTTACACCGACGTCGAGGGCGTCTTCACCGCCGACCCCAACATCTGCCCGGGCGCGCGCAAGCTCGGGCGCGTCTCGTACGACGAGATGATGGAGATGGCGGGGTTGGGGGCGAAGGTGCTGCAGTTGCGCTCGGTCGAGCTCGCGCGGCGCTACAGCGTGCCGTTGGTGGTGCGCTCCAGCTTCTGCGAGGCCGAAGGCACCTGGGTCGGCCAGGAGGACAAATTGATGGAAGACGTGATGGTCTCGGGCGTGACGCTCGATCAGAACCAGAGCAAAATCACGATCGCGGGCGTGGCCGATCGGCCGGGCCTCGCGGCGCGAATTTTCGGCCCCATCGCGGAGGCCGGGATGATCGTCGACATGATAATCCAGAACGCCAGCGCCGACGGCCACACCGACGTCACTTTCACCGTGGGACGCGACGATCTGCGCGGCGCGCTGGAACTGTGCCGGCTGATGGCCTCGGAAATCGGCGCCGCCGGCGTTCGGCACGAGGACCAGGTGGCCAAGGTATCGATCGTGGGGCTCGGGATGCGCACGCATGCGGGCGTTGCGGCGCGGATGTTCCGGGTGCTCGCCGACGAAAGCATCAATATAGAAATGATCGCGACCTCGGAGATTAAAATTTCGGTCGTGGTCAATGCCAAGTATGGGGAGCTTGCGATGCGGGCACTGCACGACGCATTCTTGGGCGAGGGTTCCAACGCGACACCGGCGGAGTCGGTCTAAGCAAATGGATGTGGCGAAAAAAATACAGATCTACGACACCACGTTGCGCGACGGATGCCAGTCGGAGGACGTCTCGCTCACTGTCGAGGACAAGCTCGAGATTGCCGAGCGCCTCGACGATCTCGGGATCGACTATATCGAGGGCGGATGGCCGGGCTCCAACGAGCGCGACGCCGCGTTCTTCCGCGAGGTCAAGAAGCTCCGCCTGCGCCACGCCAAGATCGCGGCCTTCGGCTCGACCCGGCGCGCCAACGCGCGGGCCTCGGCCGACCGCAACCTGGCGCTGCTGCTGCGCGCCGAGACTCCCGTCGCGACCGTGGTCGGCAAGACCTGGGACATGCACGTGCGCGAGGCACTAAGGATCTCCAACCAGGCCAACCTCGACATCCTGCACGACACGATCACGTACCTGAAGCGCCACGTCGACGAGGTCATCTTCGACGCCGAGCATTTCTTCGACGGCATCGCGGCCAACTCCGAGTTCGCGCTGGCCTGCCTGCGTGCGGCCGATTCTGCCGGAGTCGATCTGATTGCGCTTTGCGACACCAACGGCGGCCGCTTGCCGCACGAAATCGAGGCCGGTGTGCAAGCCGCGATCGAGGCGGTGCGATGCCCGATCGGAATCCATCCGCACAACGACTGCGAGGTCGCGGTCGCCAACGCGATCGCCGGGGTGCGCAGCGGCGCCGTGCAGGTCCAGGGTACGATCAACGGCCTGGGCGAGCGCTGCGGCAATGCCAACCTGGTCTCGATCATTCCCGACCTTCAACTCAAGCTCGGCTACCAGTGCGTGCCGCCGGGCAAGCTCAAGACACTGCGCGAGGTCGCGATGCTGGTCTACGAGCTGGCGAACATCACGCCGCATACGCGCCAGGCTTACGTCGGGCACAGCGCGTTCACGCACAAGGCGGGGCTGCACGTCTCCGGCATCCAGCGCAGCGTGCACACCTACGAACATATCGACCCGGCGACGGTCGGGAACGACCGTCACGTGGTGCTCTCGGAGCTCTCTGGGCGCGCCAACATCCTCTACAAGAGCAAGGAGTTCGGCCTCAACATCGAGCCGAGCAACGAGAAGATCGGCGTGCTGCTCGACGAGCTCAAGCGCCTGGAGGCGCTGGGCTACACGTTCGACGGCGCCGACGCCTCGTTCGAGCTGCTGATGCTGCGGACGCTCGGTTTCGCGCGAGACCATTTCCGCTTCGTCAGTTTCCGTGTGTTCGACGACAAGTGGCACGAGGATCACACGCCGTTTAGCGAAGCGGTGGTCGTGATCGAGGGGCCCGACGGCGTGCGTACGCGCAATTCGGCCACTGGCAACGGCCCGGTCAACGCGCTGGACTCGGCGCTGCGCGGCGCGTTGGTGCCGTACTATCCGGCGCTCGAAGCGATGCAGCTTGCTGACTATAAAGTCCGCGTGCTCGACAACGGTGCCGGCACCGCGGCGCGTGTGCGCGTGCTGATCGAATCGACCGCGAATTCAAGTTGCACAAGGACGCGGCCCGACCGCGTAACGTCAAGCATCCGCCGGGAAACGGGGCGCGGCCGCGCGAGCGCGCTCCGTTGCGCAATGGCGCGGCGGCAAGGCCGTAGCCAAATGGCGCTCTCGAGCACAACTGGCACCGGCGCAGAGGCTCAGGCGCCGATCGGCGTCGTAAACCGCATGCGCGAGGACATCCAGGCCGTCTTCGATCGCGACCCCGCCGCGCGCACCGTGCTCGAGGTGGTGCTCGCCTATCCGGGACTGCACGCAATCTGGATGTATCGCGCGGCGCACTGGCTGTGGGAGCATCGGCTCTGCCTGCTCGGCCGGCTCTTGAGCGAGCTTGCGCGATGGATCACCGGAATCGAGATCCATCCCGGCGCCATC
>WNFD01004041.1_pt1 | contig 17732 bp, 13 predicted proteins | sample 5400491 | NCBI WGS metagenome assembly WNFD01 (sample SAMN13153343, study PRJNA577476) | soil metagenome | isolation source: 120 cm saprolite under Douglas fir tree site 2 hole 2 replicate 2 | place: USA:California | collected 2015-04-18 | reverse complement strand
GAGTGAGCGAGGAGCAGACTTTGGATCGGTTACGCGCTGCCCTCGCGCATCGCTACGCGATCTCGACCGAGCTGGGGCGCGGTGGGATGGCTCTCGTGTTTCGGGCGCGGGACTTGCAGCACGACCGTCCCGTTGCCTTGAAGATCCTCCGCCCGGAGATCGCCGCCGCCCTCGGCCATGAGCGGTTCCTCCGCGAGATTCAGATCGCCGCGGGCATGCAGCATCCTCACATTCTTCCCCTCTACGACTCCGGCGCGGCAGACGGCGTGCTCTACTATGTGATGCCGTTGGTGGACGGCGAATCGCTGCGCGCCCGACTCGACCGGGAGCGGCAACTCCCGGTGCCTGAGGCGATCACCCTGGCCCGTGAGGTCGCGGAGGCGCTGGACTACGCGCACCGCCGCGGCGTCGTCCATCGCGACGTGAAACCCGAGAACATCCTGCTCTCGGATGGACACGCCCTTGTCGCCGATTTCGGCATCGCGCGGGCGATCCAGGTGGCGGGCGGCGATCACCTAACTGAGACTGGGGTGGCGGTCGGGACACCGCACTACATGAGCCCCGAGCAGGCGACGGCGGAGCCGCAGCTGGACGGGCGTAGCGATATCTACAGCCTTGGCTGCGTGTTGTACGAGATGCTCTCGGGCGCCCCGCCCTTTAGCGGAGGCTCTGCCCAAGCAGTGATGGCGCGCCACACCGTGGACCCGGTGCCGCCGCTCCGAACGGTGCGGTCATCGGTGCCCGAGGCGCTGGAGGCGGCGATCCGTCGGGCGCTCGCCAAGTCGCCGGCCGACCGGTACGCCACAGCCCGCCAATTCGCCAACGCCTTGGCCGCCTCGCCCGCGGCGGGGCGATCCCGCCGCTGGTCTTTCGTCGCGGCGGCGGTCCTGGTGGTCGGCGCTGCTACGGTCATCTGGCGCTTGTCGCGCGCGCCACGCGCTGGACCCCCCCCCCCCTCCGCCTCCACCGACCGCACGCGGCTCGCAGTGCTTCCACTCGCCAACGACGGTGCGGCGCAAGAGGCCTACATCGCCGAGGGCATGACCGAGGAGTTGACGGGAACGCTTTCGCAAATCAGCGGCCTTCGAGTCCTCGCGCACGGCGCTGTTCGGCGCTACGTCGGCGCGCCCGCCGCGCCCGCCGACGTCGGGCGGCAGCTCGGCGTTGGGGCGGTGGTGGAAGGCGGTGCACGTCGCGAGGGCGACCGGCTGCACCTCCACCTCGAGCTGGTCGACACACGCACGCAGGAGAACCTCTGGTCCGAACGGTACGATGAGCCACTCCGAGATGTCGCCGCCGTCCAGCGTGACGTGGCGCGGCGCGTGGCGGACAAGCTGAAGGTGCGGCTGCTGACGGCCGAGCAGGCCCAGTTGAGTCGGCATGCCCCTTCCAATGCCGTCGCCTTTGACCTCTACCTCCGCGGCCTGTACGAGATCAGTCAGGGGACCCGGGTGGCGAACGATTCGGCGATTACCCTGCTTGAGCGCGAAACGGCGACCGATCCGAATATCGCCGCCGGCTACTCGGCGCTGGCCCACGCCTACATCAACCGCCTGTTCATCTGGGACGCGGACAAGCGGTGGGAGGAGCGGGCGTACGTCGCGATCCAGAAAGCGCTCGCCCTCGATCCGAGCCTCGCCGACGCTTACCTGGCGCGCGCCGATCTGACGTGGACGCTCGCCAATCACTTCCCACACGCCCGGGCGATTCAAGACATCAAGCGCGCCATCACGCTGAATCCGAGTTTCCAGGCGGCGCACCGGGACCTCGGGGGCACCTACATGCACATCGGGTTGCTCGACAGGGCGCTCCAGGAACTGCGGGTCGCGGTGAGTCTCGACCCCAACGATCCGGGGGCACCGCCTCGCATCGCCCGGACGCATTGGTACGCGCAGCAGTTCGACACGGCGCTGGCGGAGTTCGAGCGGATCGCTGGGTGGGAGCCCGAGCACGCCCTGGTGCTCGATCACCTTGGGCGGACGGTGGAAGCGCTGCGACTCCTCGATCAACCGAACCGGGGGCGCGGGCAAGGCGCCGACGCAGAGGACTTCGCATCAGCGCGGGCTGTGATCCTCGCCCGAGGTGGGCGTCGCACCGCTGCCGAGCGGGACATCCGCCTCGCGGTGCGCCTAGGAAGCGGCCGATCACACTTCCATCACGCCGAGTACAATATCGCGACCGCGTACGCACTGCTCGGCGACCACGCCAAGGCGATCGAATGGCTGCGACGGGCGGCCGGCGACGGGCTACCGTGCTACCCGTTGTTCGCCGGAGACTCCTACCTCGATAGTCTGCGGCGCGACTCGGCGTTCGTCGCCTTCCTGGCGCAGCTCAAAGCGCAGTGGGAGGGCTACAAGGCGACGCAGTAGCGAGCCCTTAGAACTCCAGGGCTTTCAGATACTCGTAGCTCGCCTGGATGCTCCCGATCGCGTCTGGCGGCTCGTCGTGCTCGACGAAGTAGTGCTCGATGCCCGCGAGCTGCGACTGCGCGAAGAGCCCCTTCCAGTCGATTTTCCCCTTCCCGACGTCGACCATCTTGCGCTCCGGCCCCTGCGCCATGTCTTTCACGTGCACGAGGGGGAAGCGACCAGGGTATTTCCGGAAGTAGGCGAGCGGGTCCTGGTTGCCGTTGGTGATCCAGAACAGATCCATCTCCATCTTCACGAGCTGCGGGTCCGCCGCTTCCAGCAGGACGTCGTAGGGGAGGCGCCCAGCGACGGGCTGGAACTCGTAGCTGTGGTTGTGGAAGGCGAATTGCAGACCGGCGCGGCGGCACGCTTCCCCGGCCTTCGTAAATCTCTCCGCGACGCGCTTCCAGGCGTCCAGGTCCTTGCGCTCCGCCTCAGGAATCCACGCGACTACGATATAGCGGTGTCCAATCACGCGCGCCGCGTCCAGCACCTGATCCCACCCGGTGGCGGTGCTCTCGTAGGAGACATGGGCGCCCGGCGACGCCAGGGCGTGCCGATCTAGAATGGCCCGAACATCAGCGGGCGTGTGGTCGAAGTAGCCGGCGAACTCCACTTCCCGGTATCCGATCTGCGCGACCTTGGCCAGCGTCCCTTCGAAATCCTGCTTCATGAGGCCACGGACGGTGTACAGCTGCAACCCGACCCGCTCGATCTTGCGTCGACGACCGAGAAACGGGAAACGGGAACTGGGAAACGCGGTCGAACCGATCAGTGCCCCGGCGGCAGCGACAAACGTGCGGCGATCCATGTCTCCGTTTCGCGTTTCACGCTTTCTGTTTCCCGCCCTCATAGCTCCCTCCGCTTCAGGAGCTCGACCGCATGGTTTGCGGCCCGTGCGGTGAGCGCCATATAGGTGATCGACGGGTTCTGACACGCGGACGACGTCATGCACGCGCCGTCGGTGATGAACAGGTTGGGAACGTCCCACGCCTGATTCCAGCTGTTGAGAACCGACGTCTTCGGATCCCGGCCCATGCGGGCGGTCCCCATCTCATGGATCGTTTTCCCCGGGGCGTTGTTCTCAACGTACGCGTTGATGTCGCGCGCTCCGGCGGCGGCGAGCATCTCGGCCGCGGCGATCGACGCGTCTTGCAGGATCGCCCGTTCGTTCTCCCCGAAGCGGCAGTGGATCTTGAGGACGGGGATGCCGTAGGCGTCCACCTTGGACTTGTCGAGCTCGGCGTAATTGTCGTGATTGGGCAAGCACTCGCCGAACCCGTAGAGTGAGAAGTGCCACGGTCCTGGGTCGCGCAGCGTGCGCTTCAAGTCAGCGCCGAAGCCGGCCAGGTCCACGCCGCGTCCCCAGCCCGCGCGGTCGCCTCCTCCCTGATAGCCGTAGCCCCGTAGGAAGTGCGATTTGGGACCGTCCCGCAGGTTGCGGAAGCGCGGCACGTAGATCCCGTTGGGCCGGCGCCCCTTGACGGTCTGGTCGAGGTTGCCGTCGATGCGCCCCCGCGCTCCGGCCCCCATCACGTGGTCCATCAGGTTGCGCCCCACCTGACCGCTCGAGTTGGCGAGCCCGTTGGAAAACTCGGGCGTCGCTGAGAGCAGGAGCAGACGTGCCGACTCGAGCGTCGAAGCACACAAGAAGACGATGCGCCCACGGAACTCGAGGTCATGCTTGGTCTGGGCGTCCACCACGCGCACGCCGGTGACGCGGTTCTTCTTGTTGTCATAGATCAGGCTGCGCGCCACGCTGTAGGGCCGCAGGGTGAGCTTGCCCGTCTTCTGTGCGGCCGGGAGGGTCGAATTGATCGAATTGAAGTAGGACAGCGTAATGCAGCCGCGCTCGCAGTTGCCGCAGTAGTGGCAAGCCGCGCGCCCCAGGTGGTTCTGCGTGAGAATGGCGGCGCGCCCGATGGTCAGCACCCGCTCACCGCCGAACTGCTTGGCGAGCTTTTCGCGCACGACGCGCTCGACGCAGTTTAGTTCCATCGGCGGCAGGAACTTCCCATCCGGGAGCTGCGGCAACCCGAGCGACTCGCCGGTAATCCCGACGAATTCCTCCACGTGGTCGTACCAGGGCGCGATGTCTGCGTAGCGAATGGGCCAGTCGATAGCGATCCCATCGCGCTGGTTGGCCTCGAAATCGAGGTCACTCCAGCGGTACACCTGGCGCCCCCACATGATCGAGCGGCCGCCCACCTGCCGGCCGCGCAGCCACAGGAACGGCGTGTCGGGGTCGGTGGTGTAGGGGTTCTCGAGATCGTCGACGAAAAACTTGGAGGACCACTCGTCGCAGGCGTAGCATTCGCGCTGGATGGGCTGGTGAGCGAGCAGTGCGCTCCGATCGCCCAGCCCGCGAAAGCGCTTCTCCCACACCGGCACGTGCTCCACGTAGTCCTGGGCCGGGGTAATGGGCCGGCCCGCTTCCAGCACGAGTGTGTCGAGCCCCTGTTCGGTGAGCTCCTTGGCCGCCCACCCACCGCTCATTCCGGAGCCGACGACGATGGCGTCGTAGACCTTGGCCATGGCTACCTCCCCCCCCCTTCCCCCCCTGCCCCCCCCGGGACGCCGTCCGCGGCGCCCAGCGGGGTACACGGCAGGTAGCGGCCGGGGATGATCTCGAAATGGAGCTCCTGGCGCGCCCCGACTTCGGAGGTGTAGTAGCCGAACATCGTCACCCACTTGATCATGTGGAAGAATGACTCCGGGTGGCGGCCAGGTTGATCCTTCAGCCGGAAGGCTTCGTCCTCAAGCAGGGTCAGGAGTCGCACCTGATCGGCTTCGCCGCCTTCCACGAAGTCCTTGCCAAACGCTGCCCGGGCCCGGGTATCGAGGTCCGCCAGCCCGGCCAGGAAGTGTGCGCGCTGCTCCTCCGGTGCCCATTCGGTGAGCAGGAGGTCGGCGAATTCGTTGACCCGCGCCGCCACAGCACCTGGGGTGTCGGTCGCCGGCAGAATCCGGTCGGCTACGGCCGTGACCGTGGCATTCTGATGGGGGTCAAACGTGCGTAAGGTGGGGCGTGCGGCGAGGCGCTCGTGCATTCGTTGGCCGAGCGCCAGGAGGTCGGTCGCAGGCAGGGCGGCCGTCGCGCCGAAGAGGCGGAGTGCATCTCGTCTGTCCATGGCAGCCTTTGTCCCGGGGCTTCCTCTAATTGAGTCGCGCGAGGCAAGAGCGCAAGGGTAGACTTCCAGCGTGAGTTCGCACACCACCGGTCACACTTTCCTCGATCCCACGGGGCGCCGCTGGGCACGCATTCGGGCCGGCGCCCTGGTTGCCGGGGTCGTCAGCACAGTGTTGCTGCTCTTTGTCGTGACTGGCATCATGATCGCGCCGATCCTACCCAGCCTGCCGCTGGTGCAGACCGCCGCGGACTCGCTAGGCGCGCCGCCGCGGCGGGCTCGGTCGACCCTGCGGCGGTACGTGTCCATCAGGGCGGAGCGAGAGCGACTGGCGGCGCGGCAGCGCCTGTTCGAGTACCTGCGACAGCACCCGGCCCCACCGGCCCTGCATTACGCGCAGATGCCGATCACGCGCCCGCATGTGCGGCCGGATCGGCAACTCGCCACTCGACCGACTAGCGACCCCATCGTGGTCGGCTTCTACGTCAACTGGGACGACAATTCGTACGCTTCGCTGAAATTGCACAAGGACGCGCTGGATTGGGTGGTGGCGGAGTGGGGGTTTGTCGGGCGTGGCGGCGACACGCTTCCCGTGCGGTTCGAGGTGCCCGACACGGTGCTCAAGCTGATCCGGAACGGCCAGCAGCCGCCGTTGGTGTTCGCGCTGATCACGAACTTCACGGGTGAGGATTTCGACGCGCGGCCAGTGGAGCGGATGCTGCGCCGGCCGCAGCTGCGACGCAAGGCGCTGGACGAGATCCTGACCGCGGTGACCACTTACGACCTGGCCGGCGTGATGATCGACTTCGAGCAGCTTCCGGAGAGTCTGCATCCGGAGCTCCTCGCCTTCCTGCGACAGCTGCGCGCGCGGCTTCGGCCAGCAGGGCGACTGCTCACGCAGACGATCCCCGGGGACGACGCCACCTGGCCGGCCGCGGAGTACGCCGCCGTCAACGACCGCGTATTCGTGATGCTGTACGACGAGCACGACCCGTCGGACAACCCCGGGCCGATCGCGAGCCAGGCGTGGTTCGAGCGACACCTGCGTCGGGTGTTGACCCGGGTGCCGGCCGACAAGCTGCTTATCGGGATCGGGCAGTATGGCTACGAATGGTCCGATACGTCGGAGTCGGCACTCGAGCTGACCTTCCAGGACGTGATGGTGTTGGCGCGCGACAGCCACGTCATGCCGACGATGGACGCGGGCTCGTTGAATCCGACCTTTTCCTGGGATGACCCGGACTCGACGAGCCACATCGTGTGGTTCCTCGACGGGCCTACTGCATACAATCAGATCCGGCGGGCGCTGCCCACGGGGGTGGCTGGGGTGGGCATTTGGCGCCTAGGAGCCGAGGACCCCTCCCTGTGGAGGGTGCTCGCTCGCGATGGCCTCGCCCCCACGCCTGCCTCGCTGGACACGATCCACATCGGGTACGACGTCGAGTTCATCGGGACGGGAGAGATTCTGCGGATGGTCGCTCAGCCGACGCTCGGCGCCCGCACCCTGCTAACGAACCCCGCGACAGGGCTCATCGAGCGGGAGGCGGTGACGCGTATCCCCTCGACTTACATCATACGACGCTACGGCCGGCGCAAGAGCGCGGTGGCGCTGACGTTCGACGACGGCCCAGACCCGGTGTGGACGCCGCGGATTCTCGACACGCTGCGTGCCCACAACGCCAAGGCGACCTTTTTCATTATCGGTGAGAACGCCGATCTCCATCCCGAGCTGGTCCGGCGGGAATTGCGCGAAGGCCACGAGATCGGGAACCACACCTTCACGCATCCGAATCTGAGCCTGGTGAGTGCGCGGGCGACGCGCTACGAGCTCAACGCGACGGAACGGTTGATCGAAGCGATCACCAACCGCCGCACCGCCTTGTTCCGGCCGCCCTACTTCGGGGACGCCGAGCCCACCACCGCTGACGAGCTGGTGCCGATCGCCGTCGCCCAAGACCTCGGTTACATCACCGTCGGGCTGCGGGACGACCCGGGGGATTGGGCCGAGCCCGGCGTCGACTCGATCATCCGTCGCAGCCTCGATCAGCTCGGCCGGGGCAACGTGATCCTGTTGCACGACGGCGGGGGCAGGCGCTATCAGACCGAGCGGGCCCTGGGGCCGCTCATCGACTCCCTTCGGGCCCGGGGCCTCACCCTAACAACGGTCACCGACCTCGCCGGCATCAGCCGGGACCAGGCGATGCCGCCGCTGCCCCGGAGCGCCGCGCTGCGCCGCTTCATGGAGTTGACGTCGTGGTCGCTGATCGGCTGGATCGAGCTAGGAATGCACACGGTGTTCCTCGTCGCGATGGTGCTCGGCTTCGCCCGTCTTGTCGGAATCCTGGGCCTCGCGATCTACCAGCGCACCGCGCGCCGCTACGCGCGCCACGCCGGCGACACGAGCTACCGGCCGGCCGTCACCGTCGTCGTGCCCGCCTACAACGAAGAGCAGGTGGTGTGCCGCACGGTGGAGTCGCTGCTCGCGCAGGAGTACGCTCCCCTCGAGATCGTGGTCGTCGACGACGGGTCCACCGACCGCACCTTCGAGGTCCTGACCGCCACTTTCCGCGATCACCCCCGCGTACGCCTGTTCCGGAAGCCGAACGGCGGCAAAGCCAGCGCCCTCAACCTGGGCGTGGACCTGGCGACTGGCGAAATCATCGTCGCGTTGGACGCCGACACCGTGTTTCCGGCCGGCACGATCGCCGCCCTGGTCGCACGGCTGGCCGACCCCCGTGTAGGGGCCGTCGCAGGGAACGCCAAAGTGGGCAACCGGATCAACTTGGTCACCCGCTGGCAGGCGATCGAGTACGTGACGAGCCAGAACATCGACCGCCGGGCGTTTGCGCTGCTCAATTGCGTCACGGTGGTGCCCGGCGCCGTCGGGGCGTGGCGTCGCGATCTGATCCTGCAGGCGGGCGGGTTCAGCGGCAGCACGCTGGCCGAGGACCAGGACCTCACCCTCGTCCTGTTACGACGGGGCTGGCGGGTGGCCTACGCCGACGACGCGATCGCCTTTACCGAGGCCCCGGACACGCTGCGCGCGTTGGCCAGGCAACGGTTCCGGTGGAGCTTCGGCACGTTGCAATGCGCATGGAAGCATCGTGACGCGTTGTTCAACCCGCGCTACGGGACGCTCGGCTTCATCGGTCTGCCGAACATCTGGATCTTCCAGCTCTTGTTCCCCTTGATCTCCCCGATCGCGGACCTGTTGTTTCTGTGGTCCCTGCTCGAGGTCTACATGAACTACGTGCAGCACGGGCCGGAGTACGCGGTTCAGAGCCTGCTTCAGGTCGTGATGTACTACAGCTTGTTCCTCGCCGTGGACTGGGTCGCGGCGGTCATTGCCCTGTTTTTGGAACGTAGCGAGGATCGGTCCCTGGCCTGGCTCGTGCTGTTGCAGCGGTTCGCCTACCGCCAGGTGATGTATTGGGTGGTCGTGCAAGCTGTGGGAGCCGCCCTGAAGGGTCGCGCGCGGGGGTGGGGAAAGCTCATCCGTAAGGGTACAGTGACCGTCGGCGCCGGGTAGTGTGACCGAAGGCGCTCTGGGATGGTCTTTTAGCACACTCCTCTCGAGGACCAGCCAATGCGGAAGCCTGTCGTCCCCGTTTGCTTGCTGCTCACCGGCCTCGTCGCCGGCGCCTCGCCGGCCGCAGGACAAGACAGCTCGAGCGCCGGCGCCGGGCTTCTTGCCGGAATCGCCTTCGGTGCGGCCAAGATCACGACCGTGCGAACCGAGCGGGCACTGAGCGGCGCCCTGGCTTACCAGCCGCGTCCCTGGCTCACCTTCTCCGCAACTCCGACGTACATCCGGGCCACTAACGACAGCGCTGGCACGAGTCTCACGAGCAGCGGGGTGGGTGACCTCCCGCTGGGCGTCGCGGTCGAGCAAGAACTGCCGGGCGCCTGGTCGCCGACCGTGGCCGCTTCGCTGGGCATCACGCTGCCTACCGGGAGCACGCAATGTGGCCTGGGCAGCGGCGAGACCGGCGTCGGGCTTGACCTCGGGGCCGGCGTTTCCCCCGTGGACCCCCTCCATGTGTCCGTCGGGGCGAGCCGGGCCCTCTCCGGCCTCTCGAGCCAGTCGGCGCTCAGCGCCCCCAAGGCGACCTCGCTCAGCATGGATGCGAGCGTCGACCTGGCGGAGGGATGGACCGCAAGCCTGTCCTTTTCGGGAGATTTCGGACAGGTGGATTCCACGCAGGCCCTGAGTCGCGCCCTCGGCTTCGGCGCCTCGCACAGCCTCGGGAAGCGTCTCGCGGTGACGCTCGACGGCAGCGCCGGTCTCACGGCGGGATCGCCACGCTGGGCGCTGTCGTTCGGGATCGGGACGACCTTCTCCGGCGTCTCGCCGGTCGGTCCGAACTCCCCGTTCCGCAGGCTTAAGGGAACGTTCGTCGGCAGCGTAGGCCGCGGCAGCGGCCATGGGAAGATCGGCGGCGGCAAGGGCACGAGCGGCTCGACGAGCTGCTGAGGCGTGGAGGGATTACTGCTCCGCCAGCGACGACTTGGCGTCCATGCCGCGGCCGGTGAGAGACATCTCCGCACCGTCCGAGAGGTGAGCCTTCACAATGCCGAAGGGGACGTCCGCGGAGACCCAGGCATCGCCTTGGGCGCTGCGCACGTGCAGGGCGCGGAATCTCCCGGCCGGTACCGTGACGGACTCCGGGCCGACGACCTCTCCGTTGGAACAATGCCGGACCACCTCCGAGGCGACACTGCGCGCGATCTGTCGACCGACCACCACAATGAGCATGTCCGGCACGCGGATCGAGGGCCCGTTCCCGGCCTTCGTCACGAGGCCGCGAACGTCGGGGGTGGCAGTAAACAGTCCCGCAACGAGGAGCTGCCCGACGAACCGGTCCGGACCGCGCGTCGTCACCACCTCATACCAGTAGAAGGTCGAGTCGCCTCGCAGCTCTGATCCAACGATGGCGAAGCGCAGATGTGAGCCGTCCGACCGCCCGCCTGCCACATCGTATTCCGCCCACTGTCCGAGCCGCACTACGCGGACGCTACGACAGAATTCGGTGAAGGACTGCGCCCGCAGGGCGGGAGCGGCGGCGCTACAGAGCGCGAAGACAAGCAGCCAGCGAAGACGCATCGACACGGCGTAGACTCCAGACCGAGAGGTGGCGCAGAGATACCCTTCAGACGCCCAAGGGGCCAGGAGGTTCCACGCTGGAGAAGGGGGGGCGCAGGGAGTGCAGCCTGGACCCTGCCAACAGTTCGCGCCCGGGCTCTTCGCAAGCCATCATTAAGTCAGCACGCAGCGCGACTTCGACCTCCGGAGGACACCGCATGGCGGCGCCGGTCTCAATCGAACGGTTCGTGAAGGAGCTGGAAGCTCTGAAGAAGGAGATGGACGCCGGCAAGCTCGCTCACGGCGAGTATGACCAGCGGCTGGCGCGCGCATTGGGAGAGCTGCGCGAGCGCGGACTCGACGCCGACCGCGGCCGCGTGACGGCGGCGATCGACGACGCAGCCAAGCGAGGTATCATCACGCCGGCGGTGAAGAACCACCTCGTGAAGCGACTCGGGCTGTCGTAGATTAGCGAGGTGTTCCGGTTCGTCAGGGCCGGGTCCCCCGCGCTGGCGCTCGGCCTACTCGCCGGCGTGTACGCGTTCTGGCTTACCGCAGCCCCCGGGCCCGGACTCGAGCCGGACTCAATGTCCTACGTGGGGGCTGCCGAGTCGCTGGTGCGGCACGGGACGCTGCGCGTGCCGTGGACCCACTGGTCAACGCCCGACAGCACCTCGCCGCTTTCGGATTTTCCTCCCGGGTTCTCTGTGGCCATCGCCGTACCGCTCGCTGCAGGAGTCCCGCGCGTGCAGGCCGCGCGCTGGGTCATGGTGGTCGGGTTCGCTGTCGCGGCCGGCGTGCTCGCCGCCCTGGTCGCGGACGTGGCGGGACCCGTGGCCGCCGTCCTCGGCACGGGGATCATGTTGGCCACCCCGGCGGTCCTCGGCGTCACCACCATCGTGCTGAGCGAGCCGTTGTTCTTCGCCGTTCTGGCCCTCACCCTGCATCAGATGGTCACCGCTCCCGAGCGAGCCTGGCGCTACGGCTTGCTGGCCGGGCTCGGCGGGCTAGTCCGCTACGCCGGGGTCGCCGTGATCTGCGCCGCCGGATTGTGGGGATGGGCGTTCGCAGGGCCAGGTGACTGGCGGGCGCGGCTGCGGCGCGCCGCCGCCGCCGGCCTCCCCGGCATCGCGCTGCAGGCGCTCTGGGTAATGCGCACGGACTTGGAAGGCGGCGATACGCCCCACACGAGCTTCGACCTGTATGGCGGCCTGGGGCGCGCAATACGGGGCGGGCTCGGCACAGTGTGCGCGTGGCTCGTGCCGGCTGTGCCGGCGAGCGCCATACGCGGTGTCATCGCGTTGGCGATCTTCGTCCTAATCGTCGCGGTCTGCCGCGCCGCAGTCCGGCCGCCGGAGGCCTCGGGGCCGCGCCGGCTGCTCGCGGCCGTGGCACTGATCATCGTGTGCTACGTCGGAGTACTCGTGTACTCGCGCCTCATGGTCGGCGCGGGGATCGAATTCGATCAGCGGATTCTCGCGCCGGTCTTCACCCTCGCAGCCGTTGTGGTGGCGGCCGCCGTCGGTGTGCGCTGGCGGTCGTGCTCCACCGTGGTCCGCGTTGCAACTGCGGCTGTGGTCGTGGGCTGGCTCACGCTGGCGCTTCGGGCGGACGCGGCGGCGGTGCGCGCCTTGCGCGACGAAGGTTATGGGTACGAGGCACCGGACTGGCAGGACTCCGATTTCGCCTTCTGGCTGCGCAGTCCACAGGGTGGCCAGCGCTACCAGCTCTTCACCAACGATCCGGCGGCGGCGTATTTCCTCACGGGCCGTCCGGCCCGTCTGCTCCCCGCGAGTCTCGACGCCGAGACCGTCCATACCTTCGCCACGGTAATGAAGGCGTGGCACGGCGCCGTGCTCGGGTTCGAGAGCTACTTCGACGACGTCGCACCGCCCGAATCGCTAGCCGTCCGGCTGGGGCTTCGCGAGGCGATCCGCTTCGATTATGGCGCGGCCTGGATCCCTGGCGGCTCTGCGGAGCGCCGACCGTGAGCACTGAGTCGATCGCCGTGCTGCCGTTCACCAACCTGAGCGGAGAGCCCGACAAGGACTACTTCACCGACGGCCTAGCGGAGGGAGTCGCGCACACCCTGGCGCCGTTGCGGGCTCTGCGTATCGCGGCGCATGCTTCGGGCCTCGCCTTCAAGGGCGGCACGCTCCAGCCGCGCGAGATTGCCCAGCGGCTGGGAGTCGCCACCGTGCTGGAGGGCGGGGTACGTCGGACGAGTGACCAGCTACAAGTGACCCTGCGTCTGGTCGGCGTCTCTGACGGAGCGGAGCGCTGGGGGGCGCGCTACGATCGCCCCCTCGCCGACTTGTTCGCCGTCCTGGCCGAGATCGGGGACGCGGTCGCTCGCGCGCTCGGCTGGTCGCCGAGCGAGGCCGAGCAGCGCGCCATGGCACGGCCGCCGACGACGGACGTCCCCGCCTACGACAGCTACTTGCAGGGGCGGCAGTTTGCCCACCAGCTACTGCGGCGCAGCCAGGACTCCGCACGGCTGCTGTTCGAGCAGGCGATCGCCCAGGACGCGGGCTTCGCCCGGGCCCACGCGGGCCTCGCCAACTGTCACGCCATGGTGTTTCAATACTGGGACTCGAGCGAGGCCAATGTGCAGGCGGCCGACGGCGCGAGCGCGCGGGCGGTGGAGCTCGGGCCGGACCTGGCCGACACCCATGTGGCGCGCGGACTCGCCTGCTCGCTCGCCAAGCGCTTCGAGGAGGCGCATCGGGAATTCGCGGCGGCGCTCGAGCTGCGGCCCGACTCGTTCGACGCGTGCTACTTTCTGGCACGGAGCCACCGGGCGGAGGGCACCATGGCCGAGGCGGCACGCTGGTTCGAGCGGGCCTGCGCCCTGCGCCCGGAGGACTACGCCACGCGGCAGCTCTTGTCCAGCGTGTTCACCAGCCTCGGCCGCACCGAGGAATCGAAGACCACGCAGCGCCTGGCGCTGGAGCTCGCCGAGCAGCACCTGGAGCGCAACCCCGACGACGCCCGAGCGCTCTACTTGGGCGCCGGCGCGCTGGCGACCCTCGGCGACACGGGGCGCGCGCGCCAGTGGGCCAAACGCGCGATCGCCATGGACCCCGACGACTCGGCCGTGCTCTACAACGTCGCGTGCGCCTATGCGATCCTGCGCCTCGTCGACTCAGCGATTGACTGTCTCGAGCAGTCGGTCGCCAACGGGTTCGGCCACTGGCAGTGGATCGAGCACGACTCCGACCTCGATTCGCTGCGCGAGCACCCCCGGTTCAAAGCGCTGCTTGCTCAGAAGGCGCGATAGAGTCCGACGCCCCAATACGGCTTCGAGGCGAAGGTCTGATCGGAGTACCGCCACCGACCGTAGCCGGCGTGGACCTGCAGGGACCCGTCGCTGTGAACGAAGTCCAGTGAGATGACCACCCCCGCCTCGGAGGCACGGACGTCACGATCACCCTGCGCCGTTCCTTCGACTCCGATACCGAGAGCGACCGGCCGGCGGAGTCGGGTATTGGTCAGCTGGCGGTGCAGGCCGGCGCGCGACCACAGGTAGTGGTTGGCGCCGCTGTAGCTCAGAATCCCGTCCACCGTCGTAAGCGGCGTCGCCCGGAGCCAGAACTCCCCCTCAACCGCAACGCCGCGCTGCGTGTAGCGCGCGGACGGCAGGCCAGCCGGCCGCTCCAACGTCCGCCGCTGCTCGTACGCGGCGATCAAGGTTGCGGACAGCCGCTCACTGTGCAGGCGGTAGCCCAGCACGGCTGACGCTCCTGGCGACGCGACCTCCGTGGACCCGCCGCTGTCGGGAAAGTTGTAGTACAGGTAGCTCCCACTGCCGCCGAACACGAGGGCGTGGTGAGCACCCAAGCCGACACTTACCAGGGTGCTGGCGAAGGTGTACCCGCCCAGCGCGCTCCCTTCCCATCCAGCAATCAGCTCCTGGCCCCTGCCAGCCCCGGGGAGCAGGCAGAAGCCGAGGATCCAGCATAGGGACACACCGATTCGGCGCCGCACAATACTTTTATTGCCGTGATGCCCCCCGCCCCTCCCCCCCCGCCCGCCCCCCCCCCCCTCCCCCACCCCCCCACTCCTCCCGCAACGGGGTGGCGGTTGTCGTGCGGGTTCTGATCGTCGAAGACGATCCCGAGCTCGCCAGCCTGGTGCGTGATGGCCTGCGAGCCCACCGGATCGATGCCGCCCTGGCAGCGAGCTTTGCCGACGGCCAGGAGCGGGCGGCGGCGGGCGAGTACGATGTGGTGATCCTGGATGTCCGGCTTCCGGGCGGCACCGGCTTCGAGCTGTGCCGGGAGTTGCGACGCAGCGGCATCACCACGCCCGTACTCATGCTCACCGCCCTGGACGCCGTCGACGACCGCGTCTCCGGCCTCGAGGCCGGCGCCGACGATTACCTGACGAAACCCTTCGCCTTCCGGGAGCTCCTCGCGCGGATTAAAGCCCTGGCCCGGCGCCGGCCGGCTGTAGTCCCGGCACAGCACCGCATCGCCGACCTCGAGGTGGATCTATCAGCCCGCACGGTGCGCCGCGGTGGCCGACCGATCACCCTCACGGCCAAGGAGTTCGCCCTGCTCGAGCTGTTCGTGCTTCACGAGGGCCGGGTGCTCGACCGGACGACCATTACGGCGCACGTGTGGGACGACAACCACGACCCATTTGCCAACGTGCTCGACGTGCTAGTGCGGCGGCTACGCCGCAAGATCGACGACGACTTCGAGCCGAAGTTGATCCTCACCCTCCGCGGTGCCGGGTACCGCTTCGGTGGGCGGGGGGTGGGGGGCGCGCGGAGCCCATGAACGGTCTCGCCCGTCTGCGGCTGCGCCTTACGCTGTGGTATGGGGGAGTATTTACCCTGATCCTCGTGCTGCTGGGCGGCGGGCTGTTCTTCGCCATCCGGCACCAGATCTCGCGCCAGCTCGACGCCTCGCTGCGGGTCGCTACGCTCGTACTCGAGCGCGCGGCGCGCATCCGCGAGGTCGAGCGGGCGCAGGCGACGGGGCCGGTCGCCGACGCGGTCGACGAGCTCCACATCCCCGAGCGCGACCTTTACCTCTTCGACGGCGCCGGCCAACCGATCAAGCCGACCCAGGCCCCTGCCTGGATTGCGGACGCGGCCCATCTCGCCTCCCGCGCCGGGACCGCCGACCGCGACCTGGAGACTCCCGGGGGTCACCAGGTCCGGCTCCACGCCGAGCGCTTCACAGGCGAGCACGGGGCGCCCTACGTCGCGGTCGTAGCAGCCGACGGCCTGGAGCTTGAGGATCAATACGCTTCGCTGATCGAGGCGTTCGTGGCGGCGACACTCGTCGCACTCCTGCTGGTCGCCGGGGGAGGGTACGTCCTGGTCCAGAAGTCCACCGCGCCGGTGGAGCGCTCGATGGAGCAGATGCGCCGCTTCATGGCCGACGCCGCTCACGAGCTCCGTACGCCGATCACAATCCTGCGCACCCGGGCCGAGGTCGCGATCGGCCAGGAGCGCGTACCGGCGCAGGACACGGCGACGCTGCGGGCGGTCGAGCGCGAGACGGCCCGCCTCGGCGAGATCGTGGAGGATCTCCTGACGCTCGCGCGGGCCGACGCTGGTGAACGGCCAGTGGGGCGCGTGGCCCTGTTCCTGGACGACGTGGCCGCGGAGGCGGTGGATGCGGTCCGGACGCTGGCCGAGCAGAAGCGCGTGCAGGTGGCGGTCGGGGAATTCGAGGAGGCGAAGGTGACGGGCGACCCAGCACTCGTGCGCCAGCTGTTGCTCATCGTGCTCGACAACGCGGTCAAGTTCACGCCCGCGGGAGGCACCGTGCGCCTCGACATCACGGCGGCGAACGGGCGCGCGAGCGTCGTCGTCACGGACACCGGAGTCGGCATCCCAGCCGAGCAGCTGCCGCACGTCTTCGAGCGCTTCTACCGCGGGGAGCCCGCGCGGCGCGAGGCACAGGGAGCTGGGCTCGGCCTCGCCATCGCCCGCTGGATCGCCGACGCCCACCGGGCCCGTATCGACATCGTGTCCACTCCCGGAACGGGGACAACCGTGAGTATCATTTTCCCCGCCGCCGAGCTGCTCTGAACGGACCTTCATCACTACAGGAGGAACCGTGTACACCGTGTCTCGCGTGCTTTCCTGTTTGGCCGTGCTGCTGGGGGCCAGCGTAGGGGCCGGCAGCGCGCAATCCTACCACGTCGTCAACACGTACACCCTAGGAGGGGACGGCGGCTGGGATTATCTCGCCCTCGATACCGTGGGCCATCGGCTGTTCATCGCCCGATCGAACCGGGTCATGGTCGTCGACCCCGACTACGGGAAGGTCCTGGCGGAGATTCCGGGCCTGAAGGGCGCCCACGGGGTCGCCTTCGCGTATGAAGCGGGCCACGGATTCGCCACCTCGGGGGCGGACAGCAGCGTCGTGATGTTCGACCTGAAGACCCTCCAGGTGCTGGGGCGCACGACGGCTGCCCCCGATGCCGACGCCATCCTCTACGATCCGGCGACCAAGCGCATCTTCACCTTCAACGGTGACTCACACAACGCCAGCGTGATTGACGTCGCCACGGGACAGCGGATCGGCACCATCGAGCTCGGCGCGGGCCCTGAATTCGGCGTCTCCGCCGGAGACGGCAAGCTCTACGTGAACCTCGAGGACAAAGGCGCCGTGGCGGAAATCGACGCGGCCGCCATGAAGGTCACACGCCAGTGGTCGTTGACGCCCTGCCAGGCCCCGACGGGCCTCGCGATCGACCGCGCGCATCACCGGCTCTTCAGCGGCTGCCGGAATCAAATGATGGCGATCTCCGACGCGACCGCCGGCAAGCTGATCACGACCGTGCCGATTGGGCAGGGCGTCGATGCCTGTCGGTTCGATCCCGGGACCCAGCAGGCGTTCGCGTCCAACGGCGATGGGACCTTGACGGTCGTGCACGAAGCGGCCCCGGATACGTTCACGGTGGTTGCCAACGTCGCGACCAAACGCGGCGCGCGGACCATGGAGCTCGACCTGAAGACGCATCGCGTGTACACCGCGACCGCAGACTTCGGGCCGACGCCCGCGCCCACCGCGGATCGCCCACGGCCGCGGCCGAGCTTGGTGCCGGGGACGTTCGCGTTGCTCGTACTCGATCGATAGGACTCACGCA